>Ga0265325_10003035_pt1 | contig 11110 bp, 8 predicted proteins | sample 41420metaG_FD_202090 | JGI IMG/M metagenome (GOLD analysis project Ga0265325, IMG submission 202090) | Rhizosphere microbial communities from Carex aquatilis grown in University of Washington, Seatle, WA, United States - 4-14-20 metaG | ecosystem: Host-associated > Plants > Roots > Rhizosphere >...
GACGGTGGCGGCATCAACGAGATCGTCCGGAATGGCGAGAAGCGCGGCATAGATCAGCATCATGGGGATGCCAACGAACTGCCACACGGATATCAGCGAGATGGTGATTAGCGCGGTGCTGGGCAGCCCGAGCCAGGGGGCGAACCAGCCGCCGAGGTGGACCGCAACCAGCGCACCCTTGGCGATGCCCCACAACGGCGAAAGGATGAGCTGCCAGGTGAAGCCGATGATCACCACCGAAAGCATCGTCGGCAGGAACAGCAGCGTGCGGTAGATGCTGCGGCCGGTCAGCGAGGGCAGGCTGAGCAGCACCGCCAGCGCCAGGCCGATCGAGTTCTGCACCACCATGTGGATGATGAAGAAGACGACGTTGTTGCGGAAGGCATTCCAGAACGGCCCCGCCCAGCGCGCATCGGTAAGCAGCGTGACGAAATTGGACAGGCCGGCGTAGTGAGTGACGCCGTTGGCATCCGCTGTGTAGAGGCTGAGGCGGACCGTGTCGATGAGCGGGTAGATGGAGAAGACGGTGTAGATGATCGCGGCCGGCGCGAGGAAGACAAGAACGTGCGTGGACCACGGGACAAGGTCGCGCGTGTCGATCTTCGCCGTATCTGCGGTCTCAGCCATTGCACCCCGCCGTCCGGGTAGATGCGGCCGGACAAGGCGCCCCCACCCACAAACGAAACTCCCGGCCGCCGATCATAGCGTCTGCGGCCGGGAGCGAAAGCATCCGGCGGACCGTCGAAGGTCCGCCGGAAGACGATGTCCTAGCTCTTCGACGGGTGGTACCAGCTGTCCAGACCCTTCTGGATCTGATCGCCGGCGGCGGCCGGCGTCATGGCGCCGTTCATCACCTGCGAGGTCACGTTCCACAGCTCGTTCTCGACGTTCGGGGTTCCCCGCGAGAGGATCTGGTACGAGTTGCGGAGCGTCGGCTTGCAGTTCGCCCGCCAGGAGAGGAACTGCGCGGCGACCGGATCCTTGACGTCGACCTTGGCGTTCGACAGCGGGAAGAAGCCCGGCAGCGCGTTGCCGTACACGGCGGCGAAGTCGGGCGAGGCCACCCAGCTCAGGAAGGTCTTGGCGGCAGCGGCGTTCGGCGACTTGGCGTTGAGGCCGATCGCGTGGTCAGCCTGGTCGCTGATGTAGCACTGGTCACCAGCGTTCAGCACCGGCGGCGGGAAAGCCGCGAACTTGAGGTCAGCCTGCTTCTCGAAGGTCGGAATGTCCCACGAGCCGGCGGGATAGATAGCCGCCTTGCCGAGAGTGAACAGGTTCTGGCTGTCGGCGTACTTCTGCGCCTGGTAGCCGTCGCCCATGTATGGAGCCCAGCTGGCAAGCTCGGCCCACGTGTCGATGTAGGGCTTGTCAGTATATTTTGCCGTTCCGGCGATCAGCGCCTTGCGGCCGTCCTCACCCTTCCAGTAGGTGGGGCCGATGTTCTGGAAGCCCATGGTGGCTGACTCCCACTGGTCGGCAGTGCCCATGTCGATTGGCACGTATTTGCCGTCGGCCTTGATCTTGTCGAGGAGGGCGTGGAAGTCGGCGACCGTCTTCGGCGGCGTCAGCTTGAGTTCGTCGAAGATGGCGGTGTTGTAGATGAAGCCGTGGATGACCGAGGCCATCGGCACGCAGAACGTGGTCTTGCCGTCGTCGGTCTGCCACGCCACCTTCGCGCTATCCGGGAAGTTTTCCATGCCCGGCAGATCGTTCAGCGAGGCGAGGAAGCCCTTGTTGTAGAGGTCGAGCGAGGCATCGAACGGCCGGCAGGTGATCAGGTCACCGGCAGTGCCGCCTGCGAGGCGCGAGTTCACCGCCGCGTTGTACTCGGTCGGCGCGGTCGGGTTGAAGACGACCTTGATGTCGGGATGCGCCTTCTCGAAGGCCGGAATGATCTGGCTGTTCCAGAGATCGGCATCGTCGTTGCGCCAGCTCTCGATGGTGATCGTGGTGTCGGCCAAGGCGATGCCGCTCAACGCGGACATCGCCAGGCTCGCGGCAGCGGTAATCGCCAGCCGCCTGGCAGTGAATAACCGTCCGTTCATTTCGTAAGCTCCCTGTTCCCTACCGTTACGTCACAACGGCGACGGCTCATCCGTCACCGCACCTCTTCGCCCAGCCTGAGGCCTTGCAGCGCCAGCCTGAGATTTCCCTTGCCGGCCGCCAAGCGCCGGCGTGCTTCGGCCGGATCGAGGCCGAGCGCCACCAGCACCGCCGGCTTGACCGACTTGCCGGTGCGCGCCAGCGCCGCCGCCGCTTCGTTTTCCGAGCAGCCGGCGATGTGCATGATCGTGGCGCGCGCCCGCTTCTCGAGCTTCTCGTTCTCGACGCGCAGATCGACCATCATGCCGTCGTAGATGGCGCCCAGCCGGATCATGGTCAGCGTCGAGAGCATGTTGAGCACCGCCTTCTGGGCAGTGCCGGCATTCATGCGCGTCGAACCGACGATGACCTCGGCGCCGGTCTCGACAATGATCGGAAAGTCGACGACGGCGGCAAGCTGCGAGCCGGCATTGTTGACGATAGCGACGGTGAGAGCGCCGGCGGCGCGCGCCGCCTCGGCCGCCGCGACGGTGAAGGGTGTGCTGCCGCTGGCGGCGACGGCGATGATGCTGTCTTCGCTGCGGACGTTCAGCCGCCCTATCTCTTGGCGCGCACGGGCGGCATCGTCCTCCGCGCCGCCGGCGATGCCGGGCCTCAGCATCAGGCCGTTGGCAAGCACGAGGGCGACGCGCTCATCCGGCCAGCCGAACGTGCCGCCAAGCTCCATGCCGTCGAGGGCAGCGATCAATCCCGAGGAACCAGCGCCGACGTAGATCAACCGCCCGGCGGCGCCGCTGCGAGCGGCGATCGCTTCGGCGGCAGAGACGATCGCGCGATGCGCCGTCCGGACCGCGCCGACGGCCTGCTCCTGCCCGTCGGAGAAGGCAGCGAGGATGTCCTCGCCAGACCAGCTGTCGAGGCCGCGGTAGCGCGAACTGATCGCTTCGGTCGTCGCCATCGCGTCGATGCTTCGATCCCGTTCAAGGTCACACTGATATTAAATTGGTATCATACGCGCCCGAACACACAAGGACAAAATACGGACGACGATCTGCCCACTGTTGCAGCAATGATTTGGCTCTTGTCCGACCTTTCCTAGCACGGCGTGACCACATCCGAGGCTTCGGTTGAGAGCTTCGCCGCCGCCGTCTTTTGCAGTTGGATTTGAAGTGGCATTATAGTATGCGTCTGCGGCGCGTGGCGTGCCCCGCAAGCCGGAGACGCCGCCTTCCTTTACGAGGCTCACGCCGTGCTTGGGCAGACGCAACGACGGGACGAGGCACCCCTCCTCGACGGCTCGAGTCCGACCCCCCTTTACCTGCAGCTGCAGCGCGTGATCCAGACTTGGCTCGGCGAGGGCCGCCTGAAGGCGGAGGAGGCGCTGCCGAGCGAACGTGACCTCGCCCAGCAGCTCGGCATTTCGCGCGTCACCGTACGCAAGGCAATTGCCGGGCTCGTCGACAAGGGCATCCTCGTCCAGCGCTGGGGCTCGGGGACCTTCATCGCACCTGCGCCGCGCGTCGAGCAGCCGCTGTCGCGGCTGTCGAGCTTCACCGACGACATGCAGGCGCGCGGCCTGACGCCGAGCACCCATATCCTGGAGCGCAGCAGCGGGCCGCCTTCGCCAGCAGAGGCCATGGCGCTCGGCCTGTCGCCCGGCGACCAGGTGAGCCGTCTCCGCCGCCTGCGGCTGGCCGGCGACGTGCCGATGGCGATCGAGCACGCCGTGATCCCGGCGCGCTACCTGCCCGATCCGCACAGCGTCGGCCCGTCGCTGTATGCCGTCCTCAACGCGCGCGGCCACCGGCCACGGCGCGCACTGCAGAGACTCCGTGCGGTGCTGCTCGACGAAGATCAGGCGAGCCTGCTCGATGTGGCGGCCGGCAGTCCAGCGCTCTACATCGAGCGCCGCTCGTTTCTGGAAGGCGGCGAGCCGATCGAATTCACCTCGTCCTACTACCGCGGCGATGCCTATGATTTCGTTGCGGAACTTTCGATCGGACAGGCAGGGTGAGTAGCGGCGGCGGCACCCTGATGCTGGCGGAAACGCGCGAGGCGCCGGCGGCGGCGGCGCGTGCGATCGCGGCCAATGCCACGGCATGCCGGACACTTGCCGGACGGCTGCTGAAGAAGCCGCCGCGGCTCGTGGTCACCTGCGCGCGCGGCAGCTCGGACAGCGCCGCCACCTACGCCAACTACCTCATCGAGCTGACGCTCGGCATCGTGGTCGCCTCCGTCGGTCCGTCGGTAAGCTCAATCTATGGCGCGCGCCTCGACATGCGCGATGCATTGTTCATCGCGATCTCGCAATCCGGCCGCAGCCCCGACCTGCTGGCGCTCGCCGAAGCGGCGCGCCACGACGGCGCGTTGACGGTCGCGATCGTGAACGACGAAACCTCGCCGCTTGCCGCGACGGCCGAGGTCGTGCTCGGCGTGCAGGCGGGACGCGAGCAGAGCGTCGCGGCGACGAAATCGTATCTGGCATCGCTGGCGACGATCCTGCAATTGGTCGCCACATGGCGGGCCGACAAGGGCCTGCTCGATGCGGTCGCCCGCCTGCCCGATGCGCTGGAGCAGGCAGCATCCGCCGGCTGGGAAGCGGCCCTGCCCATTCTTGCCCGCGCGAGCAACCTCTACGTGGTCGGGCGCGGGGTGGGCTATGCCGCGGCGCAGGAGGCCGCGCTGAAGCTCAAGGAAACCTCGGGCCTGCATGCGGAGGCGCTGAGCGCCGCGGAAGTCATGCACGGGCCGCTGGCGTTGGCCGGACCGGATTTTCCCGTCTTTGCGATCGGACAGGACGACGCGGCGCTGCCGGCGCTGCGCCAACTCCTGACGGCGGTCGCCGCGCAAGGCGCACCGGTGATAACCGCAGCGCCGGGCGCCGGCTGGCCGGGGCTGGTGCTGCCGGTCGCGGCCGGCCAGCACCCCTTCGTCCAGCCGATCACGACGATCCAGAGCTTCTACGGGCTGGTCAACGCCGTGGCTGGCGCCCGCGGGCGCGACCCCGACCGGCCGCTGCATCTGCGCAAAGTCACGGAGACGGTGTGATGCCGGTTGCACTGACTGGCGCGCGCGTCTTCGACGGCACGCGCCTGCTCGATGGGCACGCGGTCATCATCGACGGCGGACGGATCGCCGCCGTGGTCGCCGAGCGCGACGTGCCGGCGGGAGCGGCGCGGCGCGCGGTCGCCGGGCTGCTCGCGCCCGGCTTCGTCGACTGGCAGGTGAACGGCGGCGGCGGCGTGCTGTTCAACGAAACCACGTCGGCGGAAGGAATTGCGGCGATCGGCGCCGCGCATCGCCGCTTCGGCACGGTCGCCTTCCTGCCGACGCTGATCACCGACACCAGGGCAAAGATGGGCGAGGCACTGGCGGCGACGACTGCGGCGCTGGCCGCCAAAGTGCCCGGCGTCGTCGGCGTCCATCTCGAGGGCCCGTTCCTCAACCCCGAGCGCAAGGGCGTGCACGATCCGCGCCTGATGCGGGCGATCGACGAAGACGATATTGCGGCGATCACCAGTGCCAGGGCCGGTCGCATCCTGATGACGGTGGCGCCGGAGAAGGTGCCGGTCGCGGTCATCGCCCGCCTGTCGGCCGCCGGTATCGTGTTGTCGGCCGGACACACCGCGGCGAGCTACGACACGATCCGCGCGGCACGGGGTGCCGGCCTCACCGCCTTCACGCATCTCTTCAACGCCATGCCGCCGCTCGCAGGACGCGATCCGGGACCGGTCGGCGCCGCGCTCGACGACGAGAGCGCGTGGTGCGGCATCATCGTCGACCTGCATCACGTCTCGGCGGTCAGCCTGCGGATTGCCATCGCCGCGCGCGGCTGGCAGCGCACGACGCTGGTCACCGACGCGATGCCGCCGGTCGGCTCACCCGAGGCGGAGTTCACTCTCCTCGGCCGCAGGGTGCGGCGGCGCGACGGCACGCTGAAGACCGACGACGGGACGCTCGCCGGCTCCGATCTCGACATGGCGAGCGCGGTGCGCAACACGGTCTCGGCGCTCGGCCTGCCGCTCGAGGCGGCGCTGCACATGGCCTCGCGCGCGCCGGCGGAGCTTCTCGGCCTCGGCGGCGAGCTCGGCAGGATCGCGCCGGGCTACCGCGCCAGCCTCGTGCTGCTCGACTATAATCTCGCTGTCACCGAAACCTGGATCAACGGCGTCGCGTCAGCCGAGGCGTCCGCAGGAAGGAAACCATGACCGCGAAGCGCGTTCTCGTCGTCGGCCTCGGCAACATAGGCATGAGCCACGCTCTCGCCTATACGCGGATCGACGGCTTCGAGGTCGTCGCGGTATGCGAGCGCAACGTCGCACGGCGGCAATTGCCGCCGTCGCTTGCCGGCGCCAAGCGATTCACCGACTTTGGCGAAGCGCTGGCGGCAACCCACCCCGACGTCGTCTCCATCAATACGTGGTCGGATACCCACGCCGACTACGCCATCAAGGCGATGGAAGCCGGCGCCGACGTCTTCGTCGAGAAGCCGCTCGCCTCGACGGTGGCCGACGCCGAGCGCGTCGTGGCGGTGGCCAAACGAACCGGCCGCAAGCTCGTCGTCGGCTACATCCTGCGCCATCATCCGTCGTGGACGCGCTTCGTCGAGCTTGCCCGCACGCTCGGCACGCCGCTGGTCTTCCGCATGAACCTCAACCAGCAATCGTCCGGCCTGCAGTGGGAAGCGCACAAGCGCCTGCTCGAAAGCCTGTCGCCGATCGTCGATTGCGGCGTCCACTACGTCGACGTGTGGTGCCAGATCACGCGCGCCGCGCCGGTGAGCGTTCACGCGGTCGGGGCGCGACTGGCCGAGGACATCGCGCCCGGCATGTACAACTACGGTCACTTCGAGGTGACGTTCGCGGACGGCTCGGTCGGCTGGTACGAGGCCGGCTGGGGGCCGATGATGAGCGAGACCGCCTTCTTCGTGAAGGACGTGATCGGCCCGAAGGGCTCGGTCTCCATCGTCATGGCGGAGACCGACAGCGCCGCCCGCTCGGCCGACATCAACACGCACACCAAGACGAACCAGATCCTGATCCACCACGCCGAGCTTAAGGTCGACGGATCGCTGGCGAAGGCGGACGTGCGCGAATCGACCAGCGACGAGCCGGACCATGACGCGCTCTGCGAGCGCGAGCAGCGCTTCCTGCTGAAGGCGATCGACCAGGACATCGACCTCGGCGATCACATGGCCGACGCGGTGAAGAGTCTGCGCATCGTGCTCGCCGCGGATGAGTCAGTCCGCAGCGGCCGCGTCGTGACGCTGTAGCCGGACCGCACTCGAGCGCGTGGCGGGGTAGTGCCGGCGACGGGCTAAACGCCCGGGCCGCTCATGAATTGCGGGTGCCGAACACCCACGGCTTGACGATTTCGACCAGAACCAAATACGCCGCCGTCGCGCAGGCGACGAAGACGTAATAGGCGACCGGCAGAGTGACGAAGCCGAACCAGTGGCCGAGCGGCGTCAGCGGCAAAAGCGCGGCAACCACGACCACGGTGATCGTCAGCACCGCGAGGATGGCATTTGGCCGCGACAGCAGGAACGAGCGCCGCGACCGGATGGCGAAGACCACGAGAGCCTGCGTGGCGAGCGATTCCACGAACCAGCCGGTCTGGAATTCCTGGGTGCCGGCGTGAAAGATCCAGAGCAGCGCGAAGAAGGTCAGGAAATCGAAGATCGAGCTGACCGGTCCCAGCATCAGCATGAAACGGCGGATCATCGCCATGTCCCAGCGCACGGGCTGCGACAGGGCTTCCGGATCGACGTTGTCGAACGGGATGCCGAGCTCGGATACGTCGTAGAGCAGGTTGTTGAGCAGCACCTGCACTGGCAGCATCGGCAGGATGGGCAGGAAGAGCGCGGCTCCGGCCATGCTGAACATGTTGCCGAAATTCGAGCTCGTCCCCATCAGCACGTACTTGACCGCGTTCTCGACGGCGCGCCTTCCCTCGACGACGCCATCGAGGACGACCGACAGGTCGTGCTCGAGAAGGATGAGGCTCGCCGCTTCGCGGGCAATGTCCGCCGCGCCGTCGACCGATATTCCGACGTCGGCGATGTGCAATGCCGGGGCGTCGTTGACGCCATCGCCGAGGTAACCGACGACGTGCCCGCGCCGCTTCATCAGGCCGATCACCCGCTGCTTGTCGGCCGGAGCCATGCGGCAGAATACGTTCGTCGCATCGAGGCGAGCGATCAGCGCGGCCTCGCTCAACTTGTCGAAGTCGTCGCCAGAAATGAGGCCGGTGATCGGAATGCCGATGTCGTCGCACAGGCGACGCGTCACCAGCTCGCCGTCTCCGGTCAGGATCTTCAGCCCGACACCGAGCTTAGCCAGCGCGCGAACGGTATCGCCGGCGGTGCTCTTCGGCGGGTCGCGGAAGGCGAGCAGTCCTGAGAGAACGAGCGCCGCCTCATCGGCGATGTTCGCGACCTGCTTGTCGTTGGCCTCGTCGCGCGAGGCGACCGCGAGAAGGCGGTAGCCCTCCTTACTCAGCGAGGCGATGACCTCGTCGAGATGGCCGCGGGCCGGGCCATCGAGGGGCCGGGTGGTTCCGTCGGCGGCTTCGTAGGTAGCGCAGACGGCGAGGATGCTTTCGGGCGCGCCCTTGGCGATGAGCGTCCGCCGGCCGGCGTGTTCGAGCAGCAGCGATACGCGCCGCCGCTGGTAGTCGAAGGGTACCTCATCGATCCTGACCCAACCACCGGCATCGCCGCCGTGGGCGACGATCGCGACGTCGAGGGCACTGCTCATGCCGTTGGAGAAATGGCTGTTGAGGAACGCCAGATCCGCCGGCCGCCGGTTATCCGCCCCACTGGCATCGACGCTGCGCGCCAGCTCCATGCGGGCTTCGGTGAGCGTGCCGGTCTTGTCCGTGCACAGCACGTCCATGGCACCGAGATTGTGGATGACGGCGAGCTGCTTCACGATGACCTTGCGCTCGGACAGGCGGCGGGCGCCACGCGCCAGCGTGACGGCGATGATCGCCGGCAGCAGTTCGGGAGTCAGCGCGACGCCCAGCGCCAGCGCGAACAGCAATGACTGCAGCAGCGGGCGGCCGAAGAAGGCGTTGGCCGCCAGGACGAATACGACGATGAATATCGTCAGGCGCAGCATCAACAGGCCGAAGCGGTTGAGGCTGAGCGCAAACGACGTCGCCGGCGGTGGGGCGCGAAGCGCGGCCGCCATGTCGCCGAGCTCGGTCGTATTGCCTGTCCGGCATACCACGGCGCGACCGCTGCCGGTGACCACCGACGTCGCCTGGAAGACGGTGTTGGTGGCGCGCGAGGCGACGACCGGCGCAGGCAGATCGCCGGCGGTCTTCTCGACCGGGTAGACTTCGCCGCTGAGCAGTGCCTCGTTGACCGAAAGGTCGCGCGCCTCGATCAACCGGCAGTCGGCAGGCACGAGATCGCCGGGGCTGAGCGCGATGACGTCGCCGGGCACCAGCGCGGACGCCGGCACCTCGCGCATCTCGCCGTCGCGGAGCGCCGTCGCGGTGACGGCCACCGACTGGGCGAGGTCCGCCATCGTCCGCTCGGCGCTCCGCTCCTGGACGAAGTCGAGCAGGACGCTGAGCAGCACGATGGCGGCGACGATGCCGAAGCTGCTGGCATCGCCGGCGACCGCCGAAAGGCCGCTGACGATGAGCAGCAGGAGAATGAGCGGATTGGCGAAACGCGAAAGGAGCTGGCGCAAGGCGGAGGGCCGCCTGGCGGCGAGCCGCGTGTTCGGGCCGTAGCGGCGCAGCCGGGCGTCCACTTCGGACTGGGACAGCCCGGCCGGTGTCGCCTGCAGGCGCGGGAGGAGTTCGCCCTGCGCCTCGTTCCAAGGCAGCACCGCATCACCGGGCGCCGCCGGGCTCATGGCAGCGGCGGCGGAGCGACCGGCCCGTCCCTGGTCTCCGGCAAGAAATACGATCGCACGCGCTTCTCCAGCGTTCCGCCGAACATGAGAAGCAGCATGATCAACGCCAAGCCGATGACTAGCAACGGCCAGTCACCGAGACCGCACACCAGACCGATGATGGCGCTCGACCAGACCGTGGCGGCCGTGGTGAGCCCGCGGACCCGGTTGCCCGTGCTGCCGCGCAGGATGACGCCGGCGCCGATGAAGCCGATGCCGGTGAGGACGCCCTGCACCACCGGGATAAGCGTATCGACGTTGAGTTTCAGGGCGCCGTAGTCGGTCGCGAGGTTCAGCGTCGCTACGGTGATCAGCGCCGAACTCATGGCCACCAGGCCGAGCGTGCGCACCCCGGTCGACTTGCCGTGCAGGTCGCGGTTCAGCCCCAGCACCGTGCCGGCCAAGGCGGCCACGACGATGCGCGCCGCCGGATCGAGCAGGTAGGTCCACGAGGTCATCGCGGTGTCGATCGGGCGAGGTCCGGTGTGCCGGACCTCGCCCGTGGTCGCCTAGCTCGCAGCCCTGAGGTGCTGCTTCTCGCTTGCCGCGATCTGCGTCTTCACCGCCACGAAGCTATCCGGGCTGACGGAGACGGAGTCGATGCCGCAGCTCACCAGAAAATCGGCGAACTCCGGATGATCGCTCGGCGCCTGGCCGCACAGGCCGATCTTGGCGCCGGCCTTGTGGGCGGCCGTAATGACGCTTTCGATCATCCACTTCACCGCGGCGTCCTGCTCGTCGAATTGCGCGGCGAGCTCGCCGGAGTCGCGGTCGACGCCCAGCGTCAGCTGGGTGAGGTCGTTCGAGCCGATCGAGAAGCCGTCGAAGCGCTTGGCGAATTCCTTCGCCAGGATGACGTTCGAGGGAATCTCCGCCATGACGTAGACCTGCAGCCCGTTGACGCCGCGCTTCAGGCCATTGGCTGCCATCACGGCCAGCACGTTGTCGGCCTCGGTGACCGAGCGGCAGAACGGGATCATAACGATGACGTTGTCGAAGCCCATTTCCTCGCGCAGTTTCTTCATCGCCTGACACTCGAGGTTGAAGCCCTCGCGATATCTCGGCGAGTAGTAGCGCGAGGCACCGCGGAACCCGATCATCGGGTTTTCTTCCTTGGGCTCGAACTCGGCGCCGCCGATCAGCCCGGCGTATTCGTT
>Ga0265325_10003036_pt1 | contig 11108 bp, 10 predicted proteins | sample 41420metaG_FD_202090 | JGI IMG/M metagenome (GOLD analysis project Ga0265325, IMG submission 202090) | Rhizosphere microbial communities from Carex aquatilis grown in University of Washington, Seatle, WA, United States - 4-14-20 metaG | ecosystem: Host-associated > Plants > Roots > Rhizosphere...
GCTGAAGGCGTGCCCTTTCAAAGCGGATTTATGAGAGGCTTTTAGAGAGGCTTTTAGAGAGGCTTTTAGATAGCCTTTTCGCCGGCCGCAGCAGAGTGGGCCGCTTTTGCGTGGTTGCCTGCCACAATCTTCTTGGCCGTTTTCTGCTCCTGCTGCAGTGCCAGGACCTTGTGGTCCTGGTGGGTAATGAGGAGAGCTTCGATCTGCCGTAACAGCTCCGGGGTGTTGAGCGGCTTCACCAGCAGAGACTGCGCTCCCTTGTCCCGCCATTCATTGCCCAGAGACGGATAAGCTGTGAGGATGGCGGTGGCGGGATCGTAGACCTGCTGGCGCGCCCGGCGGATGACATCGTACCCTGCCGTCTCCGTCTCCATCCGCATATCGGTAATCACCATGTGGTAAATACCGCTCTTCATCTTCTGCTCGGCTTCGCGCGCAGAGGTGGCGGTCTCAACTTCGAAATCGTTCATTTCCAGGATGGCACGCAGGGTGAGAAGAATTGCCAGCTCGTCATCAACCAGAAGAATTCGACGTTTCATAGTGAACTCCAGGACCGTTTATTTCGCGCAGCACGACGACACAGCTTCGTGTGATGCAAATTTCGCTTGCTTCGTTGCAAACTGACCGGATCGGGAACGACGAGGCGCTGGTTCGTTGGTTCAATATCGCACTCCAGGACGTTCGGCGCAAGGGCCCGGCTGGGCATAGTCCAAACGCGCCCAGCATTTTTCGCCCAGTATAATGACTCCGTGGCCACCTATCATGTGCAGAACTTCGGCTGTCGCGCCACCCAGGCGGATGGCGCGGCCATCGAGCGTCAATTGCTCGATCGCGGCATGGAGCGCGCTGACGCTGCTGCTGACGCCGAGGTCGTGGTCCTGAATACCTGCACCGTGACCGCATCCGCCGACCAGGACGCACGCGCCGCCATTCGCCGCGTCCATCGGGAAAACCCTGATGCCAAAATCCTGGTGACTGGCTGCTATGCGCAGCGTGCACCTCAGGAACTGTCCGGTCTGCCCGGCGTCAGCCTGGTGGTGGGAAATTCCCACAAACACCAACTCGCCGATTATGCAGCGCCGCTGACCAGCAGTGGAGGCTTCGTACCGCTGGCGCAACTGGCTGATGCGAATGTGATCGTTGGCGATATCTTCGCGCACACCGAGCTGACGGCCGCACCTGTGTTCGACACCGACTCGTTCGAGAAGACGCGACCGAATCTGAAGGTGCAGGATGGTTGCAATAACCGCTGCTCGTTCTGCATCATTCCCTACGTTCGGGGAAAAAGCCGCTCGCTGAAACTGGCATCGGTGCTGCGCGAAGTGGATGGCCTGGTGGCCAGCGGATATCGTGAGATCGTGCTCTCGGGTATCAACCTGGGACGATGGGGCCGCGAACTGATGCCGCGATCGACGTTCGCTGCCATGCTGCGCGCGATCCTCCAAGAGACGGCAGTCGAGAAGATTCGCATCAGCTCGGTCGAGCCCATGGACTGGACCAATGAAGTGATTGAACTGGTTGCGTCGTCGCCACGCATCGCGAAACATGCGCACGTCCCGCTGCAGTCGGGCAGCGACCGCATTCTGCGCCAGATGCACCGCAAGTACCGCCCCTGGCACTATGCGGATCGCATTGAGCGCGTTCGCCGTGCCATGCCCGATGCCGCTATCGGCGCTGACGTCATGGTGGGCTTCCCCGGTGAGACCGACGAAGATTTTGAGCAGACACGTGCGCTGATCGAGTCACTCCCGTTTACCTATCTGCACGTCTTTACGTATTCATCGCGACCGGGCACACCGTCAGCCGCCATGCCGGAGCAGGTGCCAGTGCAGGTGGCGCGCGGGCGCAATCGTATCTTGCGCGAGTTAGCGGCACGGAAGAAGCAAGAGTTCATGCGCTCGTTCATCGGCCGTGAACTGGAAGCGATCACGCTCACGCACGGGGACGGGGAATTCACCGAAGCGCTGACCGACAATTATCTTAAGCTGTGGCTTCACGGTCGTCTCGAATCCAACCAGCGGTTGCAGGGCCGGATCAGAAGCGCCGAAAGTGACGTGTTGATCGGGTCGGTCGCTGCTGTCGCCTGACTTCTCTGCCAGTTAGTCTCGCGGTTTCCCATGCTATACTTTCGCTGTAGTGCTGTTCCCCGGAGGACTGTATCGATAAACGTTTCATCCGCACCAATGAGCGCATCCGTGCCCGCGAACTTCGCGTGATCGACGATGAAGGCAACCAGTTGGGCATCATGACTCCTTTCGACGCGCTCAAGATTGCCCGCGAAAAAACTCTGGACCTGGTAGAAGTCTCGCCCACCGCGCAGCCTCCTGTCTGCCGCATCATGGACTACGGGAAATACCTGTATCAGCAGGAGAAGCGCGAGCGCGAGGCCAAGAAACACCAGCACCAGATCGTGGTCAAGGAAGTGAAGTTCCGCATCAACGTGGACGATCACGACTACGACACCAAGAAGAACCATGTGCTGCGCTTCCTGGGCGAGGGCGACAAGGTGAAGGCGACCATCTTTTTCCGTGGACGTGAGATGACTCGTCAGAGCCTGGGACGCGGAATCCTGGAACGCTTGATCACCGATCTCGGCGACAAGGCGATCGTGGAATTCCGTCCGCGGCAGGAAGGCAACACCCTGCACCTGATTCTGGCCCCGCCGAAATCGCAGGCGCCAGCCAAGCCGCATGCTCCCAAAGCGGAGAAGAGCGCAGCTCCACGACCGCCACAGCCGCCTCCGCCACTGCAACAGCAATAGCTTCATGGACCGCGGATTTACACGGATTTGTTGAACAGGCGGGCTCCGACTGTACCTGCAAGGCGGACCGAATAGATTTTCCTTGCCCTTGAGCTATCCGCGATGTTTGCGTTCTCCGCGGTTTGATCTCGTAGGCGATCCGTGTTCATCCGTGCAAATCCGCGGTTGAATTTCTTACATCGTGAAGCGGCACTCACGCTGGCGGGTCTCGCGGGTTTATGTTGTAATAGAAAGACACTATGCCGAAGCTAAAGACACATAGCGGAGCGGCCAAGCGCTTCAAGAAGACAGGTACGGGCAAGATCAAACGCGGACACGCGTACAAGCGCCACATCCTGACTTCCAAGGGAACCAAGCGCAAGCGCCAGCTCGACACCGACGTGATGCTTGACAAGGCCGATGTGCCCAAGATCAAGCGCATGATTCCGTACTAGCCGCATAATGCGGCACCCGGCGCGCGTCCGAACGGCGACGGGCAACAGCGTGTGAAGAGGCTATTCTGGGCCCCTCGAAAAATGAGCGTGGTCGAAGTCCTTGCCTCCAGCCGCTTAACGATTTGCAAAAAGGAGCAACATGCCTCGCGTAAAACGTGGTACCAAGCGCCGTGCACGCCGCAAAAAAATCCTTGAGCGCGCAAGTGGCTATTACTTAACAAAATCGAAGCTGTACCGTTCGGCAAAAGAGTCGGTCGAGCGCGGCTTGAAGTTCGCCTATAGCGGACGCAAGCAGAAGAAGCGCCAGTTCCGCTCCATCTGGATTGTGCGCATCGGCGCTGCCGCCAAGATCAACGGCATCAGCTACAGCATGTTCATCAATGGCCTGAAGAAGGCCGGCATCGAGTTGGACCGCAAGATCCTGGCCGATCTGGCGGTGAACGATCCGTCTGGGTTTACGGCGCTGTGCAAGCAGGCGCAAGCCGCCACGGCATAGTCCGCCCATCCCGGAAACCTAGCAGTGAGTTCGATAGGCGGCCCCAGCGGCCGCCCGTTGTGTCTGCGATTCACCAGCGGATATTCACCACAGAGGCACAGAGGGCACAGAGAAGAACTGGAAGCTGTCTCATAAATCCGGTTTGAAAGGGCACGGCTTCAGCCGTGCCGCTAATGGGTGCTTCAAGCTCGGGCTTTAGCCCCTGAGGCTCCTCGGGTTCGTGTAGTCTCAGCGTTTATGAGATGACTTCTTAGAAAATTCCATCTGCGTTCTCGGGAACTTCGTGGCGAAAGACGAAGGAAAGCGCTGCGTGGGAGGCGGCCACTGAGTCTGATTCCCTCGAAATGGCCGACTTTGCGGGCAGAGTTGGAGTAGCAGGAACCCAGTCCCGCTTGCGGGACGAAAACATGATAGCCCAGCACGAAGCCGAAGGCGGAGTGCTGGGTAGAAGCGAATTAGAAACCTGAGCCCCTTACAGGGGCGGCACAAGAAACCTGTCGCCGGCTGAAGCCGGCTCGGGATGGAAGATGAATTGGAGATCGGCGCACCTAAAGGCGCGCCCCTTCAAAAGGCGGCCTCCGCCGCGCGAAAGAAAGCATGTACACCGTCCCCAAACTCGAGGATTACTCGCCGGAAACTCTGGAGAGAGCTGGTATCGACCTCCTAGGCGCACTGGACGCTGAGGCTGAGCAGGTTTCATCGGCGATTGAATGGAAGGCATTCCGCGATCGCTGGTTGAGTCGAAACAATGGGATTCTTGCTGAGCTCAATGACCTTTGGTTGAAGCCGTCGCCTCGGGACGGAAAGCGATTCGTCGGTCAGGCCATTAACGCCTTGCGTCCAAAGGTGGAGCACCTGGTAAACGAGGTGCAGGCCCGGGTCCAAGATGTCGAGACCATCCGGGGCGTACTCGCTAAACATAAGCTTGCCTCCGAACGCCTCGACATCACCCTGCCCGGCATCCACCGCCCTATCGGCGTCAAGCACCCCGTGCTGCGCGTGATGGATGAGATCGTGGCCGTCTTCAAGGCAATGGGCTACTCCGTCGGCGAGGGCCCCGAGGTCGAGACCGACTACTACAATTTCGAGTCGCTCAACTTCCCGCCCAACCATCCGGCGCGCGACACCCAGGACACGCTGTTCATCGCCGGCCAGGAGCGGAAGCCCGCGCGCGACCGCCTGCTCATGCGGACCCATACCTCGCCGGTACAGATCCGCACCATGGAGCAGCAACCGCCGCCGGTGCGCATCGTCATCCCCGGCAAGGTGCATCGCAACGATCCGCTGGACGCGACGCATTCGCCCGTCTTCCACCAGGTCGAGGGCTTGGCGGTGGATACGAACATTACGTTCTGCGACCTGAAAGGCACGCTCGACCATGCCATGAAGGCGCTGTTCGGCTCGTCGGTGAAGACGCGTTTCTATCCGTCGTTTTTTCCCTTCACCGAACCCAGCGCCGACATGCAGGTGAGCTGCATCTTCTGCGGCGGCAAGGGCTGCCGCAAATGCAAGAACAGCGGCTGGATCGAGCTGCTGGGCTGCGGCATGGTCGATCCCAACGTCTTCGAGTTCGTGAAGCACAACGGCTACGACTCGTCGAAGATCAGCGGGTTCGCCTTCGGCATGGGCGTCGAGCGCCTCACCATGCTGAAGTACGAAGTTGAGGAGATTCAGTTGTTCTACGAGGGCGATGTGCGCTTCCTGGAGCAGTTCGCGTGAGAATCCTTCCCACTTGGCTGCGTGAGTTTGTCGACATCAACGTCGACGACCGTCAACTCGCCGAGGACCTGACTTCGGCCGGAATTGCCGTGGAGTCGGTCACCGAAGAAGACGGCGCGACGATCTACGAGATGGATCTGACGACCAATCGCGTGGACGCCATGAACCACTACGGCGTCGCCCGCGAGGCGTCGGCGATTTACAACGTTGAGCTGAAGAAGGTTGCGCCGAAACTGCGGAAGCACACGGCACCGCTTGCGGCCGGCGGGCGCGCTCCACTCGGCATGACCAGCTTCGCGGACGAGCTGAATGCTGATCCCGGTGCAGCCGACTTTCCCATCGTCATCGAAGACGCCGAGGGCTGTGCCCGGTACACGGCGCGGATCGTAAAGAACGTGAAGATTGGCCCGTCGCCGAAGAATATTGCACATCGGCTTGAGCTTCTGGGTTCCCGTTCGATCAACAACGTCGCCGACGCTACCAACTACGCGCTCAATGAACTGGGCCATCCCACTCATGCCTTCGATCTCGATCTGCTGGAGGGCGGCACCATCATCGTGCGACGCGCGCGCGCAGGCGAAGCACTGAAGACGCTCGATGGCGTAGACCGCAAGCTGACGACCGATGACCTGGTCATTGCCGACGGCAAGAAGCCGGTCGCGCTCGCCGGAGTCATGGGCGGCTTCGAAACCATGATCACGGAGCGGACGAAGAATGTACTCATCGAGTCGGCATGGTTCGATCCGGCGACCGTCCGCAGCATGGCCAAGCGCCACGGGATGCATACCGATGCGTCGCACCGCTTCGAGCGTGGCGCCGATTGGGGCATTACGCCGCTGGCCTGCGACCGCGTTGCCGAACTGATTCTCGCCGGCGCTGGCGGCGAGTTGCACGGCGAACGAATCGATACGGTTGCCCGCACGCTGGAGGGCGCACGGATCGAGCTACGCCGCTCCGAGATCAAACGAAATCTCGGGATTGATCTAGAAGATGCTGAGGTCGCGCGCATCCTTCAGCGGCTGGGATTCGGAGTACTACGTACCGTAGCCGGGGATTACAGCGTCCAGGTTCCCACTTGGCGGCTGGATGTCGAGCGCGAAGTTGATCTCCTTGAAGAACTGGCGCGGATTTACGGCTACAACAAATTTCCCAACACCCTGCCCCCGTTCACCGGCGCGGTAGTTGCGCTGCCGGACGAACCTAAGAATGCCACTGTCCGCGAGACCATGCTGGCGCTCGGCTACGACGAGGCGATTTCAATCACGTTCATCTCCGAGCAGGAGGCGAAGACTTTCGGAAACACCCGCCCAAGCAAAACCGGCTTGGATGGGGCACCCGCCGAGCCACTGGCCATCGCCAATCCCTTGAGCGAAGAAGCTGGATACCTCCGCACTTCGTTGGTTCCGGGACTGCTGAACATGGTCGGCTATAACGTGAACCGCGGTAATAGCAACTTGCGCCTGTTCGAGGCGGGCGAGGTCTTCGAGAAGCTGGGCGACCGCCACGAGGAGCGCCGGCACCTCGGCTTTGCCGCGACCGGCGAGGCTTTGGCCAAAACCGTCCATTCCGGACCGCAGCCCTACACCTTCTTTCACATGAAGGGCGATGTCGAGGAATTGCTGGCGGCATTCCAGCACAGCGCTTTGTTTTTCGACGGTGAGACGCCGGCGTACCTGCACCCCGGGCGATCGGCGCGCGCGGTCATGGATGGCGCAACCGTAGCGTACTTCGGACAACTGCATCCTGATCTCGCGGCTGCAAGAAAGTTCCGCCAGGACGTGTATGTCGCGGAAGTGCTGCTCGACCGGCTATACCAGCGCGAACTGCACCAGCCGCGCTACCAGCGCATCTCGAAGTTTCCTGCCGTCGAGCGCGACTTCTCTTTTGTCTTCGAGGACGCGGTCACCTTTGACCGGATCAAGACAGCGGTCAAAGAGCTCGGGATCGCCGAACTGCAAACCTTCATACCCGGCGAAATCTACCGTGGCGAAAAGGTGGGTGCCGGCAAGTATTCGGCCCTGCTTCACGCCGAGTTCCAGTCGAAGGAACGTACCCTGCGCGACGACGAGGTGGCGCAGTGGTCGTCGCAAATCATCCAAGCTCTGGAGACGCTCGGCGGCGCCCTGCGAGCGTAGTACTTCACCACAGAGACACCGAGGCAGAGCGAAACTCAAGGTTAAGGCGACCGCGAAAATCCGCGGTTGCTTCTTGGCGTATCCGAGCCTCTGTGGTAACCCTCACCCGCTGAATTTTGCACAGGTTGGTGCGATATACTGCGCACGCGGCACCAAATTCCATCGAGGTCCATGCGTCAAAATGCCGGCTAACGTTGTCGAAGCCACCGCCCCGTCCACTGCTGATTTCAAGTCCCTGGAAGAAAAAGTCCTGCGCACCATCGAGCTGCTAAAGTCCGCGCGCGAGGCCAAGGCGGTCGCCGAGCGCGACGCCGCCCGGCTGCGCGAACAGTTGAACGAGCGCGAGGAAGAGTTCGAGTCCATGCGCAAGGAATTGGTCGGCTATCGCAAAGAGCGCGAAGAGGTACGTACCAGAGTAGAAAAGATGCTGGGCCAAATTGAGGCTTTCACTGCGGAAGAATCGGCGGGATAATGCGAAGTGGGCAGTGGATAGTGGTTAGTGGATAGACCGGCCACGCCATCCAGTAACCACCATTCACCAGCCACTAAACGGGGGCAGTTTTGAGTCAGTCCAACGGCAACGGCAGCACCAGCGTACGGGTCGAAATCTACGACCAGACTTATCATCTCCGGGGTTCGGACCCGGAATACATCGGCCAGTTGGCTGAATATGTGGACACCAAGATGCGCCTGATTTCGCAGCAGGCGTCTACGGTGGACTCCTTGCGGGTTGCGGTACTGGCAGCGCTCAACATTGCCGACGAGTTCCACGTGCTCAAGCGCAAGTACGACTCGATCGACAGCGACTACAACGAGCGGGCAGAGCAGTTGGCGGGCGCGCTGGACGAGGTGCTGGCGGAAGGACGCCGCGCCGGATAGTCGCCACAATTTGTCGCACCGTATGTCCCTGGTCGCGATGCGCCTTCCCCTAAACCGTTCCGCTTCCGTGCCGCTGGCGGTCTGCACTTTCCCCCGCACTTAAGTCTCCAACTATTTGACCGATTCCTCTTGTCATCTCCTAAGCTTTTGCATAGCATCTGCACAGAAAGCCGGCCTGCAAAGTTGGTGCTGGTGGCAACCGTTTTTTGAACCAATGCTCAATGAACAGGGAGCCTGACTCGCATTCGGCTCGGTGTGCGACGCTCCGCCATGCGGAGATGCCTAAAGAGCTGCGGCAGGTTCCCACCGTATAGGACGGGTTCATTGACGGCCCACTGAGTACGGCCCCGCGGGTCGGCTTCTTAGTTCCGCTCTACGCTATTCGCTTTTCGCCTTTCGATTTGCGCTGTTCGTTGGCTGAACGCCGCATCGCTAGCGATTCGTATGGTATCCGGTAGACCTGTCTGGCCCTGCATCTGGCGGAGTCTCAGCGAGCTTCCCTCCTTTTCGTTCCGCGAAAAGCGAAGGGCGAAAAGCGTACAGCGACGACTCTGCAGCCTTCGCTCCCTTTCAGCATCTAAAATAGAGACGTGTTTCCCCGTTTATTTCACATTGGCAACTTCGGCCTGCCCACCTATGGCCTGATGGCCGCGTTGGGCCTGATTTTCGCCCTGATGCTGATCGTCAAGCTCGGACGCGAGCAAGGGCTTGACCCCGACAAGCTCTGGAACCTCGGCATCATCGCGATCCTGGCCGGCATTTTAGGCGCCAAGCTCCTTATGCTCCTGGTTGACTTCGGCTACTATCGCGAGCATCCGGCCGAGATCTTCAGCTTGTCGACGCTTCAAGCGGGTGGGGTGTGGTCAGGCGGCTTCTTGCTCGCGTTCGCTATGTGCGTCTGGTACATGCGGCGCAATAACATGCCGGTACTGCGGACATGCGACGTCTTTGCCCCTGGCCTAGCCCTGGGCCACGCCTTCGGACGCGTCGGCTGCTTTGCCGCGGGCTGCTGTTGGGGACGCGAGACCCATGTGCCTTGGTCTGTGACCTTCCACAATCCACTAGCCAGCGAAATCGTGGGTACGCCTCTGAATGTGCCGCTGCACCCCACCCAGATCTACGAGATGATTGTCGAGCTGGCCAACTGCCTCTTCCTGGTGTGGCTGATTCGCCGCAAGAAATTCGAGGGCGAGATCATCGGCAGCTACATGATCATCTACGGCATCGCGCGCTACTTCATTGAATTCTTCCGTGGCGACCCGGGACGGGGCGAATTCCTCGGGTTCATGTCAGGAACGCAGGCAATTGCCCTGTTGCTGGTAGTTGCCGGCGGGCTGCTGTGGATGCGCCGGGCCGCCCTTTCGCCGCCGGTGGCAGTGAGGCAAGGGGCGAGGGGCTAGGTTTCAGGGGCTAGGTTTCAGCGGCTAGGTTTCAGGGCCTAGGGGTTAGCCGCCAGGGATCAGAGTCAGGTTTCCGTTGTGAGCCAAACCCTTGCGGAACACCAACCACCGTAGTCGCTTAGGCCCTTCTGGCCCCTAGCCTCTAGCCCCTGTTCTAGCTTTCTCCCCGCTTCCGCAGGTACGCCGGAATTTCCAGATCGTCGGTGTTGTAGCTGATCTCGACCCCGCTGCTCACGGTCTCAATCGTCGAGGCCTCGTTGCGCGCCTTCCGTACTTCTTCGACCGGTTCGGCGTGGCGCACAATCTCGGAATCGATGTCATCCAGATTGTCCGGCACATACTGAATCGGGCGGGCGCGCTCGGCAGCCCGATAGTTCTCCGTCTCCGCCTGCTTTGCCGGCTCCGGCCTCGCAGCCGGCTGTGGCTCGTGTACTCCCGCGACTTCGTACGTGGCATGCACGCTCGCCGTCGCCGACCGCGCACTATGCACAATGTCAGACGCCGAACTGGTCTGCTCACGCCGACGTTGCACATCGCGGAAGCCGGTAGCGATCACGGTGATCTTCACCTCGTCCTTCATCTTCTCGTCGAGCACGGCGCCGAAAATGATGTTGGCGTCTTCGTGCGCCGCACTCTGGATAATGGTGGACGCTTCGTTCACCTCGGCGAGCCGCAGCGAACTGGAGCCTGTGATGTTGATCAGGATGCCGCGCGCTCCGTCGATGGCCCCAGCTTCGAGCAGCGGAGAGGCGATAGCGGCTTGCGCGGCCAGCGTGGCGCGGCCTTCGCCCTTTGCCGTCGCGGTGCCCATCACCGCATAGCCCATGCCGGCCATGATCGTCTTTACATCGGCAAAATCGCGATTGATGATGCCGGGAATGGTGATGATGTCGGAAATCCCCTGCACCGCCTGGCGCAGGATGTCGTCGGCCACGCGGAATGACTCGAAAAATCCGGCGTCCTTGGCAACCGCCAGCAGCTTTTCGTTGGGGATGACGACGGTGGTATCGACCGAGTCGATCAGCTCCTGCAAGCCGCGCTCCGCCTGGTTCTGGCGGCGCTTGCCTTCAAAGGCAAATGGCTTGGTCACGACTGCGACCGTGAGCGCTCCCATTTCGCTAGCCAGTGACGCGATGATCGGCGCAGCGCCGGTGCCGGTTCCGCCACCCAGTCCGGTGGTAACGAACACCATGTCGGCGCCTTCCAGGGCCTCGATGATCTTGTCGGCATCTTCCAACGCCGCTTTGCGCCCAACCTCGGGATTTGCGCCCGCGCCCAGGCCGT
>Ga0265325_10003038_pt1 | contig 11106 bp, 9 predicted proteins | sample 41420metaG_FD_202090 | JGI IMG/M metagenome (GOLD analysis project Ga0265325, IMG submission 202090) | Rhizosphere microbial communities from Carex aquatilis grown in University of Washington, Seatle, WA, United States - 4-14-20 metaG | ecosystem: Host-associated > Plants > Roots > Rhizosphere >...
TGGCGCGAGGCGACCACACGCTACCGGGTCCAGGCGATCTCGGCGGCGCCGGGCATCAATATTGTTCCCACCGGGGCGGGAATTGAAGTGCACGTGCGCTACATCACCCGGGCGTATGAACGGCATGACGCGCGCAAGCGAATGTACGAAGCAGTGGTCGGTATGATGCACGGGAAGCGGGAGGCGGTGAAGCAGTAGGAGCTTTGAGCTTTGAGCTTTGAGCTGTCAGCTTTTAGCTTTTAGCTTTTAGCTTCTGCATCGGTTTCGGGTTCTCGCCTTCTGGTTCGACATGAACAATGGTGCAACACAATTGGGCACTCTCATCGTTACCGGGGGCAGCCGTGGAATTGGTGCCGCGATCGCGATGCTTGCGGCGGAACGCGGATATGCGGTTGCGGTTAATTTCGTTACGGGCGCGGCCGAGGCTAAGAAAGTAGTTGATGACATCGTGGCTGCGGGTGGGAGCGCGGTCGCGATTCAGGGGGACATATCGCGCGAGGGAGACATCCTGCGTTTGTTCGAGAGTGCGGAACGAGAATTGGGTCCGATCAAGGCGTTGGTGAACAACGCGGCTGTCACCGGCGGATTTGCGCGGGCGGAGGAAGTGTCGAGCGCGGCGATTGCGAAAGTTCTCGCGGTCAATGTTGGCGGGACGATTTTGTGTTCACGGGAGGCCGTGCGGCGGATGTCGACTAGGCGGGGTGGAACCGGCGGGGCGATTGTGAACATTTCTTCGATTGCGGCGCGCACCGGCGCGGCGGGAGAGTGGGTGCACTACGCGGCGTCGAAGGGCGCGATCGACAGCTTCACAGTTGGACTGGCGCGCGAAGTGGCTGCGGAGGGAATTCGGGTAAATGCGGTGGCTCCAGGATTAGTGGAGACAGGACTGCATGCGGCGAATGGCGAGCCCGGCCGACTGCAGAGGCTGATGGGGACGATCCCGATGGGAAGACCGGGCATGCCGAACGAAGTGGCGGAGGGTGTGCTGTGGCTGCTGTCACCTGCGGCGTCGTTTACAACGGGGGCGATTCTGGAGATTGGCGGGGGGCGGTGAGGGGAGAACAGTTCTCAGTTCTCAGTTCTCAGTTCTCAGTTCTCAGCTTCTAGCTCTTAGCTTTTAGCTCTCAGCTTTCAGCTCTTAGTTCCTAGCTTTCTACACATCTCAGATACTCGCCTTGCCTGATCGACCATTGTTCTCCAGGTCCTTGCGCAGATAGGCCTTGATCTTCGCGGGCAGGCGGGAAGCGTGCAGGATGTCGCGGAGCTGCGGGGGTGGAAGGCGGCGGGCGAATTCGAGGGCGCGAGCTAGCGGCGTATATTCGTTGCGCAACAACGCCACTCGAATCTCGGGGCGCAGCGACCATTTGGCGTGATGGCATACAGCTTTGACAAAAGCGGGCGTAGCCGCGGGGCGCAACAGCGCCTTGACGATGGCGGACTCAGAGAGATGCGGATTTTCGAGCGCGGTCTGCCAGACACGTGGTTCCCGGTCGAGCAGCAGCGCAGAGGCGACCAGGGCTGAGCAGCGGCGCGCGAGTGAAATCCGCTCCCCAAGAGTGATCGACGCGAGGCGGGCCACGAGGATCTCGTCGGCGACCCGCTTCAGGTCAGCGGCGACGGCGGGAATTAGCGAGAACTGCATGAGATCGAACGTATAGAGCTCCCGGATGAGACGTAGCGCAATGCGGCGCGCAGTTCGGGGATGGGCGGCCAGAGCAACGCGAACCTTGCGCGATTTCATCGCAGCGACATTCCGGCTGATCTGCTCGATCACGTCGGGAGAGAGTTTGCGATCCTTCATTAATGCGAGTGTCAGATCAGCAATGAAAGCGGGGTCGGCTGCTTCGAGGGATGAGGATGTGGGGATGGAAACCGATTCAGGCGGACTTGCGAGGTCTGTCGGATTCTTTGTTTCCGAGTTCATGGCTTGGCCTGAGCGTATGGCCTCAGTGTCTACTTCAAGATTCAAAGTCAAAAGCAGCGGACAGGAGTGTCCGCCCTGCATGGATCGATCAACCTCCAAAGTCACAAACCGCTGACTTGCGCGTCCGCCCTACGGGATGTGGCGGCGGGCGATGCGCAGGGCTCCGTCGACCGGTTCCACAACCTGCGGATTCACTTCGACCCGCGCATCCGCGCTGCGAAGTTCATTGTAAAAAACCTCGCGCACGGGCACCGCATGACGAAAGACACCTCCAATCATGGCCACCGGGACGGAGGCGATGTCGCCGTTGCTGAAGAGGCGGCGGATGACGATGGCAGCCACGGAGGCAAGTTCCATGCCCGCGTTGGTGAGAACCTGCGTGGCAAGATCGTCGTGGCTCAGGGCGATGACTGGAAAGAGAGCAGCAAAGTCGGGAGGGGGAATCAAATTCGCAGCGCGAGCAAGATCGACCAGCGAGGTCACACCCCAGGCCTTCAGAAGAGCTGCAGAAAGCGACTGTGTGTGGGCTTCCGGAATTTCTTCGCCCCTATCGGCGGCGCGAAGGACGGCGCTGACGGCGGCGCGACCAATCCAGTGAGCGGAACCTTCGTCGCCGATGGCGAATCCCCAGCCGCCGGCGCGAGCGGTCTTTCCCTGCGGGTCGCGGCCATAGGCGATGGAGCCGGTGCCGGCAATCACAATGACGCCGGGCCCGGCATCGAATGCGGCTTCGAGCGCGATCTGCATGTCGCCCACAACGTCAATCGGAGTGGGCAGAATTTCGGCCAAGGCGCGGCGAACAATTTCGGCCAGTTCCGGGCGGGCGGCTCCGGAGCCTCCCACGCAAGTTCGCGAGACCTGGGCGGGCGTAATGCCGGCGGCGGCGCAGGCCTGGCGCACGGAGCGCTGCAACGACTCCCGAGTCTGGAACTCGCCGACGCGAACCACGTTGCTTGGCCCAGCTGTGGCGGAGGCAAGAAGGCGGGTTTCATCGCCAACGGCGCTGGTGGTCTTCGTACCGCCGCCGTCGATGCCAAGATAGTAGGGCACGGGTTAGTTCTAACACAGAGATGTTGTCAGTTGGTGGGGGCCAGTTGCCGGTTGTTGCTCCTCCGGCGAGGCAAGGACTACAAAGTCTCACTCGCGCAAAGGCTGGATTGCTTCCATAATTAGAAATAACTTTCAAGGAAGGCTTAGTGCCAGCGAAGATTCAGATCACGGAACTCAGCGATCGAGGGGATGCTCGCGGATTCAGTTTCACGGTTCCGGCCGAAGCGCTGGTGTTTGTGGGGCGGATGGCGGACGTGCATCTTGCTTCGACGAAACCGGGGGCGGTGCGGGGAAATCATTATCATCTGCGGCGGCGCCAGGCCATCATGGTACTGCCCGGGACCAAGTGGTCTCTGCATTGGGACGATGGCGAAGGATCGGCGGCCCAGCACCGAGGGTTCGATGGCGACAGGTCGGTACTGGTCTTGCTGCCGACAGGAGCTTCCATCGCGGTGCGAAATGATGGGGACAGTGATTTGTGGATCGTAACCATTTCCTCCGAGCCCTATGATCCGGCGGACAGCATTCCGCGAAAGGTGTTGTGAAGCCGCGACACTTTCAGGAAGAGTTTCGACCGCAGAGATCGCTGAGAAAAAGCCGCTGAGAACGCGAGACCTGGCGGAGCTTCGGGGCGATTCGGTTCTTTTTCGATCTTAAGTCTTTTTATTCGTAAATTTGATCTGCGACCTTGGTGCTTAGGAACTTTTGTCGACTTCATCAAACTTATGGGTCTGAACCGTCTCGATTTCGCGATCATCGCACTATATCTGGCGGGGATCACGCTGTTCGGGTTGCGCTTCCGCAAGAAGCAGCGGTCGTTGCGCGACTATTTTCTCGCCGGGAGGGATATCCCGTGGTGGGCGATTGCGTTATCGATTGTTGCAGCTGAGACCAGTACGCTGACCATTATTAGCATTCCAGGGCTGGCCTACGATACGAATCTCACGTTTCTGCAAGTTGTGATGGGATACGTGGTGGGGAGGGTGGTCATCAGCTTTGTGCTGCTGCCGCAATACTTCCGGGGCGATCTTTACACGGCGTACGAACTGATCGAACGGCGCTTCGGAAGCGGGCTGCGTTCCCTGACTGCTGGTCTGTTTTTGTTGACGCGGGCCGCGGCAGAGGGGGTGCGGGTGTATGCGGTGTCGATCGTGGTATCGATTGCGCTGGGGACAGGCGAGGTGGCCTCGATCGCCATTATCACGGCATTGACCGTGATCTATACGTTTGAGGGCGGATTGGCCGCGGTGATCTGGACCGATGTAGTGCAGACCGCGATCTATGTAGGTGGAACGCTGGTGGGGTTGGTGACGATTCTGCATCTCGTTCCCGGCGGATGGAGCGCGATTCACGCCGCGGCTGCGGGAGCGGGTAAGCTGCAGGTGTTCGATTTCCGCGGCAGCATTTGGATTCCGTACACGTTCTGGGCGGGGGTGATTGGCGGGACTTTCTTCACGGTCGCGAGTCATGGCACCGATCAGTTGATTGTGCAGCGACTGTTGGCGGCCCGCGGCCAGAAACAATCGGCAACGGCGCTGGTTTCCAGCGGATTCGCCGTGCTCTTTCAATTTGCGCTGTTCTTAACGGTAGGCATCATGCTGTGGGCCTACTACCGCGTGCCTTCGGCCGTGTTCGGCAGACCTGACCGGATTTATCCGACGTTTATTGTCACGCGGATGCCGCATGGAATTTCTGGCTTGCTCATCGCGGCGATCCTGGCGGCGGCCATGTCGAACCTGAGTGCGGCGCTGAATTCACTGTCGTCAACCTCGATCATGGATTTCTATGTACGGCTTCGCCCGCAGGCGGACGAGAAGAGGAAGATGAGGCTCTCACGGCTGGCGACCGTGGCGTGGGCGCTAGTGCTGTTCGCGCTGGCGCTGATCGCGTTGCACAAAGCAGGGCGCGTCGTCGAGGTGGGCCTCCAGATCGCTTCGGTGGCCTATGGAGCACTGCTTGGCGTGTTTCTGCTGGGCGTTCTCACGAGGCGCGCGAACCAGCGCGGAGCCATGGTGGGGATGGCATTCGGGTTTGGGACGGAACTGTATTTGTGGCTAGGGTCGCACGTGCCGTGGACGTGGTGGGTGATGATTGGGACTGCAGTGACGTTTGGGGTCGGGTACGTCGCTAGCGCGGTGATGGGAGAATAGGCGTCTTTTGATTTTGCGTGCATGGTTCCGTTGGTACACCGTGAAGAGCATTTAACCGCAGAGTTCGCAAAGGAAAGTCCGCAGAGAACGCTAAGAAGAGCTAAGCGTAAGGCAATACGTTTCGATGGGCTTTGCTGTCGTGTTTATCGCTGAATCGGTCTTATTCGTGTTCCTTACAGGCCAGGTATCGTATCGTTTTGGGAATGTCTCTTAGTATCTTGGTGTTCCCTTCTTGCGCCCGGGCGTCCGCGGAGTAGAGTCTTCTTGAGGGACAAGACTGTGAGCCGTGCGGACATCACCTCTCAGATTATTGGGGCGGCGATCAAAGTTCATAGGAAGCTTGGGCCCGGACTGCTCGAGTCTGCATACGAGGCTTGTCTGGCCTATGAAATTGAGAGAGTGGGGGCTGCAAGTGCAACGGCAGAAAGCCGTGCCGCTGATATACGGGAACGTGAAGCTCGAGTGCGGGTTCCGCGCCGATTTGGTGGTCGACGGCAGCGTAGTGGTTGAGATCAAGTCTAAAGAAGCACTCCATCCCGTTGACCAAGCGCAACTGCTTTCTCACTTGCGCCTGCTGAATATCCACGTCGGGCTCTTGATCAACTTCCACGTCGTCCAGTTGAAAGACAGGATCAAGCGCATGGTCAATAACTATCAGGATTCAAACGATGAGGATGAAGATACTTTCCGCGTGATAAATTTCACGGCAAGATCTTAACCGCAGAGAGCGCCGAGAAAGGCCGCGGAGGACGCGGAGAAGGGCGACTCCAGAGCGGGGTTACTCAGCACTCTTCAGAGATTTACTCGGCGCTCTTTGCGGATTTTCTCTGCGGACTCTGCGGTTAAGGCTTTCTTTCTTCTAAAAGTTTTTCGCTGCACTCGCGCATTTTGGCACTTTCGTCCACGGTCAGTGCCGGTAGCTTCCAAGATCAAGTTCTTAACCGCAGAGAGCGCGGAGGACGGCCGCAGAGGACGCAGAGAAAGGCAACGCCAGAGATTTGCTCCGCGCTTTCGCAGCTTTTCTCGGCGGACTCCGCGGTTAAAGCTTTTCGCTCCACTCAAAGCTTTTCGCTCCACTCGCGTATACTGGCACACTTCGACCATGCCGCAGCCAGTACAGCGCAATTCCCGTCCCGAACTGTCGCGCGACCTGGGTGTGAGCCATGCTTCCGCCGTGGTTGTGGGGACGATTATTGGCAGCGGGATTTTTCTCGTGCCCGCCGAAATGATGCAGGCGGTAGGGTCGGCCAAGCTGGTGTATTTGGCATGGGTAGTGGGAGGGCTGCTGTCGTTCTTCGGCGCCCTCACATACGCCGAACTGGGGGCGATGAAGCCACAGGCGGGCGGGGAGTACGTGTACGTCCGCGATGGCTACGGCCCCCTGGGCGGGTTTCTCTATGCGTGGACATGGTTCGTCATCGCGAAGCCAGCGTCCGTGGCAACAGTGGTGACGGGGCTTGTAAGAATTCTCGGAACATTCTCTTTCTTTTCTTTTTTTTCCAACAACGTAATCAGCGCTCCCGTTGCGGTGACTTGGGGGCAGGTATTCGCCATCGCGGCTGCCATTTTGATCTCGGTGCTGAACTACCTCGGCGTCAAGAAGGCGGGAGAATTCCAGCTCGTGTTTACTCTGTTGAAAGTGGCGATCATCCTGGGGATCGTGGTCGTCTGTTTCAGCGGAATCGGCAACGTAGCCGGCCGAGGATGGAGCAATTTCGCCGGGACATTCGCGGGCGCAAAAGGAGGGATCGCTGGCTTCATGGCGGCACTGGTCGCGGCACTCTGGGCGTACGACGGGTGGAATGACCTGAACATGGTGGCGGGCGAGGTGAAGCATCCGGAGCGCAACATTCCTATCGCGTTGATCGCAGGCGTAGCGACCGTGGGCGTGCTCTATGTTCTGGTGAACGCAGGTGTGCAGTACGTGCTCCCGGCCAACGCGATTGCGGCTTCGCCGCGTCCGGCTTCCGATGCAGTCGCGCTCGTGCTGGGGCGACTGGGAGCCAGCATTGTTTCTGCGGGCATGGCGCTGTCGATGCTGGTCACGTTGAACGGCACAATTATGAGCGGAGCGCGGGTACCGTATGCAGTGGCGCGGGACGGATATTTCTTCCGGGCGTTGGCAGAGGTGCATCCGCGGTTTCATACTCCATCGGTGGCGATCGCCGTGCAGGCTGTGCTCTCGATTCTGCTATTGCTGGTGGGTGCCAATTTCCGGCAGCTGTTCTCGTTGGCGATATTTGCCGAGTGGCTCTTTTATATGATCGCGGGCAGCACGATCTTTATCTTCCGGTGGCGCGATCCGCAGGCGACGCGTCCATATCGCATGTGGGGCTATCCTTTCGTGCCTGCATTGTTCGTCGCGGTTGCCGCTGCCTTGTTGTGCTACACCTTCAAAAATGACTGGCCGAATTCGGGCTATGGACTGCTCGTCATTTTGGCTGGGATCCCGATATTCGGGTATTTTTCTTTCCTACGGGCTCGAAACGCGAACAGAAGCCTTTAACCGCAAAGGACGCTGAGAAAGGCCACGGAGAACGCAGAAAAAATCTCGTTTCTGCATAGGATCGCCCGCGCTTCTTAGTTGCGGACTTGAAAGACCGGTTTGCACGTCGGTTTTCTTCGATTACCTCCATTCTTCTTCCGGTTTCGCCGGTCTTCTGGAAGGTCATCAGCCGAAACGGCTGTCCAGCAGCCGTTTTGGACCGGGGAATCCGAAAGGGGAAGCGTAAAGGTTACCTAAGGTCAAGAGCCGTTGACACGTTTACCCCCTGTCCTATCTCCCGTATTTTTAAGACTCCAAGACCCGGCGGATCTCCCAACCGGGATCCCTATGGAGCGAAATTGCATGGCGACGGCTTACGGCGAATTTCAACTCGGAATACTCCCCGAACGCAAGATTGACAAGCGGGCGTTGGCGTCCAGCTATGGGCTGGTGACGTTGTTCGTGATCCTCATGATCAATGTGGGGCTGATCCTGCCCGAAAAACTGCAGATCATGCAATATCACGTAACCGAACTGATTCCGATGCCGGCGTTGCGGCCAGTGCCGACGCCAGTCAAGGTCAACCGGGAAGTGCATCCGAAACTGCTTCCCGCAGTGAAGCTGCCGGTCTTCGAGCAGCCAAAATTATTGTTGCCGCGCGAAGTTCGGCGAGTGGTTCCGCAACCCATTGAAGCGCCGAAAGTGGTGGTCAACCAGTTCACGGCTCCGCAGTTGAAGCTGGCGGTAGGCGGGGCGCGTCCGCAGTTGGTTCACACGGGTGATTTCGCTGGCAGTTCGCAGAAGCCAACGGTGAATGCGGCGGTAGAGAAAGTGCAAACAGGCGGGTTCGGCGACCCTAACGGCTTGAAGGGTGAAGGCAAGCAGGGCGCGAAGTTGTACGCGGCGCAAGCGGGTGGTTTTGACATGCCCGTGGGCCCAGGACAAGGAAACGGATCCGGCGGCGCGAAGGGAATCAAAGGCACAGTTGCTAGCGCGGATTTCGGCAACGGCATCGCAACGGGCGGAAAAGGCGACGGGCGCAGCAGCGGCCAGGGAGTCGCTACCGGCGGATTTGGAGCGCAACAGGTCGTGCACCAGGGGCCGAAGATCGCGCAAGCGGATTCAGGACCGGCGAGCACTCCGGTGGAGATTACATTCAAGCCGAATCCGGTTTATACCGACGAAGCGCGCAGCCTGAAGTTGGAAGGCGAAGTGCTTCTCGAGGTTAGTTTTTCAGCAAACGGTACGCTGCATGTGAATCGGGTGGTTCGCGGGTTGGGACACGGGCTAGATGAAGCCGCGATCGCTGCCGCCAACAAGATTCGATTCAAGCCGGCATTGCGCAACGGGCAGCCGATGGATTCGACGGCGATTGTTCATGTGACATTTCAGATGGCGTACTAATAAGTTTTGGCGAAGTAATTTGGTGGTTTAGCGGAAAACAGAAGCGAACCGGGTATTGAAGCTGGTTCCAGGAAACTTGGAGAAAAAGAGTCATGCGTACTTCGAAAGCGATCTTTACCGCGGTTCTGCTGGCATCGATGAGCGCAGCCGCACAGCAAGCGGCAGAGCAACAACCGTCCGCGCCCGATGCGACGCAGACAGTGCAACCGGCTCCGGCAGCGGAACAGCCAGCAGCGACGCCGGCTTCGCAGGCTGCGGCGCCGCAAGCCATTCCACTTCCAGCAGTTGTCGCCACTCCGACCACGATGGACCAAGTGGTGAATCTCTTCATCGAGCGGGAGCACGGTCTCATGAAGGTGCTCGCAACCCGCACGCCCGTGGTCGAAACCTATTTGCAGAATCTGGTTGCGGACCCGCAACTGGGACCAGTTCCGAGCGGGGATCACTACTTCCTCGGCCGGCTGGATATGGGCGAAACGGTCGATCGTAAGGACTACCTGAAGGAAGAAGAGAAGGGCATGCAATCCCGTCTTATGGGCGGATTTCAGAAGCTCTACAAGGTCCAGTACCAGCCCATGGGCTTTTCCTGGATGGTCTATGCCGACCGCACCGACTTCGACCGTGAGCACTATGACTTTCGCTATGCCCGCCGCGAGTTCCTCGGCGACGTGCGCTGCTTGGTATTTGACGTAACACCGAAACCGAAGTCCGGCAAGGGCCGCTTTCTCGGCCGCGTCTGGGTGGAAGACCAGGGATTCAACATTGTGCGTCTGAATGGCACCTACGTTCCGGCACCGCGCAACACCTATTTCTTCCACATGGACAGCTGGCGCTTGAACCTGATTCCCGGCTACTGGGTTCCGTCCTTCATTTACAGCGAAGAAGGCGACTTCAGCGCTGGCGTGAAGAACAAGCTGGCTTTCAAGGCGCAGACCCGCATCTGGGGTTATGACCTGAAAAAGGGCGGCAAGGACGACGAGCTGACGCAGATTCGCGTGGACAGCGTGACCGACGAAAGCGCCGCCGCACAGGATGCGTCTCCGCTGCAGGCTGAGCGTGTATGGCAGCAGCAGGCTGAAGACAACGTCGTCGAGCGCCTCACGAGCGCGGGCTTGCTCGCGCCCGACGGCGACCTCGACCGAATTCTCCAGACCGTCGTGAATAATCTTGAGGTTACCAACAACATCGACCTGCCACGGCCGGTTCGTACGCGCGTCCTGCTCACGTCTCCGCTGGAAACGTTCAGCGTGGGCAATACCATCGTGATCAGCCGCGGATTGATCGACGTTCTGCCGGACGAGGCTAGCCTGGCTGCCGTGCTCTCGCATGAGCTCGCGCACATCGTGCTCGGCCACAACCTCGGCAGCAAGTATGCATTCAATGACCGCATGCTGTTCTCCGACGAAGGAACGTATCAGAACCTGGGCTTCAAGCACATTCCGGAAGAGGAAACCGCCGCTGACAAGAAGGCCATCGAGCTTCTGAAAAACTCGCCTTACGCGCAGAAGCTGGACAATGTAGGCCTGTTCCTGAAGGCGCTGCAACTTCGCGCTCCGCAACTCGGCGCGCTGCTGACCACGCACCTGGGCAATCCGCTGGCTGAGGGCGGAACGGTAACCCGTTTGTCCTCCCTGGCCACGCAAGGCCCTGCGCTCGACAACAACAAACTCGATCAGATCGCTGCTCTGCCCCTGGGTGGACGCGTGAAGATCAATCCCTGGGACGACAAGGCGGAAATGGTGAAAGCGGCTCCGGTCGCCATTACCTCGGCACGTGACAAAATGCCGTTCGAAGTCACGCCGTTCTTCCCACGCTTGGTCCGGTTCGGTACGGGCGCCGCTGCTCCGGCTCCGACGACCGCTGCCGCCAACTCAACCTCAGGCAATTAACAGGCAAGGTTCTACTCCAAGTTGAAGCAAGACGTGGGCCGGGATCCGGAACTTCCTTCCGGAATTCCCGGCCCTTGTTTTTGAACGGCTGACGGACCGCCGAAGTGACCCTCAATCGCTAAAGATTTCTTCCCTTCTATCCCAAGAAAGCTTGTATTCTCGCACTCTTCGCATTCCTTCTGAGTCGCGTTCCCGGCAGGCATT
>Ga0265325_10003041_pt1 | contig 11098 bp, 3 predicted proteins | sample 41420metaG_FD_202090 | JGI IMG/M metagenome (GOLD analysis project Ga0265325, IMG submission 202090) | Rhizosphere microbial communities from Carex aquatilis grown in University of Washington, Seatle, WA, United States - 4-14-20 metaG | ecosystem: Host-associated > Plants > Roots > Rhizosphere >...
GCTGTAAAGATAGCCGTTGGTCTCAAGTTCGATCACTCTACCCTGAGGAGTAACCGAGAACGAACTCACCGGATTGTCCAGTACAAAGTGCGCGCCGGTGAGTGGGTCGAAGCTGTAGAGATAGCCGTTGGTCTCAAGTTCGATCACTCTACCCTGGGGGGTCACCGAGAACGAACTCACCGGATTGTCCAGTACAAAGTGCGCGCCGGTGAGCGGGTCGAAGCTGTAAAGATAGCCGTTGGTCTCCGTTGCGATCACTCTACCTTGGGGTGTAATCGCGAACGCGTTCACCGCAGTGTCGACCGTCGCGTACCGACCACCCACAAATTGGACGAGGTTGCCGCTGGAATCCAAGGCCAGCGCCCCACCGGGCGCCGTGGTGAACTGGCTGTGCATGCCGACCGACGTCCATTGACCATTGAGGTAGGTGTCCAGCCGCCCATCGGTCGTGAGGTCGTGGAACGCGCCTGCCGCGTCGGTGCCGATCGCCAGGGTGTTTTGTGACGATACGACCCATTGGCCGTTGACCCACTTTTGCTCGGTGCCGCTGGTCTGCAAATCGAAAAGCGTGTCGTCGCCAGCCAGGCCGAAGGATTGCGCACCGGTGTCGAGCGTTGCGAAGCGGCCTCCGGCCAGCTCTACGAGGTTGCCGTTGGGGCCGAGGGCCACCGTCACTCCGACGAGCGATGCGACTTGCCCGTGCGTGTCGAGTGACGTCCATTGGCCACTCGCATAGGTTTCCAGCAGTCCGTCGGCAAGCAAGTCATGGATCTTGCCCACCGTGTCGGTACCGAGCGCCACCGCGTTATGTCCCGTCGCATGCCAGACGCCGTTTGCGAACGCCTCCTCGACGCCGCCCGCGTGCAGATCCCAGAGCTTTCCGTCGCCACCGAGCGCGAACGATTGGACGCCGCTATCGACATTCTGCCACGTGCCATTGATCTGATGGCGTAGCGCTCCGCCTTGAACCAGGTCGTACAGCGAGTTGTCGGCGGCGACGGCGAACGACTGCACGGCCGCATCGACCTGCTTCGTTTGGCCGTTAAAGGTTTGCATCAGAGTTCCGTTTTGTGTAAGCGTGAACGCGGCGCCATTGGGTGCGACGGCCGAAACGGCCGCTGGCGGCAAGATACCGAAGGCGGGAACGCCGCTCATCAATCGGCGATCTTCGAGCCCTTCTAGCCGCAGGCCGAGCGTGCGGGCCGCGCGGCGCGGTTGCGATCGCGAACGCCGCGAGTTTCGTCGAGGATGGCGGCCAGTGCGGCGTGGGGCTCCCAGCAATTCGAGCAAGCGTTCGATGCGACGTATCATATGACCTAGCTTTCGGTTAGGGTTTTCGATCCCTTGTTGTGCTTTACGCTCTATCCTGTACATGCGGAAGGGCGGTCGCGGACTACCAAGAATTCGCGGACTACCTGCAAATTCTCGGAGTTCTTGGCTGGGCGGGCCGGACCCGGCGGCGATGTGTGGTGGGGCAACGGTTCGCCGCCAGCTTGCAAACGCCAGAATCGCCGCCGATAATGCCTGCTCCAGAGGTTCCGAGTCTCCGATTGGCTCTGAGCGGTGCTTCTTCGAATGGACGAGCGACCACAAGGCGACGCCACGCTCTTGAGCACGCGCGGCCACGAGATCGAATCGCTCATTGATCGCTTCGAAGCCGCCTGGCAATTGGGCCAGCCGCCGTCCATCGGCGACTTCCAGCCGTCGGAGCCAGCCCGGCGCGCCGGGGTGCTGCTCGCCCTCGTAGCGATCGATCTGGAGTACCGCTGGAAGCTCGCCAATTCACTCGATAGCGTGCCTGGCTCACTCGACAGTACGTTGCCACCGAAGCCAACTGGCGGCCTTCCACCTCGGCCGCGAGTGGAAGGCTATTTGGTGCAGCTTCCCGAAATTGGGCCTGTCGAATCGCCGCCGCTTGAGTTGATCGCCGCCGAGTACCGCGCCCGCCACCGCTGGGGAGACCGGCCTGCACACTCTGACTATACAGCGCGGTTTCCCCCCCTGGTTGAAGATCTGGCCGTCGTTCTGTCGCAGGTCGATCAAGACCTCGCCGCTGAGCGGCCCTCCAACGTCTCCGAGCAATCCACGGTCATGCCGCCACCGGACCAGACGGGCAAGGCAGCGGCGAATGGCGACGAAGCCGGCGCATCGACGATGGCCGGCGCGCGGTTCCGCATCCTGCGCAAACACGCGAAAGGCGCCCTGGGCCAGGTATCGGTGGCGATGGATGAAACACTGCACCGCGAGGTGGCGCTAAAAGAGATCCAGGAGGGGTACGCCGAACACCCCGAAAGCCGCGCCCGGTTCCTGCTCGAAGCCGAAGTGACGGGCAAATTGGAGCACCCGGGCATTGTGCCGGTATACGACCTGGGAAAATACCCAGACGGCCGGCCCTACTATGCCATGCGGTTCATCAAGGGGGAGAGCCTCAAGCAAGCAATCGACAAGTTTCACGGCAAGAACCGGCGTCGGCCCCACGTTGTTTCAAAAGCCGACTTCGCTTCGCTTGAATTTCGGCAGCTCCTCAACCGCTTTCTCGACGTTTGTAACGCGATCGAGTACGCGCACAGCCGTGGTGTTATCCATCGCGACATCAAACCCGACAACATCATGCTGGGCAAGTACGGCGAGACGCTCGTGGTCGATTGGGGACTTGCCAAGATGATCGACCGGAACGAGCAACATACCTTAATCGACGAGGAGACGCTCAAACCCGCTTTGAATGATGGAAGCACCGGCACGCAGATGGGGCGGGCGATGGGTACGCCGCAGTACATGAGTCCCGAGCAGGCTGATGGACGCCTCGATGCAATGGGCCCGCCCAGCGACATCTACAGCCTGGGGGCAACGCTTTACACATTGCTCACGGGCGACGCCCCTTTCGCCAGCGGCGAACTTTGGGAAGTTTTGGGGCGGGTCGCGGCGGGCGAATTCCCAGGCCCGCGGCGAATCAATCACCATGTCCCCAGGGCGTTGGAGGCGGTTTGTATCAAGGCGATGGCGCTCAAGTCCGCCCAACGTTACGCGTCGGCACGGGCCATGGCCGATGATGTGGAGAAGTGGTTGGCCGATGAAATGGTGGCCGCGCACCGTGAGTCGATTGTTGGGCGGATGACGCGTTGGGTCCGTAAAAACAAGGGCATCGCCGGAGCGGCGTCGGCGGCGCTGTTCGCTACTGTGCTTTCCGCCATGATCAGCAGTCGCACTCATGCCTTGCAGAGTGAGGAGCAGAGCCGCCTTGTCGTTGAGACGTCGCTCGATACGTTCGAGGAAATCTGCCGGCCCCTGGCCGATGGCGAAATGAGCAACTTGCGGCTTTTTCAGCCCTTCATCACGCAGATTCAGGATTTTACGGCCAAGTACCTGGCCAGCTTCCAGAACGACCTTTCGATGCGACCCTACACGGGGCGCGTGCTCGTCCTGCGTGCGACGGTCGCGAGGATACGTTTCGGCGACGACAGCGCCGAGAAAGACTATCAAACCGCCGCGCGGATCTTTGAGGATCTTGTCGCCGAGAAACTGGATGATGCCGACAGCCGTTTTTGGCTGGCGAAGATTCAGTTGAGTCAGGCGCGGGCTCGATTGCAGCGAGGCGATTACTTGGCGGCTCGGGTACCGCTCGACGGCGCCAAGCGTGCCTTGGACGAACTCTGCGGTTCCCAACAGGACGACACGACTTTGAGTTACCTGGCGGAGGCCGAACACTTACTGGGCGAATTCTACCTGCAACTGCACGCCCACGGCAACGATCACCAGGTGCTCCTGCAATGCGACGAATATTTCCAGGAGAGCAAGGACCTTCGTGTTCAGCTCCTCGAGCGGACCCGAAAGGCGGAGAAGCTCAGCCATCAGCGTGACCTGGCGCGCAGTCTTGGTTACCTGGGCGACCTTCGCCTTCGCCAGGGAAGGGTCGAATTGGCCCGCAAAAACTACGAAGAGTCGCTTGCGATACGGCGCGACATCTTCCAGCGAGACCCTGATCCCGAGCAGCGGTTTCAGTACGCTCGCGGGCTGGCAAGTTTCGGCGAGCTGGAGCGCGACTACGGTGGCGACCTCGAAGGCGCGCTGACGAAGTTGCGCACAGCACTGTCTGTGCAGGAGAAGTTGGCGGATGAATTCGACGAGGTCGAAAGCTTCCACACCGACCTAGGCGCGACGTTAAACCTCTTGGCTGAGCTTCACTTGTTCGCCGCGATCGACGAAGTGGACAAGGCGGACCTGCATTACGAAGCGACGCGCCGCTTCGCTGAAAGAGCCACCGCAATCTACGGCCGGTTCCGCGATGCCGCCGGCGCGCAACAGCGACAGGCGAGCCGTCTGTCCATTCTCGGACTGGTTACGAGTAAGGTGCTGCTGGCGCTGGCCGAGCGGACGGTCAATTCAACGGAGTCATTGCATCGAGCCCTTGACGCCGAAAAGCTAGTCCGCAAACTGTTGGGCGCCGCGGAGACCCTCAATTTGCAAGAGTTGTTCGCGCTCGCATTGGCGCGCTCGCTCGAGGGCGATCCGCTCAAACTGCCCGCCGCCTGGTCGGCACTCGACGAGTCGATCGAGCGGGGCCAGCATGCCGTGGAACGGATCGAGCGACATCGCACCCTTGGCTTCAAGGCGTTGGCCGACTCGCCCGAATGGGCCGACGGATTCGACGCATTGGTCAATCAAGTGCGCCGCGAGGTCGTCTCCGACGAGTCGACACACTAATCGACGAAACGAAATCATTGCCTCGCCATGTCGGATAATCACCAACGGCCAACGCAACTCTTCAGCGCGCGAGGCCACGAAATCGAGGCGATTGTCGATCGTTTCGAGGAAGCCTGGCAAGCGGGCACGCCACCTGCGATCGACGACTTCCTCCCGACGGAGCCGGAACCGCGGTGCGCGGCGCTTGCGGCCCTGGTCGCCGTAGATCTTGAATACCGCTGGAAGCTGGCGAAGTCGCTCGATTGTCTAGCCGGCTCCGGCGAAAGTGCCGCACCACCCGAAACGGCCGCTAGCGTGCCGCCGCGCCCACGCGTGGAAGGCTACCTACGACGTTTTACCGAATTGGGCGCGATCGAAGCCGTCCCGTTGGAATTGATCGCCGCGGAGTACCGCGCTCGCCACCGGTGGGGCGACAAGCCGACCCAGGACGAGTACGCCGCACGGTTCGCATGGCTGGGCAAGACGCTGCGCTTCGCCTTGTCGAACGTCGACAAGGAACTGGCCGCAATTCAAATGAACCCGGCAAACGACCAACATGAAAGCCCTCGGCCGGGGCGAGCCGCGAAACAGCGCGGCGAATTGCACGCCGAACCGACGATTCCACCCGATACGGCCGATTGCGAACTCGATCAGGGCTCAGCCGTCGACCCCTGGCCGACAAAGCTCGCGAACGACTTGGCCACCGCGCCAGCGGAGCCCGACACACCCAAGACGTTCGGCCGCTACTCAGTGACGGCCGTGTTGGGCGAGGGGGGCTACGGCGTCGTCTACCGGGGTTTCGACACTGAGTTGCGTCGCGACGTGGCGATCAAGGTCCCGCGCCATGAACGCACCGCGTGGGTGGCCGATGCCGAAGCCTACCTGGCCGAAGCCCGCGTGCTGGCCAGCCTCGACCACGCCGGGATCGTGCCGGTGTATGACCTGGGCCGTACCGACGACGGGCTGTGCTATGTGGTCTCGAAATTCATGCCCGGCGGCGACCTGGCGGGGCTCATCGAGAGACGCCGTCCGTCACATGAAGATTCCGCCGAGTTGATCGTGAGGATTGCCGACGCGCTGCACCATGCCCATCAGCGCGGACTGGTTCACCGTGACATCAAGCCGGGCAACATTCTGCTCGACGAAGCGGGTCATCCCTTGGTGGCCGACTTCGGGTTGGCACTGCATGACGAGGCGTTTGGCAGTGGCTCAACCTACTGCGGCACTCCCGCATATATGAGCCCCGAGCAGGCCAGGGGTGAGGGGCACCGCGTTGACGCGCGTAGCGATGTCTACAGCCTGGGAATCGTGTTTTATGAGCTGCTCACGGGCCGACGTCCCTACCGTTACCCGCAAATGCCCGAACTCTTGGACGAGATCACCACGGGTGAAATTCGTCCGCCGCGGCAACTCGACCACACAATTCACAAGGAGTTGGAGCGAATCTGCCTCAAGGCCCTGACGAAGCGGGCCGCCGACCGCTACACCACGGCTTTTGACCTAGCCGAGGACCTGCGGCACTGGCAGGCGAAACGCAAGAGCCGCCGATCAGAACGTCGTGCCGCTGCTCCCGAAACGACAACCGCTAAGGACCAGCCGCAGACTCCCATCGCTCCGCCGGTAGCCCCCAAAACGCCTTCGGACTCTGCACCACAGTCCACTCCAGCGGCCAAAATCATCCCCAAAGGTCTTCGGTCGTTCGACGCCCACGACGCGGATTTCTTCTTGCAGCTCTTGCCGGGCCCGACCGATCGTGATGGGCTGCCGGAGGGCATTCGCTTCTGGAAGACGCGCGTCGAGGAAGTCGACGCCGACGCGACGTTCGCCGTGGGCCTGATCTACGGCCCATCGGGCTGCGGCAAGAGCTCCTTGGTCAAGGCGGGCCTGTTGCCCCGCTTGGGCGAGCACGTACTTCCGGTGTATTTGGAGGCTACGTCCGACGACACTGAGGCTCGGCTGCTTAAGCAACTACGCAAGCTGTGCTCTGAGTTGCCGCCCGAAGGGTTGGCCGAATCGTTCGCCTCCCTGCGCCGCGGGCGGGGTCTTGTCGCCGGGCAGAAAGTGCTGATCGTGCTCGACCAGTTCGAGCAATGGTTGCACGCCCACCGCGACCCGCACGCGACCGAGCTCGTCAGGGCGCTAAGGCATTGCGACGGTGGGCATTTGCAGTGCGTGGTGATGGTCCGCGACGATTTCTGGATGGCCGCTTCGCAGTTTCTGCGTGAGCTGGAAATTCCGCTCTTGGAAGGCGAGAACAGCGCCGCCGTCTACTTGTTCGATGTGCGGCACGCGCGTAAGGTGTTGGCCCTGTTCGGCCGCGCTCTGGGCTGCTTGCCGACCGTAGGACAGGCTTTCGAGCACGTCGGAGTCGTTGGCCGTGGCGACGCCGTGGCGTCGGCGAGTCAGGCTGGAAAGCCTAACCTACATGAGGGCGAGCTGACGCCCGAGCAGGAACAGTTTCTCGACCTGGCCGTGGCGGGCCTGGCGGAGGATGAGAAAGTGGTCTCAGTGCGGCTATCGCTGTTTGCCGACATGGTCAAGAGCAAGCCTTGGAAGCCGACCACGCTGGTGGAGATCGGGGGCATCGCCGGCGTGGGGGCGACGTTTCTTGAAGAGACCTTCAGCGCCTCGACCGCCCCGCCGCGACACCGTCTGCATCAGGCGGCGGCCCGCGCTGTGCTCAAGGCCCTGCTCCCAGGTGCGGGCGCCGACATCAAGGGGCACCGCAAGAGCGCGGACGAATTGCTTGTCGCATCGGGCTATGAACGCCGGCCGGCCGAGTTTGTCGAGCTGCTGCGGATGCTCGACGCGGAACTACGGTTGATCACGCCCGCGGACGATGAAGGGGACAGGTTACAGGTTACAGGTGACAGTCCGCAGGAAGAAGCGCGGAGCTCGGAACACGGAACGCGGAGCGACGAGGAAGAACTTTCAGGCGCTGATGCTGCTTCCCCCGCTCCGCACTCCGCGCTCCCCGCTCCGCGCTCGTATCAACTCACCCACGACTACCTTGTGCCCTCGCTCCGGGATTGGCTCACGCGCAAGCAGCGCGAAACGCGCCGCGGCCGGGCCGAGTTGCGGCTGGCGGAACGGGCGCGGGAATGGAAAGTACGTTCAGAGCGCCGCTTCCTCCCCACTTTCCTCGAATACCTTGAGTTTCTAACATTTACGCGCCGTCGAACGAGAGCGCAAGCGGAAAATGCGACCATGAATGCCGCCAATCGCTACTTCGGCAAACGGTTGGCGATCTGCTTGATGATCGTAGCACTCTTTTGCATTCCCGTGCCGCGAACAGTTACTTTATATGGAACATTCCGGCCGACTGATGTGAAAAGCGTATTTGCGTCCGTCGAAGGGCGCGTTATCCAAGTCAACGTCCAGCGCGGCCAACAAGTCGAAAAAGGCGAAACGCTGCTAGTGCTCGTGAACCTCGACTTGGAGGCGGCCATCGCCGAAACGAAGGAAAAGCTGGAAGATGCCCACATCGGGCTCGCTTCCGCAACCGAACGCATCAACTCGCGCGGGAGCGCTGGAAGCGATGAAATCGAGGGAGATGCGGCTGAGAGCGAACGGGCGCAATACCTCCAGCGCATTAAGCGCCTCGAACAGCAATTAGCGGAACGCGAAACGGACAAGGCCCGGTTAACGATCGTCGCCCCTGATAAAGGCTTTATCACGACCTGGAACGCATCCGAACTTCTCGGTACCGACGTCGCATCCGAACTTCTCGGTACCGACGTTCCGTCGGGCGCCTTGTTGTTGGGCCTTTCTAGCCTCGATCGCTGGGAGATTTCTTTTTCGCTACCGCCAGAATATTTTGATTCTCGTCAGATAATGGACAACCTTCGTATCGATTCGACGATAACGATCAATTCGCCCGCAGATGACATTTGCATGGTCCATTCAATTCGTTACCCAGTTAAGGAAACGAACGATTCGGGAGAAGTCATTGCAGCATGTAATCGCGGCCCAGGCCACGGCGAAATCGGCCGCCGCGGTCGGGGCGTGGTCTCTGCTGGCCGGTGTTACCTCGGATATTGGATATACGAGAAAATCTCGTCGTTCGCCCGTCTCGAGGCCAAATGAGGCAACCGATTCGACCTCGGCCACGAACCGCACGGAGTCATCGCCTTCCTAGCCACGACTTGGGAGTTTAGGAAGGCACCCACATTCGGGTACGTGCGACGTGGCGTAGGGCTACAGGTTGGTGCAGATCAGTTTGGGTCCGTACCCGTCGTGGCCGACCCTCGTTGTTGCTCACTAGGATGTAGTGGGAGAACAGACGATGCAAGTAGTTGCCGTTGTTTTTGGCCAGCCGAACGCGGCGGTTCGTATAACCGCTGCCGTGCTTTGCCCGCTGGATCTTGCAGCGACTAGGTTAACCGCCGATAATGCCAAGCTGTTCGCGCTTGGCCTTCCGACAAAGTAATTTGGCATGTCCGATATTCACCGACAACGGGCCGAGCGCATCAGCACCTACGGCGCGAAGATCGAGGCGATCGTAGATCGCTTTGAGGAAGCGTGGCAGACGAGCCCGCCAGCGGCAGTCGGCGATTTCCTGCCGAGCGAAGACGCGGAGCGGCGCGAAGCACTGTCGGCGTTGGTGGCCGTTGACCTGGAGTACCGCTGGAAGCTGGCCAACGATCTCGATAGCGTGGCCAGCTCGCTCGACAGTACCGTGTCGCCAAAGCCAGCGGTCGACGTGCCGACAAGGCCTCGCGTCGAAGACTATCTGCAGCAGTTTCCCGAGCTGGGCCGGGCCGAGACTTTGCTGCTGGAGTTGACAATTGCCGAGTATCGCGCTCGCCACCGTTGGGGTGACAGACCTGCACACGCCGACTATGCTGACCGGTTTCCCGCGTTTGTCGAGGCGATCGCCGTCGCCCTGCGCCACGTCGACGATGAATTGGCCGCGCAGCCGCCCGCCAACGTGTGTGAGCAAGCCAGCCCCGGCGCAGGCGACGACCCGTTCGCGTTTCATGTGACCGACGAGGGTTTGCTGGTTGGTCACACCAGCGAGCGGCTGGAAGAGCGCTACGAGGTACAAGGGCGTCTTGGCGCAGGGGGCATGGGCGAGGTCTGGCGCGCCGTCGACCGCCGATTGCGCCGGCCAGTGGCCATCAAGCGGATGCACGCGGAACTGGCCGATAGTCGCGCAGCATCGGCCCGTTTTCTTCGCGAGGCCCGCGCCATCGCGGCACTCAGCCATGCTTACATCGCGCAGGTTTTCGATTTCGGCTGCGACCCCGAAGGATACTTCATCGTCATGGAGTACGTCGAGGGGGAAAACCTTGCGAGCCTGGTCCGGCGGAGCGGTCCCTTGCCGCCGGCCAAGGCAACGCAGATTACCATGCAGCTTTGTCAGGCCCTGGGTATGGCGCACGCGCGTGGCGTCGTACATCGCGACGTGAAGCCCGCAAATGTTCTCTGGACCACCAGCGGGGTTCCCAAGTTAACCGACTTTGGCGTTGCGCGGTTCGACCATTCGGCCGACTACGATACACAGTCGGGCATGGTCATGGGCACGCTCGAATACATGGCGCCTGAGCAGAGGTGCGATCCCCGTTTGGCCGACGGGCGGAGCGACCTCTGGAGCCTGGCCGCCACGTTCTACCAGCTTCTCACCGGTAGCCCACCCCGAGTGATCCGTCCCACAGACGTGCCCGAAGCGCTGCAGCCCGTGCTTTTGAAGGCTCTCAGAGAGGCGCCGTCGGAGCGTTACGCGACGGCCGAGGAATTCGCCGAGGCATTGCGTGCGGCTCAGGCCGAAATGGATCGGTCCGTCGTGACTTCAACGCCCGCCGACGCGGCGGGTCGATGTCCAAAGTGCCAGACGGCAAACGATCCGTCGCTCAAGTTTTGCCGACGCTGCGGCGGATCGCTCCGCGAACCATGTCCGCGGTGCCAGCGGCCGATCGTAGTAGGGGCGGCGTTTTGCGGAGAGTGCGGCGCCAACGTGGAGGCCGTGGTTTGCGAGCTGCGTGCCGCTTTCGACGGAGACAAGGTGCGGATCGAGTCGCTGCTCGACGATTTCCGCTATCCCGACGCGATCGCGAAACTTGAGCTGCTTGCCGCCGACAGTTCGCCTGCGCTCGTCGAGTGCTCGGCCTGGGCCAATGGGACACTGGCTGCGGTGCGTGCGGAATACGAGCGGCTGACGAATCAGCGCGGTCAACTTTTCGCCACTGCGCAGCAGCGCTACGACGCACACGAATACGCCGCCGCAGTACACGTGCTGGAACAGATTCCCAAGAAGTTCTGGGATGAGCGGAACCAAGCGCTGTACACCCTCGCCCAGAATCAGGGACGAAAGCTGCAGTTTCTGGCCGACGAGATTCTCCAGGCCCAGCACACTAAACGGTTCGCAGGGCTCGTCGCAAAAGTCGAGGAGTTCCTCGATCTCAAGCCCGGCCACCAA
>Ga0265325_10003042_pt1 | contig 11092 bp, 12 predicted proteins | sample 41420metaG_FD_202090 | JGI IMG/M metagenome (GOLD analysis project Ga0265325, IMG submission 202090) | Rhizosphere microbial communities from Carex aquatilis grown in University of Washington, Seatle, WA, United States - 4-14-20 metaG | ecosystem: Host-associated > Plants > Roots > Rhizosphere...
GTGACGGCGTCGTGCTCCGCCGTGGCCAGGTGGCGACCGCGCCGACCGCGGCCGGCCACGGCGACGAGCTGTGGCTCACCTTGCTCGGACTGATCGACGACGTCTGCGCCGGTGGATCACCGATCGACGTCGGCGTCGGCTGCGGTGGCCCGATGCGGTGGCCCGCCGGTGCGGTCTCGCCGTTGAACCTCCCGGCTTGGCGCGACTATCCGTTGCGCGACCGCCTTCGCACCAGGTTCCCGGACACCGAGGTCAGGGTGGCCAACGACGCCATCGCGATGACGGTTGGCGAGCACTGGCGGGGGGCCGGTCGCGGTGCGCACGGCCTGCTGGGGATCGTGGTCTCGACCGGCGTCGGGGGCGGCCTCGTGCTCGACGGCCGGGTGGTCGCCGGCCTCACCGGCAATGCCGGCCACATCGGCCACGTCGTCGTCGATCCCGACGGCCCGCCATGCGCCTGCGGCGGCCGCGGTTGCCTCGAGGCGATCGCCCGCGGACCCGCGCTCGTGCAATGGGCGATCGATCAGGGCTGGCAGCCTGAGGACGATACGAGTGCGGACGGCCGCGCGCTGCTCGCCGGCGCGCGAGCGGGCGACCAGGTTTGCGCCGCGGCTTTCGAGCGAGCGGGCACGGCATTGGGGATTGCGATCGGGTCGGCCGCGCACCTGCTCGAGCTCGACGTCGTGGCGGTCGGCGGCGGACTCTCCGCTGCCGGTGAGCTGTTGCTCGGTCCGGCCCGCTCGGCTTTCGCCGAGCACGTGCGGATGTCGTTCGCGGCCGGTTGCCGGATCGTCGAAGCGGAGCTGGCGGTCGACGCGGGGTTGATCGGCGCGGCCGCGTTCGTGGCGGCGGGCGATCGATACTGGCCCGCCGGCGCAGACTGATCGGGCGTCCGAGCCGCTCTCGGTCGACTAGCCCCGCGTCGTACCCCCGTTCGAGCACACAACGCTGTCGCAACGCCTCGCCACTCGCGCCGTTGTCGACCCCACGTCCGATTTCGCGGCGTCGGCCATGGGCGTTGTGTGCTCAAACGGGCCCGGCTAAGAGAAGTCTCATTCGCCGCTCATCGAGTGGGCCAGGTGGGATTCCGAGACTGGATTCGAGATCGGGATCGATTTTATCGGAGGCCGCCATGGACGCACCGCGCCGAAACCTGTTGTCGCTCGCCCTGATCGGCGCCGTCACCGCGGGCGGCGGCTTCGCGCTCACGCAGGCCGAGGGTGCCAGCGCCACCAGCGCCAAGCCTGGGTCCGCTGTCTCGCGGCCGGTCGCCGACGTACAGACGACCGAACTGCAACGACAGCTCCAGCGGCTGCTCGGCCAGGACCAGGGGCTGCAGGAGGCGCTGCGAAACGCCCGGCACAACCTCGCCGCCCGGGTACATGCCGAGAACGAAGCGATGGCCCGACAGCGGCTTGCCGAGTCACGGCCGGCGGCACCGTCCGCGAGCGCGCCATCGGCTCCGCCGACGTCTCGTCCGGCGCCGACCCCGACGCATTCGGTCGCACCGTCGCCGACCCCGTCGACGCACGGCAGCACCGGCGCCAGTGGCGGGTCGGGTCACGGCGGAGGGGGAGACGACGGACATGGCGGGGGCGGTGACGACGGCGGGGGTGGCGACGGCGGTGGCGATGACTGACGCTCGCCGGGTTCGCGCGCGGCGAGCAGCCGGCGTGAGTGTCGTCGTGGTCGGCGTGACCTCGGCGGTCACCTCCGGTGCGCTCGCCTGGGCCGCCTCCACGGTGCCGGCGCGTTCGGCGCCGACCGTCGCGGCCTTGCCCCAGCACAGCGCGCAGGATGCCCGCGCGGAGCGGGAGATGCTCGCCGTCGAGGCGCGCCTTGTCCGGGTCCGTCGCGACCTCAAACAGGTGGCCCACCGGTCGGCGCACCTCCCGCATGCGGTCGCGACTAGCAGCGGCTCGTTCGCCTACCGGACGCCTACCCAGTCGCAGGGTTCGGGCGGAAGTACGACGTCGGGTTCTGGGGCACCGCCGGCGAGCCAGCCGCAGCCGCCGGCTTCGCCGCCGGCACCTGCCCCGCCGCCGACCCAGACCTCGACCGGCGCAAGTGGTGGCTGACGACATCCGCGAGGTGGACTACTGCGACACCTCGACGGTGGTGAGAAGCACCCACGCGATGGGCAGCGAGATCACGATTCAAGTGGTGCCCGGTCGTTCTCCCGACGGCGACCTGATCGAAGCGTTGACCGAGGCACTGGACATCTTTCACGAGGTCGATCGGCACTGCACGAGGTTCAACCCCGACAGCTCACTGATGCGGGCCAACGCCGCGGCTGGCTCCTGGTGCGAGGTGTCGCAGGTCTGCTTCGACGCCCTCGCTGCTGCGGCCGAGGCCTACCGGGCCACCGAGGGTCGCTTCGACCCGCGCGTGCATGACGACCTGGTTCGGCTCGGCTACGACCGATCGCGCCGGCTCGGTCCCATGAGTGATCGCGCCGAGGAGGTTCTTCAGCCGCGAGTGGAGCTGCCGGTCTGGGAGCCGGAGTTTCGTGCGTCGACTCGAGAGGTTCGGTTGGGGCCGGCGGCTATCGATCTCGGCGGGATCGGCAAGGGTTTGGCCGTGCGGGCTGCCGCCGGTCGGCTCATGCACCTCGGCGCCGGTTCCCTGATCGAGGCCGGCGGCGACTGCTGGTGCGAGGGTTCCGCACCGGACGGCGGTTCGTGGCGGCTCGCGGTCGAGGATCCGCACGGTGGCGCACTGCCGGTCGCGGTGCTCACGCTCGCCGATCTGGCGGTCGCCACGTCGTCGATCAAAGTGTGCTCATGGACGGTCGGCTCGACCCAGGTGCATCACCTGATCGACCCACGGACCGGCCAGCCCGGTGGCAGCGGCCTGGCCGCGGTGACGGTGATCGCGAACGACGCCGCTGTGGCAGAGGTGTGGAGCAAGACGCTGTTCCTCGCCGGCGCCGAAGCGATTGCCGACGAAGCTCGCCGCCGAGGTGTCGCGGCGATCTGGGTCGAGTCGAACGGGCGGGTCGGGTTCGCGGCAGAGGTCGAGCCGTTCGTCCTGTGGCGGGCACGGTGAGTATTTCCAGCGTCGAGCGAAACTCCTCGCTGCACCTGATGTGGGTCGCGGTTGCCGCAACCGTCGGCTACGCGATCACCGCAGCGCTGGTGAGCCGCGTCTCCACCCGGATGTTGCCGTGGGTCCTGGGACGAGGCTTCGGAGTCGGCGCGTACCTTGCGCTGACCGCGCTCACCGTGGTGGGGCTGTGGCTGCGTCATCCCTGGCGGGTCAACCATCCACGTCCGAGCGCGGCAAGCGCGCACCGGGCCCACTCGTTGCTCGCGACGATGGTGTTGCTGCTCGTCGCCGGACACGTGATTGCCCTGTCCGTCGATCGATTCGCGGGCGTCGGGTGGTCGGGAGCATTCGTCCCCGGCCGATCCGGCTATCGCCCGCTGGCCGTGGCACTTGGCACGATCAGCCTGTACGTCGGGCTTGCGGTCGGGTTCACTGCGGCACTCGCCGGATGGGTGGGCGGCCGCACCTGGTACGCCGTACACCGGCTCGCGCTGGTGGCATTTGCGCTCGTGTGGGTGCATGGCGTGCTGGCCGGAAGTGACGAGCGAGTGCTCCTGCCGATCTATCTCGTCAGCGGTCTGGCGGTGGCGGTCTTGGCCTGCACCCGGCGAGCCGCCGTGCTGCCGGAGAGCATGGTGACCCGCTCCGACTACAGCGGCGGTCGCAGATGACCGACTCGATTCGAGTGGACATGGTGCGGTGTGCCGGACACGGGATCTGCGCGCACGTCTTGCCGGAACGGGTGACACTTGACCCGTGGGGATTCGCGATCGCCGACCCCGAGCCGCTCGCCGGCGCCGTGCTTCGCAAGGCGCGTCGGGCTGCCCGGGCCTGTCCGCGACGCGCGCTGCTGATCGAACGTTCGGCCGCCGCAGCGCCCGGCGAGCCCGTGCGGGCGAGGTCATCGTGACCCGCGGCCGGCGAGACCACGGCGCCGCCTGGTGGTCGATCCCGGCGGCGCTCTCGATCGGGGCAACGCTCGGCTTCGTCGCCATTGCTGCCCCGCACTGGACGCACCGGTCGGCGATCCCGCTTGCGATCTCGGTCCGCCCCGAGGCGGCGGTCAGTGCGCCGTCCTCGGCGCCACCCCGGCACCGTCGACATCCTCGTCCGGCGCCGACCGTCACGGTGACCGACACCGAGTCGCCGGTGGCCGAGCCGACTGCGGTCACGGTGATCACGCCGAGCCGGCCGGTCGTCGTCGCCACACCGACCCGCCACCGCGACGACGGCGGCAGCGATGACGGGCACGGCGGCAGCGACGACGGGCACGACGACGGAGGCGGCGGCCACGGCGGCGATAATTGACCATGGCCACCGCGACGGCAGCCCAGCCGGGAGTGGGGGATCGATCGCAGCCCGGTCAGCCGGCCAACCGCCAGGTGTTGCCCGCGCGCCCTGAACCCCCGCGACGCAACCGCCGGCTCGGCACCGCGGCCCGGCTCGGTCTGCTCCAGGCCGGCGTCCTCGCGGTCATCCTGTCGGCCGTGGTGCTCAGCTTGGTCCGGACCTTCGCGAGTCAGTCGCACTCCACGACCACGCATCTGTTGACGGCCGAGGTCGAGGGATACCAGCGCTCCGCGAACACTCGTGGCGACCAGATCGGGCTTCGGCCGTTCAGTCGCAGCTATCTCCGCACCCACGCGCTTCCCGACGGCCAGGTCATCGTGATCGGCTTCCCGGGGCAGTCGGCGCTCGGCAGCTCGAACTCTGCGACCTTCGCTGCGTCACCGGCGATCGAGTCCATGCTCGGTACGCCGCTGGCCCGGTCGGCCGAACGCTCGCTGCGGGTTGGTGCGACGACGTACGAGGTCCTGGCGGTTCCCGTGCATGCCGGTCAGGCCCAGGCAACGTTCATCGTTGCCGCCGCACAGGACCAGGTCCGCGAGAACGAATCTCGGGTGCTGCATCTCGCGCTCATCGAGGCATTGATCGCGTTGCTGGCCGGAGCCTTTGCGGGCTACCTGCTCTTGCGTGGACTGCTGCGACGGATCGGGCGGATCACCGAGACCGCCGCCGGACTCGGTCAAGGGGAGATGGACCGCCGGCTGGGGGACCAGGGCACTGACGACGAAGTGGGCAAGCTGGCGGCGACGTTCGACTCGATGGCAGACCGGGTCGCGGCCGCGATGGCGACGCAACGCAGCCTGCTCGCCGACGTGTCGCACCAGCTGCGTACGCCGCTGACGGTCGCCCGCGGCCACCTCGAGGTGCTCGGTCGCACCGGCACTGCCGACCCGCAGGACGTGCACGAGACGATCGCGGTCGTCGTCGACGAGATCGATCACATGACCGCCCTCGTCGAACGCCTGCTCATGCTCGGCCGCGCGCTCGAACCAGACTTCGTCGAGCCCGCGCCGATCGACCTGCGCAGCATGGTGATCGATCTGTTCGCGACCGCACAAGTGCTCGCCGACCGGGACTGGCGGCTCGGCGACGTACCGGACCTGACCTTGCACGCGAGTCTCGACAAGCTGCGTGGTGCTCTGCTCAACCTGCTGGACAACGCCGTGAACGCGACCGGCCCGGGGGACCAGATCGCCCTGGCAGCGAGGCTGCGGGCGGACGGCTGGGTCGAGCTCGTCGTCTCGGACAGCGGACCCGGCATCCCTGCCGATCGCCGGCACGTGGTGCTGGACCGCTTCAGCCGTCCCGATGCCGGGACCACCCGTGGCTCCGGTCTGGGGCTGGCGATCGTGAAGGCGGTGGCCGAAGGTCATGGTGGTCACGTCGAGGTCACCGATTCCACCTTCGGTGGCGCCCGCATCGCGATCGTGCTGCCGCCCACCATCGTGACGAGCGGGGCTGGGTCCTGATGCGCATCCTGGTGGTCGAGGACGACGAGCGGATCGCGTCGTTTCTGGCCAAGGGCCTGCGGGCCGAGGGTTACGCCTGCGATGTCGTGCACACCGCGGCCGACGCCGAGCATGCGCTCAAGGCCAGCGCGCCGAAGCCGGACCTGCTCCTCCTCGACCTCGGTTTGCCCGACACCGACGGCGAGACCTTGCTTCGCGGGCTTCGCGGCCGTGGCGACGGCGTACCGGTGATCGTCCTCACCGCCCGGTCAGAGGTCGGCGACCGGGTGCGCGGGCTCGACGCCGGCGCCAATGACTACGTGGTCAAGCCGTTCGCGTTCGAGGAGTTGCTCGCCCGCATCAGAGCCTGTCAACGGACTGCGGAGCAGCCGAGCTCGACCGAGCTTGCGGTGTCCGACCTGCGACTCGACCTGCTGTCGAAGGTCGCCTGGCGCGCTGGTCGTCGAATCGACCTCGCGCCGCGCGAGTGGGCGCTGCTGGAGCTGTTCATGCGGCAGCCGACCAGGGTCTTCACCCGCACCCACATCCTCAACAGCGTGTGGGACTACAACGCGGATCCGGGCACCAACATCGTCGATGTCTATGTCGGCTACCTTCGCCGCAAGCTCAACCCGCCGGGCGTAGAGGCGCTGATCCACACCGTGCGTGGCGCCGGCTATCGCCTGCTGAACCCGTAGTACGGGCTCGCCGCTCGCGCCATCAGTCGGGCCTGGCGTGCGCCGGGATCGGAAGGACCGCCCGGCGAGAACGTGCGGTGCACCTCCCGCTGGCGTGCTCGTCGAGCTCGGACCGGAAGGCGGTGAGGGCGCTGAGCGCGAACCGCAGGCTTCCGTCCGGGTGGGCGCAGGCACCACGACCGCGCAGCAGATCGGCGGTGTCGTGGAGCTGCCGGCGCGCCCGGCGCGACCGCCGCGGTCGCGCAATCGCGGTGAACTGGTCCGCGAGGTGCGGCAACCCGTGCAGGCACGGACCGCACTGACCCGCAGATTCGCCCGCCAAGTAACGCAACACCCGTGCAGTTTCGACCAGTCCGCACACGTCATCGGGAAGCGTGACGATCACGCCAGCACCGAGCGCCGCGCCGGCGGGCCGAAGCTCGGCGTTGCAGAGCCGGAGACCGTCGATCTCCGACGCCGCGATCCAGCCACCGTGATAGCCGCCGAAGAGAACGGCCTGAAGCGGTTGGGTGGCGCCGCCGACCGAAGCCAGGACCCGGTCGAGCGGAACTCCGATCGGACCCTCTAGCACCCGCGGTTCCGGTACCGCGCCGCCGACGCTGAACAGCATGCTGCCCGGCTCCTCGGGCGTTCCGACGGCCCGAAACCAGTCGGGTCCGTACCTCGCGATCAGTCCCACCTGGGCAAGGGTCTCGACGTTGTGAACGAGAGTCGGCATCTTGCCGACCCCTTGCTCGAACACCCTCGGCGGCTTCACCCGCGGGATCGCTCGACCTCCGTCGATCGCGGCCACGACGGCTGACTCCTCACCGGCGATGAAGCGATTCGGCGCCGTCACGACTTCGATCGACAGTCGGTCGAGCCGGGCCGCACGTCGTTCGGCGAGCGCGTGGCGCAGCAGCGCTTCCAGTCGCGGGCTGGCGTGGAGATACACGATCGTGCGCACCGCGCCGATCGCATGGGCCGCGGTCGCCAAGCCGTCGAGAACGAGGTGTGGCGACATCGCGAGCAGACTCTTGTCCTTCGACGCGGCTGGTTCCCCCTCGGCGGCGTTCGCAACGACAACCGGCGGCGCGCCCTGGGCGAGGACGGCGGCGATCTTTCGCGCGACCGGGAAGGCTGCTCCGCCGCGACCGGTCAGGCCGGCCGCAGTCACTGCCGCGACCAGGTCGGCTCCGTAAAGCCTGGCCGGCGGCCCGAGGTGCTCGAGGTGGCGCGCCAGCGAGAGGGGCGCGCTCGGATCGGTCGGCAGCAGCCTGGGCAAGGCGTCAGGATCTCGGCCGGGCGCCGACCACTGACTCGCGGAGGTCAGCGCAGGCTGCGCGCACGTGCCAGCCACTTCTGCACCTCCCGCGTCAGTCGGCTTCGTCCTGCCCTTCAGGCTGAAGGCTCGGTCGCGCTCTCATGATGTATCGGCAATGAGACTTCCTTCATGTACGCCCGTTTCAGCACACAACGCCGCCACGACGCCTCGTCACTTATGCCGTTGTCGACCGCGAGTCCGATTCGGGCGGCTGCAGCCAGTGGCGTTGTGTGCTCAAACGGGAAACCGGCGATGGGGGCTGGTCAGCGGGAGTGGGGCTTGACCTCGAGCAGCTGAACGCCGATCTGCTTGCCGGTCGGAGCGGTGTACGTCACCGTCTCGCCGGGTTTGGCCCCGGTGAGCTCCTTGCCGAGCGGCGACTGCGCGGAATAGACCGCGATGTCGCTGACCGCGGCTTCCTCGCGCGATCCGATCAAGAACGTCTCTTCGTCGCCGCCGTCGACGAAGCGCACGGTGACGACCATGCCGGGACCGGCGACTCCGGCGTCGGCCGAGGGAGGTGTGCCGACCCGCGCGTCCCGCAGCAGCTGGTTGAGCTGGCGGATCCGGGCCTCCATCTTTCCCTGCTCGTCCTTGGCGGCGTGATAGCCGCCGTTCTCCTTCAGGTCGCCTTCGGCGCGGGCGGCCGCGATCCGGGCCGTGATCTCGACCCGCGCCGGACCGGAGAGGTGCTCCAGCTCGGCGGCGAGCCGGTCATAGGCGTCCTGGGTCAGCCACGTCTGGTTCGCGTCGCTCATCTCAAGCAGGTTACCCGTGCGGCTCGTGACACCATTGCGTTGTGACCGACGCACTGTTGCGCCTGCTTGCCGTCCACGCCCATCCGGACGACGAGGCCAGCAAGGGCGCCGCCACGATGGCCCGCTACGTCGCCGAAGGCATCGAGGTACTGGTCGCGACCTGCACCGGCGGCGAGCGGGGATCGATCCTCAACCCCGCAATGGACACCCCCGAAGTCAATGCGAACCTCAGCGGGATCCGCCATCACGAGATGCAGAAGGCGATCGAGATCCTCGGGGTGCACCACACCTGGCTGGGGTTCGTCGACTCCGGCCTGCCCGAGGGTGACCCGCTTCCGCCACTGCCCGAAGGCTGCTTCGGTCTCGAGACCCTCGAGGACGCGGCCGAGCCGCTGGTTCGCGTGGTGCGGACCTTCCGGCCGCACGTCATGACGACGTACGACGAGAACGGCGGCTATCCGCACCCGGACCACATCATGTGTCACAAGATCAGCGTGGAGGCGTTCGAGGCGGCGGCCGACCCCGACCGCTATCCCGGCACCGGTGAGCCGTGGCAGCCGCTGAAGCTCTACTACCACATGACGTTCCACCGCAACCGCTTCCTTGCCTTGCACGAGGCGATGGTCGAAGCCGGGCTCGAGTCGCCGTACAAGGACCGGCTCGAGGAGTGGACCGAGCGGCCCGACCTCGGCTACCGCGTCACCACCCGGGTGCCGTGCGGCGACTACTTCGAGGTGCGCGACCGGGCGCTGATCGCGCATGCCACCCAGGTCGATCCGACCTCGTTCTGGTTTGCCTGCCCACTCGAGATCCAGCAGAAGGCCTGGCCGACCGAGGACTACGAGCTGGCCCGATCGCTGGTCGACACGACCACGCCCGAGGACGACCTTTTCGCGGGGATCAAGGACGAGGCCAGACGGTGACGCTGCTCGCGGGCGGCGACGGTGCACTTGGTGCCGGTTTCATCGCGTTCGTTGTCGTGGTCGCGCTCTCGGTGGCCTGCTACTTCCTGTTCCGCTCGATGACCCGGCACCTCGGCAAGGTGCCGAAGAGCTTCGATCGCCCGCCGCCGGCCGATCCGGACGACACCTGATGGCGGTCGAGACCGACGCGATCGCCTACGCGCAGACGGCCGCGCGGCTGCGGGTCGCTATTGCGCGCCTGGCCCGGCAGCTGCGCCAGCACAGTCCGGGCGGCCTCACGCCCTCACAGTGGTCGGCGCTGGTCACCGCTGAGACCGGCGGCTCGATGCGGATCGGCGATCTTGCCGACCGCGAAGGCGTGAGTGCGCCGACGGCGACCCGCTTGGTGGCCAGCCTCGAGGAAGCCGGACTGCTCGCTCGCACCGCCGATCCGGCCGATCGCCGGACCGCGTACGTCGCGCTGACCGACGCCGGCGCCGAGAAGCTCGAGTGGGCACGCAGTGTCGGCACCGCGTCGCTCGCGCAGCGGCTGTCGGCGATGCCGGACGACGACGTTCGTCGGCTGATCGAGTTGTTGCCGGTGATGGAGTCGCTGTTCAACGAGTAGTTCACGCGGGTCCCCGCGAATCGCGCAGACTTGTGCGCAAGCGGACAGCCGGGCTCCAGCGTTCTCCCAGCAACAGCCTCGACCGTGGATGACATGACCGCCGCCACGATCGATCACGTTGCCCCGACTGATGCGGTCGACTCCTCCGGAGACCGACCGTGGATGCGAAGAGTGCTTCGCGGGCGGGCGGACGACCCGGTTTGGGCTCGACCCGCGCTGATCGCGTTGCTCGCCTCGACCGCGCTTCTCTATCTGTGGGACCTCGGCGGGTCCGGCTGGGCGAACAGCTTCTACTCGGCGGCGGTGCAAGCCGGGTCGACCAGCTGGAAGTCGTTCTTCTTCGGGTCGTTCGACTCGTCGAACTTCATCACCGTCGACAAGCCGCCGGCGTCGCTGTGGGTGATGGACCTGTCCGCGCGATTGTTCGGCGTCAACGCGTGGAGCATTCTGGTCCCGCAGGCGCTGGAAGGCGTTGCCGCGGTCGGCCTGCTCTATGCCACCGTGCGACGACACTTCTCGGCGACGGCCGGACTGATTGCCGGGCTGGTGTTGGCGACCACCCCGGTCGCCACGCTGATGTTCCGCTTCAACAATCCTGACGCGTTGCTCGTCCTGCTGCTCGTCGGTGCGGCGTACGCCGTGACCCGGGCGCTCGAGTCGGCCAGCACCCGATGGCTGCTGCTCGCCGGATCGCTGGTCGGCTTCGGCTTCATCACCAAGATGCTGCAAGCCTTCCTCGTCGTGCCCGGCTTTGGCCTGGTCTACCTCCTCTATGCGAAGACGACGCTGCGCCGGCGGATCGCCCAGCTCCTCGCGGCAGGTGTCGCGGTCGTCGTCGCGGCCGGCTGGTGGGTGGCAGCGGTGATGCTGACACCGGCGTCGAGCCGGCCGTATGTGGGCGGCTCGACCGACAACTCGATCCTGCAGCTGGCCTTCGGCTACAACGGGCTCGGCCGGCTC
>Ga0265325_10003043_pt1 | contig 11089 bp, 10 predicted proteins | sample 41420metaG_FD_202090 | JGI IMG/M metagenome (GOLD analysis project Ga0265325, IMG submission 202090) | Rhizosphere microbial communities from Carex aquatilis grown in University of Washington, Seatle, WA, United States - 4-14-20 metaG | ecosystem: Host-associated > Plants > Roots > Rhizosphere...
GCGGCGCCCGGAAACGAAATAATCCGCCGTGCTCCTGCTCGACTGCCGGCGGAAATACAGCCCCTGAATCAGCGTAAGCAGCAGGTACGCAGCGATAACAACCCAATCGGCAATGGAGAGTTTCATGTCCGCGTGAACCGCGGCCTAGTCTTATCGAGGACGCGCACAGAGTCAAAGAGAATAGTGGGGCAGGAATGATAGAGAGTGAGGAGGGGAAAACCCCGGGTCCGTGGGGGGACAGACCCGGGTTGGGGGGCTGAGAGGGGAACTGGGCCAACAAACTCTTGACTGCTCTACCGCGACCTCGAGCGCGCCGCCTTCAGTAATTCAGACTGCGCAGCGCCTGGGTCGCCCGGAACACCGCCTGGAGCGCCAGCACCACCAGCGTGTCGCGGACTATGAGTAACTTTCGCCGCATCGCGATTTCCTCGCAGTTCGCGGGGAAGGGCATTTCAGCGGCTGCGGCGTCTCGAAACGGCCGCCCAGGGTTTCCTGCCAGCGCGCTCATGCCGCCCTCTAGTTCAAGACGTATACGGGCAAATCGTGCTCGACCGCCGCCACCATGGATTTGAAGATATCGATGTCCCAGCTGTCGGAAACGCGCAGCCGGAGCGATTTATCGGTTTCCGAAAGCAGACGCCCGCGCAGGGGAACGCGAAGGTTTCCCGTCACCACTCGTAGGATTACCGGTTGCCCGATCCACACTGCGTAACCACCTTCCATTGTGTTGTCCCTTTCGGAAGCGCCAGTTTCGAACCATTGTTTCGAATCATTTTCGAACAAGGCGATTGTGCGGGACGCTCTGGAATGGGCCAATGGTACAGGGGGCTATTCCGGCTGGGTACAAAGTACTAGTCGGAAAATGGGGCTGGCGGAGGATGTCGCGGCTCCGTGCTTTTCTGCTATCGTTGAAATGAGAAATGCACCGTCAATAGTCAGACCGAATTAGCTCGAAGAGGAACTCGGCCACATGGTTGAAACCTTACGCCACATCCTTGCGCAGCTCTATGATGTCCGAGGCCTCATTGAATGGGGCGGAACGGCCCTCGTCTGTCTGATCGTATTCGTCGAGACCGGAATGTTCGTAGGATTCTTCCTGCCGGGCGATTCCTTGCTGGTCACGGCGGGCGTGTTCGCTGGAGCCGGCCAGATGAAGCTGGCTTCGCTGCTCACTCTGGTGACTCTCTGCGCCATTGCCGGAGACCAATTGGGATATTTTATCGGATGGCGCGCCGGCAAGACCCTCTACGAGCGCCCCGATTCGCGCTTTTTCAAGAAGCGCCATCTTCAGGCCGCCCACGAGTTCTACGAAAAAAATGGCGGCAAGACGATCATCATGGCCCGCTTTGTCCCCATAATTCGAACCTTCTGCCCGCCCGTGGCGGGCGCCGCGAAGATGAGTTACACGCGCTACCTTCTCTATGACATCGTCGGCGGATTCGCCTGGGTCTGGGGCATGACGCTGCTCGGCTACACCCTCGGTCGCACCGTCCCCAACATCGACAAGCGCATTCACTATGTGATCGCAGTCGTAATCGTGGTTTCGCTTATGCCCGCCGCCTACCACGCCTGGAAGTCGCGCGAACGAAGCGCTTCCATTCCCCTGAAGGGCGCCCCGGCCGAAGAAGAATAGTCTCGAATCGCCTCTCCCCAGGGCTGTGCCGTGATGCCGGCAGGTCTTCCGCTTTCTTCGGAATGGTTGGCAGGCCATCCCTTTCGCCTGCTATAGTTTTCTCTTTATTTGCTGCGGTTCGTTTCGTGTCTTGCAGGTCGGGATAAAGATGGAACTCGATTTCGCCGCCTGGATTGGCCTTGCCCTGCGCTGGTTCCATGTGATGGCTGGCATCATGTGGATTGGTGCGTCGATTTATTTTGTCTGGCTCGACCTTTCCCTGCGCCCTCCTGCGCGCAAAGAGGACCAGGAGGCCGGCGTGGGCGGGGAACTCTGGGCCGTTCACGGCGGCGGGTTCTACCACAACAAGAAATACATGGTCGCACCAGCGGAGCTCCCTGCGGACCTGCACTGGTTCAAGTGGGAAGCGTACCTCACCTTCCTCAGCGGCTTCCTGCTGCTCTGCGTCGTCTACTATCTGAACCCGAAGCTCTACCTGATCGACGAGGCGAAGCTGCACCTCACTCCCTCGCACGCGATTGTGATTGGACTGGGCTTCATTGCCGGCGGCTGGATCGTTTACGACACGCTTTGCAGGTCTCCGCTGGGGCGCGACAGCCGCGTGCTGGGCGTTACCTGGGGTGGCGTGCTGGTGGGGTCGGCCTACGTGCTGTGCCGTATTTTTACGGGACGCGGCGCGTTCATCCATGTGGGCGCGATGATCGGTACGGCGATGGCCGCCAACGTGTTCGCCGTCATCATCCCGAATCAGAAGAAGACCGTGGCCGCATTGCTCAAGGGCGAGAAGCCCGACCCCCGCCTGGGGCAGAAGGCCAAGCAGCGCTCCATGCACAACAATTACATGACGCTGCCGGTGCTGCTCATCATGATCAGTAACCATTACCCGATGCTTTACAGCGTCCCGTACAACTGGCTGATCCTTTCAGGCCTCTGCGCCGCATCGTGGCCCATCCGCGAGTTCTTCAACCTCAAGGACCAAGGCACGGTGAACTACGGCTACGCTACCGCGGGCGTCGCGGGATATATCTTCGTGATGATCGCCGCTTCGCGCTCCTTTTCTCCTGCGCCCGTTGCGGCAAAAACGGTGTCACCCATCGAAGTTCGGCGCCTCGTGCGCACTCACTGCAGCCCCTGCCACAGCGATCAGCCCGTGCATGCGGGCATTCCCCGTGCGCCCCTGGGCATCATGTTCGACACCATGGACGAAATTAAGCTGCACGCCGCCCAGATCGAAGAGCAAGCCGTAAAGTCCAACAACATGCCCCTCGGCAACGAAACGGGCATGACTCCCGAGGAGCGCACGAAGCTCGGTCAAGGCCTCGCGGCGCTCACCGCGTCGCCTCAATCTCATCTGAACGCGAAACCTGCCATGTGACACCGGCCCGCGTCAACCCCTCCACGCTTCGCGCTCCCAAGGCAAGCTGTAGTGTTTTGGGCAACAGCCGATACGTTTCTTGGGGATACTATGACCAGCCACAGCGTCCGGGAAGCCTCCAGCGAAAGGATTAAGAAACTAGCGAAGCGGCCTCACCTGATTGGGGCGCAATTGTTTCCAATCGCGGCCGCAATTCTTCAGTGGGCGATTTGGCCTCTGGTACGCCCTCTTTACTGGTTGGCATTCTATCCCGCCGTATTCCTCAGTTCCTGGGTGGGCGGCTTCTGGGGAGGACTGGCGGCGACCGTGTCGTCGATTCTGCTGGTTCTGTTCATCTTCGCCCCTCCTCAATTCAAGGCCTCCGTGGAAGATCCCAGAGCGTTCATATCTGCCGGAGTATTTCTGTGCGTAGGCGTCCTCTTCAGCTCTTTTCACGAACGGCTGCGAAGAACTGCGCAGGATGAGGAGGCGGCCCTGGCGGAAGCGGAATCGGCGCGCAGCGCACTCAAAGCGCAGGTGGACGAACGCACCGCGCATCTGCATGAAGCCTGTGAACAATTGCGCAGGAGCGAACAACAGCTGCGGTTGATGGTCTCGGGAGTAAAGGATTACGCGATATACATGCTCGATCCCGAAGGACGCATCGCCACCTGGAACCAGGGCGGGCAGCGGCTCAAGGGCTGGTCCGCCGAGGAAATCGTCGGCCAGCACTTTTCGCGATTTTATACGCCGGAGGAAGTCGCCGACAATCTGCCGCAACGCGAGCTGGAAATAGCCAAGGCCGAAGGCCAGTTCGTCGGCGAAGGCTGGCGCATCCGCAAAGATGGGTCGCGTTTTTGGGCCACCGTGGTCATTACGCCGCTCAAAAACGACGACGGACTCTTGGTAGGCTTCTCCAAAGTGACGCGCGATACCACTGAACGCCGCCGCATCGAGCAAGCCATGAAAGAGGAAGAAGCTCGCCTCGCCGCGGTGATCGGCTCCGCCATGGATGCCGTGATCACCACCGACGAACACCAAATCATTACCCTCTTTAATCCGGCCGCCGAAAAGATGTTTGGCCGCACCTCAGAACAGACCCTGGGGCAGCCCCTTGAACGACTGATCCCCGAGCGATTCCGTGGCACTCATGGTTCCCACGTCCGTAAATTTGCTCAGACCAACGTCTCCCGCCGAGAAATGGGCGCACTGATTCCTATTTACGGCCTACGGTCCGACGGCCAGGAATTTCCTATCGAGGCCTCCATCTCCCAGGCCAAAATCGGAGGACAGGTCATCCTCTCCGTGATTTTGCGCGATATCAGCGAACGCAGCCGCACCGAGGAAGTTCTGCGTCAGCATGCCAGCCTGCTGGATGTGGCACCGGTTCTCGTGCGCGACATGGACGACCGCATTGTGTTTTGGAGTTCGGGGCTCGCGAAGCTTTACAACTTCACGCGGGAGGACGCCGAGGGGCGAGTCTCCCACGATCTTTTGCAGACGAAGTTCCCTGAGCCACTCGAACAGATTCAGCGAAAGCTCAACAGCGCCGGTATTTGGGAAGGTGAACTGCTCCACCGCGACCGAGACGGCAATCAGGTGGTGGTCAACAGCCAGTGGGTTTTGGACCGCGATTCCCATGGAAAGCCCATGCGGATTCTCGAATTGAACGCTGACATCACGGCCAAGAAACGCGCCGAAGCGCTGCAACTGCGCTCGCAAAAGCTGGAGTCTCTCGGCACACTTTCCGGCGGCATCGCCCACGATTTCAATAACATCCTGCTGGCCATCACCGGGAATGCCAAACTGGCCATAGCCGATCTCCCGCCGGATCACCCCGCCCAGCAAAGCCTCGCGGAAATTGCCAAGGCCGGGTCTCGCGCCACCGATCTGGTTCGCAGAATCCTGACCTTCAGCCGTCCTGGCGAAATGAAGCGCCAGATCGTCGAGCTCCCACCCGTGGTCGAAGAGGCCCTCAAGCTCGTCCGGGCCACGCTCCCCGCTACCATCGAATTCCGCACCGATTTCGCTCCGAATCTCCCCACCGTCCTGGCCGACTCCACTCAAATCCACCAGATCATCGTAAACCTGGCCACCAATGCAGCCCACGCGATCGGCTCCCGGAGCGACGGCACGATCACAGTGCGGCTGGATACCGCAAAGCTCACCGACGACGATGCCAACCCGTTACTCAACCTGCCCGCAGGCGCCTACGTCCGCCTGTACGTCAGCGACAACGGCTGTGGCATGGACCGCCCCACCCTCGACCGCATTTTCGATCCTTTCTTCACCACCAAAGGCCCCGGCGAAGGCACCGGCCTGGGCCTCGCCGTCGTCCACGGCATCATGAAGAATCACGATGGCGGCATCGCCGTCTATAGCGAACCGGGGTCCGGCACCTGTTTCCGCCTCTTCTTCCCAGCCGCCGGAGTTGCTACCGCAACGCTGCCGGAGGCGGCAGCTCCTGCAGAGCGGGAACGCACGGAAAATATCCTGTATGTGGATGACGAAGAGGCCTTGGTTTTGCTGATCACCCGTTCGCTCGCACGCCTCGGATACAAAGTAACCGGCGAGACCGATCCTGTCCGGGCAGTCGATCTCTTCCGTTCGAACCCAAGAGCCTACGACGCAGTAGTCACCGACCTGGCGATGCCGCAACTTTCAGGTTTCGACCTCGCGAGCCAACTATTGGCTATCCGGGCCGACATTCCCATCGTCATGACCTCCGGCTTCGTTCGCCCCGAAGATCGAGAGCGCGCCCTAAAGATGGGTCTGCAGGATTTAATTCTCAAGCCTGATACCGTCGAACAACTGGGCCGTATCCTCGACCGTGTTTTCAACCACGTGCTCCGCTAGACGAGAATGCAACGCCCGGAGCTATTTCCACTCGGATATGTGGCCGGTCAACTAAAGACTGACACACGATAATCACCGTTTCTCAGCCGCTGACATTGGCTTCAGCTCGGGTTTCCGCTTCGCCCGGCGCTGGCAAGTTTCGGACGTTATCGCATCTTTGTCCTTCTCCCCTTACGCCTCTTTTACGCATAGCGCCGTAGGATTGCCTCACGCTTTCAGCATTGGAATCGCATCGGCAGCTTGTGTGGTGCGTGTGCGGCGGGAAACGTCAATTCAATCGCTCTTTCGAAGGGAGAGAAATCACAATGATGCTTACCTCTGGTTTCTGCTCGAAGCTCTCAAGGGCTTTCTTTGCGGCGATTCTGTTGTTTCTTTTGGCTCCGTTCTGCAGGGCGCAGGTCCAAGCCCAGAACCCGGCGGCCGGCAGTGTCGAAGAGGCGGGAACCAGCACCGATCTGTTCATTATGCTCGGATCGGATTTTGTCCGGCCTGGACTCCTTCCCAAGGCGAACGACAACATTGGCATCGGCCACACGTTCGGCTTCTTGAAGAAGGATCCTATCGGAGACGAGCTTACCTTTGCCTATACCTATGAAGACGCCGGCTCCGGCTTTTGGCATTCCGACTACGGCTCCCACACGGAAAGCTTTGGAGTCATGAAAAACTTCGGATTGCCGAAAACGACGCGGGTTAGCGGCTATACCTGGGTGCAGATCGGCATCAGCACCTTCACGGGAAATGCCCAGGTTCAGAATCATTTTTACGACGGCGAATCTCTCGGTGCAGTAGTTCACTTCACCGCGCACAGCTCCATCTGGATTCAGGAAACGTTCAACAAAATCATCACGGCTCCCTGGTATACGACCACAAGCATCGGTTACACGAGAAGTTGGTGAGCGGAGGCTCGCCTGTTAAGGGGCGATTTTCTTCGGCAATGAGCGATCGGCATTTCACGGCAACCGTAAATCTGGAAAGGCATAAGATAAAGACCATGCCTCCCACGGCCTCTGCGGCGAATCGTGCCGTGACGAATCCCTTAGCGCGCGCCGCTACGGGGAAGCCGGAACTCGACCCGGCCGTTTGTTGGCAGGCCGTATGCAGCCGGGACCGGCGCTTTGACGGACGTCTCTTTGTCGGCATCGCCGGCACGGGCGTGTATTGCCGGTCGACCTGCCCGGCATCGTTCGGACGCCCGGCCAGAGTGCGATGGTTCCCGTCCGCCGGGGCGGCGGAGGCCGCCGGTTTTCGCCCCTGTAAGCGTTGCCGCCCCGACACTTCGCCGGGCAGTTCCGCCTGGTTTGGCACCTTGGCGGTCGTTTCTCATGCGCTCCAGCTGATCTCCCAGGGCGTTCTGGACAACGGAAATCTGGAGCAGCTTTGCGAGCGCGTGGGGATTGGATCGCGCCACCTGCGGCGGCTCTTCGAGCGGCATTTGGGAGCATCGCCCCTGAAAATCGCGCGCTCTCACCGCGTGCATGTTGCCAGAGATTTGATTCTCGAAACAAACACAGCCATTGCCGAAATCGCCTCGCGCACAGGCTTCCGAAGCATCCGCCAATTCAACCACGCCGTGCGCGCGACGTTCGGGCAGCCTCCCACGAAGCTTCGCGTCCTCCATGGGATGTCCAGGACGCCGGAACCGGAATCCGGGCTCGTCGTACATCTTCCATACCGTCCCCCTTTTGAGTGGCCCGGGCTGCTTGAATTTTTCAAAGAGAGAATCACTCCCGATGTCGAGGCGGTGGACGGCGATTTTTACAGACGGACGATTGAGATTGGCGATGTTGTCGGTGCTATCGAGGTTTGGCACGAGGCCGGCCGCTCGCGTTTGTCCATGCGAATTATCAACATTCCAAGCTGCGGCTGCTTGATGCAGATCGTTCAGCGCGTCCGGCGGATGTTCGATCTGGAAGCGGATGTGGTGCAGATCGGGCAGCATCTATCGCAGGATGCGACGCTTGCAAAGATGCTGGCAGCGCGGCCGGGTCTCCGAGTCCCTGGGGTGTGGGACGGGTTCGAATTAGCTGTAAGGGCTGTTCTGGGGCAGCAGCTTACGGTCGTTGATGGACAGGACCTCGCGCGGCGCCTTGTGCGGACGTTTGGCCGCCCTCTTCGAATGCCTGTCCGCGGTCTCTCTCACTTGTTCCCGCGGCCTGACATTCTGGCCGGCGCCGATCTCGCAACAATCGGTGTTCCAGCGGATCAAGCTGCCGTGATCGGATCTCTCGCGCAGGCGGTGTTGGCCGGCAAACTGTCCTTCGGCTCGGGAAAGGGCCTGCGCAGCGCACTCTCATGGTTGCGCGCTCATCCGGGATTGAACGAGGGTGCCGCATCCTACATCGCGATGCGAAGCTTGGGCGAGCCGGACGCCCTTCCGCACACGGACCTCGGATTGCGTCAAGCGTTAGCGATTCACGGCAGACCTGTTTCGCCGGCAGAACTGCTCCGCATCTTCGAAAAGTTCACGCCCTGGCGCGCCTATGCCGCCATGCATTTCCTGGCGGTCAGGCCGAGAACAGCTTAGCCCACGTAGGTTTGTCGGTAGCTGTTTACGCAGAGCATGGAAAACCCCTCGCCTGGAATTAAAATACGACGCGGGAATGTTTACTTGAGGAAAAGGCCTTCGCGGACTTGGTCGCGGCCGACGAAGGTCTTCGACGAGCGGAATTTCGCGAATAATTCCAGAATTTCGCGGTTCTGAAACACGCGCGCGTGCACGGCCAGCGTCGGAGCGGCTACCAACTCCACGGTCTGCGTGTCGATGATGCGATACCGGTGGAATCGCTCGGGCGCGCGGCTGTGGAAGAGCGCCAGGACCGCGCCTCCCGGATGGAGAATGCCGAACAGCCGGTCCATGATTCGCGAGCTTACCGCCGGATCGAAGTAGTCGAACAGGTCCCATCCCAGCACCCCGTGAAAGCTATCCTCGGGATACTGCAGCGCGTTTTCCAGAAATTTGTCGGCCAGCGCGGAAGCGGTGAGCCGCGCGCTGTAGCCCTCCGACGTCAAAGGCGCCGCTCGCAGCCTCTCCTCTTCCCCGGACACAAACTCTTTCCATGTGCCGAGCAGATCGTCGGTCGAAATGCGATAGCCCTTTTCCAGGAAAAAGTTGACGGTAGCCTGCCACACCGGACCCAGATCGAGTACGCGCGCGTGCGGCACGTCGCTCATGAGCCACAGGAATTCTTTCAGTCCATTCGATGTGCGGACTTTCAGATTGGTGTTCGCCGAAGCGGAAGCAGGGCCCGGCTTCGAGGTGGGCGCGATTGCGGGTGCTGCAGCTCCAGGACGCGTCTTGGCCATCCAGTTCATCGTTTACTCGACTCGCTTTCGGAACTTGCCGCCGCGGCTTTGTACACCGCAGCAGGAGGAGCGGGCTTCTCAGCCGTCGCAGGTCCCTTGGATTCCCCGGCTCGCGTCATCTCGACCTTCCCGCGAAGCTTTGCTCCGTCGTCGATGCCGATGCGGGGCGTCAGCACGCTGCCCTGGACTTTGCTCGACGATCCCAGCCGAACGCTTTCCCGGGCCTTCAGGTTTCCCTCTACCGTGCCTTCGATAATAATTTCCCGTGCTTCGATATCCGCTTGTACGCGGCCGTTGGGGCCGATGGTCACCCGGGAGTCCGGCAGGGCGATTTTGCCCTGGGCCTCACCGTCGATATACAAATCGGAACTTCCGGACAATTCTCCACGAATTTTGAGCCCCGGGGCAATCGAAGATGGACCGGAAGTGTCGTGCGTGACAACATTTTTTGTCACCGGAGCGGAAAAAGCCGGCGCCGCGGGCGCGGCAGGAGGCTTCGCCGGTGCCGGAGGGGGCACTGCAGCCACCGGCGTCGGTGCCGGCTGCGGCTTCACCGGTACAGGAGTTACGGGTTGTTCGGGAGCTTTGGAAGCCGGTTCTGGAGACGGCTTTGCATCGTTCTGTTTACGCCACATGGGATTTTCCCCCTCAGTTTTTGGGGACTTCCTGTGCCGGGGGGCAGGGGTCCTCAAGCCGTGAAAACTACAGCATTAGCAAAAAATGAGTGTAACCCCGCAGGCCTCGGTTGTGCGAGCAAAATGCTCACGGAGCGCCTGAAAGTGTCGAATAAGCCGGGCTCGGAGGTCTGCACCGAGTTGTGGCGCAGCTCCCACATTGCGAGGGGCATCCCGGCAAGCTCGTGTACAAAGATCTTGATGCCCCCGCGCGTCTGCCACCATTGTTCGGGATCGTATTCGGAATCGCGCGCGGCTACCACGCGGAGAATCGTGCCGGCGGGGAAGACGCGTTCGCAGATATAGCGCGACCGCCGCGTGTGGTAATCCGAAGTCACCAGGATCACGCGCCTCCACCCCCGCGCGGCAAGCAGCTGGCTGATCGCCACTGCCTCTTCGCGGGTATTGGCCGCATGCTGCGCCAGTTTGACGATCGCTCCGGAGGGAACGCCGCGGTCTGTGAGGTCGTGCTGCTCGAGTTCCGCGATGCTCGCGTAGGGACGCAGATATCGCCCGCTGGCAACCACGTGCGGCGCCAGCCCGGACTTGAACAGCTCCGCCGCCCGGGCCGCGCGGTCCCCGTTGTAGTTGTCGTCGCCCAGCATCACGATCACATCGGAATTATCGGGCGATTCGTCCACCACCCAGAAGCTCCCGGCCAACCGAAGCAGCGGATGCCGCGCGAAGTACACCCCCACCAGCAGCGCGATTAAAAAGAGCAGGAACAGCAGGCGAAAGAAGATGCCCCCTCGCTGGGAATCGCGGCGTGGACTGCGACTGCTTGGGATCGTACTCACTTCCCGCTGTCCAGCTGGCGCAATCGCTCAGCCGCCTTTTCGGGAAGGGTGCCGTTGAAATACACTTCCTTGAGGTCGTAGGATTTTTTCTGCTGTTCGACGATTGGCAGTATCTCGAAATGCCAATGGTAGTCGCTGTCGATGGTCCGCCAGTATTCGCTGAGTTCGCCCTTAGTTTGCAACGTATTGGGAGCCGTGTGCAGCACCAGATGATAGCTGCTGCCCACCTGTAACAGGCGGCGGAGCGTGCGTCCCAGCAGGCTCGCAAGGTGGCGCCGGTTCTCGCCAGGGTGAGGTGCTTCAAACTGGTGGTTGTGCGTGCGGGGCATGATCCAGACCTCGTACGGCACGCGGCCGGCGTACGGGCAGAACGCGTAATAATCGCCGACGCTATCGACAATCCGCTTCTCCTGGCGGATTTCCTGCCGCAGGATGTCGCAGAAGACGCAGCGCTCGCGCTCGCGGAACCACT
>Ga0265325_10003044_pt1 | contig 11087 bp, 20 predicted proteins | sample 41420metaG_FD_202090 | JGI IMG/M metagenome (GOLD analysis project Ga0265325, IMG submission 202090) | Rhizosphere microbial communities from Carex aquatilis grown in University of Washington, Seatle, WA, United States - 4-14-20 metaG | ecosystem: Host-associated > Plants > Roots > Rhizosphere...
CCACATCGAGGCCTACATGAGGTCGTGGAACAAGTCCCCCACACCCTTCGCCTGGACCAAGCCTGCACAAGCCATCATCAAGTCACACCGCAGAATGCTGAAGCGGATCTCGACGGCGGTGCACTATGCGGCAAGTGCAGCGGTCTGGGATCTCAATTCAAACTAGATGGGGCCGACGTAGCCCAGTTGCGAGTGCCTCGGGCCGGTGTTGTAGAAACGCTCGATATAGTCGCCGATGGAGGCGGTGCCGATTGGGTTTCTCGCGTGGGGAAGCCGACAGGCTGGTGATGTTAGTCGACGACGTCCTGGGGCGCGACGACGTGACGTGGTGAAACGGCTCAATTGAGACGGCGCCTGTAACACACCGACCCCCGGCCCCTTTCGCGCTGAGTACGTTGTTTGCCGCTCCGACGATTGCGTCGGTCCAGATGCCAGATGCCAGATAGTGCCAGATAGGATGGCGCTCTGCCGTCATTGAAAATCCGATAAGGCGCTTCAGGAAACTTGCCTGGCTTCGCGCCTCCGGCCCTGAAGTCCGGCTGGATGATGTGCTCAGCGGTGCTTCGCGCGTCGGCTCCGCGCTGCGATTCGTCGACGTCCTGGAGGGCGCGAATGTACTCCTCGCGGTGTTCGTAGATGAGGGTAGGCATCGTCGGTACGCCTGGGAGCATGCGTCCTTCGTTCATGCACACGATCAAGTACGTGATTGCGCGCGACGTGCGACCGTTTCCTCCAGCGAAAGGATGGATCCAGTTGAAGCGCCACTGCGCATAGGCGGCTCGTTCGAGGGCCGAGCGGCCGCTTCCCTGTTCACCCAATCGATTGCGTCGCGGACGAGCGAAGGAGCGAGGGCGCAGTGGGGCACCGCATGCTTGCTGTTTTGGATGAAAACGTCTTTCGTCGCATCGCGATACCTCCCCCCGCATGGGTACACGTCGCGCACCGCGATCTCCTGCAGGGCCAGGACATGCGATTCACGCAGCTCGCGCGCTCCGGACTCGACCAGATCAGTGATGTAGTCGAGCTGCGCTACGCCGTTGCGGGCCTCAAGCTCCGCCTTTCGCCCCGGCTCGCACAGAACCGCCCCCGCTTCTGAGACCACGGACTAGTCCGACTTACCAGGCTTTGCGTCGACGGCGCGCTCTGCCATCTCACGCGCGTGACGGTGCTGTTTTCGATCTTCGTGTTGCCGTAGGCCCAATCGATCCTCTGGTCGCGCGACGGGCGCACGGGCAGTCGGCCGGCGTCCTGAAGGAGACGGACCTCGGAGAGCAACTCTTCGTAAGTCTTGTTCATTTGTCCCTCTGGTCGAGCCACTCTCGAAAATTGAGCGGAACTAATGTGCAGCCTTTGGGGTCGGTTTGGCAATGGGTAAAACTTGACAAGTCGCCTCCTTAGCAATCCGTCACGCAGCTCCCGCCCGCTCGCCGAGCGTCACCAAAATCCGAGCCACCTTCACCGCGGCACGTGCTGCAAGCTCTGCCGCGACCGCTCGGAGGCTACGTCCCACGGCCACCGGCTGACCAGCGACGGCAATCGTCGCTGGCTCCCCCTCGACCGCGAGGAGGGGATGCCGTCCGCCGCAAGAGCCAAGCAGCTTTGCCGCCCGAGAGTCGCTCGCCCTTCTGGGCGCAGCGGCGAGCGCAGCACCCGCCCTTTCGATTGGCGTGCCCGGCCTCTTCGGCGAACTGCGCGACGGCGCATGGTCCTCAAGCGACTTGAGACGCCGATACGTACATCGCGGCGAGTGCGGAGACGTCCTCGATATCGAGCGATGGCGCCCCATGAGGGACACGGCGGACCGCCAGGTACGAGCGCAATTCGATAGCCGTCGCGTACCACCGGGCCACGAGCTCGCGGGCCACCACATCGTGAAGCGACAAACCGTGCGCTTCGACGATCTCGCGTGCGGTCGCCGCCCGGCCGGCCGCCTCGCGGCGCACCGCGTCTGCGTCGGGCTCGCCCAGAAGCGCGGCCCAGTCGGTGCCGCGCGGAACGTACCCATGTTCTTTCCGTCGCGACAGAAGCTCACGCCACCGCCGCTCGAGCGCCGAGCGGTCTGCGAACGTCTCCGATCGCTCCCGTAGCCGCCGATTGCCGAGACGCCCCCAGACGATGCCGAGGCATAACTCACCGAATAGATTTTGGCAGACGGTGAGCCCGTAGACGCGAAATCGGTTGCGCGAGCGATCGACGAGGCGGAGCTCTACGTCCGAGTCAACCAGGCTGAAGTCCATGACCGATCCCTCCGATGGCACAATCCATCACGGGCCGGGTCTTCGTCAAGAATTATGTTATACATATTTCGAAAACATACGCTGCTGACCCGTTCAGTCGCCGCGCCGCAGGTTCTGTTATACGAAATCGGCCCATGCCCGCCGGAAGGCCGACCGACGACCCGAAAACCGAGCTCGTCGCCTTTCGGCTCGCGCCCCGTCAGCTCCGGTGGCTCAAGAAAGTGGCGCGACGCAAGCGCATCACCCTCTCCGAAGCCCTCCGGCTCGTCCTCGACGAAGCGGAAGCGGCGGACCGCTCCACCACCGGGCCTACCAAGCTGCGTCGTCGGTCGGAAGGGCCCGGACGCGAATAGTGCGCCATCTCTGCGAGGCGCTCTCGCGGGCGCAGCACGCTTCGCTTATCGACCGCGAGACCCGTTGGTCCCCGCCCCTGGCTGAGACGCACGACGACCTCGAGGGGGCGCGCGTACAATCATCTGGGCCGTGAAGACCCTTTCCTCGATGGACGACGCGACACCGTTCGACGTCATGAGACTCGACAGCGACGAGCCGTCGCGCGTCGTCCTCTTCGCCGTCGGCGCCGGCGGGAGTCCCGAGCGACACCTGCCGTTGCGGTCGGCCTCACCACGCCGCTGCCAGCCCATAGGCCCGAAAATCATCGCGCGTCACCAGTGAGAGACCTTCGACGAGTGCCTGCGCGATGAGCATCCGATCGAACGGATCGCGGTGATGCAACGGAAGCGAAGCTGCGCGGAAGACGTGGGCTGGCGCGATCGGCAGGTACGTGAACCCGTTGGCCCGCATCTGCTCGTCGAAAAACGCCTCGGCGCTCGGCGCGTCCACGGTCAGCTTGCCGAGGTGTACCTTGATCGCGGCCTCCCACGCCGACGCTAGGCTCACGAAGACGTCATCCGCGGCCTCGATAAGGGTTCGCGCCGTGCCGGACAGTGCGGAGTCGTTGGCCACGAACCACAGCATCGCGTGGGTGTCGAGCAGCAGCCGGCTCACGAGTAATCGTCGAAGTCCTCGAGCGGCGCCTCGAAGTCAGCCGCCATGTGCACTCGACCCGAAGCGGCCCCGGCTCGGCGCTTGGCCGAAGGTTGCTCGGCGCCTCCGCTCGCGAGGAGCTTGGCCGCGAGCTTCTTCCGCTCGTCCACCGGAAGAGCCATCGCCTGCTGCTCGAGAAGCTCCGCAAGATTCATCGGTTTGAAAATTGTGCATCACGGCGCGGCTCGTGTCGACCGGTAAGGCAAAGAGCCCGGCAGTCCCAGCCGTAAGCGGCTGAAACGGCATGCCTCGGGATGCCCCTTCCCCGGCCATCCGGGTTGGGGCGCAGCTCCACGCGCTCGAGACCCCCGAGCCATGTGCGTGAGCATTGAAACCACTCGCTCAAGCGGCTCCCTTAGTTCGCTCGGCTGCATGAAGCCCAAGGCGCTGAAGGGAACACAACTCCCCCGCCGCGCCTGGAAGTAGGACTCAAAGCGGCTTTGACGCGGACAGAGAGGACGGGGACGTCGGGCTTGGGCGCGTGGAGAGGTTCGTTGTTGGCGGGGTACGAATCGTGTTGGCAACCGGCCCGCGAACGCTCGACGCCGCGACGCCGCTGGCGGCAATCGCTCTTTCATCGTCCCAATTTACTTCCTGCGGACGAGGCACGTTCAAAGCGACGAGCCCCGCACGTGAAGCGCTACTCGCCCTTGTCCCAGCCGACGACTACGTCGTTCTCGATTGTGACTTTGAGGCCAAAGCGACCGCGTGCGAGGGGCTGGTACTTGTAGACGCGCGTAGTCTTCGTTTTGAGCACGCGCTCCGAAACATCGACTGGGGGGCCAAGCGCTTCGACTACCATCTGCTCCGTGGCACCAACCCATAGATGCTGCGCCAGAATCTTATCCGCGGCCTCGATTCCAAAACGGCTCACGAGGGCGTCGCGCCGCGCTCGTTGACGCTGGGCCTCTGCCTGCTGCTCCTGCTGTTGTCGCTCCTCTGCCTGCTGCTCCTGCTGGGACCGCCGCGCAAGCTGGGCGGCGCGATCGTATCGTTTCAAGGCTATGGCTACCGCTGCGATGGCGGCCGCAATGCCAGTGACCGCTAGGACTTGCGTCCTCGTCACATCTCGCAAAGCGGCCTCGATGCGCGTCTCAATGGCCACGAAGGCGACGGCTCCCCCGACGACGAGGAAGGCGACCGCAGAGCATCCGAGCGTGGTCTTGACGTTCTGGGCACCGCACCTCGGGCACGCGGCGCTGACGTAGTGACCTCGCGGCGCCCACGAGTAGCCGCACTGGGAGCAATAGTTTTGTGAGCGCTTATTCCACTTCGCCATCGGTTGATCCAGTCAGCGTCCTTTCACACGAAACGATCCATGCGAGTGTGACAGTCCCCAAAGCGGGTCTCTCGCTACCAGTCTCGCAGCGCTGAATAGCCGCCGTCCATAGCTTTCGCACTCGCGCAGGTCTCGCTTCTGCGAAGCGGTTCAGGGCGTACCGGACCGTCGCTCTATGACCCCGGAGGGTGACCGCGTTGGATTTATCGTTCCGCTCAGCATCATGGCGTTCGCTGCGACAACTGAATCTTGCTGGGTGGGAGTGGGTGGGCTCGCCCCCGCCGCGTGGATGACGACGCCACGCGACAGGGCGAAGGGTGGTCGTGTAGCATCCACCTTCTCGGCTTCCGCCGTCGGCGGGGAGGCTCGATGATTCATAGGAGGGGTTCGATGCGCTCATTTCCCTTGTCGGTCGCCGCGAGTCTCGCGATCGTTCTCGTTGCCAACGTGGCGACCGCGGACGACAAGACCGCCGCCGCTCACGCCGCGGCGCTCTTCGAAGAAGGCCGTCGATTGATGGTCGCCGAGGACTACGCAGCCGCTTGTCCGAAGCTCGCCGAAAGTCAGACGCTCGACCCGCTCCCGGACACCGCATTCGACCTGGGCCTTTGCTACCAAATGGCGAGCCAAGCAGCGTTCAAAATGGCGCACGAGCTGGTCCGACCGCCCGAACCTACACCCCTCGCAGTGCCTGCCGCCGCCTCCGGTCCCTCCGAGGCAAATACTTCAGGAGTGGGGCAGACCCAACGGGCCGTTGGCTTGACGATCGGCGGTACTGGGGTTGCGGGGATCGTTGCCGGCATCGTCACCGGCTTGATGGCGAGAACGGCGTACGACCAATTGCACTCCTGCGCCCCCCATTGTTCTGGGTCACAAGTTACTTCCTATCGTGAGCTGGCAACGGCCTCGACCATTTCGGCGCTCACCGGCGCGGCCGCCATGGGGGCCGGACTCATTGTGTTCTTCACGGCGCCCAAGTCCAAGCCGGGCGCGGGAACGACGGTGGGTCTCGGGCCAACGGCCGGGGGTGCGGGTCTTTCAGTAACGGGGGCGTTTTGAACCTGCAGTAAACGAGAAAGGGGTCCGGGCTCGTCGTTTTGCGGGCATTCACCGAACCGTGTTCGCGCGTTGACGACGGTTGCCCTCACGGTGGAGCGAGCCGCCCTGCGAAGTCGTTGGCGCGCCTCGGGACAACCATTGGTCGAGCCGGGCGCCGCCGGGGTTCGTCGCTTCCACGTTCGCGACGGCGGAGGATATCGGCCCGACAGACGACTTAGCCGGCGACGCAATCACTGGCGCGAGCAAAGCGGGCGAGACTGCAGACACCGATGTGTCGGCCGAGGCGATGCTCGGGGCGCCCGGGGAACGCGGCCCTCTCGACCGATGCCAAACCTCTAGGTCCGTTCCTACATTCCAATTGGCAGCCGTCACGCAGCGACCTGCCACCCATGATCCTTCGGTCGGATCTCGACCTTGCGCGGAGGTCCCTGAACGTCGGCGATCTTGGTCAGCTCGTCGAGTGAGTAGTCCTCGACGGGCCCCTGCCGCGCGATGATGAGCCGCAGCAGGCGGTCCGAGGAGGTACCAAACGGCTTGCGCTCGTTCTCCCAGGCCGAGACCGTCGTAGGGTCCACCCCCATGTGCGCGGCGAAGTCGGCTCCGCTCCAGCCGAGGTGCTTGCGCAAGAACTTCACTTCCGCACCGCTCAGGCGGGCGGGCTTGTGGATGACGGCGTTGGCGATGACCCGGTGAAGCTCAGCCACCCGCGAAAGGAGCACCTCGAAAGCGCCGCACTGGGGGCACCTCCGAACTTGGACCCCTACGAGCACGACGTTCGGGAGCCCCGACTCGACGTAGAGGTGGTTCTCCGTCGTCGTCTTCGTCTCCCCCTCGCCGCAGGTGCGGCACAACTTGACCTGCTTGCTCATGAACGAATCCTCCAGGCCGTCACTACGACCAGCTCAACCCCGCTCACGTCATCGGTCTTGTCCGGCAATGCAGCAGGCTCGGGGTCGAAGGTCACCACGAAGCACATGCGCGGTGTCTCCACGCGGTAGCGCCAGGAGCCGTTCTCCCATTCGGGTTCGCGAACGAGACCGCCGCGCAGGATGTTGATAGCGTCGGCGTCGGTTAGGTCGTCCTTCTTCATCTCGCGGCGAGCATGCTCGCTGAGCACGAAGATGCCCTCCTCGAGAAGCCGCCGGATGTACGTCCTGGCATCCGTCGCCTTCAGCGGCACTGCTACGAACGTAGCCTGAGTTTGCTTTTTGTCAAGCCAAGTCCTTTAGTCATGTCTGCCGGATACCCCGGCCGCAGCGTGGCCTATCGACCAACGCGAGGCGGTGGGTCTCGGGCCAACGGCCGGGGGTGCGGGGCTTTCAGTCACGGGAGGGTTTTGAACGTAGCGACTCGTGGCGACTGGTCGCGGGGTAGATCGCCCCCGCGTTCCGGTCGACGATGGCGTCCCTTTCACCTTCAGCCTCCTGCCACGGATATAGTGACAGCTGCCGTCGTGCAGGTTCCGCAGCCCGGACCGTTCGGCTCCGCCGTCGTCGCCTTAGGGGAGACGCTCTCCTGCATCAGTTCCGTGCCGTCGACCGAGAGGTCAAGCGCCACCTCAGACACCACGCCCGATTTGGCGTCCGCTCCGAACCCATGCGCTGACACGACTGCGTGCATCTCAAACTGGCCAGGAAAGCAATTGAAGCCAACCCGCGCGCCACATACGCCTGCATCGCAAACCACAACGGACTGCGGACACAACTGCACCAATTCCAATGTAATATCGTTTTCCGAGCACGTCCCCTCCACGATGCGGGAACCCGTAGAAGCCGTGCCGGAAGCGACCGAATCAGCAAGACTCAGCGTGCACTCCGCCGCCCTTCCGTCGAGGCTCAAATGCAGGCTGTACATTCCCGCTGCCCAAGCGTTTGCCGGAGACTGGAGAATGATGAGGGTATTGTCGCATACTAATGCAAGGTCGCCGCATTCAGCTGACGAGTTTGAACACGCGCCCAACGCGATCGCGTAAGCCAGTAAACTAAGCTGGAGCAAAAAACGCATCTGCAAAGGTAGCATCTGGAGTCAGAAGGGCAACCGCGATGGGCTCCTTCGGGCGCGGGTCTCCTCGATATGTCACCCGCGACCGTACCGGTTCAGGCCCGCTCATGACCGGTGCACCTCCGAGTGATCCAACCTTCCCCGTATCGGTCGCGGAAGTGACTTCGCTGGACCCGGCGGCGGTGCACTGCGCCCCCGTCGTCGTGGGCACGACGTCGCGCAAGGGAGTTGCCGGGAGCGCTTGGACCGACCTAGCGTGGTCCCGTGATCATCCGGGACATCACCGCGGCCGATCTCAGCTCGATTCACGCCATCAACGAAGCCGCCGCGCCGGGCGTCCACGGTGAGTCACTGGAACAGCTCGCCGCGATCACACGCGAGTCCTGCATCGCCATCCTCGCGGAGGTCGGTGGAGTCGTGGCCGCCTTCGTTCAGGTTCTTCCGCCGCGCGCCGACTACGAGAGCACGAACTACCGATGGTTCTCGATGCGCTTCGACGACTTCGTCTACCTGGATCGCGTGGCTGTCGCAGCAGACCAGCGAGGTCGCGGTATCGGCAGTCGCCTCTACGAGGAGGTCGAGCGCCGCACACGTGCCGCGTGGATCACCCTCGAAGTCAATCTTCGCCCTCGCAACGACGGCTCGTTGCCATTCCATGCGCGGAAGGGTCTCGTCGAGGTGGGACAGCAAGAGACCGACTACGGCGCCCTCGTGAGCTTGATGGCGAAGCGGATCCGTTGATGCCCTCCATGCGCCGCTGCTGGTCCGTGCTGGTTCTGAACGTTGGCCTCGCCGCGTGCACCGCCCGCGCCCCTCCGCCCGTCCGCCCCCAGACCACGGTGACGGCTCCCGCACCCAGCCCACCGCCGGCCGTCATTTCGGAGCCGAATGCGGCGCCCGGTGTCTACTCCCCGCCCCCACGTACGAAGGAGAGCGCTTGCGCCGTTCGAGGCCCGCTCCCCGATCCAGCGTGCACGCCGGGGGCTGTCATGACCACGGACCTAGACGTCGTGTGCCACCGCTCCACGAAAGAGCGGCGGAGGGTCTCGGCCGAGGTCCATCGCCTGGCGCTCACGGAGTACGGCTTCTCGTATCCGCAGCCTCTCGGGGCTTTTGAGGTCGACCACCTCATTCCCCTCGAACTCGGCGGCGACAACCTGATCGCGAACTTGTGGCCCGAAGCAGCTGAGCCCGCGCCCGGCTTTCACCAGAAGGACAGGGTCGAGAATTACCTGCACCGCCAGGTCTGCGCGGGAGCCATGAACTTGGCCGACGCCCAACGCCAGATCGCGACGGACTGGCTCAAAGTCTGGAGGCAGATCGACGGCCAAGCCTCTGCGACTCCCGCGGGCGCCGACGACGGCGAGTAGAGCGACCAGGGCCTGGAACCGGCGGCGCCAACGACGAAGATTCGCCCGTCGGGGACGACGCGCTCGTCGCTATGTTGGGCGACGACCGCGCTTCGCCTCGACACCGCCCCTGATCTTCTCTTCCGTAACGCGATCCGCTTCACGCGGCGCACTTCGGCGCGGCGAATCGGCGTCCGTTCGAAGCATGCGCGCTCGACAGCGAACCCGCACGCGCCGCCTTTCGCATCAGCTTCATCGCGGCTTCGGCGTCCGCCGGTCGATGTCCGCTACGACGACGTTCGACACGTGTGAGGCCAAGTTCTTGAAGTCACCAACGTCACAGGTCGCGATGATCGCGCCTCCCGCGAGATCGGCCACCGCCACGACGAACGCATCAATGGCGAGCTCCGATCCTGCACCGACTTTGCCGAGAAGCTGACCGGCCCTCACTCCCGTGCGCGTGTCGACGGGACGAACCAAGACACGCTCACGACGAAGCCCCGCGAAGACTCCGGCGTCGGCGCGCCTGCCCCGCACCACCTCCGCGAGTACGGCGGCGACCGTTGCGATGTCGCGACCGCGCCTGCGCATTTCTGTGATAAGCGCGCGCACGTGATCGCGTCGATGAGACGGCCCATGCGCAAGCGAGGACATTGCTTCGCTGTCTAGGAGGAGCATCAGCCAGCCTTCCGGCGCCGTCTCTCGACACGCGTCTCCCACTCCCCGACCATTTTCGCGGCCCACTCGAGTGTCTGCGGCGGAATCGTCCCGTGCTCGCGGTCCATTTCGGCGAGCCACTCATCGACTTCCTTTAAATGACGAAGGCGAGCGAGGTGGGCGCTTACCGCTGTGTCTACGGTCTCCGACATACTTCGGGCACCCACGATCGACCGAAGCTCTCGGAGGTTGTCGCTGTCTAGCGTGAGCGTGACCTTCTCTTTGCTCATAAGTGGTATGATAGTACATCTATACCACTACGCCACATGGCCACGGCTCGCTACCGTCCGAGCGGCGCTGCTACCCTGGACCAAAGACGTTGGGTCGGGCTGTTTTGGAACGCACGATTTTGCGCCATTTCCCTTGAAGTGGTCCGCTGCGGCCTCGGAATCACAACCCCTCGGCACGCTCCACCAGCGTAATCCTGCAACCTCTGAGATCGCCGCCGACGAGAGAGCCTATTCCCGCGGGCTCGGCACCGCGAATTTGTCGAGAACTTCTGCGTCGCCATGGAGCCGGACCCATCTTCCTTTCCGTCGCAAGATCCGCTTCACACGACGCACTTCAAAAGGTCTCGGGGCTTCGGCGCGCGTGAAGCGTTGCGACTGCTGGCTCGGGCTCGGAATTTTGACGACCCTTTCCCGTTCATCCGCCCGCGAGCTAGCGCAACGAACACGCTCACTTGCGCTTCTTCGAGGACGCGCGCAAGCGCTTCAACCACCCCCCGCCCGGCTCGCTCGCATCGGCCGTTTCGTTCAGGCCAAAGCGCTTCATCGCCGTGCGCACCGTTGCCCTATCCCTATCGGCTTGTCGGGACATCTGACTGATGTTGCCCTTGTATTGGCGATGCAAGCCCGTGTAGTAATCGCGCTCGCTCTGCTCAATCGCCTCGCTATACGTGCCCACAACGGATGGCTCGGAGGACGCCGCAGACCGGCAGGCGCCGCGAACGTCGCTATCGTAAAGGACACTACCGGTAAAGCCCATGAGCGCGCGCTGGAGCACGCTACGAAGCTCGCGGACATTGCCCTCCCACCGTCGATTCGTCAGGACCTCGAGCGCGGAGGCGTCGAGCGAGACTTCGGGGCGCCCGAGTTCGACGAGCAGATCGCCAATCAGCAGGGGCAAGTCACCCAGCCGATCGCGTAGAGCCGGCACCGTCACGTCGAACTGGCTGATGCGAAAGTAGAGGTCGTCGCGAAACTTGCCGCTATTGAGCAAGCTCCGAAGGTCCGCGTTGGTCGCAAAGACGGTGCGGACGTTGACGCGACGTTTCTCGTCGCTGCCGAGGGGCTGGACTTCTTTGGTCTCGAGGACCCGTAGGAGCTTCGCTTGCAGGGCCAAGCTCATCTCCGCGGCTTCGTCGAAGAAGAGGGTGCCCCCGTTCGCCGAGACGAA
>Ga0265325_10003046_pt1 | contig 11083 bp, 8 predicted proteins | sample 41420metaG_FD_202090 | JGI IMG/M metagenome (GOLD analysis project Ga0265325, IMG submission 202090) | Rhizosphere microbial communities from Carex aquatilis grown in University of Washington, Seatle, WA, United States - 4-14-20 metaG | ecosystem: Host-associated > Plants > Roots > Rhizosphere >...
CCTCAAAATCGGCAAGTATACCATCCATGAAGCCGAACACATGCCGGAGACGTTGCAGGCGCGGGACATACTGGCCCAGTCCTCCAACATCGGCACGGCGCAGATCGCGCTGCGTTCCGGCGGGGCGCGGCAGCGAGCCTTCCTTGCCCGCCTGGGACTGCTGAAGCCGCTGCGCAGCGAGCTGCCGGAGATCGCCTACCCACTCTATCCCTCCAACTGGGGCGCCATCGAAACCGCCACAGTCGGATTCGGCCAGGGCATTTCGGTGAGCCCGCTCAGCTTCGTCGCCGCCGCCGCCACCGTGGTCAATGGCGGGCGCCGCATCACCCCGACTTTCATCAAGCAGGATGGCGCCGACCGCCGCGGCGAACAGGTCATCAAGCCCGAAACCAGTCTGCAAATGCGCGACCTGCTGCGCTATGTCGTCACCGACGGCACCGGCAAGAAGGCCGATGTCGTGGGCTATGACGTTGGTGGCAAGACCGGCTCGGCGCAGGTGCCTGGCGAGCATGGACGTTATATCCCGCATGCGCTGCGCACCTCGTTCTGCGCCGCGTTTCCGATTCACAACCCGCGCTATCTGGTGTTCGTGATCCTGGACCAGCCGCACGGCACCAAGGAAACCGGCGGCTTCGCGCTGGCCGGCTATACCGCCGCACCGATGGCGGGCAAGGTGATCGCGCGCATCGCGCCTCTCCTGGATGTGCCCAACAGGCCGCCGCCAACGAAGCTCGCCGACGGAAGTTCATAATGGCACCACAATCGGATGCCACTGTGAACCATAGGGCTCAAACCGCCATGGCGAAGGATTTCACCGGCCTCACCAGCGACAGCCGCAAGGTGAAGCCGGGTTATCTGTTCGCGGCGCTTGCGGGCAGCCGGGCCGATGGCGCCCGCTTCGTCAAGGACGCGGTGGCGCGCGGTGCGGTGGCGGTGCTGGGCGGCGCCGAGATCGCCCCCGAGGCCGCGGCGCTGGGTGTGCGCTTTATTGAAGATGCGAATCCCCGGGCCGCGCTGGCACGGTTTGCCGCCGCCTTCTTCGGCGCCCAGCCCGACATCGTCGCGGCGGTGACCGGCACCAAGGGAAAGTCCTCCATCGTCGCGTTCCTCCGGGAAATCTGGATCGCGCTGGGCCGGCAGGCCGCCAGCCTGGGCACGGTGGGCCTCGTGTCGCCCAAGGGCGAAATCCCCCTGTCGCACACCACCCCCGATCCGGTGGAGATCGCCGAGCTGCTGGCCGGGCTGAAGAAGGACGGTGTCGAGCGCCTCGCCATCGAAGCCTCCAGCCATGGCCTCGACCAGCACCGGCTGGACGGGGTGACGGTGTCGGCCTGCGGCTTCACCAACATCACCCGCGACCACATGGATTATCACCCAACCTTCGAGAATTACCTCGCCGCCAAGCTGCGCCTGTTCACCGAAGTGGTGAAGGACGGTGGCGTCGCGGTGGTCAATGCCGATGCCGATCATGCCGCGCCTTTCATCGCGGCGGCGCAGGCGCGGGGCCTCAGGCTGATGACCGTGGGCGAGCAGGGCGAGACGATCCGTTTGGCATCGCGCCGGAGCCGCGGCGACGCACAGCAGCTGTCCATCATTCACGCCGGTCGCACTTACGACGTGCTGCTGCCGCTGGCGGGCGCCTTCCAGGCCTCCAATGCCCTGGTCGCCGCCGGTCTCGCCATTGGCCTGGGCGAAGACGCCGCCAAGGTGTTCGCGGCGCTGGGCACGCTCAAGGGCGCGCCGGGCCGGATGGAAAAGGTCGCCTTCGCCGCCTCGGGCGCGCCGATCTATGTCGATTATGCCCACACCCCGGATTCGCTGGAGAAGGTGCTGCAGGCTCTGCGTCCCCACACCAGCCACAAGCTGCATGTGGTGTTCGGCTGCGGCGGGGACCGCGACAAGGGCAAAAGACCGCTGATGGGCGCGGTTGCCATGCGCCTGGCCGACGATGTGATCGTCACCGACGACAATCCTCGCAGCGAAGACCCCGCCACCATCCGCAAGGAAATCCTCGCGGCGGCTCCGGGCGCGCGGGAGATCGGCGACCGGGCCAAGGCGATCCGCGCCGGGGTTGCGGCGTTGGCCGCGGGCGATGTGCTGGTGCTGGCGGGCAAGGGCCATGAAACCGGCCAATATGTGAAAGGCGAAGTGCGGCCCTTCTCCGACCGTGCCGAAGCCCTCAAGGCGGCGCTGGCGCTGGGAGGGCGGGCGGCATGACGCTGTGGACTTCCGCCGAAGCCGAAGCCGCCACCCTGGGCAAGGCGAGCGCGCCGTTCAAGGTGAAGGGGCTTTCGATCGACACCCGCACCCTCAAGCGCGGCGATCTGTTCATCGCGCTGAAGGGCGACAATCGCGACGGCCACGACTTCATCAAGGCCGCCTTCGAGGCCAAGGCTGCGGCGGTGCTGGTGTCGCATCCGCCAAAGCATGCCGACGGGCCGCTGCTCACCGTCGCCCATACCCAGCGCGCTCTGGAAGATCTGGCGGTGGCGGCCCGGGTGCGCAGCAATGCCAAGGTCCTGGCCGTCACCGGTAGCGCCGGCAAGACCACCACCAAGGAAATGCTGTTGTTGTGCTGCAATGCGCTGGGCAAGACCCATGCCTCCGCCGCCTCCTACAACAATCACTGGGGGGTGCCGCTGTCGCTGGCCGGTCTGCCGCACGATGCCGGTTTCGGGATTTTCGAGATCGGAATGAATCATTTCGGCGAGATCCGCAATCTGGTTTCTCTGGTTCGTCCCGATGTGGCGCTCATCACCACCATCGCCCCGGCGCATCTGGAATTCTTCGGCTCCTGCGAGGCCATCGCCGACGCCAAGTCGGAAATCTTCGAGGGCCTGCTGCCGGGCGGAGCGGCGCTGATCCCCGCCGACAGTCCCTATGCCGACCGGCTGGCGGCGCGCGCCGCCCAGGCCCATGTCGCGCGGCTGGTCCGTTTCGGCACCGATGGCGAGGCGAAGCTGCTGGGTTGGGCGCCGACCGAGCCGAAAAAGGGCGGCGACGAAGGCATGCGCATCAAGGCCGACATCCTGGGCCGAATGGTCGATTGCGTCATCGGCGCGCCGGGACTGCACATCGCCCACAACGCCGTGGCGGCGCTGGCCGCAGTAGCGCTGGCCGACGGCGACGTGCTCAACGCCGCCGCGGCGCTGAAGAAGTTCACGGCCCTGAAAGGCCGCGGCGCGCGCTTCGATGCCGGCGACATCCATGTGATCGACGAAAGCTACAACGCCAACCCCGCCTCCATGGCCGCGGCGCTGGCCCTGCTGGGGGCCAGCCCTGCGGCGCTGAAAGGCAGCCGCCGCATCGCGGTGCTGGGCGACATGCTGGAAATGGGCGAAGGGGCGGCCACCCATCATGCCGGCCTTGCCATGCCGATCGAAACCGCGCGGGTCGACCTGGTGTTCGCCGCCGGAGCGCAGATGAAAGCGCTGTGGGACGCCTTGCCGGCTTCGCGGCGGGGCGCCTATGCGGAAAATTCCGCGGCCCTGGCGCCCCTGCTGCTGGCGGCGCTGGAATCCGGGGACACCGTGCTGGTCAAAGGCTCCTTCGGCAGCCGCATGTCGGTCATCATCGACGCACTGAAAGCGCGGGGGGCGTAATGCTTTATTATCTGTCGCTTCTCACCCACATGGACCAGCTCGCTTTCTTCCGGCTGTTCGGCTACCTCACGGTGCGCGCCGGCGGCGCGGTGGTGACGGCGCTGGTCATTGCCTTCTGGATCAATCCCATCCTGATCCGCTGGCTGAAGCTCAAGCAGGGCAAGGGCCAGCCCATCCGCAGTGACGGGCCCCAGCGCCATATCATCGAGAAGGCGGGCACTCCGACCATGGGCGGGCTGCTCATCCTCATCCCCTGGGTCGGCTCGACCCTGTTGTGGGCCAGCCTGTCCAACCGCTATGTCTGGATCGTGCTGATGGTGACCGTCAGCTATGGCCTGCTCGGCTTCCTGGACGATTATTACAAGGTCACCAAGCGCACTTCCGACGGTCTTTCGGGCAGGACGCGCCTTGCCATCGAATTCGGCGTCGCCATGCTGGCGGCCTATCTGGTGATGCTGATCGAGGCGCCGAGTCTTTCCGGGATGCTGGCGGTCCCCTTCATCAAGACGGCGCTGCTGCCGCTGGGCCTGTTTTTCATCGTGGTCGGCAGTGTCACCATCGCGGGGGCCGCCAATGCCGTGAACTTCACCGACGGTCTGGATGGCCTCGCCATCGTGCCGGTGATGATCGCCGCGGCCACCTTCACCCTGATCGTCTATCTGGTGGGCAACGAGAAATTTGCTGCCTATCTGCAGCTGCCCTATGTGGCTGGCTCCGGCGAGCTGGCGGTGTTTCTTGCAGCCCTGGTCGGCGCGGGCCTCGGTTTTCTCTGGTACAATGCGCCGCCCGCCGCAATCTTCATGGGCGATACGGGTTCCCTGCCGCTGGGCGGCGCCCTGGGCGCGGTGGCGGTGGTGGCCAAGCATGAGATCGTGCTGGCGCTGGTCGGCGGCCTGTTCGTGGTCGAGACCGTGTCGGTGATCGTGCAGGTGATCAGTTTCAAGCTGACCGGCAAGCGGGTGTTCCGCATGGCGCCGATCCACCATCATTACGAGCAACTGGGCTGGACCGAACCCACCATCGTGATCCGTTTCTGGATCGTGGCGGTGGTGCTGGCGCTGCTCGGCCTCGCCACTCTGAAGCTGAGGTAGCGCGATGATCCCCTCCCGCGCCTTCGAAGGCCGCACCGTCGCCGTGTTCGGCCTCGCCCGCACGGGGCTGGGGGCGATTCACGCCCTGACGGCGGGCGGGACCAGCGCGATCGCCTGGGACGACAACAGCATGGCGCGCGACCTGGGCTCGCAGGCCGGCGCCGAGATCATGCCCTGGCGCGAATGGCCGTGGGAAAGCATCGCCGCGCTGGTGCTGTCGCCCGGCGTGCCGCTGACCCATCCCAAGCCCCATGAAGTTGTGGCGCACGCCCGCGCCGCCAATGTCCCGGTGATCGGGGATGTCGAATTGTTCGCCCGCGAGATCCGGTCCGGCGCGGCGGGCGAGGAAAAGAACCGCGCCCCGATCATCGCCATCACCGGCACCAACGGCAAATCCACCACCACCGCTCTGATCGGCCATATCCTCAGCAGTTGCGGTCACGATGCCCAGGTCGGCGGCAATATCGGCAAGTCGGTTCTGGAACTGGCGCCCCCCACACCCAAGTCGATTTATGTGCTGGAGATGTCGAGTTTCCAGATCGACCTCGCGCCCGGCCTCAAGCCCGATGTCGGGGTGCTATCCAACCTCACCCCCGACCATATCGACCGGCATGGCAGCATGGACAATTACGCCGCCATCAAGGCGCGGCTGATGCGCCAGACTGCCCGTGATGGCCAGATCGTCATCGGCGTGGACGACAGTTTCACTGCCGCGATCTTCACCGGCCTGGCGGCGAGCGGCGGCGCCACCGCCTGGCCGGTATCGGTAGGCAAGGTGCTGGGCCGCGGCGTGTTCGTGGTGGACGGCGTGCTTTATGACGCCGAAGGCGCCAGGGCCGTGCCGGTGATGGAGATGAAGGACGCGCCGCGCCTGCCCGGGGCGCACAATTGGCAGAATGCGGCGCTCGCCTATGCTGCGGTGAAGCCGTTCATCAAGGACATGCGCGCCATCGCCGCCGCCATTTCCAGCTTTCCGGGCCTCGCCCACCGCATGGAGGATGTCGGCCGCATCGGCAAGGTGCAGTTCATCAACGATTCCAAGGCGACCAATGCCGACGCCACCGCCCGCGCCCTGGCGGTCTATCCCGACATCTTCTGGATCGCGGGCGGCAAGCCCAAAGACGGCGGCATCGAAAGCCTGACGGCGTTCTTCCCCCGGGTGCGCAAGGCCTATCTGATCGGCGAGGCGGCGCATGGCTTCGCCCGCACCCTGGACGGCAAGGCGCTTTATGAAATGTCGCAGACCCTGGAGGTGGCGACCGACCATGCCAATGCCGACGCGCAAGGCTCGGCGGCGGTGGCGCCGGTGGTGCTGCTGTCGCCGGCGTGCGCTTCCTATGACCAGTTCAAGGATTTCGAGCAGCGCGGCGATACCTTCCGCACCCTGGTGGCGCGGCTGCCCCATAATGTGCGGGCCGCATCATGAACAGGGCCGATCGCAGCAGCTTCGCCAATTGGTGGTTCACGGTGGACCGCCTGTCATTGCTGCTGATGCTGATGCTGGTGGGCATCGGCCTGATGCTGGCCTTTGCCGCCAGTCCGGCGATCACCGGCGGGCCGCTCACCGCGGGCGATTTCCACTACGCCGCGCGCCAGTTTCTGTTCGCCGTCATCGCCATCGCCATACTGGGCGGGGTCTCGCTGCTGGACCTGAAGCAGATCAAGATCCTGGCGGCGGTGAGCTTCGCCGCCGCCCTGATCGGCAGTTTCCTGGTGCTGTTCCTGGGCGCCGACGTGCTGGGCGCCAGGCGCGAACTGGATTTCGGCTTTTTCAGTTTGCAACCGTCGGAATTCCTCAAGCCCAGCTTCGCCATCCTGGCTGCCGCGGTGCTGGCCGACCGCCAGCCGATGCGTCTGCCCAGGCCGGTCGTTACGTTTCTGCTCATCGTTCCCGCCCTGATTATCCTGGTGCTGCAGCCCGATGTCGGCCAGACCGGGCTGTTGCTGTCGCTGTGGGGCGCCATGCTGTTCTTCTGGGGCCTCAACTTTCTCTGGGTGGGCCTGTTCCTGGGCGCCGCCGGGGGGTTGGGTTTCCTCGCCTATGAAATCTTCCCCCATGTGCATCACCGCGTGGCGCAATTCCTCAGCGAGTCCGGCACCGGTTATCAGGCGGGCCTGGCGCTGAAGGCCTTTGCCCATGGCGGGCTCACCGGCGTCGGCCCCGGCGCTGGCACCGTCAAATACCGCATCCCCGACGCGCATTCCGATTTCATCTTCGCGGTGGCGGGGGAAGAATTCGGGCTGCTGTTGTGCGGCCTCATCGCGGCGATGTTCTGCGCCGTCACGGTGCGGCTGCTGTTGCGCGCGGCGGGGGCGCAGGGCGCCTTCTCGCAACTTGCGGGCGCGGGCCTGGCGATGGTCACCGCCCTGCAGGCCTTCATCAACATGGGCGTGGCGGTGTCGCTGCTGCCGGCCAAGGGCATGACCCTGCCCTTCATTTCCTATGGCGGTTCCTCGCTGTTCGCGGTGGCGCTGACCATGGGGCTGGCACTGGCGGTGACGCGCCAGCGGCCCAGGCTGGCGGCCCGCGCCGAGCCGGCAATCGAATGGGCCCACGCATGAGTCTGATCGTGTTATCGGCGGGTGGCACCGGCGGGCATCTGTTTCCCGCCCAGGCGCTGGTGGGCGAGCTGGCAAGGCGCGGGCGAGACATTGTGGTGATGACCGACACCCGCTTCGCCAATTATGCGACACAATTTCCCGGGGCCCGGATCGAGACCGTGCCGTCCTCGCCCTTGAACGCCATCGTCGCGCCGTTCAAGATCGCCGCCGGGATCTTCATCGCGCGGCGCAAGCTGAAAGCCTTGAAGCCCGACGCGGTGATCGGTTTTGGTGGGTACCCGTCCGTACCAGTCATGCTGGCGGCGACCTTCGCCCACCTGCCCACCGCCATCATCGAGCAGAATGCCGTGGTCGGTCGCGCCAATCGGCTGGTGATGAACCGCGTGAAAGCCGTCGCCGCCGCCTTTCCCATAGCGCGCTTCGCGCCACGCGACAAATCCAAGATCGTGCTCACCGGCAATCCCCTGCGTCCGGAGGTCGAGGCGCTGTGGGGCGCGCCCTATGACGCGCCGCTGTTTGGCGGGCCGCTGCATCTCTTGATATTCGGCGGCAGCCAGGGTGCGCGAGCGCTGTCGGAGATCGTGCCCGCCGCCATCACCCGGCTGCCGCATGGCCTGAAAACCCGGTTGCGCATCGTGCAGCAATGCCGCCCGGAAGACCTGGAGGCGGTGCGCCAGGTCTATGCCAACGCCGAGATCCAGGCCGAGCTTGCACCCTTCTTCACCGATTTGCCGCAGCGCATGGCCGACGCCCATCTAGTGATCGCCCGCTCCGGCGCCGGCACGGTGGCCGAACTGATGGCAATCGGCCGGCCCGCCATCCTGGTGCCGCTGCCCGGCGCTCTGGATGACAACCAGACGCCCAATGCCGAGATTCTCGAGCGCGCCGAGGCGGGCTGGAAAGTGGCGCAGCGCACACTGACTCCCGACCGGCTCGCGGCCATGCTGACCGAGATATTCGGAGGTCCCGCGGGGCTCGCCCACCGTGCCGCCGCCGCCCATGCCCTGGCCACGCCCAACGCCGCCGCGCGCCTTGCCGATGTGGTGGAGCAGCTTGCTGACCGGAGGGCCGCGTGATGGCCGCCGTCACCGTCACCACCCGGGTTCCGCTGGATATCGGCGCCATCCATTTCATCGGCATCGGCGGCATCGGCATGAGCGGCATCGCCGAGATCATGCACAATCTGGGCTACAAGGTGCAGGGTTCCGACACGGCGGAGAACGCCAATGTCAAACGCCTCAAGAAGCTGGGCATCCCGGTCGCGGTCGGCCATGACGCCGCTAACCTGAAGGACGTCCATGCGGTGGTCTATTCCTCCGCCGTCAAGCCCGGCAATGTCGAGTTCGACGAGGCGCGCCGCCTCGGCCTGCCGCTGGTGCGCCGCGCCGAGATGCTGGCCGAGATCATGCGGCTGCGCTCCTGCATCGCCATCGCCGGCACCAACGGCAAGACCACGACCACGACCCTGGTGGCGGCGCTGCTGGATGCCGGCGGGCTCGATCCCACCGTGGTCAATGGCGGCATCATCAACGCCTATGGCACCAATGCGCGGCTAGGCGCGGGCGAGTGGGTTGTGGTGGAAGCCGATGAGAGCGACGGCACCTTCCTGCGCCTGCCCGCCACCATCGCGGTGGTGACCAACGAGGACCCCGACCACCTGGATTACTACGGCACCTTCGACGCCATGCGCGACGCCTTCCAGCGCTTTGTCGAGAATGTGCCTTTCTATGGCTTCGCGGTGCTGTGCTTGGATCATCCGGAAGTACAGGCGATGGTGGGCCGCATCATGGACCGGCGCATGATCACCTATGGTTTCTCGCCCCAGGCCGATGCACGGGCGGTCAATGTCAGCTTCTCCGAAGGCGCCTCGCATTTCGACATGGTGTTCACCGACCGGCGCAAGAACGCGGAAACCCGGCTGGAAGACCTGAAGCTGCCGATGCCGGGCGAGCATAACGTGCAGAACGCCATGGCCGCCATCGTGGTGGCGCGCGAGCTGGGGGTGAAGGACACTGTTATCCGTGACGGGCTGGCGCGCTTCGCCGGGGTCGGGCGGCGCTTCACCAGGGTCGGCGAATATAACGGCGCGGCGATCATCGATGATTATGCCCACAATCCCTTCAAGATCGCCGCCGCGCTCAAGGCGGCGCGCCAGGCCTATGCCGGTCCCATCATCGCGGTGGTGCAGCCGCATCGTTACACCCGCCTGCGCGACACGTTCGAGCAATTCGCCAAATGCCTCAACGACGCCGATGTGGCGGTGATTGCCCCCGTCTATGCCGCGGGCGAATCGCCGATCGAAGGCATCAGCCGCGACTCCTATGCCGAGGCGCTGCGCAGCCACGGCCATCGCAATGTGCTGACCATCGAAGGCGAGGCGGACCTGGCCGAGACGGTGCGGCCTTTCCTCAAGCCCGGCGGCGCCATTGTCGGGACCGGCGCCGGCTCGATCACCGGCTGGATGAACAATCTCCAGAAGAAGCTGGAGGGCGGGCCGTGATGATGACGAGGGTCTGCGACATGCTCCCGCCGGTGCGCGGCACTTATACTTATGACGCGCCGCTGAAGGATTTGGTGTGGTTCCGCGCCGGGGGCAAGGCTGAGGTGCTGTTCCGCCCAGCCGATGTCGACGACCTCGCCACCTTCCTGGCGGCCAGGCCTGCCGATCTGCGCGTCTCGGTGATCGGGGTCGGCTCCAATCTGCTGGTGCGCGATGGCGGCATTCCCGGCGTGGTGGTGCGCATGCCGGCCGCGTTCGGAAAAGTCAGCGTGGACGGCCTGCGGGTACGCGCGGGTGCGGCGGCCCTGGATGCCGCGGTGGCGCGCGCCGCGGCGGATGCGGGCATTGCAGGTCTGGAATTCCTGCGCGGAGTGCCGGGCACCATCGGCGGCGCATTGAAGATGAATGCCGGCTGCTATGGCCGCGAGATCAAGGATATTTTTATCGAAGGCACCGCCATCGACAGCCAGGGCAACAGGATCACGCTTACGCATGCCGATATGGGCTTCGTCTACCGCAAGGCGCAGGTGCCGGAAGACCTGATCTTTGTCGAAGCCCTGTTCCAGGGTACCGCCGATGCGCCCGCCGCCATCCGCGCCCGCATGGATAAGCTCTCCGCTGATCGCGAGGCCAGCCAGCCGATCAAGTCCAAAACCGGCGGCTCGACCTTCAAGAACCCGCCCGGCCACAAGGCCTGGCAGCTGATCGCCGAGGCCGGCTGCCGTGGCCTTCGCCATGGCGGTGCGCAAGTTTCCGAAAAGCATACCAACTTCCTCATCAATACCGGCGAAGCCAGCGCCGCCGACCTGGAGGCGCTGGGCGAAGAGGTGCGCGCCCGGGTGAAGGAGAAATCTGGCATCGTGCTGGAATGGGAAATCAAGCGGGTGGGTGTGGCCCCGGGCGCGGAGCGCCCAATATGATAAACAGCGGTTTCAAGCGCATCGCCGTGCTGATGGGTGGCCGCTCCGCCGAGCGCGAGGTCTCGCTGTCGTCGGGCAAGGGCGTCATCGCCGCCCTCAGGGCGGAAGGCTTCGATGCCGTCGGCGTCGATCCCGGCACCGGCACCGACAATTTGTGGAGTATGCTGGAAGCGGCCAAACCGGACGCCGTGTTCAATGCCCTGCATGGCCGGTTCGGAGAAGACGGCACGGTGCAGGGGCTGCTGGAACTGATGCGCCTACCCTACACCCATTCCGGCGTGCTGTCCTCGGCGCTGTCTATGCACAAGGAGCGCACCAAGGACGTCTATCGCGCGGCAGGCCTGCCGGTGGTGAAGTCCATCGTGGTGGATCGCAAGAAGGCCGCCGCACGGCATCTGATGGAGCCGC
>Ga0265325_10003047_pt1 | contig 11082 bp, 13 predicted proteins | sample 41420metaG_FD_202090 | JGI IMG/M metagenome (GOLD analysis project Ga0265325, IMG submission 202090) | Rhizosphere microbial communities from Carex aquatilis grown in University of Washington, Seatle, WA, United States - 4-14-20 metaG | ecosystem: Host-associated > Plants > Roots > Rhizosphere...
ATTCCCCGGGGCCTTACGATCCTAACGGGAGCTGTCCCTGGCCGGGACCGTGGTTTCGGTCATATGGCGCCCACCTACTTATGTAGGTTCCCGGGATCACACTCCGACGGCCATCGCGGCTCCGCACTCTGTCTTTACTTCTCCTCGTTTCTCGCCGGCTGATTAAGACAAGGTCACGCGTCGAACAAAAAGGGGGCGAGCATGATGCTCGTCGAGCGAATTGTTGCGGGCTTGATTGCGATCGTCCCCGTTTATCTTGCGATTCTCAGCGCCGTCCGAACGGGACACGATCTGATCTCCACCATGATTCAGGCGATCCTGCTTCTCATTGCGTTCTACTTGCTGTGGTTCGCCGCGCTCAGCCATTTGCCGTCCGAGCGGACCATGCTTGCGCGCACGCTTGTGATCGCGCTTATTATCGGCGCCATCGGTCTGGTCGGCGGCTACGTCGGTCCGCTCATCCTCATGCCCGGTGCTAACCAAGGGCCGTTGTTTGGCATCTTCATCACCGGCCCGGTTGGCTTCGTCCTTGGCTCGATCGGTGGATTTATCTGGACGAGATTTACCTAGTTATGAATCAAGCGAACCTGCCAATCCGCAAATCAAGTGCGCGATCTCGTGAAGGATGATCTTCGCCGCGCAGCATTGCTGAAACGCGACGCGCTGCCGCCGGCCGAGCGCCAAAGCGCGGCCGAGACTATCGCGGGTCGCCCCTTCCCGGTGAACGTGGCGGGCAAGACCGTCTCCGGCTTTTCTCCGATGAAGAGCGAGATCAATCCGTTGCCTCTGATGCGCAAGCTCGCTGAAGCAGGAGCGCGTCTTGCGCTGCCGGCGATTGCCGGACGCGGCAAGCCGCTGATTATGCGCGCATGGAGCTTTGGCGGACCGCTGGCGTCCGGCCAGTGGGGCATCCGTGAGCCCACGCCTGACGCGCCCGAGGTTGCCCCGGACATTCTCATTGTCCCGCTGGCCGCCTTCGACCGCAACGGCCATCGTATTGGCTATGGCGCGGGCTATTACGATATGACGATCAACGCGCTGCGCGCCCGGAAGGCCGTAACGGCCGTCGGCATTGCCTTTTCTGCGCAGGAAATCCCGCATGTACCTGCCACGGAGCACGACGAACGCCTCGATCTCGTGCTAACGGAAAACGAGGCGATCGATTTTCGAAGCGCATGATCCCGAAAAGCTTGTCCTCGGCTAGATCGGGGATGGAAACCGGTTTTCGGAAAAGATCATGCGCGAATCATAATGAGCTAAGATAGCTGCATGCGTATTCTCTTTATCGGTGACGTGGTTGGTCGCTCCGGGCGCACGATCGTTACGGAGCGGCTGCCGGGACTGATTACCGACTGGAAGCTCGACCTTGTTGTGGTGAACGGCGAGAACGCTGCCGGCGGCTTCGGCATCACCGAGGTCATCTACAACGAACTGATCGACGCCGGCGCCGATGCCGTCACGCTCGGCAATCACGCGTGGGACCAGCGCGAGGCACTCGTCTTCATTGAGCGTGCACCGCGCCTGGTCCGTCCGCTCAATTACCCAAAAGGCACGCCGGGCCGCGGCGCGGCGTTGGTCGACAGCAAGAATGGCAAGCGCGTGCTGGTGATCAACGCGATGGGCCGCATTTTCATGGATCCGCTCGACGATCCCTTCGCTGCCGTGGAACGCGAACTGGCTGCGTGTGCGCTGCGGTCCGGTGCGGATGCGATCATTATTGATATGCACTGCGAGGCGACCAGCGAAAAGCAGGCGATGGGCTTTTTCTGCGATGGCCGCGCCAGCCTCGTCGTCGGCACGCACACCCATACGCCAACCGCCGACGATCGCATCCTTCCGAATGGCACCGCCTTCATGTCGGACGTTGGCATGACAGCCGACTACGATTCGATCATTGGCATGAACAAGGACGAACCGCTCAATCGGTTTCTGCGCAAGCTGCCGGGCGCGAAATTCGAGGCATCGGGCGGCCCGGCGACGCTGTGCGGCGTTGCCGTCGAGACCGACGACACCACGGGCCTTGCCCGCAAAGTCGGCGCAGTCCGCCTTGGCGGCATCCTGCAGGAAACGCGGCCGGCGTTCTGGAGCTGACGACAAAGCAGAGAACTGTTGACCTCGAATCGCGGCGATGATTCGGTAGGTGAAGTTGATTCGCCGGCATGTGCGGGGTCCGGCAGCGTGACCTCGGCACAGGTGCCCATGAATCTGCTCGTCAACAGCAATCTCGCTCTTGAGCTGCCGCCGGATCCCGCGCAACAGCAGTCAGCGCCAAGAACAAAAGCCGATCCGCGCGCCGAGCTGGCGGCCCAGTTCATCCCCTCGGGCGCGCGCGTGCTGGACCTTAGCGCAGACACTGCGTTGCAGCGCCTGCTGCCGGATGGTTGCAATTACCGCGGCATCAGTCGCGCCGGCAAGAAACGCGCGGCGCCAGAGTGCGACTTGAATGCCGGCGAGTTTCCAACCGAAGCTGCATCGAAATGCGACGTGATTGTCATGCTCGGGGCGCTCGAGCGCATTGCCGACGTGGAAAACCTTTTCACGCATTTGCGCTTCTGCAAGCGCGATATAATTCTCAGCTACTGTGCAACGGACCTGGCGAAAGACGCCGATCGGACCGCGCGCGGCTTCGTCAACCACATGGGCTTCTTCGATCTCGCGCAACTGTTTGATCGCTATGGCTTCCGCATCGAATGCACGACGCCGATCGACGAAACACAGGTGCTGATGCGGCTGACGCCGACCGAATGGCTGTCGCCGGTCGCGTCGTGCAACGTTGCCGTGATCTCCGGAGATGACGGCAGCGATTTCAGCGGCCGGCTCGGCCGTCATATGATCAACGCACTCCTGCCGGGCGAGGCGGAGGTCGAACATCTGACGTTCCGCACGCTCAGCGCGGCGCGCGACCGCTACGACCTGATCGTGCTCGGCACCGGCAATGGCCTGTTTCCGCCATTGCTTGGCGATGAAGTCTTCGACGTCCTGTCCCGCGCAAAAACGACGATCGGCATTTTCGGCACACAGTGCCGCGCGCTGACCCCGCGTCCGGCGCTGGAGCGCTTGATCGAGCGGCTCGATACCTGGTTCGCGCGCTATGAGGACGATGTACTGATGTACGGGCGCGGCCGCAGCAATGTGGTTCACCTTGGCGACTGGCTGATCGATCAGTTTCCACTCACGCGGGCAACCAACGACGAGCCACTGGTCGTCAGCATCGATCTCGGCCAGGAACTGCCGCTTGACCGCGCCATCCGCACCATCCAGCAGTACAAGCAGGTCTATTCGACGGAGCCGGCGGCGCTGCTGTGCGCGCTGGCCTCGGCGGAGCTGGCGGCCTATGCCGAAGTGCCTGCGCGGCAACCCGATCTCGCAGCGGGCCAGTTCCGCAGCATGTTGATCGATGTCTTCGGCCGCGCCTATCCGGAAAAGAAATTTTTCATGGTCGACCGCGATGCGGTGGTTCGCTACAAGGCGCGCGTCCATCGCAACGTGGCCAAGGTCGGCAGCCGTATTGGTGCTGTCCTGCGCAACGTTGCCGTCGCGGCGACCTGAAAGACCCGGAATTCCGATATTTATTTTCTTGCACAGGCGGCCTATATAGCCGCCGGCATCAACTCATCTTGCGAGACGTGCGGACATGGCCGGTCATTCCCAGTTCAAGAACATCATGCACCGCAAGGGCAAGCAGGACAAAGTCCGCTCCAAGATGTTTGGCAAGCTCGCGCGCGAAATCACGGTGTCAGCCAAGCTCGGATTGCCCGATCCGGCGTTCAACCCGCGCCTGCGCGCGGCAATTCTGGCCGCTCGCGCCGAGAACATGCCGAAGGACAATATTGAGCGCGCGATCAAGAAGGCCTCCGGCAGTGACCAGGAGAGCTACGACGAGATCCGCTACGAGGGCTACGCGCCGGGCGGCGTTGCGGTCATCGTCGAGGCGCTCACCGACAACAACAACCGCACCGCCGGCGAAGTGCGCTCGATCTTCACCAAGGCGGGCGGCAACCTGGCCACCACCGGCGCGGTGTCCTTCATGTTCGATCATGTCGGCGTCGTCGAATACGACGCGGCGAGGGCGTCAGCCGATGCAATGCTCGAAGCCGCCATCGAGGCTGGCGCTGAGGACGTAACTTCGGACGAGAGCGGCCACCAGATCACCACCACGACCGACACGCTGCACGAAGTCGCCAAGACGCTCGAGGCTAAGTTCGGAGAGCCGCGCAAATCAGGCATGGTGTGGAAGCCGCAGAACACCGTCGCGGTCGACGACGAGGCGGGTGAAAAAATATTGAAGTTGATGGAAGCGCTCGACGAGAGCGACGATGTGCAGAACGTCTATGCCAATTTCGAGGTGTCGGACACGCTCGTGCAGAAGATGAGCGCGTAAAATTCAGCCGTTGTACTCCAGAATATAAAGTCCGGCATTGTAGTCGGTCGCGTAGATCAACCCCTTTGCGTCGACGAACACATCCGCTGACTGAATGACGCGTGTGCGGTTCGGGCGCGTGTCGGCAAGCCGTGCCGGTTGCGGCGGCACCAGCGCGCCGACTTCCTTCGGACTAAATGCATCCGACATGTCGAAGACGCGGATCCCTGCATTCTGGTACGTGGCAAAAATCAACGTCGACGACACAAAGCTGCCGGGCCGGTTTTCGTGAATGTTGTGCGGGCCGAAATGTCCGCCTTTGGCTTTGTAGTCGGCCTCCGCCGGCGTCGGGAAACTCGAAATGCTCACGGGATTTGTCGCAACGCGATTGTCGAACACCCAGATCAGCTTCAGCCCGTCTTCCTGATGATCGAGCACGGCTTCGTCGAGCACGACCAGCAGATCGCGGTCGGGCAGCGGCAGGCAATTGTGCGTTCCGCCGCCGAATGGCGGCGACCAGTTGCGATGCACGGTCAGTTCCGGTTTCGAACGGTCGGCGATGTTAAGCACAACCATGCCGGCATCGCGCCAGGCTGCGTAGGCCGTATCGCCATGGATGATGGGGTGGTGCAGGCCGTATCGCCGCGCGGCCGCCCATGATGGTGTTTCGCCGGCTGCCAGGTTCATGCCGGGAATCCACCAGCGTCCTGCTTCGCGCGGCTGCGCCGGGTTGCTCATATCCAAGGTCATGAAGATGTAGTCGGTAAATCCGTCGAGCAGTACCGAGGCGTAAGCCCAGCGGCCGCCGGTGTACCAGACGCGGTGAATGCCGCCGCCGTCGACCGGCATGAAGCCGATCTGGCGCGGCGCGTCGGGTTTGGAAATGTCGTAGACGGCAAGCCCGGCGCTCCAGTCGCGTGTTCGCTTTGCTTCGGCGGTGCCAACGGTCTTGCCGAGGGCGCCCTTGTAATAGGCGCGTTCGTCGGCAAATTCCGCGGCGGCGAACATGTCCTTGGCATGAATGACCAGCAGCAGGTCGTCATGCACTTGCAGGTGGATGTTCCAGGTGTTGGCGGGTGCAGCAATAAAATTCACCGCACGCGGGTTCTTCGCGTCGCGCACGTCGACGACGGAGAATCCCTTGGAGAACATGTGCCCGACATAGGCAAAGCCGCGATGCACCATCACCTGCACGCCGTCCGGCCGCCCGCCTTGGTCGGAATGGCCGACGATGCACATGTTGCGCGCGTAATCCGGCTTCGGGAGATCGCTCATTTGTATGCATCCAGAAAATGCGGCACTGCAATCCAGTCCAGCATCGCGCCGTCGTCCTGCAGCAGGTCGTGCATGCGCCGGTCTTCGTCGGTTTTCAGATTGACGCCGAGATGGGTGCCGAGCTTGCGTCCGTGCAGCACGATATTGTTGCCGACCGGCTGACGCTCCGCATTATAGGCCTCAAGTGCGTCGTCGATGTCATCGTGGTCGCGCAACGCCTTGGCCAGAGCCTGCGCATCGGTGCCCGCCTTGGCCATGCCGAAGCCCATATGCGGCCGGGCATTCGCCGCCGCATCGCCGACCATGGCGACCCGGCCGTACACGATGGCCGGCGCAGTGAAATCGTAGATTGGCGTGATGAACGGCTGCTTGATCTTCATTAGCGCGTCGAGCAGAGCGGGCGGCAGAGTTTCGCGCGCATCCTTGTACATATCGGCGATCAGATCCTTGCGGATCAGCGGCGGTGGCACCGAATATTCGTGCTGCACGCCATTTTCGTCGACGTTCATCTCGCGTAGCTTCGCGGCGTCGGCAACGCGGTACCAGATGAAGTTGAAACGGCGTTTGCCCGGTCGGAGATCGTTGTCGAAGCCGGCGATCGGATAAGTGATTATTTGCTGACGCTCGGGCAGGTAAAACGTGAACAGCGGATAGATGCTGTTCAAGGTTTCCGGCTCGAGATCGGCTTCGTTGGGTGCGCCGCGCCAGATGTAATAGCCGGCATAGACGGGTTGCACCTCTGGCGCCATCTGCGCGCGGACGCTTGAGCGAATTCCGTCGCCGCCGACCAGAATGTCGGCGTGCTCGACGCGTCCGCCGGAAAATTGCACGCGCACGCCGCGCTCGTCCTGGTCGACGCGTTCGAAATTCCAGCCGAGGTGATAGTGCGCTTCATCAATTGTATCGCGCAGCAGACGCTGGAGCCGGTCCCATGAGGTGAGGATTTGCCGCAGCGGCCGCTCGTCGGTGACGCGGCCAACGCGATCGATCGCGACACGTTTGGGGACTTCGACGCCAAGGTCCCTGGTGCCGGCCCCGCTTGCTTCCAGCGCGTCCAGCAATTCCGGATGACCGGTAATGCCGGCTCCGCGCCCCACCAGTTCAACGCTGGAGCGCTCGTAGACGTCGACGTCCCAGCCGATCTGGCGCAGGAACGCTGCGGTGAACAGCCCCGACATCGAGCCGCCAATAATGACGGCGCGTCGCTTTGCGCCTCCATTGGCGCGGCGAGGAGAGGAAGAACCCGGCATGACACAGGCATCCTACTGCAAGACCATGGCGGAATCCGAATCCGATCTGCGCGGGCACTTGCCCAACCGGCGCGCGCCAGCTTAGTGCGACAGATAGTCCTGAACGTCGCGCAGCGCTTTTTGAAATCGCGAAAATTCCGCCTCCGACAGCACGTAAGCGACAGTGTCGCCTTTTTGCGATGAGATGACGAAATTCACTGCGGGTCCCGCGCTGACGGTCAGATGCGAGACGTCGGAGGTGCCGGTCTCGGTCATGGTTCCGACCACGGTCCACGTCGCCGACTGGATCTTGGTCGCGCGGTTGGCAAGCGCGATCAGGGATTTCCACTCAGCCAGATTGAAAGCGAAGGAATTTCGCTTGGGCGTCGCGATGGCGAGCAGGCCGACCTTGCCTTTGTCGGCTGGGGCAGCCGGATCGGTATAGTGCGCGACCATGAGCTCGGTGTTGCTGTCGGCGAATTTCTCGACAACGGCGAGCTTGCCTTCGGCCCTGACCGGTGACGTTCCCAGGCCAGGCGCGACCACAAGGCCGAGAAGCAGGAGAAATAACGGGCGTCGGATAGACGGCATTGTCACGATCCCCGGCAGGCCAGGCCTTCGCCTGCGAAGATAGCGTAAATTCGCCCGTAATACGGGGCGCGGCGGCGGGTCTGCCGCTACGGCGATGCCTGCTAGGCGCGGGCGGAGCGCAGGGCTATCAACGGAGCCGAGATGGGTCACCTGATTCGCATTCTCGGCATCGATCCGGGGCTCCGCCGCACGGGCTGGGGCCTGATCGAGTCCGAAGGCAACCGGCTGATCTACATTGCCTGTGGCTCGGTGGAGACCGGCGAGCGGGATGACCTGGGCACGCGCCTGCTGGCGATCCACGATGGCTTGATCGCCGTCATCGCGCGTTATCAGCCGCAGGAGGCGGCGGTCGAAGCCACTTTCGTCAACACCAACGCGGCTGCAACGCTCAAGCTTGGCCAGGCGCGCGGCATTGCGATGCTGGTTCCGGCGAAGGCGGGTCTGACGGTTGCCGAATACGCACCGAACGTTGTGAAGAAGACCGTCGTCGGCGCCGGCCACGGCGAAAAATCCCAGATCCGCATGATGATCGGTGTGCTGTTACCCAAGGCCGATCCGCAGAGCGAGGATGCCGCCGACGCGCTGGCGATTGCGATCTGTCATGCGCATCATCGCACGAGCGTGCTGCTGAAGGTGGCGGCGTCATGATCGGCAAGCTCAAGGGCATCGTCGACAGTTATGGCGAGGACTACATCATCCTTGACGTCGGTGGCGTCGGCTATCAGGTGCATTGTTCGGCGCGCACCATGCAGGCACTGCCGTCGCCGGGTGAAGCCGCGACCTTGTCGATCGAAACTTATGTGCGCGAGGACCAGATCAAGCTGTTCGGTTTCGGAAGCGACATAGAGCGCGAATGGTTCCGCCTGCTGCAGACCGTGCAGGGCGTCGGCGCGAAAGTCGCGATGGCGGTGCTTGGCACGCTCAAGGCGTCCGAACTCGCGTCCGCCATTGCAATGCGCGACAAGGCGATGGTCGCGCGCTCGCCCGGCGTCGGCCAGAAAGTGGCCGAGCGCATCGTCACCGAGTTGAAGGATAAAGTGCCGGCCTTTGCCAATATCGATCCGGCCGTTGTGCATCTCGCCGGCGCGCTGGATGAGAACCGCGCGCCGCGGCCGGTCGCCGATGCTGTCTCTGCACTCGTCAATCTTGGCTATGGTCATCCGCAGGCCGCGGCCGCGATTGCCGCGGCGGCGCGCAGTGCGGGCGAGGGCGCCGACACGGCCACGCTGATCAGGCAAGGGCTCAAGGAGCTGGCGAAGTGAACAGTCCCCGCCGCCTTATTGCTGCCGAGAAACGCGACGACGACGCGGATGCCTCATTGCGGCCGCAGCGGCTCCCGGAATTCATCGGCCAGGAACAGGCGCGCGCAAACCTCAGCGTGTTCATCGAAGCGGCACGCGCGCGCAAGGAAGCGCTCGACCACGTGCTCTTCGTCGGGCCGCCGGGCCTCGGCAAGACCACGCTGGCGCAGATCGTCGCGCGAGAGCTGGGGGTGAATTTCCGCGCAACATCCGGACCGGTGATCGCGAAGGCCGGCGACCTGGCGGCGCTGCTCACCAATCTCGAGCCGCGCGACGTCTTGTTTATCGACGAGATCCACCGGCTCAACCCGGCGGTGGAGGAAATCCTCTATCCGGCGATGGAGGATTTCCAGCTCGATCTCATCATTGGCGAAGGCCCCGCAGCCCGCTCGGTGAAAATCGACCTATCGCCATTCACGCTGGTTGGTGCCACGACGCGCGCGGGATTGCTGACCAATCCGCTGCGCGACCGTTTCGGAATTCCGGTGCGACTCAATTTTTATTCCGAGAAGGAACTGGAGGAGATCGTCAACCGCGGCGCCCGCGTGCTCGGCATCGGCATTGCTCCGGATGGCGCCAACGAGATCGCCCGCCGCGCCCGCGGCACGCCACGCATCGCCGGCCGCCTGCTGCGCCGCGTGCGTGACTTCGCGCATGTCGATGGCGCCAAGACCATCGATCGCAAGACCGCCGACCGCGCGCTCCTGGCGCTGGAAGTCGATGGCGCCGGGCTCGATGCCATGGACCACCGTTATCTCAAAACCATCGCCGAAAATTATGGTGGCGGGCCGGTGGGTGTCGACACGCTGGCGGCGGCGCTGTCAGAACCGCGCGATGCCATCGAGGATATCATCGAGCCGTTTCTGATCCAGAAAGGATTCCTGCAGCGGACGCCGCGCGGGCGCCTGCTGACATCGGCGGCGTTCAAGCATCTGGGGCTCGCCGAGCCGGCGCGTGACCCGAGCCAGTTCGGATTGTTTTCCGGGGACGAGGAATGAGCGAACGGATCATCAGCGTGGTGGCGGCGCTCATCCGTGATGACGCGGGCCGGGTCCTGCTCGTGCGCAAGCGCGGCACGTCGGCATTCATGCAGCCGGGCGGGAAACGCAATGCCGGCGAAAGCGACGTCGCCGCGCTCGGGCGCGAGCTGGTCGAGGAATTGGGCTGTCGTGTCAACGAAGACAGCGCGCAGGCGCTCGGCGTCTTCAATTGCGCGGCGGCGAACGAGCCGGGTTTCCAGGTCGATGCTGCCGTTTACGCAGTCGATGTCGAAGGCGCAATTATGCCGCAGACCGAGATCGAGCAGATCGTTTGGGTCGATCCGTGCGCGCTTCCCGACCTGCCCTTGGCGCCGCTGACACGCGATCACGTGCTGCCACTGGCGCGGACGCTTTGATGTCCTCGGCCTTGCACCTCGACGGCGAAATTCGTGCTGGCAAGCACTTTCAGGCCGTGCGCGTCTACTACGAAGACACGGATTTCTCCGGCATCGTCTATCACGCGAGCTATCTGCGTTTCATGGAGCGCGGGCGCACCAACTATCTACGGCTGATCGGCGCCGACCACCGCGCGTTGTTCGAGCAGGCTGAGAAGGAGGCGCCGGGCTTTGCCTTCGTGGTGCGGCACATGAGCATCGATTTCAAGAAGCCGGCGCACATGGATGATGTGCTGTCCATCGTCACGACTCCGGAGGAGGTCAAAGGGGCCTCTGTCACGCTCAATCAGAAGGTCATGCGTGGCGAGGACCTGATCGTGGAGGCGCATGTGCAGGTCGCCTTTGTCTCCGGCGGCCGTGCAAGGCCGATCCCGAAGCCGTTGCGCATTGCCATGGAAGCTGACCGCCGGTCCCTGCAGTAGCGGCCCTGACTATTTCGCGAACGTCGCGCTCCTTCGCCTATCGCTTGCCGATGCATCCAGCGCCGGCGCGCAGGACATTCGGCGATGACGTGCACCCTTCCGTGGCGTGGATTGGATGGGTACTATGTGAGCGGACCAGACGGCTTAGTTGGAGGATTTTGATGAGAGCCCACGTTGCAATGCTTGCGACAGTGTTGGTTGCCGCCGGTGCAGGCGCGGCCTACGCGGAGACTGTTACCATGAATGTGATCGATGCCAGTGGCGTCGGCAAAGCGATAGGTACCATCAGTCTTTCCGATGCGAACGAAGGGTTGGTGGTGATGCCCGATCTTGCTGACCTGCCTCCTGGCGATCATGGCTTTCATGTTCACGTCAATCCGGATTGTGGACCTGGTGCCGGATCGGATGGACGGCCGGCAGCAGGTTTGGCCGCGGGCGGGCACTATGATCCGGCAAATAGCGGAAAACA
>Ga0265325_10003051_pt1 | contig 11074 bp, 6 predicted proteins | sample 41420metaG_FD_202090 | JGI IMG/M metagenome (GOLD analysis project Ga0265325, IMG submission 202090) | Rhizosphere microbial communities from Carex aquatilis grown in University of Washington, Seatle, WA, United States - 4-14-20 metaG | ecosystem: Host-associated > Plants > Roots > Rhizosphere >...
GCGGTCAGCGTGCCGAGCCGGTTCATCATGCTGCAGAACGTCGGCGGCACGGTTCAGGGCACGCAGCTGGTCGTGACCTCGCTCGCCGCGCGCGCCGATTATTCCGCGCTCAAGCCGCTGAACGTCGATCCGAAGCTGCACGAACCGATCGAGCTGCTGATGGCCCGCTACGCGCTCGCCATCGCCGATGGCGCCGGGGCCGCACAGCTCGCACCGAAAGCCTTCGGCGGCGCGCGCGACGCGCTGGCGGGCGCTGAGAGCGCCGAGACCTCCAAGGCGTCCGCGGCACGCGAGCGGGTGCCAGAGCTCGCGCGCGAGGCGATTCAGGCGGCCGAGGACGCGCGCGCGGCGGCTGAAGCCCGCCGTGAAGCCGCGCAGCTCGATCAGCTGCGTGCCCAGATCAGCGACCGGGACAGCAAACTGGCCGAAGCCGGCGCGCTGACCGACAAGGCGCGCAGCGAGGCCACGGCGATGGTTGCGCAACTCAAGCAACAGCTCGCCGAGAGCGAGAGCCGGCGCCACGAAACCGAGCAGCGGCTACCGAGCGCGGCCAGCCGCCAGGCGCTCGCGGTGGGGCTGCTCGGCCGCTGGCTGGTCATGGACGCGGACGACAAGGCTATTACCGCGCACATCACCAACGACGGCTTCACCAAGGGCCGCGCTGACCTGACGCCGGATGCGAAGGATCGCCTTTCCACGGCGGCCGGGATCCTGCTCGGCATTGGCAACCTGACAGTGACGGTAACCCCGGCGCTGCAGGCAACCGAAGACGTGAAGCTCCTCGGCCTGTCCCAGCAACGTGCGCGCGCGACGATGGAATGGCTCGCCTCGATGGGACTGAAGGCGGTCGAGGGCGTACCACCAGACGCCTCGGCCACCGCGGCGGTCGAGCGCGCGCTGGCGCCCGGACCGGGCGTCGACCTCGTCATCAGCTTCGATACCGCTGGCTGATGGGGATCAACTGATGGGGCTCAACGAGGTCAGGCAGGGCTTTGAGGCCCTCGCAGCCGGACGGCTTGCTGAGCCGGAGCTGCGCGTGCTGGTGCGCACCGCGGCCGGCGCTGAGCCCGAACGTGCCGCGGCCTACATCGCGCTGACCCGCGCGCTGCGGCAGGCCGGTCAGATCGACCCTGCGCTCGAAGCGCTGCTGCTCGCTGACATCGCGGCGGCGACCGGAACTGCGCTCGATCAAGAACGCCCGCTGCCCGCTGCCCCCAATGCACCCGGTGCGCCAGGTGCGCCCGGTGCCTCGGAACGTACCGTGTTCAAGCGCCCCGGCGAGCCCGCGCTCGGCGAGATCTCGGCGCTCGACGCGCAACCGGTGCCGGGCCCGGGCCCCATGTATGCCTCGCCCCCGGCCGCGACCGGCCTGACTGCCGGGGCCACCGCCACCGGCTCGATCTGGGACACGCCGGAGAGGCTCGCAGAGCCGGCGATTCCGCTGACGCGCGGCTCGGTGCTCAAGGGACGTTTCGAGCTCATGGACGAGCTCGGTCGCGGCGGCATGGGCATGGTGTACCGGGCGCTCGATCGCACCAGCGTCGAATTCAAGGACCGCTCCCCCTACGTCGCGATCAAGCTGCTCAATGAGGAGTTCAAACGTCATCCGCTCGCGGTGCGCGCGCTGCAGCGCGAGGCGCGCAAGGCGCAGAAGCTCGCGCATCCGAACATCGTCGCGGTATTCGACTTCGACCGCGACGGCGGCAACGTCTACATGGTCATGGAGCTGCTCAGTGGCCGCTCGCTCGACATCCGGCTGCGCAACGAATGGACCGGAGGGCTCGATGTCGCCACGGTGACGCGTTATCTCGGTGCGATGGGCGCGGCGCTCAGCTACGCGCACGAGCAGGGCATCGTGCATGCCGACTTCAAGCCGAGCAACGTGTTCCTGACCGACGAAGGCGTGATCAAGGTGCTCGATTTCGGGGTCGCGCGCGCGGCGCAGTCGCTGCATGACGCGCCGGGCGACAAGACAATATTCGACGCCGGAGCACTCGGCGCGATCTCCCCGTCCTACGCAAGCCTCGAGATGCTCACCGGGCAGCCGCCCGATCCGCGTGACGACCTGTACGCTCTCGCCTGCATCGTGTACGAGCTGCTGACCGGCCGCCACCCGTTCAATCGCATCGATGCCGCGAAGGCAAAAGAGGCGCGCCTGGTGCCCGAACGGCCGAAGATGCTCTCGCGAGCGCAGTGGCAGGCCCTGCAGCACGCACTGGCCTTCGAACGCGACGCGCGCACCGCCAGCGTCAAGGACTTTGTGGCCGATTTCTCGGCACCGGGCCGCAGCCGCAGGTTCTGGCCGCTCGCCGCCGCAGGCATCGCGGCGCTCGCGGTCGCAGCGCTGCTGATCGTGCAGCGCCAGCAGTCCGGCTCCCAGGCCGAGTCGCAGGCGCTGATTGGCGCGCTGCGCACCTCGGATCCGAAGGCCTTCGCGGCGGCACTGGTGTCGCTGCAGCACTCGCCCGACACCCTGCGGCGGCGGGCGCTGGCCGATGAGCAGGTGCGCAGTTCGGTGATCCAGCACTACCAGAGCGACGTACAGGCCGCCGAGACCGGGCCGCCGCCGGATTTCGTGCGCGCCCGCAGCTTGCTCGGCGAACTGAAGGGCTTGCTGCCCGATTCGCAGGAAGTCGCGAACCTGCAGGGCAAGCTGCAGACCGACGCCCAGTCGGCCCTCGCCACGCAGCTGCCGCTGCTGGAGAGCGCGCTGGGACAGGGCCTGCTGCTTCCAGCCCAGGGTGCCGACAGTCTGCAGGAGGTACTGGGGCGGATCCGGCGTATCGATCCGGCGGCCCCTGCGCTCAGCGATCCACGGATCGCGGCCGCGTATCTCGCTGCGGCACAGAAAGCCAGCGCGGCCGGTCAGCTCGATGTCGCGGCGAATCTCGCGCAGGCCGGCATCAGCGTCGCGCCAAACGACCCGGCACTGCAGCAGGCCAAGGCGACGATCGACACGCAACAACAGAATGTGACCAGCGAGCAGCGCGTCGCGCAGATCGAGCAGCGACTCGCGGCCTTGAGCCCGGCGTCGAGCGACTTCCTCGACAAGGTACTGGCGGCACGCGACGACTTAGGCACGCTGGCCTCGCTGGCGCCGACCAGCGCGATGCTGCTGCACGTGCAGACCAGCCTGCAGGCGGCCACGACCGCGCGCATCGGCCAGCTGTTGATGCAGGGGGACATCGCCGGCGCCCGGCAGCTGCTGCTCAACGTTGGGGACCTGCTGCCCGAGCAGGTCAGTGCGGCGCAGAACGCGGCGGTACTGAAAGCCTCGCGCGCGCAGGAGTCCCGCGCGCTCGACATCCTGGAGCGCCTGCGCCGGGCGGTGCTGACTGGCCGACTCGCACCGGCGGGCGGCAGCGGCGCTCCGGATCTCTACGACGCGCTGCAAAAGGCTGGCGCGAGCCCGGACCTGCTGGCCGCGGCACGGGATCTGCTGACCTATGGCTATCTGCACGCGGAGCGTCGCGCGCGCGCTGGCGGTGATCTGAAGGGCGCCACCGCACGGCTGGCCGACGCCCGCGCCCTGCAGCCGAGCCCGACGTGGCAGAGCAGGATTAATCAGGATCAGCAGATACTTACCAGCTCTTCCTCAGGTGGTACATCGCAAAATGTCGCGGCGGCGGGCGGCCTGGATACCGTGCGCCAGCAGTTCGCCAATACGCTGCGTGCGGCAAGCCTCGGGCTGCCCGAACTGCAGACCATTTCTGATGCGCTGGACCGGCTCGAGGCGCTCGGCGCCTCGCCACAGGAGCTCGACGCCGGGCTGCGCCAGGTCGAGGATCGCGTGCTGGCCGAGATCACGCGGACCCAGCAGCAGGCGGGCGCCGACCAGGCACAGCAGTATGCGCGCCAGGCCTCGGACCTGCTGGTGGCCAGCGAACGCATCGCGCAGGTTGCATTGCAATTGCACGACACCGCGGTCGGCACCACCAAACCGTTCGCCCCGGACACGCTGGCACAGCGCGATGCGCTGGCCCAGCTGCTGGCCAGGCCTGCGGCCAGCGCACAATGGGCCGGGCAGCTGCATGGATTGCTGCAGCAACTCTCGTCCGCGATGCCGGCCGATGATCCGCTGCTGGCCGATGCCCGGCACACGGGAGTGCAGACCTTCATCCACGCCGCCGAGGACGCGCGCACGCACCAGCGCCTCGCCGATGCCAGGAACCTGATCGATGTCGCGCGCACGATTGACCCGCAGTCCGCGGATCTCGCGCGCGAGGCGGCGGCGATCGGCACCGACCAGTCGGCCGCCGAAGCTTCGGCCGCCAGCTCGCAGCAGCAGGCCGGCATCCAGGTGCTCAAGGACAAGCTCACGCAGCAGTCCGCTGCCGGGGATGTGGCCGGAGCCACCGCTACCGCCAATGCCCTGCGACGGGTGCTCGCCGGCAGCGTGTACGTGTCGACCGAGCTGCCGCAGAAGCTCATCAGCGCCTATGTTCACCTGGCGCACTCGCAGCTGCTCGCCGGCAGCGTAGATCCGGCGCTGCAGACCATCGCTGCCGGCCGGCAGAAGTTCGGCACCGCGCCGGATCTCAAGAATCTCGAGCAGCGCTACATCGTGGTCGGGGATGCGTACGACCGGCTCAGCACCGCGGTGGCGCTGAACGTGGCCGAGCAGCGCCATTTCCTGGATCAGCTGCGCGCTACCGAGGGCGATGACTATCCGGCGATCGAGCAGATGCTCGCGCGTACGCTCGCCAATCGGATCGCGGACCAGCGCGCCGCGGGCCGGCCGACGGTCGCGGGCAGCCTATTGGATGCCGGACGCACGGTGTTTGCGGATCAGTCCGCGCTGCTCGAGCAGGGCAAGCCCGGCGCCTTGCCCAATACGCCGCTACCCGTCAGCCAGTAGCCGGAGACGGTGGCCCCATTGCCGCTGACGGTCTCAGAAGCGTTGCTCCAATCGTGATTCAAGCGCGCTTGCGCGACCGACCCGATCGGGTCGGCACGCTGGCTGCATTCTGGCCGCCCGGTTTCCTCAAGCTCGCCTTGAGTGCCGCCATCAGATCGATCACCTGCGCCTTGGGCCTCTCATCGTTCACCGGCGGCTCGACGGCGAGGGAATGCGTCTCCTTCTTCCGTATTTTCTCCTGGATGCGTCGCTTGAGGTCGGCACGGTACGTGTCCTTGAATTTGTTCGCGACGAATGTGCCATCCATGCTTTGAACCAGCTGCTTTGCCATTGTGAGCTCCGCCGCGCTGATCTTGATGCTGGATTGTCGTTCGGGTTCGCGGAGCAATTCGTCGGCGAACCGTAGAGTCAGCAGCATCAACGAGGAGCCTTGGGAGGCGATTGCGCACAAGTGCTCGCGTTGATGCATTACGAACGTTGCTATGGCGGCTTTGCCCGTTGACTCCAGAGCCTGGCGCAACAGGGAGTAGACCTTGTCGCCGCCTTTCGCCGGCGCTATGTAATACGGCTTGTCGTAGTACATCGCTGGAATCTGCGACGCATCGCAGAACGTGTCGATCTCGATCGTTTCGGAGGCCTTCACATTGGCATGTTTGAAATCCGCATCGGCAAGCGCCACGAACTCCCCCTTGCGATATTCATAGCCCTTTACGATATGCGCCCAGTCGACCTCCTTGCCGGTCTTCTTGTTCACGCGTTTATAGCCGACCGGTGCGAAATCCCGGCTATCGAGCATGTGCAGGGGCAGCGTGTTCTCCTTCGATGCGGTCTGCAGCTCCACGGGCACATAGACCAGCCCGAAGGATATGACGCCTTTCCACAATGCGCGGGCGCGCGTCGGGGAAGCATCGTGCTCAGAACGTGCGCGCCGACCACGCCCGCGAATGCTGGATTGTGCAGACATATGCTCTCGCTTAGGTGTTGCCAACCTCGGGTGAGCGCCCACGAATGCCGCCGGTGACCGCGCGAATCGCATGGGCCAAGGATCGCGCCGAATCGAAGTATCGCCCCCACGGCTTCGAGCGTCGCAGCAGCGCGGCGCCCCCCTGCACGGTGTAGATCGACGGATCGAGATGGGGCTTCACTTCGTTCCAATGCAATGGCATCGAGATCGGCGCTCCCGGCCGGGCGCGCGGCGAGAGCACAGCGACGGCGGTCGCAGTCCGATCGTTTCGCAGGTAGTCCAGGAACACGCGTCCGGCTCGATCCCGTTTCGACATCGTGTCGAGATATCTGGTCGGGGAATCGCTGGCCATCTGTGCGCAGATGACGTGCGCAAAGTCCTTTGCCACCGGCCAGCGCACCGCGCCCCGACCGACCGCCAGCGGCGAGACGACATGCAATCCCTTGCCTCCTGAAGTCTTGCAGAAGGACTCCAGTCCTACCTGCTTCAGTCGCTCGCGGACCTCGAGCGCCGCCGCGATCACTGCGCGAAATTCGACGTCAGGCGCGGGATCGAGGTCGAATACCAGCCGGCCGGCGACCTCCGGGTCATTGGGTGCGCCGTTCCAGGGGTGAATCTCGAGCGCCCCGGTCTGCGCCGCCGCGACGAGCGCTTCGATTCGATCGATCTGCACATAGGGCTTGCTGTCTCCCTTCACCTTGACCAGCGTGAACAGACTGGAGATACCTGCACTCGCATGGCGTTGAAAGAAACGTTGGCCCGTGATCCCGTCGGGCGCGCGTAGCAGCGAACAGGGCCGGCCCTGCAGATGGGGCAGAAGCCACGGTCCGACCGCCTCATAGTAGTGCGCGAGATCCAGCTTGGTGACTGCCATCCGATCGTCCTTGGCGGGCCAGAAGACCTTGTCCGGTCTCGTCACGGTCACGCCCAGTACCAATCGAACCGTCGCGGCAGGGGCTTTCACCTTGGCGGTCGCCTTCCTGTCGGGAACGTCGTCGGCGACCACGGCGCTTGCGGGCTTGTCGCGGCGTAATCCTTTAAAGGACGCCTGGCGGACCATCCCTGCGGCGGTCCATCCGGCAAATTCGATTTCTGCCACCAGCGTGGGCTTCAGCCACCGAATGCCGGCATCCTGGCGCGGAGCGTTGGCACCCTCGAATGGACTGCCAGCGCGCGTCAGTGCCTTCAGCTTTGGCAGCAATGCCGACATCGTGGCGGCGCCATACCCGGTGCCTATGCGTCCGACATAGATCAGGTGGCCGTCGCGATGGACCCCGGCGAGCAGCGAACGCAGTCTCCCCGACTGGGTGGTCCAGCCGCCGATTACAACCTCCTGCCCGGCGCGACACTTGGCCTTCGTCCAGCTCCCCGACCGGCCCGACACGTACGGCGCATCCAGCCTCTTGGATACGATGCCCTCCAGATGCATTCTGCAGGCGGAGCGCAAGACGGTATCCGCCGTGGATTCGAAGTGCTCCACGTACCGGATCGAATGCGCGACGTGAGCCTTGGCGAGCAAGGCCTTCAATCGGTGCTTGCGGGCTGCCAGGGGCAGCGGCCGCAGGTCCTGATTTCCTTCCATGAGCAAGTCGAACGCGAAGAACACCAGGTTCCCGGACCGATCTTCCGACAGCGCCGCCTGCAGCGCAGCAAAGCTCGGCATCTGCGCAGAATCGAGTGCGCAGACCTCGCCATCGAGGATGCAATCGGCGAGTTTGGCGGCGCACGCTGCAATCGCCGTGAACTTCCGGGTCCAATCGGCGCCACTGCGCGTGCGCAGCCGCGCTTCGCCTCGCAGCACGCGCAGTTGCATCCGATAGCCGTCGAACTTCACCTCGTGCGCCCATCCGGGCGCCGCGGGAGGAAGACTCACCAGCTTGCACAGCTGGGGCTCGATGAACATCGGCATCGCGTGCAGCGCCTGCCTCTTCGATTGCGCCACGGTCGATTGCGCCACGGCGGGCAGCTTCGGTGCGGCGTCGGGCGCCAACATGAACGCCATCGGAGCCCTGCCTCTTCCCGCAGCGATCTGGGCCATGGTCCGTCCAGAGGCGACCGAGCGGTCCAGATCGAGCAGGCGCCGCCCGTCGCCCGGCCTGGCGAATTGATCGCGCTTCTTCATCAGCAGCCAGTTCACGCGCCCGCGGGCCGCCCGATCCGACTTGATGCGTACCAGCACCCAACTGCCGTGCAGTCGCTTACCACGCAATATGAATTTGAGGTCTCCCTCCTTCAACGCTGCTTCCGCACTGTTGGTACCGAGGAGAGTCCAATAGCCCCGGTCCCACAGCTGAACGGTGCCACCGCCGTATTGCCCCTTCGGAATCGTACCCTCGAAATCGCCATAATCGAGGGGATGATCCTCGACCTCGACTGCGAGGCGCTTATCAGTCGGGTCGAGGGAGGGGCCCTTGGTGACTGCCCAGGATTTGAATACCCCATCGAGTTCCAGGCGCAGGTCGTAGTGCAGGCGGGTTGCCGCGTGCTTCTGGATCACGAAGCGCCGTTGACGCGACGGTAAGACGGCCGAGCGACCACTCGGCTCCCCGGTACGCGTGAAATCGCGCCGCTGCCGGTAGTGCGCAAGTGGGGCCTGCTCCGCCATTGGAATTCCCTCACCGGGCAGCAGTGGCGGACATTGTTTTTCAGCGAGCTGCCAGCGTCCAGTGGGAGTGGGACTGCATCCCGTGTCGGCGTGGTCCTGCTACCGCGCCCGGCGCGTCAGCGGCATTCCCGGAGGCAGGGCCTTTCGGAGCGGCCTCGCGTCCCTTCAGGCCGCGGTCGACAGCAGCTGCCAGCCCTTCGGCAGGATCAGCGTATCGAGCGCATGCAGCACGCCGTTGGTGCCCATGATGTCCGCCTGCGTGACGCGGGCGCCGTTGACGCGCACGTCGGCCGAGGTCACGACGGCGTTAAGTGGGCTGCCCTGCAGGGTCTTTAGGGCACCGGACTTCAGGTCGCGCGCCGTCAGGTAGCCGTTCACGACGTGGTAGTTCAGCACGGCCCGTAGCCGCGCCGTGTCGCGCATCAGGGCTGACAGGGCCGCGGCGGGCAGCCTGGCAAAGGCCTCATCCGTCGGCGCAAACATCGTGTACGGGCCGCGGCCGGCCAGAGTATCGGCCAGGCCGGTCGCACGCAGTGCCGTCACCAGGGTGGTGAAGTTCTCCACGGCAGTTGCGGTCTCGACAATGTTCCTTGCGGGCGGTGCGCGCTTCGCGGGAGCGGCGGGGGATGCATCCATGGCAGGACCTCAGCTGGTGACCGACGGATCGGGGCGCCGCATTATGCGCCACTTACGGCGTGGACGCGCTCGAGATTCATTGCGCGACCGGCGCGCGCAACTCCGCGAGCTGTGCCTCGAGTGCCTCGATCCGCTGATCACGCTGTGCGATTGCCTCGGCAACCTCGGCTGCCTCAAAGCGCTGCGGGATGTGCTGCGGGCAATTGGCGTCCCAGGCGCTGAGCTTGAATACGATGACCTGCGAGGCGCGTGCCTTGTATCCGGACGGCATGAGCCGCTTGGAGAGCTCCTGGTCATCCTCGATGACCCGCGCTTCGCCCCAGAGCTTCACGCGCTGGCGCTGCGCGTAGTCGATGAGGAACAAATGCGCCTTCGGGTTCTCGGAAAGATTTCCGAGCGTGATGTACTGCCGATTGCCGACGAAGTCGACGAAGCCCAGGGTCTGATCGTCCAGCACCTTCAGGAACCCCGGAGGGCCACCCCGGTGCTGGATATAGGGCTGGCCTTGCGTATTCGCCGTGGCCAGGAACACGCTCGTCTGGGTCTCGATGAACGCTCGCAACGCGGGCGTGATGCGCGTCTCCCACGACCCCGAATGCTCCAGGCGCGCGTAATGCTCGCGTGAGCCCTTGCGCCGTTGCACGGCCTTGACCGCGTCTGAAAAAGCCACGTCGCTCGAGTAGCGCATCAACGTCGCTCCCTGCAGTCTAGAAGACCAACTCGCTCAGCTGATCCGGCATCAGGCGGCCTGGTGGGCCTGCACTGCCGGAAAATCAATCTCCGTCTGGCCGACGGTGTTGATGTAATTGGTCCAGGTGTTGAGCGCCACGTGCTGCACGATCTCGATGATCTGTGCATCCGTGTAGCCGGCCGCCTTGACTGCCGCGAAGTCCTCGCCCGTCACGTGACCGCGAAGCTGTGTCACCTTGACGGCGAAGCGCACGGCCGCATCGGCCTTGAGGTCGTTGGACACGCCGTGGCGATTGGCGGCGATCTCCGCGTCATCGAGCTTGGCGATGTTGCGGCCGAGGTAGGTGTGCGCAGCCAGGCAGTAGTCGCAGCCATTGATCTGCGCGACCGCGAGTGCGATCCGCTCGCGCGTTGCCGCGGGCAACTCGCCCTTGGCGAGGGCAGTGGAGAGGCTGACATAGCCTTCCAGCGCGGCGGGGCTGTTCGCGACGAGCCGGAACAAGTTCGGCGCGACGCCGAGCTGCTTTTTGACTGCCTGCAACAGCGGCTGCGAGGCGGCCGGCGCGAGTTCGATGGTGGCGGGAGTCGGGATTCGTGACATGGGAGTCTCCTTCGGTAGGCTGCTTGAGTGGGCCTTGTGGCCTGGATGGATACACTACGAGCTTCCGATATTTAGCACTAGAAGGTATATTTGCTACTCTATATTCCATTTTATGGAAGAAGCACGTGAACCGCCTGGAATCGATGTCCGTGCTGCTGGCGGTGGTCGATGCCGGAAGCCTGTCGGCCGCCAGTCGCGAGCTGGGAATGCCACTGGCAACCGTCAGCCGCAGAGTCTCGGATCTGGAGGCTGCGTTGAAGACGCGGCTACTGATCCGTTCGACCCGCCGGCTGACGCTCACCGAGTCGGGGCGTGGCTACGTCGAGGCGTGTCGCCGGATCCTGCAGGATGTGAGCGAAGCCGAGCGCGCCGCGGCCGGGGAATACAGTGCGCCGCGCGGTGAGCTGGTCGTGACGGCGCCCGTCGTGTTCGGGCGCGTCCAGGTGCTGCCCGTGCTCACTGAGTTTCTGCATGCCTACCCCGAGGTCAATGTCCGGCTGGCTCTGGGGGACCGCATCGTCAATCTGCTGGAGGATCACGTGGATCTTGCACTTCGCATCGGTGAATTACCCGACAGCGGACTCGTCGCAAGCAATCTCGGGAGCGTTCGCCGCGTCCTTTGCGCAAGCCCTAAGTACCTGTCGAGGAAAGGTACGCCCGATCGCTTGGCCGACCTGGCAGGGCACGATTGCGTCAGCTTCGGGCTATTTGCGCCTGGAG
>Ga0265325_10003055_pt1 | contig 11066 bp, 10 predicted proteins | sample 41420metaG_FD_202090 | JGI IMG/M metagenome (GOLD analysis project Ga0265325, IMG submission 202090) | Rhizosphere microbial communities from Carex aquatilis grown in University of Washington, Seatle, WA, United States - 4-14-20 metaG | ecosystem: Host-associated > Plants > Roots > Rhizosphere...
GTACGAACTGCGTGAAGCTGTTGGCGATCGCGATGATCGGCTTTTCGAAGTCGCTGTCCGTCATCCCGGTCGCGCGCCAGAGAGAGCGCGCACCGGCCTGGTTCCGCCCGGCCGTCGAGGTTCGACTACGATAACCGATCATGGTGGGCAAGTGTATCACGCCCCGTCGAGCGGACACTCCGGCGCCGAGATCGGAAGAAAACCGCCAGGGCACGAGGGTCGCCGGGGGGGCCAAGAGAAGGATCGTCGGGGAACCATCTCAGTCCCCGTGGCGTCCTCGGCGATTTATCTTCTTTTTTCCGCCAGTCGCTCGGCAGAGCGCTCGCAGTTCGTCAGGGCGGCGTCGCGCCGGGTCCCAGAACGTGATCAATCTGCGCCAGGAGCTCCTGAAGGAGCGTAGGCTGGCTGCCGGGCGACGCCGTCCTTATGCGGTGGACATGGTGCGTGGGCTTGAACACCGACAAGCTCCCGCTTTTTGCGGCTTGCTTGAGCTGCCCGCTCAGTTGGGCCAGCGCTTTTGCATCCGGGCCTGCGGCCTTTTGAGCTCGCGCGTCGACGGTGGCGGCCAAATCGCTGGCCGCTCGCTTGAACACGCCGGGGTCGGTCTGCGCGAGATGCTGGAGCTTGCTCAGCACTTCGGCCCAGGGTGACACGGTCGCCGTCGCGGCGGGTTCTCCCGATGTCGAGGCGGCGGGCGGCGCAGGGCCCACCGGTTGGGTGGGCCCGATGGAGGGGAATGCGGCCGGGGGGCTCGGCCTGATGGACGCCGTTACCCCCGCGTCACTGAGCGGGAATGGGACCTGAATGGTCATGACTGCCAACTCCGATCTTTGTACTCACAATCGGGGAACGGCGGCCCGCTCCGGGGCTTTAGCGAGAGCGGACCGCGCGAGGACACCACCCAGGGGTGACTGGGTCGCGGGCGACGCCGCGCTTTGGCGGAAAGGCCCGCTGCAAGACCACGGGGCGCATGTTACGAGGGGTTGGCCATGCGAACTGCCTTCGTTTTCTCTCCGGCGCTCTTCCTCGCAATTGGCTGCTCGAACGGCGGGTCCGGCTCGCCGGCCAATGGAAGTGGCGACAGTGCCGCGCCCAGCTCCGGCGACGGTGCCGCGCCCGGCTCCAGCAGCGGCAGTGGTGGCGGCGGCAGCGGGGGAAGCAGTGGGGGGAGCAGTGGCGGAAGCAGCGGAGGCGGCTCGGCAGGCGGCGGATCGAGCAGTTCAGGGAGCGGCGGGGGAAGCAGCTCTTCGGGTGCCACCGGAGGGGGTGGCTCCGATGGCGGGGACGGCGGCCTCGAGAGCGGCACGGCCGAGGGGCCCGACGGCGGGGTCGCGTGCAGTTCGCTGCCCTTGTGCGATGGATTCGAGAGCGACACTCCGGGCATGGCCCCGAGCGCGAGTCTCTGGACGGTGATCATGGGGTGCAACCCCAACATGCAGGACACGGCCACCGACGGCGGTCTGCTCGTCGGTGTCGACAACACGCAATCGCACACGGGCAAGAACTCCCTGCGCGTCGTCGGGGGGGACTCGTGTGGATACTATGTGGTGAATACGAGCGCGTTTTCGAGGCTCGCGGGTGGACCGCTCTACGCGCGCTTCTTCGCGCGTTTTTCCGGCGCTCCGACCCAAAATCACAACGGTTTCTTGTCGATGACGACCTCCGGAGCGGGGGACGCGGGCGGCGACCACATGCGCCTCGGATTCCAAGACAACGTCATCGCGTGGAACGCGCAAAACTCGGATTCAACGTTACCCGATATGGACCCGCAAGGAACGACGCTGAGCGCAATGACCAATCCAAATAGCTGGGATTGCATCGAGTTCTCGGTGGACTACAAAACGGGAGACATTCAGTTTTGGCTGAACGGGTCGCAGATTCAGGGTCTCAGCTTCGCCTCGAGCCAGACGCCGATGCAGGGCGTAAACGACCAGTGGGCAAGGGGTGGGCCCAAAGTGCCTCTCGCGATTACGAGCTTGGGCGTCGGCTGGCTGGGATTGAACAATCAATACACGGTATGGTTCGACGACATCGCTCTTGCGGGGAGCCGCGTCGGCTGCCAATGACCCTCTAGGGATAAGGGCTCCCCGTGTCGATCGGCTTCGGCTTGGCTGCCGGACGCGGCGGGCCGAAGCTGGCTTGGTCCGGTGACGGTGCGGGTGCCGCGCCGTCGAGACACTCGAGCTTCCAGTGCTTCTTGCCCGATCCGTCGACGGCAAACGGAGGTTCGCAAACCTCGGCCCCGGACGGCGTCGAGGGGCGCGCCGAGGGCGGGCGCCTGGCCACAGCGGGCGCGGTCGGGGGAGACGGAGGCGCGGTCGGGGGAGACCGCGGCGCGGCCGTATCCGGGCTGAGGCTCATCTCGAGCTCGATGTCTTCGGCGTACGTGAAGGCCCGGGTCTTCGTCTCGTACCCCACGGCCTCGACACGGAGGCGGTGGGCGGTTGTGTCGCGCCCGTGGTCGACGACGAATGGGTTGGGAACGGCGACGTCGTCGAGATAGATCCGCGCGAAGGCCGGAAGAGCACGGATGCTCACGTGCGCGGCGCGGGCAGGGGCGTCCGCAGGCGCAGCCGGGGGAGGCAGGTTCGCCGCCGCGCTCGCGGTCATGACGGGTCCGGCGTTCCAGCGCGTACGGTCGGCCCAGACAGCGGCGATCACGAGAGCGGCGCCGAACGCCGCCGCTGCGGCGATCGGGGTTGGGCTCTGGCTTCGGCCGCGTCCGAGCCCGGGGAGGAGCACCAGAGGGCGGCCCGACCGTGGCTCGGCCGGCGGCGGGAGCGAGAGGGACGAACCGAGATTCGACGAGGGCGGACTCGACCCACCGGTCGGCGAATGCAGCGTGTCTTCGCGAAACGGGGTGGGCGCGACCATCCCGAGCTTGGCTCGCGGAGAGTTCGGGCCACGCGCTTCGGCTCCCTCGTTCAAAAGGCGGAGCTGCCCGTCGACGAGCGCCCGTCGCTGGGCGCGGTCGTCCGCGAAGAGTCGGGAGACCGACGCACCGAGCGAGCGCGCCGTCGGCGTCAGGTTGCGGGCGCCGATGTATCGCTCCAGGTCGGCGCGCATCCCGGCGGCCGTGGCGTAGCGCGCGTTCAGCTCGACGCTCATCGCGCGGTCGACAATGGCTGCCAGTTCGGGGTCGACGTCAGGCCATGCCTCCCGAACGCGCGGTATGGATCCGGCGATCAGGCTCTGGAAGACCTCTTCGTCCGATTGACCCTCCCAGGGGCGCTCGCCGACGACCGCCTCCCAGAGCATCGCCCCGACCGAGAACAGATCGGCGCGACGGTCCACGCGACCGCCCGCCGCTTGCTCGGGCGCCATGTACCTCATCTTGCCCTCGACTCCGCCGTCGCCCGCTTCTTCCACAGCGGCGGCCGCGGTCTTGGAAATTCCGAAGTCGACGAGCTTCGTCTGCCCCTCGTAGGTGACGATGACGTTGTGGGGGCTGACGTCGCGGTGGACGACCCCGAGCGGCGTCCCATCGAAGTCGGTCGAGTCGTGGGCGTATTCGAGGGCCGAGAGGACGTCGACGAGGATGCCCAAGTGCATCCGGAGCGGCAGGCGGTTGGACTGCGCGAGCGCTCGGTGCACGAGCTGATGGAGCGGCTGGCCGTCGAGGTATTCCATCGCGATGAAGCGTCGTGGACCCTCTACGCCCACCTCGATCGTCTGCACGATGTTGGGGTGATTGAGACGGCCGGCGACCCGCGCCTCGTGCATGAACATGGTGACGCTCGCGTCGGTCCCGAGAAACTCCGGGCGGAGCTCTTTGACGACGACCAGCTTCCGAAACCCGTCGAGCCCGCGCAGCACCGCGAGGTACACGACGCCCATCCCGCCGCGGCCGATCTCGGCGATCAGGCGGTACTTTCCTAGGTCGCGGCGAGTCTCCGGCGACAACGCACCGAACGGCAGCGACGAGCTCTGCACGGGCTCATCTGGTCGCACAGGTCGGACTATGGCGCCGGTTGGGGGTGCCGCGGGGTGAACTCTTGGTGACAGCAGCGTTGCTTCCTCATTCGTTGTGACGTCTGCGCGGCGCCCGTCGTCGCTCGCGACGTAGCGTTTTGCGCACACAGCGAGCGCGCCAGGGGGCGCATCCTGCTCCCGCCCGAGGCCGCGACGTCGCGATTCCGGCTGATCGCGCCCACACGCCGCCGGCCCGTCGGGCGACCCGCGCGCGGCACACGCCTCGCTACCGACGAAGGACGGAGGTGGACTCTCATGAAACTCTATCGATCATGCGTCGTCGCGGCGCTGGCGCTTCCCGCGTGCGCCAGCACCACGCACGTTCCCGCTTCACACGCGGCGGCCGGCGCGCGGAACGCCATCGCGACGGCCGAAGGCGCGGGCGCGGCACAGACCCCGCCGGCCGAGCAGCACCTCCGACTGGCGCAGGATCAATACGCCACGGCCCAGAAGCTCATCGAGCGAGGCGCTCCGGCACAAGCGAACGCCATGCTCGTGCGCGCGCGAGGCGACGCCGAGCTCGCCCTGTCGCTTGCGCGCGAGGCTTCCGCTCAGGCCGAGGCTCGCCAAGTCGGCGATCGGATCCGGGTCCTTTCGACCACGTCGGCCACACAGCCCTAACCCACCGAGGATGAAGCCATGATTCGAAGACCCCGTCGCGTGTATGGTTTTGCTGTTGGCGCGCTCTATCTGCTCGCCGGTTGCTCGACGACGACGACCGTGATCGGACCGCCGCCGGAGCTCGCGCAAGCTCGGGCGGCTTACAACACCGCGGCCAGCGGGCCAGCGGCGCAGTATGCGCCCGGAGACTTGCGTGAGGCCAAGAGCACGCTCGACCAGGCCGACGCCATGTACCGCTCGCGCCCCCGATCGTCCGACGCCCGGGCTGAGGCGTACCTCGCGCTTCGTCGCGTTGAAGCCGCCGAAGCCAACGCGAGGGCGCTGGCCGCCCGAGCGCAGCACGAACAGGCGTCTCTGGCGGCGATGGAAGCGCAATCGCGCGAGCTCCAGCGCACGCGCGAGGAGCTCGCACGAAGGGGATGCGGCCAAGAAGAGCGCCCGGGGTCGGGGCAGGACGTCCGGTGCGCGGGTCGCGGGCGCGCGGAGGCGATAGTCATTCCCGGGGCAGCCCTCTTCGCGACCGGGCGCGCCGAGATCTCGCCCGCCGCGCGCGCCAACCTCAAAGAAATCGCTCTGACGATCAACCGCGAGGGCAATCGTGAGGTGCGCGTCGAAGGGTTCACCGACAGGACCGGCAGCGACGAAGTAAACGATCCGCTATCGGAGCGGCGGGCCGAAGCGGTGCGCGCCTATCTCGTTTCATGCGGCGTCGACCCGACGAGGATCGAGACACGGGGCTTCGGCTCGAGCCGTCCAATCGGCGACGAAGCGACGGCCGACGGGCGGGCTGCCAACCGTCGGGCCCGCATCATCATCGTACCGCGCGCCGGCGTCACCGAGCCGATGCCGTAGCTCGCGATTTCCCGTGCGTGGGTCCCTTTCGGTCGCCGGCGGCGCTCGGAAAGCGACTGAATCTACGTTCTCGTTGGGAAATTCGGTCCCCGGCGGACCGGGAACTTGCGTCCATCCCCGCGGCGAGCTGTAAACCATCCCTGAAGGCACTTTTGCTTTGTAAGGAGTGGTCATGCAGTTCTTAGCGGAGTCGGCGGTTCCCGAGGCGATCAGCGGCGATCCGAGCGACGTGGCGGTTGCCCTGGAGGTCGCAGGTGCCCTCTGGGGAAAGGGAGATAGGGAGGAAGCGCTTCGCTGGTTGAGGCGGGCGATCGATGCCGCAAGCGAAGCCGGGGAGGGACCGCGAGCGGCGGCCCTCGCCCATGCGGCAGGGATGATCGAGGCCACGTTGGGCGCTCGCGGCGAGGCGGTGACACGTCCCGAGATGAGTCCCCCGTACTCCACTCCGCCGCCCCCCCCGTCACCCGACGCGACCGCGCCCTTTCCTTCCTTGATCGCATCGGGCGCAGTCCTACCGGCCAGTGTCTTCCCACCGGCCAGCGCGGTCCCCCCGGCCAGCGTCTTCCCACCGGCCAGCGCAGTCTCACCAGCCAGCGCAGTCCAGCCGGCCAGCGCAGTCCCACCACCCAGCGCAGTTCCACCGGCCAGCGCAGTCCAACCGACCAGCGCAGTCCCACCCGCCAGCGCAGTCCCACCCGCCAGCGCAGTCCCACCGGCCAGCGCAGTCCCACCCGCCAGCGCAGTCCCAGCGGCCGGCATCGTCTCGCCAACCCCGGTCATCCCCCCGCAACGCGAGGACCGCATTCGCGTCTCGGTCAAGACGTCGGTGCGCGACCCTCAGCTTCTTCTCCTTCGTCTGCTGCCCGCAGGCCAGCGGCCACCCACAGGGACGCGCGAAGGCTTTCTCGTGCTTGCCGCCCCGGAGGCCGAGCGCAGCCATACGAACGGCGGCTCCCGATGACCGAAGGCAATCCCCCGCTCGGCGCAGGCGAATTCCTTTCGCCCAGGGCATTCTTGGAAAGCGAACTTTCGCCTACCCGAACCGAGACCGACGCCGACGCGCTCCAGCTTGCCCGGCTCCGCTATCGGGAGCTCGGCGACGCCGCGAGCGCCCTCGAAATCATCGGGCCGATGGTCACGAGGGACGCGAGCAGAGACGATGTCCGTCAGCTCTACATCGAAATCGCGGAGGCGGCCGGCACCGCGATGGCCGCCGCCGAAACCCTCGAGCGCGCTCTCAAGGATGCGACGATGGGAGTCGACGCGCGCGAGCGGATCGGGTTCGACCTCGCCACCCTCTACCTTCAAGAGGGTGAACTGAAGCAGGCGCGAGAAGCTTTTCTGCAGGTCGTCTTGTTCGGCGGCGGGGGGCCACCGGCCCTGGCCGCGGCGCGCCGATTGCTCGATCTGGAGAGCGATCCCGGCGACCCCGAAATCGCGGGCGCCGCGCTGAAGCTCATCGCCGGAGCCGCGCCGGACGCCACGGACCGAAAAGAGGCCGCGACGCAGCTCCTTATTCTGCGCGCACGGACCGGGGACCGCCAGGCGGCCGAGGAGCTCGTCGAGCTCCACGCGCGATCGAGCGACTGGACCAAGTTGCCGGGGGCGCTGCGGCTCGTATTCCGGACGGACGGCGATTTCAGCCGAAACGTGTGGCTCCTCCTGCGTCTCGAAGACAGCGCGATTCAGGAAGCCGCGCTGAACGAGTTCGTGTCGCTCCTGGACGAGCTGGCCGTCCGGGCCGAGCGCGAGTCGCCCGAGCAGACACATGCTCTCGTTCGGGCCAAGGCTCGGGCGCTGAGCACGGATCCCTCGCGTCACGCGGAGACATCCCGTACGTACCGGAGTCTCGTCGAGACGTTCGGACGCGCCGAAGACGTGCTCGACTTCGAAGCGTTCGCCGATTCGACGGCGGATCCTGCCGCTCGGCACCAGGATCGGCGATGGCTCTATCGATGGCGAGCCGCGCAGGATCCGCGTTCCGCGGAGGTTCTGAGCGAATGGGCGGAGGCCGAGGAGGAATACGGCGATCGGCAGGCGGCGATCGCGCTCTACGAGCGCCTGGCCAAGATGGAGTCGGGGCCGAAAGCCGCGTTCGAAGGACTGCGCCGCCTCATCTCGCCCGCAACCGACGATCGTCTGGCAGGCCTGGTGCGCGCTGCGATTCCAGCCGTGAAGCCGGACGAGCGTGCCGCCCTGCGGTCGATCCTTGCCGGGCTTCTCCTCGAGCAAGCTTCGCGACTCGACGAAGCGATACTGGTCCTGTCCAGCGCGGAGGACGGGGAACCACACGCTGCGGCGGAAACCTCGGAGGCCTTCGAAGCGGCAGCGAGAGCGTATCGCAGGCTGCTGCTGGTCGCGGAGAGAAACAGCAGCCGCGAAGACCTCGTTCGAATCGCGGTCGCGGCGGCCGACGCGAGCGCTCGCGGGGGCGGACTCGCAGAGGTGCGCCACGCGCTCGTCCGTGTGGCGGACGTCGTGTCGGAGAGCCCGGCACTGGCGCCGGACCTCGAACGCTTGTGCCGCGCGATTGGCGACTGGACACGCCTCGCGGGCTCGCTCGCCAGCCGGGCGGCGAAAGAAGTCCGCCCCAAGGAGAAGACGGACCTCTTGCTCCAGGCGGCCCGGCTTCTCTTGGAAGAGTCTGCCGATGCCGCCAGCGCGCTTCGTGTGATCGAACTCGCTCGCGCTACGACCCCGGAGAGCGTCGACGCCCAACTTCTGTGGGCAAGAGCGAAGCTTGCGCTGGGTCACGCGAAGGAGGCGCTCGACGTCCTGTACGAAGCCGCCGGCCGTATCGGCGCGACGCCTTCGCCCGAGCTCGCCGCCGTCCAGCTCGAAATCGGCCGAGCACACCTCGCGGTGGACGAGGTCGTCGAGGCGTTCACCGCTCTGGAGTTCGGCTTCGACGTCGATCCGCACGCTGGGGACATCGCCATCCTTCTCGGTCTCGTCGCCCACGACCTCGACGATCATTCGACCGCGGAGCGCGCATTCACGGCGGTGACGACGATGCCGCCTCGCGAGCGAGACTCCGGCCCGAGCTCCGACGGCACGAGCCGGGCAATCGCATTTTATCACCTTGCGTCGTTGGCGTTCAGCGACGGCGAGATTGCGAAGGCGCGGGAGTTTGCGTCGAGTGCCCTGAAGGCCGACCCAGGGCATCTCGGCGCTCGCTCGCTGATCGAGGCCATCGCTTAGCCTACAAAATGTCGATTCAAGATCTTCCCCCGCCCTTTCATTCACCCCGCCCGCGCGGATGCGATGAAAAACCAGCTGCTACCGCCTGCGTCGCGCGTTGTGCACGTCGACGAGCCGGAGGTAGTCGGGCAACACCGGCCGGTTGTCCTCGCGGCCCTCCGCGGCGTCGCGTGCCATTTTTGCGATCGCCGGGAGTCGCTCCAGCATCGTCCGCAATTCGTCGCTCGCCGGAACGTGACCTTGCGCCAGCCAGGCGTCGAGCGAGGCGCCCAGCGCTTCGATGTGCGCGCCCCGAACGTGTCCGCGCCGCGCCAGGTCCAAATAGCTCCGCGCCAGCGCGTCGCCGTCGAACCGATGCTCCGTGACGAGCTCCACGGCTACGCGCAGCACCCCGTCCGCGCCCACTCGGCCGTCTTCGTGGACGACGAACGCCGCTTGCAGGTAGTTGTAAAAGGGCACGACCCGCGAGCCGTACGCGCGGAAGTCGTCGGGCGGGGTCTGCCGTTCGAGGTGGATGAGGATCCGCTCGACGACGTCGGCGCGCTGGATTGCGCGCGCGGCGTCCATCGCCTCGGCGATCACGTCTTCGTAGACGCGCCCCCGCTCGAGGATTCGTAAGAGAACGTCCTCTCCGACGAGCCCGGCCAGAAAGTCGGCGTAGAGAGAATAGACGTACGCGTCCGCCTCCGCGTCGTCGCCGAACAGCGTCTCGGTGCTCGCGCTCGGAGAGTCCCCGCTCTCCGCGAGGCGCTCGCGAGCCCGCAGCAGGGCGGGGAGCTTGTAACCCAACTGGTCGCGGACGGCGCGGAACCGAAACCGCAGCAGGTTCTGCAGGTTCGGCTTGAGCGTGAACGAGTCCCAGGTGATCCCGTCGAGGCGCAGCTTGTCCTCCAGGCTGCGCCGCATCTGTTCGGGCGATCCCGACAAGATGTGGACCCGCACGCCCGCGCGAACCATCTCTCGCATGAGGGTGGACGCGCCGGGATTGGTGCGCTTCTGGTCCGGGCGCTCGAGGGCGGTCTTCACGAGCTCGCGCAGCGTGTCGAACTCGGTGCGCAAATAGGTCTTGTCGAGGTCCCAGCGGGCAATGTGAGTCGGCACGCGCTACCCCAAGCGCACGCGGCGCCGCTCGTCCGTGGCGCGCTCGACGATGCGACGCTGGGATGGGGCGTCTTCCACGAGCCACCAGGCGTCGTGCTCCGGCGAATTGCCGAGGCAATCGAGGGCGAGCGTGATCGCGTCCTCCGGTGCGATGGCCCCTGCCGCGCGTCCCGGCAGCTCGACTACGGCACGGCGAACCCGCATCCCCTCGAGGGCGCGCGCGACTCGCATTACCGACTCGCGGAACGTTCCGTCGCCGAACGCGCTCCGCGCCCCGAGCCCGACGACCAGCACCTTGTCGAACGAAAGGTGCGGCTTCCCAGGCACGAGGAGGGTTTCGCCGAGCTCGCCCAGGAAGAACCGGGATTTCAAGAGCGCGCTCAGCCTACCGCCGAGCCGCCAGTCGAGCAGACCGGCGAAACCGCGCATCGGACGCTCGTCGCTCCAGATCGTGCACGCGCACAGCTCGACGTCCGCCTCGTCCATCCGGCGCAGCTCCGGAGGCAGGAAGTGCAGCTCCACGTCAGCCGACCTCCTCGTCCCGTCGGCCCAGGGCCTCGGCGATTCGGTTGAGCACGCCGTTGACGAACGCGCTCGACTCGTCGGTGCCGAAGGTCTTCGCCAGCTCCACGGCTTCGTCGAGCACGACCGCGCGAGGCACGTCGAGGCGGTGCGTGAGCTCCCAGGTGCCGAGCCGGAGGACGTTGCGATCGACCCGAGCCATGCGCTCGATGCGCCAGTGGGCCGAGGCCTCCGCAATGTGCTTGTCGAGCTGTTCGAGCGCCGACCCGACGCCGCGGACGGCCTCTTCCGCATACGCCCGCCCCTCGGGGTCGTCGTCCGCGCCGAAGCTCCGCCAAAAGAGCGTCATCGCTTCGTCCGCGCTCGCGCCCGTCGACTCCATCTGGAAGAGCACCTGAAGCGCGGCCTCGCGGCCCGAGTGACGAGCTCCCATTAGGACCGCTCGCTACGGGCGCGTCTGACGATTGGTCTCTTGTCGTCCTGCGTCGTCAACCCGGCGGCGTGAGCCGACGGGTTCAGTACCGCGACCGTCAGGGAGCGGTCAGGTCGAGACGCGAGTAAATCCCCGCGATCTTGGTGCGCTCGGACTGAAGCCTGGGCACTGGTCTCTCCGAGAGCCCCCGTCAGGTCCCCCCGCGGGGCGGGGGGACGTTGCACAAGGAGGCGCACACGCGTTGCAATGTCCCCCCGCCCCGCGGCTAGGCATTCGTCACATCGCGTTGTGAACCGGTCCGGTCTGCGCTTTGCGGCACCTGCGGAAGACCACACCCCCGGCCCCTCTCCGCAAGCGGAGAGGG
>Ga0265325_10003057_pt1 | contig 11058 bp, 9 predicted proteins | sample 41420metaG_FD_202090 | JGI IMG/M metagenome (GOLD analysis project Ga0265325, IMG submission 202090) | Rhizosphere microbial communities from Carex aquatilis grown in University of Washington, Seatle, WA, United States - 4-14-20 metaG | ecosystem: Host-associated > Plants > Roots > Rhizosphere >...
CGACCTGGGGAAAGATGCGGTAGCAGGCGTATTTCTCTCGGATGACAAGTCGGACTACAAAGCGACGATTGTAAGCCAGGCTGCCGACAAGATCGTTATGAAAGTCCCGCAGGTAAAACCAGGCGGATACAACCTCTCGATCCAGGTAGGGGGCACCACACTGATCGAGCCGGTGCGTTTCACCGTTCAGGAATAATTCTCCGCTCCGCGGCCCGAATGCATTTCGATGACGAATCCCAAGCTATTTTTCCGGCTGGATCAGGTATATTTATGCCGAAAACCAGAATGGACACGGGGAGGTTTTTAGATGGAGCGGAAAAAAGCGTCCGATTTCCCTCAGGAATTGCTGGATATATTTGACGGCTACGTTCACGGCGACATCGACCGCCGCGCATTTCTCGATGCGGCGAAGAAATATGCCGTCGGCGGGCTGACGGCGACGGCCATCTGGGAAAGCCTCCGCCCCAACTACGCGTTCGGTCAGCAGGTCCCCAAAGACGACCCGCGGATCGAAACCGAATACACCACCCTCCAGTCGCTGCAAGGCAACGGAACCGTCAACGGCTACTACGCGCGGCCCGCGAAAGCATCCGGAAAGCTGCCCGGAGTGCTGGTGGTCCACGAAAACCGCGGTCTGAACCCTCACATCGAAGACGTGACCCGCAGGCTCGCCGTGGCGAACTTTCTGGCCTTCGCGCCCGATGGGCTGACTTCGGTCGGCGGCTATCCCGGCGACGAAGAGAAGGCCACCAATATTTTCCGAACGGTGGATGGCAAGAAGATGTTCGAGGATTTCGTGGTTTCTGCCGCGTGGCTGAAGGCTCGGCCGGAATGTACCGGCAAGATCGGTGTCGTCGGTTTCTGTTACGGCGGCACGATGGCGAATTCCCTGGCGGTTCGTCTCCCTTATCTTTCGGCGGTGGTTCCCTTTTATGGCGGCCAGCCCACGGCGGCGGATGCGGCGAAGATCAAGGCCCCGCTCCTGCTTCACTACGCGGCGCTGGACACGCGCTTTACGGGCGGATGGCCTGCGTACGAAGAGGCGCTCAAGGCCAACCACGTCACCTATGAAGCTTACATTTACGAGGGAGTGAATCACGGTTTCCATAACGATACCACGCCGCGGTACGACAAAGCCGCAGCAACGCTCGCCTGGCAGCGGACGCTCGACTTTTTGAACAAATACCTGCGCAGCTGAAGCCTTTCAGCGATCGCTGAAACCCAAGCCGTTGACTTCAATGTCTGGCGAATCTTCCCAGCAGGCTCGCGGAGTCTGCGGTAGACTTCCATTTACTTTCATTCGTTCGAGGACTATCCTCCCGGACACAGGAGAAGCATATGGCGCGCAAATATATCGATTGCAGGCATATTCCCAGCGACAAGAATTGCACCGTGGCAATTTCAGGTTCGGAAGAGGAAGTTCTCGACCTCGCGGTGATCCACGCTGTCGTTTCCCACGGGCACGACGACCCGTACGAATTGCGCAAGCAGCTTCGCCCATTGCTGATGGACGCGCCCGATGCCATGAGCGCCACCGCTTAAGCGCAGGCAGGCAAAGCTGAACAGACGGATCGGCGTAAGCCTATTCGTACACGCTGGCGGGTGTTGTTTCGACCTTTTTCTGGGTTCGTTGTAGCGTATCTTTCCGCTTCATTACATCCGGCGTTCCTCCCTGCGGGTCTAGCAAATCCACAAGTTGCAGCCGGAGGTTGCCCACATTGGTGGCATAGGAAAGGCCCACTTCTATGTCGATGACGCCGGTGCGGATCAGCTTCTCGATTTCGATGTCGAAGCACTGCATACCGTCGGTGTCGCCGTCGCGCATCGCATCAAGGAGGGTCTTTCCTTCGGTCTCGCCGCGTTCCACGTACTCGCGAGTCCGCATTGTCGATTTGAGTATCTCGAATGCGGCAACGCGGCCGGTGCCGTCCCGCCGCGGGATAAGCCTCTGCGACACGATATACCGGAAGGCCTTGGCCAGTCGATTTCGTACGGCGCCCTGATCCCCCAGAGGAAACGCCCCGATCAAGCGCTCCACAGTTTTCGAGGCGTCGGTCGTGTGCAAAGTGGAGAAGACCAGATGGCCAGTCTCTGCAGCTTCGAGTGCCACTTCGATCGTTTCCCGGTCGCGCATTTCGCCCACCAGAATCACCTCGGGCGCCTGCCGCAACGCGGCCCGCAAGGCGAGGCCGAAATTCAGGGTGTCGCTGTGGAGCTCGCGCTGGTGCACGGTGGCTGTCTTGTGGGCGTGCAGGAACTCGATGGGGTCTTCAATGGTGATGATGTGATAGGCGTTCTCTTCGTTGATCTTGTTCAGGATGGCCGCGAGCGTCGAAGATTTTCCGCTGCCGGTGGGACCCGTGACCAGCACGATTCCATTGCGCAGCAGGGCCGTCTCTTTCAATTGCTCGGGCAGGTTCAGGATCGCGAAATCCGGCACGGAGCTGGGAATCACGCGCATCACGATGGCGCAACTGCCGCGCTGGCTGAAAACGTTCACGCGAAACCGCGCGACCTTGGTCAATCCGTACGAAATGTCGCAGGAGCCTTCTTCCTTCAGCTTCTGCGCGGCTTGCGCATTCCGCCCCATGAGATCGGCCGCGATCTGCGCGGTGTCCGGAGGGGTGAGCATTCCGACCCCCTGAATGTTTACTGGCACAAGCTTTCCGTTCACTTTCACCTGTGGCAGTCTGCCGGGAGAAAAGACGAGGTCGCTCGTGCTGGGAGCACCTTTCAGCATAGTGGCAATCAGGCTGGGAGTCGGCAGCCTTGCCGGAGCGGCCACCTGCGGCGCAGCTTGAGTCCGCGCCTCTGCCGGCGGCTGTGCAGGTTGTGAAATACTGGGTGTTTGCATGGGCCCTCTTCGCCGCCCGGAGGGAAGGTCAGGCCGGGAGGAACAGTGCGACTAGTACCATTATGAGGGAAGCAAGCCTGGCCGCCCCACGAACGAAATTCGCTGTTTTCAATCGATCAGCCTACCTCGCCTAAGCGGCGCATGTTTAGGATGGTGCATCCGCCGAGACGATCTTACTTAGCGCGGAGAAAGTCGGCGAGGGCGGAATTGAAGAGTTGCGGCTGCTCGATGTTGGAGAGATGCGCGGTATCAAGGCGTAATTCCCTGGCGCCGGGGATTTCGCGAGCCAGAACTTCGCCGTGCCCCGCCCAGGGAAGGGAGGCATCCCGGTCGCTCCCGATCACAAGCGTGGGAACGGCGATTCCGCGAAGAATCCCGCGATGATCCATATCACGGACGGCCGAGCAGCAGGCGGCGTAACCCGCCGGGTTCGTGGAGAGGAAGGTCGCGCGGATCGAATTGACGAGCGGATCGTTCTTCGCAATCGTCTCAGGCGAGAAAAAGCGGCCCATCGCCGCATCGACGATTGCCGACAAGCCGCGATCAAGAACGGCGCGCCGCCGCTCGTCCCAATTCGTTTTCGGCGGAACATGAGAGGAAGTATTGGCCAGAACCAGTCCCGTAAGGCGGTCAGCCGCGTTGGCACCCAGCCATTGTCCGATCATCCCGCCAAGCGAAAGCCCCAGGAAAGAAAACTTCGGTATCTGAAGCGCGTCGGCGAGGGCAAGAACATCGCGCCCCAAGCGCTCCATCGTGTATTCGCCGGGAGAAGCATCGGAGGCCCCCAGGCCGCGTGTGTCGTATCGCAGAATGCGGAACAGCGGCAGCAGATCCGGTATCTGAAGAGTCCACATTCCGATGTCGGTGCCCAGAGCATTGGACAAAATCAGAACCGGATTCTGATCGTTTCCCTCAATCTGGTAGGACAGCCGCGTACCGTCGATGGTGATCACCGGCATGGCGTTTCCAGTATATATGCGCCATCTCGAATCTGTCGTCCGTGGCCTCGCTTCCGAACCGGAAGCTTTCAGCGCGGTTCGCTTGGGGAAATCGCGCTGCGCAGAACTCAAAGTCGCTGTTATTTTTCAAACTTTTAATCCGTTGTTAACCAGCGCCTCCTCCGCCTATGAAATTCTCAGCCGCCCTTAAGGAGGGGAAACATAGTGAAGAAAGCGCTTATTGCAGGTTTGCTTGTTTCAGCAGTGACTATCGGTTTTGCCGTGAAATCATCGGCGAATGACGATTGGGACCGTTTCCGGAGATTCGAGTTCCGGCCGGGCACCCTCGTGCTTAGCCGCAGCGTCTACGAAGGGACCGCTTCAACCGTCACCATCGGGCAAACGCTGCCGCCCGGATGCGTCGCCACGACGGTGGTTCTTCCCACTACTACGACTCCTCCGGGAACGACGAACGTGTCGGTCGCCTGCGGGAAAGCGTCCGACAACGGTGAGTATCCCAATCTTTCCGACACGCACAATGTGTGGAACAACGATGGTCCGGATGGCAGTTTCGGCGTCACTTCGCCCATATTTCTCGACAACATCACGACCGACGGACATCTTATCGACACTCTCGCGATTCCCAGCGACCAGATCGTTACCAGCTTCAGTTCGAAATCGGAGCTGGCCTTAAACCGTTCCCTGGACAAGAAGTCGATAACGTTCGTGGGTTATCGCGGGGGCACCGGATTTGTAACCGGGCCCAATCAGCTCGACGTATCCAATTCAAATACACCGGGTGTTGTCGACCCCAGCAATCCGGTTGTCTCGCAGTACTACAGGTCCGTGGCAGAAGTGGATGCCGACGGGCATGTCCAGATCACCGAAGGCAACGCGTACAGCGGCAACAACGGCCGTGCGGCCATCAAGGGGGACTCGCTGTATTACCTCGTGGGGAATGACAACAATGGCGGCCTCTCGTCGAAGTCCGAGAAACCCGTACAGGCCGGACTTACAGACACGCAGGTCGGAATCAATCTGGTTACTTCCACAGGCGCCGAACTTCTCGTGCCGGGTCAGGCCCCGCCAATTCCCCCGTTCATCAACATGATTGGCGACTTCGCGGTCACGAGTGTCGGCTACACCACCGCGGACAAGCCGGGGAAGGACAATAACTTTCGCGGCCTGACGATTTTCAACCACACCATGTACGTCACCAAGGGCAGCGGCGGGAACGGAATCAACACCGTGTATCAGGTGGGCAAGGCTGGACAGCTCCCGAGCGGCAGCACCGCGACTCTGGAGGGCCTGCCGATCACGATCCTGCCGGGCTTTCCCACGTCGCTGGCGAGCGGAGTGGATCAGAACAACAAGCCGGTTCCCGTGATGTTTCCCTTCGGGATCTGGTTCGCAAACTCCAATACCCTCTATGTTTGCGACGAAGGCGACGGGACCCTGTTGAAAACGCCGGTCAACGGCAACGTGGCCGACGCTTCGGCCCTGGCTAGCGCGGGAGTCCAGAAGTGGGTGCTTTCCAACGGCACCTGGAAGATGGTGTACGTTTTACAGAACGGCCTAAATATTGGCGTTCCCTACGGGGTTACAAACTACCCGGCCGCGCTGAGTCCGGCCACGGACGGCTGCCGCAACATTACCGGGCGTCATAATGGCGACGGCACCGTCACCATTTACGCCGTCACGTCCACCATCAGCGCGAACGGCGATCAGGGAGCCGACCCGAACAAACTTGTCAAGGTTACCGACGTGCTCAACGCAGCCACGGTGCCGACAGGCGACGGCGATCACGACCGGGATGACTCGTGGGAGAAGTTTGTCACCCTCCGCACGGCTCGCGCCGGTGAAGTGTTCCGTGGCATATCGTTTGCACCCGTGGATCGGGATTTCGATGACCGCGACGGCTGGGACGATCACGACGGAAGAAGATAAAGGCAAAGACACAAGTGGTGGGGCGCAGCCGTCACGCGGCGGCTGCGCCTTTTTTTCGTAACAACGGGCTGCCCCAGTTTCACCTCCTCAAGCCGGCATTCCTGCACAAAACCAAAGGTGGATTGAAAACTGCGCTCTTTGGCATATACTCCGCCGATGAGCGAATCAAAAACGAGTCAATTTCCCTTCGCCGCGGAGTACCCAATGCTTCTGCCACGCCGATTATTCGTGCTTGCATTGCTCGCCGCGCTTCTGATGCCGGCTCTCGCAGGCGCTAAGAATTCCAGTGGCAAGAGTTACCTGGTCTACATCGGCACGTACACACACACGGCCAGCAAAGGGATCTACGCCTATCGTTTCACGCCCGCCACGGGAGACATCGTTCCGCTGGGCGTTGTCGCCGAAACCGCTCACCCGTCCTATCTGATCGTGCACCCCAACCATCGCTTTCTTTACGCCGTGAACGAGCACGAAACCGCCACCGAGTCCGGGAACACGATCACGGCCTTCGCGATGGACACCAAAACCGGGAAGCTTACGTTTTTGAACCGGGTCTCTTCGAAGGGCGTTGGCCCATGCCACATTGCCATCGACAAGACCGGGAAAATTCTCGTCGCAGCAAACTTCGGGAGCGGAAGCGTCGCCGCGTTCCCGATCCATAGCGACGGCAAATTGGGCGATGCGTCTGCCTTCATTCAACACCAGGGCTCGAGCATTGACCCGGAGCGCCAGGCGGGTCCGCACGCTCACTGTGTGGTTTTCTCGCCGGACAATCGCTTCGTTATCGTCGCCGACCGCGGCCTCGACAAGGTCTTCGTCTACCGCCTCAACCTCTCGACCGGTTCGCTCGATCCGAACGATCCGCCGTTCATTGTTTTGCATCCCGGGTGGGGACCGCGCCACCTCGCGTTTCATCCCAACGGTAAGTATTTATACGTAGTCAGCGAAATGGGATCACGGCTGACCACCCTCGATTACGACGCCGCAGACGGCGCGCTGAAGGAAGTCCAGAGCGTTTCCGCGTTGCCGGACGGCTTTACGGGCCGCAATGTCTCCGCAGAAGTCCAGGTGGATCGTGCGGGCAGGTTCGTCTACGGCTCCAATCGCGGGGACAACAGCATCGGCGTGTTCGCCATCGACGCAAACACTGGAACGCTCACGCTCGTCGAACACGTTTCCACGCAGGGCAAGACGCCGCGCAACTTCTCGCTCGACCCCACCGGCGCCTACCTCTTCGCCGCCAACCAGGATTCCGCCAACATCGTAATCTTCCGCGTCGATCAATCCACAGGAAAGTTGACGCCCACGGGAAAGGTTCTCACCGACGCAACCGAACCAACCTGCGTCCTCTTTGTGGCGGCAAAATGAGAGATCGGTTGGCCGAGCCGAATCTGTAATAGTGTACAAGTAGTTATGGCGCTATAATGCGTGAACTTAATGGCCCGGTAGAGTTGTCCCAACGTTCTGCAGAAGGCGCGAGGAGGCGGACATGGGAATACAGATGTCTGCGCGGAAATCCGGAACTGTTACGATCCTGGATGTGCGGGGCCGCATCGTGATCGGTGACAACAGCGATTCCTTCAGGGCTGAGCTGCGCAAGCTTGCCGAGAGCGCGCCGTGCGATGTTCTCGTCAATCTCGCGGGAGTCACGGGGGTGGACAGCTCGGGAATCAGTGCTCTGGTGCAATCGTTTGTCACTCTGAAGCGCGACGGCGGAAGCCTGAAAATCCTCAATCCCACGGGATCCGTCCGCGAAGTCTTGGAGTTAACGGGCTTAATTAAGTGCCTTCCCACTTATACGGATGAGGCAATTGCACTCGAGAGCTTCCGCCGTAGCTCCGCCCACGCATAACGTGACGATCTGTTGACCGCATCGAATCACTAAGAGATTTAAAGTAGCAGTTCACCTCCCCGATGAGCGCGCGTTAATCAGGCACTGCGCTACGATCAAGGTTGGTTTTTGAAACGATGCGCCGTATGTATGATCGGTAAAGGGTATCCGCTAACTGAAAGAAAAGATTGGTGGGCCTGGGTAGACTTGAACTACCGACCTCACCCTTATCAGGGGTGCGCTCTAGCCACCTGAGCTACAGGCCCAACTACAGCGGTGTGTGGCTGCTTTGCAACCCCACAAGTTTACGACGGGATGGGAGCATCCGCAACTCCGGATAAGCTTTGCGAATGCGCCGCTTCGCTGAAAGCACGCCGATTTTGTGACACAGGCACTCTTGCATGTGCGGTCAGGAGGACACAGCCAAGAGCGGCTGTGCCACCAAAACGCCGCTGGTCCGACAGCATAAACCAGTCCGTCGGCCAGTATCTTGTTGCCGCTCTGCAGATCTATCTTTTGCCTTCGACGGCAGTGATGCAGGAATCGAGTGTGGCGACCGCAAATTCGGCCTGTTCGTCGTCGATCATCAGCGGTGGGGCGATGCGAATGGTGCTTTCTCCGGCTCCCAAAAGCAGCAAGCCCTTCTGAAAGGCCATCTGAACCACACGATTGCGGAGGTCGGGCGCCTTTTCCTTCGTGTCCTGATCATGCACCAATTCAACGCCAACCATCAGGCCGCGTCCGCGGACGTCTCCGACGATACGGTGCCGTTTCCGCCAGTCCGCCGTGTGGCGGATGATATAAGCGCCCATGCGCTGGGCGTTGGCGATATAAACCCGCTCGAGCAGAGTGAGCGTAGCCAGAGACGCGGCAATCGATACCGGATTCCCGCCGAATGTGGAGGCGTGCGCGCCAGGTTCCCAGTCCATCACGTCTGCGCGCGCAACCACGGCGCTTAGTGGCATCCCCGAGGCGATTCCCTTCGCGGTGCACAGAATGTCGGGCTCGACGCCGGAGCGGTCGATCGCCCACCAGCTTCCCGTCCGTCCCATCCCGGATTGGACCTCATCGGCAATCAGCAGGATGTCGTGCTCGCGACACAAACGCTGCAGCCCGAGCAGGAATTCATCCGGCGCGGGAAGGTACCCGCCTTCCCCCTGAATTGGCTCGATGAAGATACCCGCGACGTCGCTCGGATCCACAACGCGGCGGAAGAGCTCGTCTTCGATATAAGCCAGAGCGTCCTCGGACGCATGTTCGGGGCGAATGCCTGCAGATCCTCGATACGTGTTCGGGTAATGCGCATGGAAAACACCGGGGACAAGTGACCCGAAACCCTTGCGCTGGATGGACTTACTGGCCGTCAGGGAAAGAGCGCCCATCGTGCGCCCATGAAAAGAGCCATAAAATGAGATGAACTTCTCGCGCTTCGTACGGTGGCGGGCGAGCTTCATAGCTGCTTCGATTGCTTCTGTTCCCGAGTTGCCAAAGATAACCTTCTTGCGATCCTTGCCCGGGGTGATGGCAACGAGCTTCTCGGCCAGATCGACCATACCGGGATAGTAGAAGTCCGTACAGGACATGTGAATCAGGTGGGCGGCCTGCTTCTGGATGGCAGCCACTACGTCCGGGTGGCAATGCCCCGTGGCTACAACGGCGATTCCGGCAGCAAAGTCGAGAAAGGTGTTGCCGTCGACATCCTCGACCATCGCGCCGCGGCCGACGTTCGCAACTAGTGGATAATCACGGGTATACGAGGGGGACACGACCTTGTGGTCGCGTTCCACGATTTCCTTGGCCTTCGGGCCGGGCAGCTTGGTGACAAGCTGGGGCAGCTTGGACTGGTTCAATGTGGTGGTCACCGGCGTCGTTGAAACTCCAAGCATCTCATCTTTTAGATGCGGATTTGCCTCTCCGGGAATGCCGCGTGCCGCATGTATAAATCGAGCGGTTTGTTTAGAGATTGCTGTCTAGGCGAAAATCAGTCGAAGCGGTGCCGCCGATGCGCTCACCTATACTTCCAGCGTACGCTGCCATCCTTCGTATCCTCCACAAGGATACCAGAATCTGCAAGTAACTGACGTATCTCGTCAGACCGCTTGAAATCACGCCGCCGCTTTGCGCCGATCCGTTCTTCTACTAGGGCTTCCACCTGAGCGGAGGTCATCTTCGGCTCGGCCGCACCGAAGCCCAGCTTGCGAAGCTTCTCGGCATCGTCGTCGGCCAACACCGCGAGGATTGCGTCGAACTTTTCCATGGCGGCGAGGACGCGCAAGGCGTCCTGTTGGAGGAACGTGCCGGCATCCATGGCCGTGTTGACGTCGCGAACGAGTTCGAAAACCGCGGCGGTGGCGATGGCGGTATTCACGTCATCGGCTAGCCCGGCGCCAAAGTTCTTCTCGGCTTGCTCCACGCGCTTGACCATTTCAGGAACCGAGCCCGGAGGGAATTGCGCGGTCTTCAGCCGCACCACAAAATTGCGCAGGCGCTCGATGGAGCTTTCCGCCGCTTTCAAGGCGTCTTCGGTGAAATTGAGCTGGCGGCGATAGGGAACGGAGAGCAGTGCGTAGCGGATCGTGGAGGGTTTCTGCCCCCTAGCGAAGAGGTCCCGCAGCGTGTAGAAGTTGCCCAGGGACTTGGACATCTTCTGCCCGTCGATGATCAGGTGTTCGGCGTGCACCCAGTGACGCACGAAGGGGTGACCCGTCGCACCTTCACTTTGCGCGATTTCATTCTCGTGATGCGGGAATGTGAGGTCCACGCCGCCGGTGTGGATATCGAGCGTTTCGCCGAGATACTTCATGGCCATGGCGGAGCACTCCACGTGCCAGCCCGGGCGCCCGGGGCCGATGCGCGTCTCCCAGAAATGCTCGCCCGGCTTGGGAGCCTTCCACAAGGCAAAATCCCGGGCATCGTCTTTTTCATACTGGTCCACGTCTACGCGCGCCCCGGCCTTCATCCCATGTACGTCGATCTTGGAGAGTTTTCCGTACTCCGGAAACCTGGCGATACGGAAATAGATCGAGCCGTCGCTGTTGTAGGTCATCCCTTTTTGCTGAAGCTTTTCGATCAGGGCCACCATGTCCTCGATGTGGTCGGTGGCCCGCACCAGTTCTTCCGGAGCTTCGATATTGAGGGCCCCGGTGTCCTCGAGAAACGCGCGGATGTATTTCTCCGTATATTCACGGATGCCCACTCCCGCGTGAGCGGCGCTCTGGATGATGCGATCGTCCACGTCGGTCACGTTCATGACCTGCAGCACGCGGTAGCCCTGCGAATGCAGGAAGCGCCTCAGTACGTCCTGGAATACGAATGTGCGGAAGTTACCGATGTGCGCGAAGGCGTATACCGTGGGCCCGCAGGTATAAATACGCACTTCGCCCTCGTGGAGCGGTTGCAGGGGCTCGATGCGATTCGTCAGCGTGTTGTGGAGCATTATCGGCGTCATTTTTGGGCTCTGTACAAAACGGTTATTCTATCCGAGCACC
>Ga0265325_10003058_pt1 | contig 11054 bp, 9 predicted proteins | sample 41420metaG_FD_202090 | JGI IMG/M metagenome (GOLD analysis project Ga0265325, IMG submission 202090) | Rhizosphere microbial communities from Carex aquatilis grown in University of Washington, Seatle, WA, United States - 4-14-20 metaG | ecosystem: Host-associated > Plants > Roots > Rhizosphere >...
GATTCTGGCATGAAATTGCTTTGCTTATCAGGGTACCTGACGTCGCCGCTCACCGTGGAAGTCTTCACCGTTGCGTTATACTCAGTTTTCTGCATGTGATTGGATCGGACGTCGTTATTAACTACAGAAAGGCCGATAGTTAACAATCGATTTCCGAGTTGCGGAACTGGGTATGTGCCGGTGCGGACGGAACGAAACGGCCTGATGTTGCGTATTGAGGGATGACTATCATCCTCCAGACGTGAAAATCGCACTGGATCGTCACAATTTGCGTCCGGAACGGGATTCCGAACGTCTTCATTAATGGCAACCCACATGCCTCAGCGACCCTTTGTGGAGAGGAATCATGCAATTGCGCCGTAATCGTGTGTCTGACTGGCAGGAATCGACCTCGCCGGAAGTTCTGGAACAAGAAGCAGTCAAGCGCTCATGGGGTAAACAGGGAGCCGCTAAGCTTCGCGCTCTCGCGGCAGTTACGTTGACCCTTGCGTCATGCATGCCTTCGAGCCTTGCCGCACAAACTCCGGCTGGGTCAAAAGGCCCTGACAAGGAAGCGTCCACTTTGCCGGCCGCTCCTGCTCCGGTTCCTACTGAGCCGTTCGATCTCAATCGTTCAGCGCGTGATTATTCCAAGCCGTACGCCGGATTTTTCAGCATTAATAAGTACCGTGCCACCTCCATTGGCAAGGCGAGTTTTGCCAATTCAGTGCGGCTCGCCGACATGGTCAAGGACGGCAAAATCTACTTGAGCCTCTCTGACGCCATCGCGCTTACTCTTGAGAACAACTATGACCTTGCGATTGCGCGTTATGACCTCAGTATTGCGGACACTGACATTCTGCGCACTCAGACGGGCGCATCCGCTTTGGGTGTCCCTTCCGGCCTGGTAACCAACACTCTGGGCGGATCTGCAGGCAGCGCCACCTTATCTGCAGGCGGTGGTCCCGGTGGCACGAATGTCGGAGCGGGCGGCGCCGGTTCCGGCACCAGCGGTTTGTCACTCACCACGCAGGGCGCGGGTCCAACACCGGCAAATCTCGATCCGGCACTGACCGGTACGGTTTCGTTTGATCGCGACCACCTGCCCGCGACGAGTTTCTTCTCAACCGGTACCAGTTCCACCAACAAATACAACTTCACCCTCAATCAGGGTTTTATTTCCGGTACCAATCTTCAGTTCGCTTTCAACAATACCTACGCCACCACCAACAACACCGTTACGCTCTACAGTCCGCAGTTGCTCTCAACCTTTAACGCGCAACTCACGCAGCATTTGTTGCAGGGAGCCGGCATCTGGATCAACAAGCGCTTCATGTATCAGGCGCTCAACGACCGCCGTATCGCCGATGCCACCTTCCGCCAGCAGATCCTCTACACCGTGAATCAAGTTGAGGGAATCTACTGGGGTCTTGTGCAGGCGTACGAAAACCTGCAGTCCAAGCAGCGTGCACTCGACCAGAGCACTCAGCTTGTCAGCGACAATAAAAAGCAGCTCGATATTGGCACCATGGCCCCGCTCGACATCGTCAATGCCGAGTCGACCCAGTCCACCGACCAGCAGAACCTGATCAGTGCCCAGAGCGCATTAAATTACCAAGAGCAGATCATCAAGCAGGCCATCGCTCGCAATCTGAGCGACCCCGTCCTTTCGAATGCTCACGTCATTCCAACCGATCGCGTCGCCCTCGATCCGATTCCAGAGGAATCGCAGGATACTGAGGCTTTGGTACAAGCTGCATTTCAGAATCGGCCAGAACTGGAACAGGCCGTCCTGACCATCAAGAACGATGAGATCACGCTCAAAGGCGCCCGCAATGCTTTGCTGCCGACCCTCGATATTTACGGGTATTACCAGGGACAAGGCGTAGGCGGAGATACAAATAGAAGCTTGAACCCAATCTATTGCGGTGGCACTTCCTGCCCCACAACCGCCACCGGTTACGGCACGGCAATCAGTCGCGCATTCAACGGAACTGCTCCCGACAAGGGAGTTGGCTTCAACCTCACCATTCCGCTGCGCAATCGCCTGGCTCAGTCAGTACAGGAACGGTCGCTGATGGAATACCGTCAGGCTGAATTACGCTTGGCCCAGTTGTACACTCAGATTCGCATGCAGGTTGTGAACGCCAAGTTCGCGCTCACCAATGATCGGGCCGCGGTGCAAGCCGCTGAAGCCGCCCGCGATTTCAATCAGCAGAGCCTGGATTCAGAAGAGAAAAAGCTCAAGCTCGGCGCATCCACAACTGCCAATGTGCTTCTGCAGGAGCGCAACCTTGCCAATGCGGAGTACAACCTGATCGCAGCCCATGCTCAATACGCAAAAGATCGCTCAGGCCTCTACCAGGTGCTGGCAACAACTATGCAGCATTACGGCATCAACCTGCCTGAAGCGGCTTCCGGCGATGTCAAGACCACGCCACAGGTTCCCGGCCTTCAGCCCGCGCCCGCAGGCCAGGAGCCATCTACAGCGCCACCGCCAACACCCGCAAAGTAATGAGCAACGCATCAATAAAAGCCCGGCCATCCGGCCGGGCTTTTTCACGTCATCGCACTTTGTAAACGCCACCAAGTCATCATTGCGGCAAGCTAAAAGCTAAAAGCCGCTCGCTCACCGCTCCGCCGCGGCATCCAGCAAATCAAAAAACTCAGGAAAACTAATCGCAGCCGACTCCGCACCCTGGATCAACGTGTCGCCCGTTGCCCGCAGCGCCGCCACGCTGAAGGCCATGGCAATGCGATGATCCGTTCCCGAATCAATGGTTGCTCCGTGCAAACTCTGCCCACCCGGAACGTCGAGCCCGTCTTCGAATTCTTCAACCTCTGCGCCCATCGCCCTAAGGTTCTTCGCCACCAGCGCGATCCGGTCTGACTCTTTCACGCGCAGCTCCTTCGCATCGCGAATGCGGATGCCGCCGCTGGTGTAAGGTCCGATTGCAGCAAGAACAGGCAACTCGTCGATAAGCTGCGCCGCCAGTTCGCCTCGAATCTCCGTCGACCCCAGGCCTTCCGCAGGTGCCGAAATCTGCACCGTGCCCACTAGTTCGGCGTGCTTCTCTTCCAAATGCAGCACAGTAATCTTCGCACCCAGCGCCGCTAGAACATCCAGCAGCGCCGCGCGTGTCGGGTTCAGGCCAAGCCCTTCGAGTACCAGGCTCGATCCGGGAAACAGCGACGCCGCGCAAAGAAAGAACGCGGCCGAAGATAGATCCCCCGGCACTGTAGCCTCGATTGCGTGCAACGATTGCCGCCCGGTGATCGCGACCGAATGCGCATCGCGGTTGAGCGTCGCGCCGAATGCACGTAACGCAAGCTCGCTATGGTCGCGCGTGCGGACAGCTTCACGCACCGTCGTCGTGCCTTCCGTCTGCAATCCCGCAAGCAAAACACAAGTCTTCACCTGCGCGCTCGGAACCGGCGTCGTAAAGTCGATTGGCTTCAGCGAGCGGCCGTCCACGGTAAGCGGCGCGTGTCCATCCGTCAGCGAAATGCTCGCTCCCATCGCCTCCAGCGGTTTGCGAATGCGTTCCATCGGTCGCTTCGAAAGTGAAGCGTCGCCAATCAGCGTGAAGCAGCCCTCCTGCGGTGCGAGTAGGCCAGACATCATGCGCATTGTCGAGCCGGAGTTGCCGCAATTCAGCGCCTCAGCCGACGGTGTAACCCGCCCGTCCACGCCCGTAATTTCAACTGCATCGCCATCGATACGCTTGACCTTTGCCCCCAGTGCCTGCATGCAGCCGAGCGTCGAAGCGCAATCGGCTCCAGTCGAAAAATTCGTAAAGCGCGATGTGCCTTCAGCAAAGGCGCCGAGCATTGCATAGCGGTGGCTGATGGACTTGTCGCCCGGCAATCGCAAGCTTCCCATAATGTTGCGGGCCGGACGAATCACTCGTTCCTGTGTAGTGGTATCCAAAGGGGCTCCAGGGAAATGGGCGGTTCTTTATGAGTCTATCGAATCAGGCGCCGAGTCAGCCTTCTTGCCTTACCCGCAGCACGATGATCGTTTCATCATCGAACCGATCCTTCGCGCCCTGGAATCGCGACACATCTTCCAGAATGGCGTCTGCAATCGCCAGCGCGGACTCGCCCCGATTTGCGCAAAGCATACCCGCCAGCCGGTCTTCGCCGTACATCTCTTCCTTCTCGTTCTCAGCGTCCAGAATTCCGTCCGACACAAACACGATCACGTCTCCCGGCTCGGCCGTGATCTTGATCTCGTCGTACGAAACTTCCGGAAACAATCCCAGCGGAAATCCTTCCGCCTTCACCGTAACCGAATTCCCGCCGCTGCAGTGCAAAGGTTGCACCGCTCCGGAATTCGCAACAGTCAACGTCCGGCTCTCGTCATCCCAAAGCGCAAACAGCATCGTCACATATTGCGACTCAAGCTTCCGCTCCTGCAGCGTTTGGTTCAGCAAAGCCAGCATCTGCGCCGGCTCTGGCTGTTGTGCCGCTGCCGCGCGCATAATTCCGCTCACCATTGCCGCAAACAGCGCTGCGGGTGCAGCCTTGCCGCTCACATCTCCCAACACAATCGCGGTGCGCGATGGCGTATATTCCACAAAATCGTACAAATCGCCGCCGATAGTGCGCGCCGGAAGAAAACGGACTGCCATCTCAGCATTCTTAAGCTCTGGCGCAGTTGAAGGTAGCAGCCTTAACTGCACTTCGCGAGCCATCGCAATATCGCGTTCCAGCTGTCGCTCCTGCGCACGAACAGCCTGGTACAGTCGCGCATTCTCAATCGCAATCGCCACCTGCGCCGCCAGCGTCGTCAAAATGCGTTCGTGCTCTTCTGTAAAAAAATGCGGCCGCGTATGTTCCAGATCAAGCACGCCGATGATGCGTCCCTTATAAAACAGCGGAACCACTAGTTCAGAGCGCGTCTCCTCGTTCATCGGCAGGTAGCGCGGATCTTTTGTCACGTCGGGTACGTTTACAAATCGCCATTCGCGGACAGCCGCGCCAACCAACCCCGTGTTGACCGGAATACGCCGCAGCGGCGCGTGCGAGTAGCCAAACCGCCACGCATAACGCGTGATCAGCGTCTCGCCCTTCTCGTCCAGCAGCATGATGCTGAACATCTGGTAGTCAATCAAACGGCGCAGCAACTGGCCAACCCGCTCAAGCAGCGGCCCCAGTTCCAGGATCGACGCCAGCTCAATGGCAATCTCGTTCTGCACTTCGAGCGTTTGCGCCTGCCGCGAAACCCGCGCATACAAACGCGCGTTCTCAATCGCCTGGGCAATGCGCGAAGCGGTCATTGTGAGCACTCGCATGTGCTCGGGCGTAAAGTAGCCCGGCTCGGCGCTTTCCAGGTCCATCACTCCGATGAGCCTGTTTTTCGCAATCAGCGGCACTGCCAACTCCGAACGGACTTCGGGGTTCGCGTCGATGTAATAATCCACCGTCTTCACATCGTTCAGGAGAATGGGCTGCCGCGTCAGCGCTACCTGGCCCACAACGCCTTTGCCCACCGGCAGGCGCGTCCGTTCCACCTTGGGGGAGTGGCCAATCTGGAACCGCATCCTCAGTTCGCGTGTACGGTCGTTCAGCAGGAAAATAGCAAAAATTCGGTAGTTGATAATCGCCCGCACCAGCTCTGATGTCCTGCTCAGCAAAGTCTGCAGGTCGAGCGTGGTGTTCAGGGCGTCCGTCAGCTTCATCAGGTACGCAACATCAGCAGGCTCAACGCGGGGATTGGCGTCGAGGGGCACAGATCCGGCCGGGCGGTAGTCGCCCTCGAATTCCGATCCGTGATGGGGAGTTGGTTGATCTTCTGTCATGAGTTATCGAAGCCAATCATAACCCAGCAGGCGAGCGAACACCGGCGAGGAAATCATCATGTCAGATCGAATCAAATTAGGTGCGGTTTCAATCCTCAGGGCAAGAAAGCCCCGAACCTGGCGCTTCAGCCGAGTAACATGATCTCAGAAGCCCTACAGGCGTGCATCGCCTGTTAATCCGCTCCCAGTTCGCGCAGGATGGGAACAGGGGCCGAGGTGCAAATCCGGTTGGCGCCTGCCTCAAGCAGGCCCTTAACCTCCGCCAGCGTGCGCACGTCGCCAGACCCGCACACACCGCAGCGGCCTCCCACAACTCCGCGCATCATAGCCACATCCGGCACCGTCGCGCTGCCGTTGGCAAAACCTGTCGATGTCTTGATAAAGTCCGCGCCGGCTTGAATGGCAATCTCCGCAACCCGCAGTTTTTCCTGCACCGTAAGCAGGGAAGTCTCAAGAATCACTTTAAGGGTCGCGCCATGATGATGGGCCACGCTAACCACTGCATGAATCGTGTGTTGAACCGCGCTATGATTGCCGCTCTTGAGCTGTCCGATCGGGATCACCATGTCGAGTTCCCGCGCTCCCAGCCTGATCAGCGCGGTTGCCTCCTGGCGCAGCGTGGTCGTAAGCGAGGCACCGAAAGGAAACCCGAGCACCACTCCAACAGGGACGCCGGTGCCCGCAAGCATTCCTACCGCAGTGGACACCCACATCGGTTGCACAAGCACACTCGCAAACCGGTATCGAGCAGCCTCATCGCATACTTTTTTCACCTGTTCGCTCGCCACTTCCGGCCCAAGCAGAGCCGCATCGGTCACTGCCGCAAGTGACTGCCAGTTTTGCAAGGCCTGCCGGGCGAACGCCGCCGAATCGAAACTGCCGTGATCGAATTCCAGCTCGGACTGGTCAATTGGCGTAATTGCGCTCACGTTGCTCCTTCTCGTTTATGGTGCGCTCATCGTTCCCCGCCGCACTCCGGGAAACGAGTATAGTACCTTCCCGACCAACACACCAAGGCTCGGCATCACGCGTCATTCTCATCCGGACGCTTCGCTTTCCGCGCCAGATTTATCCGGCAATATGTCCATCCTCGCAATCATGCCGTCGGCAAGGCGAAAGGCGTGGCAAACAACGGTATCGACAAGCAATTCTCCATCCTTGTTGTGAACCACCTGGTGTACTTTCACCACCTGCTGCCCATTTTCGCCAGTCTGAATATTAATCGGTTCAACATGCGGATCGAGCACTTCAAACTGCCGGGCCAAGTACGCACGCACAACCTCGCGTCCATGGACGTGTCCACCCTCCCAACCATTCGCCCATTCCACATTCGGGTGCAGGCTGGTCAGTAACTGGTCGATATTCCGCGCTTTGAAATTGCGGTAAACTCGCTTCAGCAGATTGTGCTCAGCGGATTCAGTGTCTCTGCCCATTCGCTCCCTGCTTCGGCTAGTTAGACGCTATTCCGGCTCTCCCGATGGCATCAGGCAAATATCTGGCAAATTGCGGTAGCGTTCCGCGTAATCCATTCCATAACCAATCACAAAAAGATTGGGGATCGAAAATCCAACGTAATCGGCCTCAATCTTTTCAATACGCCGCGAAGGCTTGTCCAGCAAAGTTGCTATGCGCAAAGTCTTTGGATGCTGTTGAAGGAACAGCTTGCGCAGGTAGGAGAGCGTAAGTCCGGTGTCCAGAATATCTTCGACTACCAGCACATTTTTTCCCTCAATCGAGTGGTCCAGATCCTTGATCATTTTGACCGCGCCCGAGGAGCGTTGCCCCTTGCCATAGCTTGAAACGGCCACAAAATCAAAGGTCGCATCCACTTGAATGGCGCGTGACAGGTCAGAGAGAAACGGCGCTGCGCCCTTCAACACGCCAATCATCACCAGCTTTTCGCCATTCAGGTCGCGTGTAATCTGCGCACCCATTTCTATCACCCGTTCGGCAATCTGCTGGCGCGAAAAAAGAACTTCAAGTCCCTGATAAGTTGTGGTAGCCATGCACCCAGTATCACCTGAAATCGGGCCGCCGCGCGACTGTGTAAATCACACCTCTATTTCTGCGCGGAACTTTCGAAAACTCCGGGCGTCTATACTGGATAAGGCATGCTTCCTTATATTCACATTGGACATTTCAACCTGCCCACCTTCGGGTTGATGCTCTGGCTGGCCGCTGTTGCGGCTGCGTTCGTCATGGACCGCGGATTTCGCCGCGCCTGCATCACCGCAGATGCAGTAGGAATGGTTGCCGTCGCGGTGATTCTGGGCATTGTCGGCGCCAAGCTCTGGCATGTTGTCGACACGCCTTCCGAGTTCCGCGATCTCGGCTGGAAGGTCCTTTGGGATTCCGCCGGTTTCGCCTGGTTTGGCGGACTGGTCTTCGGCATCTCCGCGCTGCTGGTGCAGGGTTGGTGGGCCAAAATAGGCGCAGTTCGCACCCTCGATCTTGCTGCTCCCGCCGCGGCCCTCGGCTACGGCATCGGCCGCATTGGCTGTTTCCTTTCCGGCGACGGCTGCTATGGCATCGAAACCAATCTTCCGTTCCCCTGGGGTATGAGTTTTCCAAATGGCATTGAGCCCACCCCCTACGGCGTACGCGTCTACCCCACACCGCTCCTTGAGCTTGCAGCCGGTGTCCTCATCGCATGGTGGTTATGGCGCCGCGCAGGTAAGCCGCACGCCACCGGAACCATCGTCGGCTACTACCTCGTGCTCAGCGGAATTGCGCGCTTTTCAGTCGAATTTATCCGCCGCAATCCGCATGTCATGTTCGGCTTGTCGAACGCGCAACTAGCCAGTCTCGGCTCGGTCGTGGCAGGCGCCGCCCTCATCTTCTGGGCCGCCCGTCGTTCCGTACCAGCGCAGCAACACTCCGCACCCGCAGTTGAAAAGCCTGCCTGAGAAGCGGCCTGAAACGTGGATCCAGCTTGAAACGCGGAAGGGTACGGGCTTTAGCCCGTACATAAACGCCTGCGAGATGAGCGGTGCTTTACAGGCTGCGAAATAACTCCATTTATGGTGTCGTTTTGAAGGGTACAGGCTTTAGCCCGTACATAAACCGCATGCAATAAATCGGGGCTTTAGCCCCTGAGGGATTCATTCCATCCGGGTGCCTGAACATCGATCGTCTTCCCCCATGGCAACCACTCTCCTACTAACCTCATCTCAACTGCGGGAACGTGACGGCTAAACGAGAGGTGGTGTATTCACATGAAGCACATCGGTTTGAAGGTCAAAACACTATGCGCGGTAACTGCGTTACTTGGCGGCGCCATGCTTTTCTCAGGTTGCGAAAAGTCGCATCCTGACGAGAAAGGCGCTGTTAATCAAGCGCTCAACAGCGGCAACTACAGCAGCATCGACGTTTCGCAGGATCGCGATAAAGGTGTAATCACACTGAAAGGAAACGTCACAAACGCGGACGACAAGTCCAAGGCTGGAGACCTCGCCAAACAGGCAGCTCCCGACTACACGATCGCCAACGAAATAGGAGTGCGGCCTCCCGACGCTTCCAACCCAGGCTCCGTCGCATCAAACATCGACTCGGCAATCGAAGACAATTTCAAGGCTGCCATCAAGGCACACCGGAATCTGAATGACCAGAGCATCAGCGGTTCCGCCAAGAACGGAACGCTGGTCATTAAAGGATCCGTGAAGACCGCGCGGCAAAAGAAGGAAGCCAACGATCTGGCAAAGAAGGTGCCGAACGTGCAGCAGGTCGTCAACGAAATCGACGTAAAGCCCAGCAAGCACTCAACGCCGAATTCATAACTCCGGCACACTCCATTCGGAATGGGGACTTAGCCTATCCGTAAATCGAACACTAACCGGCCGTTGTCCCAGCTCAAATTCCCAATGAATGTGGGTGCCCCATCCATCTCGCAGTTTCATCGCGAGATGGGTGGGATACCACAAACCCCAGCCCAACTTGATTAGTTCACGCCCTGCAAATACTTCTGCAACCACGCAATGGATCGGCTGAACTCGTCCCGCTGGTGTTCACGCTTCACAAAGCCGTGTCCTTCCTCGGGATAGAAGACCGAATCCACGGTGTGGCCTTCCGTCTTCAAAATGCTCACCAACTGTTCAGCCTCTTCTTTTGGGACCCGAATGTCGTTATCGCCCTGCAGTACAAGTAGTGGTGCCGTTTCATTGCGGATGTACTTGAGTGGTGAACTGGCTTCATACACAGCCCGATCTTTCACCGGATCGCCAAGCAGACTCTTCTCGTATTCCTGAAGGCGGGGGTCTTCATGCTCCAGCATGCTGAGCCAGTTCAGAATGCCATATTCGTCGACCGCGGCTGACCATACCGTTGGCGTTTTGCCGATTGCCATCAGCGTCATATACCCGCCATAGGAACCACCCCAGATGCCAACACGCTTCGGGTCAACAAAGCCTGTGGCCTTCAGGAAATCAACGCCTGCAATCTCGTCTTTCAGATCCGCTCCGCCCAGGTCCTTGATATTCGCGTTCTGGAAATCCATGCCATAGCCCGTCGATCCACGTACATTAGGCGCAATAACCAAGAAGCCGCGCGAGGCAAGCAACTCGGCGCGTCCATTAAAGGAGTCCGTTACCTGGCCAGTGGGCCCGCCGTGCGGCATAACAACGGCCGCTGCAGTCCCATTGCGCTTCAAGTTGAATGGTACCCACATAAAGGCCGAAATCAGCTTGCCGTCGAAGCTGCGATAAGTCACAAGCTGCGACTTGGGCAAGGTGATGTGCTGCAGTGTTTCATTTGCATTGTGCGTGATTTGCGTAAGTGAGTTGTCAGCGGCCAGGCGGTACAACTCCTGCGGATGGCTTGAGTCCTCGTGCAACAACAGCATGGAGCCATCAGGCAGGAACGACCTCGCCCCGGCGCCGGGAGTGTTCAAGCCTGCCGGTACACCACGCTCCGACTCCTGCATCGTCTTCAAATTGACAAAGCACGTCGAGATGCGTCCATTCGCGTTTTTGAAATAAACAACGCTCTTGCTATCCGGCGTAAACGTAAAGCCTTCCGCTGACCACTGTGTGTCCGTCAGCCAACGAACCTTCTTTGTAGCAAGATCAAACAGAGCGACGTTGTCGTACCCACCCTTGGCGTTCGAGGTGATCAGCAGCGTTTTGCCGTCGCGCGAGACATCCGCAACAGCCACGAGTTCCTTGCCTGTATGTTCCAGCAACCGCTCACTTGCGCCTGTAACCGCATCCACCTGATACATTTCGGAATCGTCGATGCCAATCGTCCGGGTTGCGTAGAGGAATTTGCCGTCCGGGC
>Ga0265325_10003060_pt1 | contig 11051 bp, 10 predicted proteins | sample 41420metaG_FD_202090 | JGI IMG/M metagenome (GOLD analysis project Ga0265325, IMG submission 202090) | Rhizosphere microbial communities from Carex aquatilis grown in University of Washington, Seatle, WA, United States - 4-14-20 metaG | ecosystem: Host-associated > Plants > Roots > Rhizosphere...
ACTAAAAACGTCAATGAAAAGAAAAGCTGATTTGGCGGGGAAGCCCGTCTGCCGCAAGCTATGTCACCGCCCGCGGCATCGCGGCGGCATCGGCGTGCTCGTGCGCGTGGTAACTGGACCGCACCATGGGCCCAGACTCGACATGGCGGAAACCGAAGCGCAGCGCCTGGTCTCGCAAGTACGTAAACTCTGAAGGTTCGTAGAAGCGAGCGATAGGAAGATGATCCTTCGATGGGCGCAGATACTGTCCGACAGTAAGAATGTCGACGCCGCGCGTGCCCACATCACGGAAGACTTCAATCAGTTCTTCCGACGACTCCCCGAGACCAACCATTACACCGCTCTTGGTCACCATACCGGGAGAAAATTTCTTGGCATTTTCCAGCAACGTGAGCGTGCGCTCGTAGCGCGCCCCCGAGCGGACGACGCGATACAAACGCGGAACCGTCTCGGTATTGTGGTTCAACACATCGGGCTTCGCGTCGAGCACAATCCGCAAAGACTCTTCCAGCCCTTGAAAATCAGGGATGAGCACTTCCACGCGGCAATCCGGCGTCAGTTCGCGGATCTCGCGGATCGTCTCCGCAAAAATTCTGGCGCTGCCAATGTTGTCATCGTCGCGGTTCACGCTGGTCACGACCGCATGCTTCAGTCCGAGGGTGGCAACCGCTTCGGCAACTCGCCGCGGTTCGTCCAGGTCGATCGGCTCTGGACGCCCCTTAGGCACCGCACAAAATCCACAACGCCGCGTACAGATGTCGCCCAGCAGCATGAAGGTCGCGGTCTTGTGGTTCCAGCACTCGCCAATATTCGGACACTGCGCCGACTCGCACACGGTATGCAGTCCCATGCCCCGCGCCAGTTTCTTCAGATTGTGGAAGTTGTCGCCCACGGGAGCTTTCGCCCGCAACCACGACGGCTTCGGCACCTTCGGCGCGGTGACGAGCTCAATCTGAATCAGTTGGGAAGATCCTGCCATTCCCTTCGATTCTATCAGTTCACCTTAGCCCGAGCAGTTTAAGCCGTCCCGCTTTGGAGAGAGAGGTTAGAAAACTGAGAGGTTCTTCACCCCACTTCCACCAGTCCATACGTATGTTGCCACTTCGCCCGCATGTACACCAGCGCACGGCTGATTTCTTCCGCGGAGATCTCCGCATTGGGTCCGGCGATGACAGCAGCCGCTTCGTGCTTGGCCGCTTCCAGCAGTTGAGCATCGCGGATGATGTTAGCCACGCGGAAACTGGGAATCCCAGCCTGTCGCGTGCCAAAGAACTCTCCGGGACCGCGGAGTTCGAGATCGAGTTCCGCAATCTTGAAGCCGTCGTTCGTCTTTACCATTGCGTCGAGGCGCTTTTGTCCCTCTTCGCTCACCTTCCCACCCGTCATCAGGATGCAATAGGACTTCGCCGCTCCACGGCCGATGCGTCCCCGCAACTGGTGCATTTGCGCCAGGCCAAAGCGCTCGGCATGCTCGATGACCATCACGGTGGCGTTTGGCACATCCACTCCAACTTCAATCACCGTGGTCGCAACCAGAATCTGCAACTCTCCGCGCTGAAACATGCGCATCACTTGCTCTTTCAGTTCAGCGTCGAGTCGGCCATGCAGAAGTCCAACTTTCAGATCGGAATAAATATTGCCGCTGAGCTCACGATACATTTTGATCGCAGCCTTGAGTTCGCTTTCTTCATTCTCGGCGATCACGGGATACACCACGTACGCCTGGTGTCCGGCCGCGACTTGCTTGCGAACGAACTCCCACACTTTCGGCGACTGGTCGTCGGCGACACAGTGGGTCGCGATTGGCGTGCGCCCGGGCGGCAATTCGTCGAGCACGCTGAGGTCAAGATCACCGTAAAGCGTAAGGGCCAGCGTCCGCGGAATAGGCGTCGCCGTCATCACAAGAACGTCAGGCTCGGCGGCCGCTGTCAGGTTGTCGAGCCGGTTTGTGTGAGGCCGGGCAATCATGTGGGGCCGGGTCTCTGATCCGGCCGGGGCGAGCGGAGCTCGGCTGCTGTCCTCTCCCTCACCCGACTTCCTCATCAGTTTCAGCCGCTGCAGCACGCCAAACCGATGCTGCTCATCCACGATTACCAGCCCCAGCTTGGCGAATTCGACTTTCTCCTCCAGCAGCGCATGCGTGCCAATCACAAGCTGCGCGTTGCCCTGCGAGATGTGCCGCCGGACCTCGCGCTTGCGGTCGGCTTCCAGCGATCCGGTCAACAGCACAATGCGGTAACCCGCATCTTCCAGAATCCGCCTCGCGGAAAAATAATGCTGTTGCGCAAGAATCTCGGTTGGCGCCATCAGCGCCACCTGGCAGCCGTTCTCGATCGCAATGATGGCCGCTTCGAAAGCCACAATCGTCTTGCCCGATCCTACATCGCCCTGCAGCAAACGCCGCATGGGATAAGGCTTTTCCATGTCGGCGGCGATCTCTTTCAGCACCCGCTTCTGCGCGGCCGTGGGATGAAACGGCAGAATCTTCTTGATCGCCGCCCGCGCCCGATCGTCCAACCGGAACGCAATTCCCGTTTGCGCCTTCTGCTGGCGGCGCTTCAACTCCATCCCCAATTCGACAAAGAACAGTTCGTCGAAGATCATTCGGATGTGCGCCGGAGTGCGCGAAGACTGCAAGTTGTCGAAGCTCTCCCCTGGCTCCGGCCAGTGCACGTTCCATAGCGCGGCCCGCGGCGAAATCAGTCCCAGATGAGCGCGCACCGCAGCGGGAATCGGCTCGGGCAAGTCGGGCGTCAGATTGTCGAGCGCAGTGCGAATCGCTTTCCTGAACCAGCGTGGCGTGAGCTTTCCGATCGCCTCATAGATAGGAACGATGCGCCCGATCTCCAGTGATTCCGCGGCCTTTTTCTCCGCTCCGCTCGCTCCGGAATCGGTGGGGTCTCCCAGGATCTCGAACTGCGGCTGGATAATCTGCAGCTCGCGGCTGCGCTCATCTTCTTCGACCTTGCCGTAGAGGGCGATCATCTGCCCCGGCGTGAACTTGTCCTGCAAGTAAGTCGCATGGAAGAAGAGGCAGCGCAGGCGCGCGCGTCCTTGCCCAACGGTCAGCTGAAAAATCGGCATCTTCCGGGTGCGAAAAAGTCCGGAATTGCGCACTTCGCCCACCACCGTCGCCATCTCCCCGGCGCGCAGTTCAGAAATTCCGCGAGGGTTCAACCGGTCTTCGTAACGAAATGGCAGGTAGTGGAGCAGGTCGCCGACGGTGTAAATCCCTTTCGTGGCCAGAACTTCGCCGATGCGCGGACCAATGCCCTTCACATATTGGACGGGCGTAGAGAGTTCGAGCATGCGCTAGGATTCCGTAGGCGTGAAAAAGGCGTAAGAAAGGATGTTAGCAGGAGCAGGCAACCACTCGCTCGCGCCTCGCGCGAGCCCGGCCCCCGCAAGAAGGGGACTGTCTCCGCTCGACAACGTCTCAATTCCTTGAGACGCGTCTGACCCTTCCAGATGGTTCTCCGAAATCCTCGCAAACAACCTGCCGCCCGCGTAAATAGTTGGCATCCGCAAATGCCTTCTATGGTGTCTAAACCATCGGTGCTCAACAATATTCTCCAGGCGTTGCTGGCGATCCTATTGGGCAACGTGGTGTACTTCGTGCTTCTCCCGTCGTTGCCCCCGGTGGCGCGGCATCGCCCCTTCCACCCCGATTTGGGGATAGTTCTGGATTTCTGCTTTTGCCTGGTCGCCTACGGCCTGATCCGCACTGCGAGAAGAGGGCGGTCGGCGCGCCGCTGAATTGCGCTCACTCCATGCCAGTTACTTTCGGAACATGGGTAACCTGTCTCTCCCATCGTACAATTCGATCGACCATGCCGAAGCTCGCGGTTTTATATGACGCAGGCCAGGCGGTGCTCTCCACCTTCGATTTGGACGAGGTGTTGCAGCGGATCCTGGCGATTGCGCGCGATTTCTTCCACCTGCCGAATGTGGCGATCCTGCTGCTCGACAAGGAAGAGCAGCAGTTGCACGTCCGTTCGCAGATCGGCTGGGATACGGGCAAAGACCAGATTCGCTTCGGATACCATGAGGGGATTACTGGAGCCGCGATCCAGAAAAAGCAGCCGGTGTACGCCCCCGACGTTTCGAAAGATTCCCGCTATATCTGCTCAGCGCAATCTACAAGGTCGGAGCTGGCGATCCCGCTCATGGTGCGCGATGAAATCGTGGGTGTGCTCGACTGCCAGAGCGACCGGATCGACCGCTTCGACCATGAAACCATCGAGTTGCTGACTCTGTTCTCCACGCACGCTTCGATCGCTTTGCAGAACGCGCATTTGTATTCCCTGGAACGCGAACGGGCGCGGCAGTTGGAGGCGATCAATACGATCGCCCAGCAAAGCACCGCCGTTATGGATCTGGAAGACCTTCTCGCGCGGGTCTGTTCCGTCATTCAGAAGGCCTTCCAGGTTTCCCACGTCTCGCTTCTGTTGCGGGAGGAGGGCGACCTCGTTTTGCGCGCGCACCATGGCACGCTGACCCCCTGCATCCAGTCGGGCGGACGTTTTCCGGCCAATCAAGAGCCTTGGTCGCGCGTGCTCGCAACTAGCGGCACCGTCATCGAGAAAGATCTCAGCGCCACCCCCGAGCCCGTCCGTCTTTTCCGCGAGTCCCTGTCGCGCATGAGCATTCCTCTCATTTCGTTTGGTCAGACCCTGGGCGTGCTTACGCTGTACAGCTCGCTGCCCCATGCTTTCCGCGAAAGCGAATTGCAATCGCTCGAATCGGTCGCCGATATTTGTGCCAACTCCATCCAGAACGCCCACTACGTAGATCGCGTCAAGCAACTGGCATACCTCGATGGGCTGACTGGCATTTTCAACCGCCGCTTCTTCGAGCTCCGGATCATGGAAGAAATTGAGCGCGCCCGGCGCTACGGAACCGGCATGGCCGTAATCATGGCGGATATCGACCAGTTCAAGAGGTTGAACGATGAGTTCGGCCACCTGCTGGGCGATGAGGTCTTGCGGCAGGTTTCGTCCCTGTTCCACCAGCAGCTACGGAAGATTGATGTCGTGTGCCGCTATGGGGGAGAAGAATTTGCGATCCTGCTCACTCAAACCAATGCGGCGCAGGCTGTCGCCATCGCCGAAAAATTGCGGCGGTCCGTGGAGAGCTATCAGTTTCCAGGAGTGCCTCGGACTGTGACAATCAGCGCCGGGGTGGCTGCCTATCCCGCGCATGGCCAGACCCGCGACGAAATGGTCCGCGCCGCCGACACCGGTCTCTACGCGGCCAAGCAGGCGGGACGCAACCGTGCCTGCCTGACTACACTGTCCAGCGCCGCTGCGGGCGGCAAATAAGCCAATAATCGCTTGTGGGTTAGAGGTCCATCCATGTCCGGTAGACGACCATATTCCGGCGCAGTTTGTCCAGCTTGAGTTTCAGTTCCTGCTCCTGCTTCCTGGCTTGTTTCCGTTCCTTCAAAGATTCTTCGCGAAATTTCTTTTGCTGGTCGCAAAAAGACTTCCGCAGCTCGGTCGCGGATTCTCGCAAATCTTCAGCCGCCAGTTCCATCTGTGGGCGTAGTTTTGCGATCTCGTTCTGCAATTCCCCTAGTTCTATTTGTGGCTCGTCCTCGCTCCACATATCTTCCGAGCTTTCCTGTTCCATGAGATCGCCAGACTCCTTGCGATCGGGAAGCGTCAGGTTCAGATTCTGTTCCTTCTTTTCGCGGATCAATCCGACGCTGACCGAATTGCCGCTTCGCGACTTGACCGCGTGCGCAAAATCGCTGGTGTCGTGCACCGCCTCGCCATTCACCTTCACGATCACGTCTCCGGCGCGGATCCCGGCCTTCTCGGCGCGGCTGCCCTTCTCCACCGAGCGCACCAGAACGCCATTTCCGTTCTTTACGCCAAAAAACTCTCCCAGCTGCGGAGTGATGTTCTCCACCATCAGACCGCTGCGCGCCGAGGAAGTGACCACGACCATATTGATCGAAGGGATATCGATATCCGGAATGTGCATCTCGGGAATCTGCACGTGGATGTCGCCCGTTTTGGGGAAGCGGGCGTACTCGTTGTGCTTATCGGCCAGCTGCACTTTCACGGTCACCGGCTGGCCATCGCGACTCAGGCCGAAGCTCACCACGCGGCCCGGCGGCATTTCGTGGATCATGCGCCGCAGCTGCGCTCCGCTCTCGATCGATGCCCCGTTCATCGTGAGGATGACGTCGTGCTCCTTGATGCCCGCTTTTCCGGCAGGCGCATCCTGGTCGACCATCGTCACCTCGACGCCCTTTTCCTCTTTGAGCTTCAGCGCGCTCAACCGTTCGGTCGTCACGTCCGAGATGTCGACCCCGAGGTACGAGCTCGTCCCGCTCTCTTCACTGGAGAACACCCAGGGCTGCGCGGGAGGATCAACCGACCAGTTCTGCGCGGCCTGCGAGAAACTGAGGAGCAATGGCAACAACACAATGCTGGACACGACGTGTTTGCGCATACTCACTCCCTCATCTGAAACTTATTTTGGGACTCGCGTTCGTTCCCCTGATGATTGTTGATTTTTGACGATCGATTGGCAAGTACGACCCGACTGTGGGCGCCCGCCGGTTTTCAATCAGCAATCAAAAATCAGCAATCATCAATGCCTCAGTGGCTTGCGCGCTTAAAGCAGATGTCCCCGCTCGACGTGCGCACCTTCAGCATGGGACCACCGCCATTCAGCCTGCCCTCGGCCGTGAGCGTCTTTGGCCCCCACTTGTCGCCTTCGCTGCCGATGTGAATATCGGAGAAGTCAGAAGTGATGCGGTGTCCATTTCCCATATCGACGCTGGCTCGCACGTTGAGGGCTACGTCGGCGGCAATGTACACCGTGATGTCGCCCGCGCCGGTCTCCAGTTCGGAATCAGTGCGTTCCGCGCCCGTATTCACCAGCTTCACCGTAATCCCGCCCGCGCCCGTTTCCGCCTGGGCTGAAGGCACACCGTAGAGCTCAATGCCACCGCCGCCAGTTTCGGCATGAACGTGGCCCTTGGCCGAGGTCAGGCGAATGCTTCCGCCTCCGGTATCGATTTCCGCCGGACCTCCAATATCACTCAGATCCACACTGCCGCCGCCCGTCGAAACCTTCACCTTGCCATTGCACTGGCGCACTTCAATACTTCCGCCACCGGTCTCAATGGTTGCGCTCTGCGCGCCTGACTGGATCGTGACCGATCCGCCGCCAGTTTCTGCGACGATCTTGCCGTTGGCGTGACGAACCTCAATCGGCCCGCCGCCGGTGTGCAGCCCCAGATCCCCGCTCACCGTCCCAATATCGATCGATCCGCCGCCGGTCTCCGCGCTTACTCCTCCGCCAATGTCATCCAGCTTCATGCTGCCGCCGCCGCTCTCCGCTTCTACGCGGCCCGCAACTCCCATGGCATCGACATTTCCCCCCTCGGTTTCCAGTTTCACCAGCGCCATTTCACGAGGAACCACCACGGAAAATTCTGCGGAAGAATGCCGCGGCCGTCTTCCTCCCTGCCAATCGCCCACGATCCAGGCGGTATCGCCCTTCACATAGGCTGTGATCTTGTACTGCTCGAACTGCCGCCGTGCGTCCTGCTCTGAAGAATTGCCGAAATGAGTACGAACCACATAACTAATGCCTTGCTGCTGCCCGCCCCGCACCTTCACGGAGCCCATGTCGACTTTCACTCTCAGGTTCTTGACCGCTGCCAACGAACCTGTGATCTCCTGACCCCAGGCTCCGCCTTCGCGGGATACATGTGTTTCCTGCGCCAGTGCCAGTGGCGCAACCAGGGCCAGCACTCCGGCCAGCCAGACGATTTGTAGCGCACGTTTCAAATGATGCCCCCTCTATGAATTGCCCAACTTTTACTTCTGTATTTTGACTTCTTACTTCCGCACTTCCTAATCAATCTCCGGCAACTGCGCCAGCATGGTGCGGGCCTGCGACTTGATATACGTGCTCTGATCCTTCACGGCCAGCGCCATCAGCACGCCGCGGACACTGCCATCGGCCTTCACTGGTTCGATCAACCGCAGAGCTTCAATGCGCACTCCGGAATTCCCATCATTCACCAATGCCCGAAGCACCGCATCACGCACATTCGTATCGTTCTTCACGTAAGTGCCTAGAGCGTCCAGCGATTTCAACCGCACGCCCGGATTCGTGTCATTCTGCAGCGTATAGATCAGCGCCTCGCGCACCTGCATGTCTCCGGTCTTTTGCGCCAGCAGATCCACCGAGTCCACCCGCACGCCTGAGTTGTAGTTGTTGCGCGCCGCGTAAAGCAGCAACTGCTGGATCCTCTCGTCGTTCAACGATCCCTGCGCTTCCTGCGTCGATACGGCGTTGTACTTGATGCTGATCTGATTGGTGCCCGGATCCTGAACGATGGAACTGATGCTTGCGATGGAAGCTTCGGGGGGAATAGCGGCCTGATTGGGCGTGCTCGAAATTCCCGCAATCGATGATGTGGAGTGTGTTCCGTAGATCCTGTAAGTCGTTCCAACTCCGCCGGCAAAACCAAGAATCAGAATTGCGGCTGCCAGCGCTGGCGAGAATTTCATTTGCAGCAGCCAGTTCGCTGGATCGAATGCCAGCCTGCTGAAGAAACTGCCTTGCTTGGCCGTCTCCAGCGCTTCCTGCAGCCGCATGCGGGACGACGCCACCAAGTTCGGCGTCGGTTCGACCGCGCGATCCTGCGTGAGCAGCGAATGAAAATCCTGCTCCGCCTTCAGTTCGGCTGCGCAGTCGGCGCAGCGGGCCACATGCTGCTCCAGCTCATGGCGGACATCATCCGCCAGCTCGCCATAAACCTGGAGCACGATATTTTCTCGAACCCATTCACATTTCATAGCAATCCCGTTTCAAAGTTTCCAAAGGTTTCTCAGGTTTCCAAGTTTCAAGGTCATTGAAACCTTGAAACTCTGCAACTTTTGAAACTTGCCTTCAACGCATATCCGCCAGCGCCCCGCGCAACTTCTGCGTGGCGCGGAAGAGTGTGTTCTTGGCGGTCTCTTCCGTGGTCTGCAAAATCTCACCCACGGTGCGCAGCTTCAGCCCGTGGTAATGCTTTAACTCAAATACCATGCGTTCGCGCGGAGTCAGTTTCTCCAGTGCTCCGGCGATACGCGCACCCAGCTGCCGACGCAACAAATCCCGCTCCGGATTCGCACCCGCCCGCACGTCAGGCACTTGATCGAGCAGATCGTACTCGCCCCCCGACGGATCCTTCGCCACCGGCGCGTCCTCTTTGCGCACGTTCCTCTTGCGCAAGTGATCCAGGCAAAGGTTCGTGACGATCCGGTAAATCCATGTGTAGAAGGAGCACTCGAACCGGAAGCTGCCAATGTTCTTGTAGGCCTTGAGGAAGGCGTCCTGATAGACGTCTTGCGCGTCCTGCTCGGTTCCGGTGAGATGGAGAGCCAGGCGCAACACCGCCTGGTCGTAACTACGCACGAGTTCCTCGAAGGCGGCGCGGTTCCCGCGCTGGGCCTCCCGGATCAACATCGTGTCATCAATGCGGCGTTCTTGCCCAGCCATGCGGCCCCGCGCGGGGTCCCGGTTCTCAGTAATTCCGCTCTCGCTGACTCTCCGCACCCTCTCGCTTTTTACCTTCGAGGGTGCCCTGTCGCCGACCGCAAGTGGTAGTGCCCAAACACCTGCCGGCATCTGTCGTCGTGTCCTCTGCTGCCCGGTATTTGCTGTCTTCGGGCTTGCATTGGAATAGACGGATTATCAGTCGAACCGTGAGCAGAAATTATAGCTGCCCGGGGATTTTTTGGGAGCCTAGGTGGTTCAGAAGCAAAGATTTAGAGGGAAACAGAACAATCATACACAGCCTCGAAACTGGGTATGGTACGCCAAATGCCCTCGTTCTGGTGCTAATCACCGACTTTCAGCTGGCGGAAGACCTCCGAATCCGTGGCAAGATGGGACACCTGCCGCAGAGAAAGTTTCCGCAAGGCTCTTCCCCCGAAACTCACTGTCAGACTCCAGTCCTTTAGAGGATCAGCACCGTCGTTGACCTTGACCGCGTTGAAGAGGTAGACGCTGCAGCCCCGTCGATAGCCGGGAATGCCCAGAACTAAGCGTCCGTCAGCGGGCACGGGGTATTCGACCAGGCGGCCAGCGTCGACGCGGACAACAAGAAGCTCCGGAGACCTTGCGAGGACTCGAACCCTTTCCGCAGATTGCGGTTTGAAGGCAGGAAGGGCATAAGAGCAGCCCGCGGAGTCGAAGACGAGAGAGAATACAGCGATCAAGCAAGCTAGCCTGAACAGAGCTGCCGCAACCTCATTCCCTGTCCAGCGACAGACCGGTTGAAACATTCGTCGCCTGCTTGAATTCGCTCCCGCTTTATTCCGCGACCGCTTCCTTCTCGATCACAACCTTCAAGTGCGCGGTCACATCCTTGTGCAGCTTCACCGGAATCGAGAATTCGCCCACCGTCTTCAGCGGCTCGTGCAGCTGTATCTTGCGCCGATCAATGTTGAAGCCCTTCTTGGTCAGCGCGTCGCCGATGTCGCTCGACGTGACCGAACCAAACAGCTGTTCGTTCTCGCCCGAGCGCCGCTGGAACGACACCGAGACGCCCTCGAATTGCTTGGCCAGTTCCTCGGCCTGCGTCTTCTCCTTGGCGGAGCGCCGCACCGAAGCGGCCTTCATTTGCACGATGACGGCCTTGTTGCCCTCATTGGCTTGGATGGCCAGCTTGCGCGGCAAAAGATAGTTCCGTCCGTAGCCCTCCGCGACCTTCACCACGTCGCCGCGGGACCCCAGCTTCGCTACATCTTCTTTCAGAATGACTTCCATGATGGCTCCTGGCTTCTAGCTGGTAGCTCCTAGCCAAACCAAAACCTCTGGCCCCGTCTTAGCTAGAGGCTAGAAGCTAGCAGCTAGAAGCTGATTTTTAACTCGCTCGTCCCGCAAACGGCAGCAGCGCGATGTTCCGCGCCTTCTTGATGGCCGCCGACAGACGGTGCTGGTGCGGGGCGCAAACGCCCGTCAGGCGCCGCGGCACGATCTTGCCGCTCTCGGCGACAAACCGCCCGAGCATGCGGTAGTCCTTGTAGTTG
>Ga0265325_10003061_pt1 | contig 11047 bp, 7 predicted proteins | sample 41420metaG_FD_202090 | JGI IMG/M metagenome (GOLD analysis project Ga0265325, IMG submission 202090) | Rhizosphere microbial communities from Carex aquatilis grown in University of Washington, Seatle, WA, United States - 4-14-20 metaG | ecosystem: Host-associated > Plants > Roots > Rhizosphere >...
CAGGTCGAACGGCCGGGAATAGCTGAGGTGTTCCAGCGAGGTGCCGGGCATCCGGTCGAGGATCTCCGCACCTTCGCCGAGGGCGGCCGCGACCAGCGGCTCGGCGACCACCAGCAGCTCGGCCGACTCGGCCGGGCGGGCCACGACGTAGGTGACCGACGGGTTCACCGCCACCGCGGTGTTGCTGATCAAGGTCCACGGAGTGGTGGTCCAGACCAGCAGGGCGACGCCGCGCTCGGCCAGCGGGCCGCTCGTGATCGGGAACCGGACGTAGACCGACGGGTCGGTGACATCGAGGTAGCCCTGCGCGACCTCGTGGTCGGACAGCCCGGTACCACACCGCGGGCAGTACGGCGTCACCCGGTAGTCCTGGACGAGGAGCCCCTTGTCGAAGATCGTCTTCAGCGACCACCAGACGCTCTCGACGTAGCGGGCGTCCATCGTCCAGTACGCGTTGTCGAAGTCGGTCCAGTACGCCATCCGCTCGGTGAGCCGGACGAACTCGTCGACATGCTCCAGCACGGACTCCCGGCACTTCTGGTTGAACTCCGCGATGCCGTAGGCCTCGATGTCCTTCTTGCCGGAGAAGCCGAGCCGCTTTTCGATCTCTAGCTCGACCGGCAGGCCGTGGCAGTCCCACCCGGCCCGGCGCGGCACGTGATGGCCGCGCATCGTCTTGTAACGCGGGAACAGGTCCTTGAACACCCGGGCTTCGACGTGATGGGTCCCCGGACGGCCGTTGGCGGTCGGCGGACCCTCGTAGAACGTCCACCGCGGTCCGTCCGCGGTCTGAGCGAGCGAGCGCGCAAAGATGTCGCGGTCCCGCCAGCGGGCGAGCACCTCGTGCTCGAGCGCGGGCAGGTCGACCTGCGGGGGCATCGGGCGGTAGCTCACGGTTGCTCCATCCTCCGTCGTCGAGCTCGCTCGCCGGTCGGGCGAGCAGGTCGTCGTCGGAGGGACGAGGCGCCTCGGCGCCCCGCGGTACCACCCTCCTTGGCCGGCCGGCGACCGGAGTCGTCGGCCAACCCGCTCAAGGGGTGCGGCCGGGTCTACCCACGCTCACCACAGGGGTGCGACGTGCTCTTCCGGCGGCTCGGAGGTGATCGTCACCACGCGCTGGCCCCCGGGCTCACACCGTCCCCGGGTCGCTCGCGGCTGCATTTCGCGGCTGGTTGTCCTCGTCAATGCCTTCTCGCAAGTCCGGATCCTAGTGCCTCAGTGGGCGCCGGTCCCGGGCATTAATCGCCGAATTGCAGCGTTGCACGTCGACGAACCGGGCCGGATTACACTGTTCGGCCTCGCGCCGCACCTTTGGACGGTTCGGCGCGGCAGATTGCCCGGGGTGCGGCGTGGTCCTATCCTGCGCAGACCCCAAGATCGGCGGCCATTCGGCGCCGGTCGTCGATGAGGGAGGTCGAGGTGGCTCGCGAGCGACCGACCAGCGGGGGTCGCCAGCGTGCCCAGGTCGCCTCGAGCCGGACCGCGACGTCTCGTCGTACGGCGTCCACCTCGCCGGCCAAGAAGGCCGTGAGCAGCCGCACTGCGGTCAAGAAATCGGCTTCGGCCAAGAAGTCCGCACCGGCGAAGAAATCCGCGGTCAAATCGGCCGTCCCGGCCAAAAAGTCGACAACCGCCAAGAAAGCCGCGCCAGCGCGAAAGTCAGCGACGGTGTCGAGTCGAGCCGGGCAGAAAACCGCGCCGGCGAAGAAATCCGGCCCGGCCAAGAAATTGGCCGCCGCTGCCAAATCCGCCGCAGCGCGAATCTCCGGTGGGGCGAGATCCGGTGCGCGCAGGCCGGCCGCCCCAGTAAAGGCCGCACCCGCCTCGAGCCGGGCGGCGTCCCGGAAGCCGGCCGCCACGAAGGCCCCGCCGGCCAGGAAGGCCGTCCCCGTCAAGAAGGCCGTCCCCGTCAAGAAGGCACTCCCCGTCAAGAAGGCACTCCCCGTCAAGAAAGCCCCGGCGGCGAAGCAGGCGGCGCCCGTCAAGAAGCCGCCGGCCAAGAAGGCGGCGGCGAAGGCGGCCGTGACGGCCCGGACCGCAGCCCCGGTCAAGAAGGCCGCGCCGGCCGCGGCCGCGGCCGCGCGCCCGGTCACCCCTGCAAAGAAGGCGCCGGCGCCGGCTCCGCGTCCGACCACCCCCGCGCCGACGGCCCGGGTGGCGAAGCCGGGTGCGACCGTCCTGCCCGGCGAGCGGCCCTGGACCAAGCCCGAGCTGGTCAAGATCCGGGCCGAGCTCGATCTGCAGGCGCGTGAGCTGCGGGGCGAGATCAGCGAAGCGGAGCTGTCCTGGGCCGCGTTGCAGCGTGACAGCGGCGAGGGTGCCGGCGACGACCAGGCCGACGCGGGCACCAAGACCTTCGAGCGTGAGCACGAGATGTCGCTCGCGGCCAACAGCCGCGACCTGTTGTCCCAGGTCGAGCGGGCGCTGCAGCGACTCGACGACAAGACCTACGGCATCTGTGAGAGCTGCGGAAACCCGATCGGCAAGGGTCGGCTCCAGGCGTTCCCGCGTGCAACCCTGTGTGTGTCATGCAAGCAGCGCGAGGAGCGGCGGTAGCCCCCGAGGCACCAGTGGAGGCTGCGCCGCCGCGACGGGCCGGGTGGCTGGTCGTCACCGCACTCCTGGTGATCGTCGCGGATGTGGTGAGCAAGCAGCTCGCGGTCGCCACGCTCTCCCACCGGGCGCCGATCCGGGTGATCGCCCACGTGTTGACCCTTACCCTCACCCGCAACGGGGGCGCGGCCTTCAGCATCGGCGGCGGAGCCACAGTGCTGTTCACCGCGGTTGCCCTGGCCGTCGTGGTGGTGATCGCGCGGACCGCGCGGTCGCTGGTGTCGAAGGGCTGGGCGATCGCACTCGGACTTCTGCTCGGCGGCGCGGTGGGCAACCTCGCCGACCGGGTGTTTCGCTCGCCGGCGCCGTTCCGGGGCCACGTCGTCGACTGGATCCAGCTGCCGCACTGGCCGGTGTTCAACCTGGCCGATTCAGCGATCGTGGCCGGCGGCGTCCTCGCCATGGTGCTGGTCGGGCTCGGCATCGAGCTCGACGGCACCCGGCGGTGACCGCGCGCCGCGTGCCTCTGCCCGAAGGGCTCGAGGGGCAACGGGTCGACGTCGCGCTGTCGAGGCTGTTCGGCGTGTCACGGACCTCCGCCGCCGAGTTGATCGAGACCGGTGCGGTGCTTGTCGACGGCAAGGCCCCGGTGAAGTCCGATCGGCTCGCCAGCGGCGTCTGGCTCGACGTCACGCTGCCCGAGCCCGAGACCGCGGCTTCGGGCGAGCCGCAGCTGGTTGCCGGCCTTCGAATCGTGTACGTCGATGACGACCTGGTCGTGGTCGACAAGCCGGTCGGCGTGGCGGCCCATCCGAGCCCCGGCTGGGACGGGCCGACCGTGACCGGCGGCCTCGCCGCGGCCGGCTACCGGCTGTCCACCTCAGGGGCGGCGGAGCGGCAGGGAATCGTCCACCGGCTCGACGCCGGCACCACCGGGCTGATGGTGGTGGCGCGCAGCGAGCGGGCTTACACCGCGCTGAAGGCCGCGTTCCGGGACCGGACCGTGGACAAGCGCTACACAACGCTGGTGCAGGGACATCCCGATCCCAGCCGCGGCACGATCGACGCCCCGATCGATCGGCACCCCACCCACGACTACAAGTGGGCCGTGGTCGCGGGCGGGCGCCCGAGCGTGACCCACTACGAGACGCTCGAGGCGTTCCGGGCCGCCAGCTTGCTCGAGGTCAGGCTGGAAACCGGTCGGACCCATCAGATCCGGGTGCACATGGCCGCGATCCGCCATCCCTGCGTCGGTGACCTGACGTACGGCGCCGACCCGACGCTCGCTGCCCGGCTGCAGCTCGACCGGCAGTGGCTGCACGCCGCCGAGCTCGGGTTCGCCCACCCGGCCGACGGCCGCGAGGTCCGCTTCACCAGCCCGCCGCCGGCGGACCTGGCCCGGGCCCTGGGCCTGCTGACCGGGTCCGAGTGAGGGTGTCGAGGGCGACGCGCCGGTCCGACACGCGCGACGACGTCGGTGGGTCGTGTTAGAACGGCTGAGTATCTCGGCCGCCTTCCCCCTGGCCGTCATCAAGCACCACCGTTGTTGGGAGGGCCTACGTCCACGAGGATTGGATCCGGAGTGATCGAGCCGGACCAGTTCGTGCACCTGCACGTGCACAGCGAATACTCCATGCTCGACGGCGCGGCGCGGATCTCGGACCTGTTCGCGGAGGCCGCGCGGATGAAGATGCCGGCGCTCGCGATGACCGACCACGGCAACGTCTTCGGGGCCTTTGAGTTCTGGAAGAAGGGGACCGCGGCCGGGGTCAAGCCGATCATCGGCATGGAGGCCTACATCACGCCGGGCACGAGCCGGTTCGAGCGGACCCGGGTGCGCTGGGGTGGTGGCGGCGAGGACGACGTCTCCGGTGGTGGCGCGTTCACTCACATGACGTTGCTGGCCGAGACCACCGAGGGGATGCACAACCTGTTCCGGCTGGCGAGCCGGTCGAGCCTCGAGGGCTACTTCTACAAGCCGCGTGCGGACCGGGAGCTGTTGTCGACGTACGCCAAGGGTTTGATCGCGACCACGGGCTGTCCGTCGGGGGAGATCCAGACCCGGCTGCGGCTGGGCGACTACCCGGGCGCGGTGAAGGTGGCCGGGGAGTTGCAGGACATCTTCGGCCGCGAGTCGTTCTTCTGCGAGCTGATGGACCACGGCCTCGGGATCGAGCGCCGGGTGCACGGCGACCTGTTGCGGCTCGCGAGCGAGCTCGACATCCCGCTGATCGCGACCAACGACCTGCACTACACCTTCGCCGACGACGCCGAGTCGCACGAGGTCCTGCTCTGCGTGCAGTCGGGCAAGACGATGGCTGACCCCAACCGGTTCAAGTTCGACGCCCGCGACTTCTACCTCAAGACTCCGGAGGAGATGCGCCAGGTTTGGCGCGAGGTCCCGCAGGCATGCGACAACACGTTGCTGATCGCGTCCCGGTGCGAGGTGAAGTTCGACGAGAACGCCGACCTGATGCCGCGGTTCCCGGTGCCCGACGGGCACACCGAGGACACCTGGCTGCGGGCCGAGGTCGAGCGCGGGTTGGAGCTGCGCTACCCGGGCGGAGTTCCGGCCGCCCATCGCGATCGGGCGATGTACGAACTCGGCGTGATCGCCCAGATGGGCTTCCCCGGCTACTTCCTCGTCGTCGCCGACCTGTGCCGGTTCGCGCGCGAGTCCGGCATCCGGGTCGGTCCCGGCCGAGGGTCCGCGACCGGCTCGCTGATCGCCTACGCGTTGCGGATCACCGAACTCGACCCGATCACGCACGGGCTGATCTTCGAGCGGTTCCTCAACCCCGAGCGAGTGTCGATGCCCGACATCGACCTCGACTTCGACGAGCGCCGCCGCGGCGACATGATCCGGTACGCGACCGAGAAGTACGGCGAGGACCGGGTCAGCCAGATCATCACCTACAGCACGATCAAGGCGAAGGCGGCGATCAAGGATGCCGCCCGGGTGCTCGGCTATCCCTACGGCCTCGGCGACCGGATCACCAAGGTCATGCCGGCCGCGGTGATGGGCAAGGACATCTCGCTGGCCGGCATCTTCGACGCCAAGCACGAGCGGCACGGCGAGGCCAAGGAGTTCCGCGGGCTCTACGACTCCGATCCGGACGTGAAGAAGGTGGTCGACACCGCCCGGCCGCTCGAGGGTCTGCGCCGGCAGTGGGGAGTGCACGCGGCCGGCGTGATCCTGTCGCGGGAGCCGCTGCTCGACGTCATCCCGATCCAGCGTCGGGAGCAGGACGGCGCGATCATCACCCAGTTCGACATGGGTGCCTGCGAGTCGCTCGGCCTGCTCAAGATGGACTTCCTGGGGCTGCGCAACCTGACCGTCCTCGACGACGCGATCCGCCACATCAAGGACAACCGCGGTGAAGACATCGATCTCGAAGCCCTGCCGCTGGACCGACCCGAGGCCTACGAACTGCTCTGCCGCGGTGACACGATCGGCGTCTTCCAGTTCGAGGGCGGCCCGATGCGCTCGCTGATCCGGTCACTGCAGCCGTCGACCTTCGAGGACATTGCCGCGCTGAACGCGCTCTACCGGCCAGGACCGATGGGGATGGGCAGCCACATCGCCTACGTCGAGCGCAAGCACGGCCGGGCCCCGATGACCCCGATCCATCCGGAGTTCGCCGAGCCGCTCGCCGAGATCCTCGCCGAGACCTACGGAGTGATCGTCTACCAGGAGCAGGTCATGGCGATCGCTCAGAAGGTCGCCGGCTACTCACTCGGCGGGGCCGATCTTCTCCGTCGCGCCATGGGCAAGAAGAAGAAGGCGATCCTGGACAAGGAGAAGGTGCCGTTCCGCGACGGCATGCACGCCAACGGCTACGGCGACGCGGCGATCGACAAGCTCTGGGAAACGCTGATCCCGTTCGCCGACTACGCGTTCAACAAGTCCCATGCCGCCGGTTACGGCCTGGTGTCGTACTGGACGGCGTACCTCAAGGGCAAGTACCCGGCCGAATACATGGCCGCCCTGCTCACCTCGGTGCGCGACGACAAGGACAAGAGTGCGCTCTATCTGCACGAGTGCCGGCGGATGGGCGTCAAGGTGCTGCCGCCGGACGTCAACTCCTCGAATGCCGACTTCGCACCGGTCGGCACCGACATCCGTTACGGCCTGGCCGGCATTCGCAATGTCGGCACGAACGTGGTCGCCTCGATCTGCGCGACCCGCAAGAGCCGGGGGGCGTTCTCGGGGTTCGCCGACTTCCTGGCCAAGGTCGAGCCGGTCGTGTGCAACAAGAAGGTCATCGAGTCGCTGATCAAGGCCGGGGCCTTCGACTCGCTCGGGCACACCCGCCAGGGACTGTTGCGGATCCACGCCGAGGCGGTCGATGCGTGCCTGGACACCAAGCGGGCCGAGGCGGTCGGGCAGTACGACCTGTTCGGCGGTGACGACGAAGCCGCGCCGTCGCTGGGGATGGAGCTGACCATCCCGGTCACTGAGTGGGACAAGACGATCCTGCTTGCTTTCGAGCGCGAGATGCTCGGCCTGTATGTCTCGGACCACCCGCTGCTGGGAATCGAGCACGTGATCTCGGCGGCGGTCGACTGCCCGGTGTCCGCACTGTCGGGCGAGGACCGCGGCGACGGGTCGATCGTGACGGTCGGCGGGATCCTGTCGACGGTGGCCCGCAAGATGACCAAGCGCGGCGACTCGTGGGCGACCGCGACCTTGGAGGACCTCGAGGGTGCGGTCGAGGTGCTGTTCTTCCCGAACTGTTACCAGGAGTGCGCGGTGCACATCGCCGAGGACGCCGTACTGCTGGTGCGGGCGCGGATCGACAAGCGTGAGGAAGTGCCCCGCCTGATCGCGCTGGACGTCACCGTGCCCGACATCAGTGAAGGGCCGCGCGGGCCGGTGACGATCACACTGCCGGCGACCCGCTGCACGCCGCCGGTGGTCGACCGGCTCAAGGAGGTGCTCGCCAGCCACCCGGGCACCACTGAGGTGCAGTTGCAGCTGACCTCGGCCGGTCGCTCCACGGTGCTGCGGCTCGACGACCGGTTGCGGGTCAGCACCGGGCCGGCCGTGATGGCCGACCTCAAGGAGCTGCTCGGCCCGGGCTGCGTCTCCGGCTGAACGCTCCGCGGCCCGATTTGCCGGGTTGGGCGCCCGGCGGCGGTGTCGATGCGCGACGCTGGTGGGGTGAACCGCGGTACGGCCTACGAGATCCGAGGGCTGCAGAAGAGCTATCGGGGCGCGGTCGAGCCGGCCAACCGGGGCATCGACCTCACCATCCCGGCCGGTGCGATCTTCGGCCTGCTCGGGCCGAACGGTGCGGGCAAGACCACGCTGGTCCGCCAGCTGGTCGGCCTGGTCCGGCCGGACGCCGGCTCGCTGTCGTTGTTCGGCCACGATCTCTGCGCCGACCCGACGGTCGCGTCGCGGCTGGTGGCCTACCTCGCGCAGGACGAGCCCGCGCTGGCCGAGCTGACCGTGCGTGCGGCGGTCGCCACCTCGGGTCGGCTGCGCGGACTGCCGCGCCGGGAGGCGGACCGGCGGGCGACCGGCCTGATCGACGAGCTCGGCCTCGGGCCGCTGATGGACCAGCCGTTGGTGCGGCTCTCGGGCGGGCAGCGCCGGCTGGCCGGGGTGGCCGCGGCGCTCGCCGCCGATCGGCCGGTGCTGATCCTCGACGAGCCGACCACCGGTCTCGATCCAGTGGCCCGGCGGACGGTGTGGTCGGCGCTGCGCCGCCGCCGCGACGAGTCCGGCGTGACCATCGTGCTGGTGACCCACAACGTGGTCGAGGCCGAGACGGTCCTCGACCGGGTCGCGGTGCTCGACCACGGGCGGGTGATCGGCTGCGACACGCCGGGCCGGCTGAAGGCGGGCGTGGACGACTCGGTGCGGGTCCACTTGGTCTGGCGGAGCGAGCCGCCGCTGGGCGACTCGACCGTGCAGCGACTGGCCCGATCGGCCACCATCGACGGCGCCCGGTGGACCGCCCGGCTGGAGCGTGACGAGGCGAGGGACGTGCTCGACCGGCTGACCCGTGGCGCGGTCTTCGACGCGCTCGACGACTTCACGGTCGCGACGCCGAGCCTGGAGGACGTCTACCTTTCGCTCGGGGGTCGCCACGACGACCTGGAGCGGGTGTGACCGAGCTCAGCACGACCGCCGAGTCGACCGCGGTCGCCCCGGCGCCACCGCTCGGTGCCCGGGTCCGGTTGCCGGCCGGGATCGCCGCGGTCGCGGCCGGGCAGGTCGGGCGGGTCCGGATTGCGCGCGGGCCGCTGCTGTTCGTGGCGACTGTGCAGTCGCTCGGGCTGGTGGTCCTGCTTCGCGGCATCGTGCACCGGCACGACCTGGCCACCTCGGCCTCGATCGTGGCCGGCTCGACCATCCTGGTGGTCGCGTTCGTGGCGCTCAACCTGCTCGCCCAGCGATTCGGGGCGTTGCGCGCGAGTGCCGCCCTCGACTATTACGCCGCGATGCCGGTGTCACCGTCCGCTGTGGTCCTCGGCACGGCTGCGTCGTACGCGTCGTTCACCGTGCCCGGCGCGGTCGTGACCGCCGTAGTGGGCGTGGTGATCTACGGGTTGCCGGCCGCACATCTGTGGGTGGTCGTGCCGGCGGTGGCGGTGGCGTCCGTTGCGCTCTCAGGTGTCGGCGCGTTGCTGGGCCTGGTGTTGCCCCGCTCGGAGCTCGCCACCATCGCCGGGCAGCTGGGGATGACGGCGGTGCTGTTCCTCGGGATCATCGCGCCGACCCACTTGCCGCTGGTGGCGCGGGGGTTGCGGGCGGTCGTACCGGGAACCCTCGCGGTCGATGCATTCGCCGACTCGCTTCGCGCCCACCCGGACTGGACGGCCGTGGTCCTGCGGTTGCTGGTGACCCTCGGGTACGGCGTGGTCGCGCTTGCCCTCGCCGGCCGCGCGTTGCGGCGGGCGGTCGATCGGTGAGCGACCACCGGACCCCGGCGACCGTGGTGCCGCCGGACTGGCAGCACTGGCACGTCTCCGCGACCGAGACCTGGCTCCCGCCGGAGTACGGCGTCGATGCCACCTTCTCCTGGTGGTCCGAGGGGCTCGTCGCCGGACTGGTCGCGGTCTACTCGGTGCTGCTCGGCGGTGTGGTCGGGCTGATCTGGCCGCACTTCGCACCGCATATCCGGCTCGTGGACGCGGTCTTCGGGTCCGAGGCCGCGACCAAGGCGCTGCTCGGCGACGACCTGTGGCTGGCACTGATCGCCGGCATCGCAGGTGTGGTGGCGGTGATTGCGCTGTGGGCGCTGTCGCGTGGTACCGCGGACGGACCGGGGTCGATCGTGGGGCTTGCGGTCGGCGGTCTGCTCGGCTCGCTGGTGGCCGCGCACGTCGGGCACCTGGCGCAGCATCCGAATGTCCTGTCGGTGCTCCACACTTGGTTTCCGACGATCACGCCGCACTCGGCCGCTGCGGTCTTGAGCGACTTCGACTTCCGGGTCCGTGCCAGGGTGGTTCTGCTCGCCTGGCCGCTCACCGCGGTGGTCGCCCAGGCAGCGGTTGTCGGTCTGCGCCTGCCGTGGCCGCGCAGTCGCGCCGGCACCAGCCCGGCGCGCTGACCGGCCCGTTCGATCGACCTGACTACCCTTTGCACGTGCTTTCCCGACTCGACCTGCGCGGCAGCGCGGCGGATCCGCGTGACCTGCTGCCAAGGGCGAGCCTTGACGTCGAGGCCGCCGTTGAGGCAGTCCGGCCCATCGTCGAGCAGGTCCGCACCGGTGGCCGCGACGCGGTCATCGAGCTCACCGAGCGGTTCGACCGGGTCCGGCTGGCCGGGCTCCGGGTGCCGCAGGAGGCCTTGTCGGGCGCGCTCGCGGAGCTCGACCCGTCGGTCAGGGCCGCTCTCGAGGCGGCGATCGAACGAACCCGCCTGGTGCACCAGGCGCAGCGCCCGGCCGACGTCCGGGTCGACGTTGCGCCCGGTGCCACCGTCACCGAGCGGTGGACGCCGGTCGGCCGGGTCGGGTTGTACGTGCCGGGCGGGCTGGTCGCCTATCCGTCCAGCGTGGTCATGAACGTCGTACCGGCACAGGTGGCCGGTGTCGGCTCGATCGCGGTGACCTCGCCGCCGAAGCCGGAGTTCGATGGCCGGCCGAATCCGGCGGTGCTGGCCGCGTGCGCGTTGCTGGAGATCGACGAGGTCTACGCGGTCGGTGGCGCGCAGGCGATCGCAATGTTTGCCTACGGCGTCGACGGGGTGCCGCGGGTCGACCTGGTGACCGGACCCGGCAACGTCTACGTCGCGGCGGCCAAGCGACTGTTGCGGGGAGTCGTCGGCATCGATGCGGAGGCCGGCCCGACCGAGATCGCGATCCTGGCCGACGACAGCGCGACGCCCGACCACCTGGCCGCCGACCTGGTCGCCCAAGCCGAGCACGACGAGCTCGCAGCGTGCTTGCTGGTGTCGCCCAGCGCAGCGCTGCTCGATGAGGTCGACGCCGCGTTGGTGGAGCGGGTGGCGACCGCGCATCATCACGCCCGGGTCGAG
>Ga0265325_10003063_pt1 | contig 11041 bp, 10 predicted proteins | sample 41420metaG_FD_202090 | JGI IMG/M metagenome (GOLD analysis project Ga0265325, IMG submission 202090) | Rhizosphere microbial communities from Carex aquatilis grown in University of Washington, Seatle, WA, United States - 4-14-20 metaG | ecosystem: Host-associated > Plants > Roots > Rhizosphere...
CTTGCGGCAAAATCTCGACGCCGCAGGTGGACCGCCTTACTGGGTGCGGCGATCGTGCTCGCGTTGGCCGCAGGCTCGTTTCTGTTTTTCGGTTCCCGGCAGCCTGCCCTCACCGGGATGGACACCGTCGTCCTCGCCGACTTCGCCAATACAACGGCCGATCCCATCTTCGACGGTACGCTGCGGCAGGCATTGGCAGTGGATCTGGGGCAATCACCATTCTTGAATATCGTTTCCGACCGCGTTGTGGCGGCCACCCTGAAGCAGATGGAGAAGCCTTCCACCGAGAGGCTCACCCGTGCGGTGGCGCGGGAGGTGTGCCTGCGCACCAACAGCAAGGCCTATATTAGTGGCTCGATTGCGAAAGCCGGGGACGGCTTCCAGATCGTCGTGCAGGCCATCAACTGCCAGAACGAAAAGCCCCTCGCCAGCGTTGAAGCCGAAGCGCAAGACCGTACTCAGGTACTTCAAAGGCTGGACAAGGCCGACGAGCGACTGCGCGGCAAGCTCGGCGAATCGCTGGTGTCGCTGCAACAGTTCAACAAGCCCCTGCCAGAGGCCACCACTTCCTCCCTGGAAGCGCTGCAGGCCTATGCAGAGGGTCGAAGCCTGCAATCGGCAGGCGCAGACGGAATACCAGAGCTGAAGCGCGCGATAGAACTGGATCCCAATTTCGCGATGGCTTACGCCGCTCTGGGAAATGCCTATCGCGGTTCCCGACAAAATGATCTGGGGAACGAGAATTTCACCCGGGCCTACGAGCTACGCAATCGGGTGACGGAACGTGAGCGCTTCTCGATTGAGGCTTACTACTATCGGAACGTTACGGGAGAAACGGCGAAGGCTGTAAAGGCCTGTGAAGATGGCCTCAAGTCATACCCTGACAATGCTTCGTTCTACACCTTGCTCGGATTCAGCTACCTCGACACCGGCGAACCGGAGAAAGCTATCCCCGCGTTTGAACAAACCAAGCGTCTCCTGCCTGGGGTTATTGGCCCGTATGTGAACCTCATGGCCGCGTATTTCGCCTTGAATAAGCTGGACGAGGGAAAGATTGCATTTGAGGAGGCCAGGAAACGAAACCTCGACAGCCAGGCGCTGCGCAATAATCGCTACATTGTCGCTTTCCTGGAAGGCGACGAGGCGGGAATGAGGGAGCAGGTTGAGTCAGCGAAAGGTAAGCCCCAATTCGAGGCCGAGCTTCTGGAACTGACGGCAGAAACAGAGGCCTTTCATGGTCGCTTCGCTAAAGCCCGCAACCTGACGGAACAGGCGCAGGCGGCTGCGGAGAAGTATGAGGGGAAGCAGCGAGTGCCGACGTACGACGCAACCAGGGCCTGGCGTGAATCTGAGGTCGGCAACTCTGATTTCGCCCGTCATCAGGCGGCAAAGGTTTTACTGGTCAGCGACGATCGTGTTGTGAAGGCGATCGCTAGTGTGGCGCTGGCCAACGCCAGCGACACCGTTGCTGCCAATCGGCTGGCGGAGGATCTGGCGCGGAGGTATCCGTCTGACACACTGACCCAGAACTATGCGCTGCCGGCGATTCGGGCCCTCATTGAGTTGAAGCAGGGCCGCGCCGCCAATGCGATCCAGTCGCTGCAACCGGCGCTCAGCATGGAGCTGGCAATTGGAGACTTCGCCTACATGGAACCGACGTATGTGCGAGGCCTCGCGTATCTGCAGCTCGGAAAGGGTACGGAGGCAGCAGCGGAATTTCAGAAGATGCTCGATCATCGAGGCGTCGTCGGCAACTTCGTGACTGGCGCCCTGGCCCGTTTGCAACTTGGGCGCGCCGAAGAAATGAGCGGAGACCGCAATGCAGCGCGCACGCACTACCAGGACTTCTTCGCCCTGTGGAAGGATGCCGACCCTGATGTGCCCATCCTCAAACAGGCAAAAGCCGAATACGCGAAGCTGAACTGAGCCTCGACAGCTAAATGGAAAGAATTGAGTTGAGGATTTCCCGTAGCTCCGCGGGGAAACGGCACCTCCCAGACCTTGGAGTCATGCCCCGGGCGCCCGGAACCAGCGAATGATCCTGGATCTGTGCTGTCCCAAAGCGAAGTTGTCCCGAAACGCTAGTGCTTATGGGAGATTACCCCGGGAAGTCGGCGAGCGTTTACGAATGCTTTCCTTTCAGCTGGCCGTAAAACGCCCACCCGCTGAAGTGCATCCCGAGGATTCCGTCCGGTTGGTCAGCAAACAGGAAATTATGGGGTTTTGGCTCGCAAAATCACTTCACTCTAATATCCCGGTCACTCGAGTCTATGAATGCCCGGCGACCCGGCTTCGCACTGATTGCTCCACTGCGCCCATTCTGCTGGCTGCCACTGATTGCAGACCTCGGCACACTTATCGTGCCAGTCTCTCTTGTGGCCTACGTATGGAGACACCGAAAACGCAGCGGCTGATTCCAACTGGCGTAAAATCGCCATCACACCAGTAGGTAGTTGGTCCGCCTGAATTCCGAGCGGGCCAACGTGGGGCCGCTGACCCGCTCTGGCTACCGGGCGCTACGGTTGTTCGGATGAGAGTCCCGGCGGTTTCTTGGGCACATTGGGGCAGAGGTGCCGTTCTTCCCACGTCCGCAATGACCCGTCGCCTGCGTTCACCAGCCGGAAGGCTCCGCATCTTCTGCACGTAGACCTAATGCGAACAACGCCGTCGTCATCGCGTGCCATGACCTCGTCGAAGCCGCTGCTATCTTCGGCCATGTGGGGGCACAGTACTCCGACGCAGGTTTCACAGCAATCCCACTTTGGGGTAATTGGGAGGATAGGTGGCGTAATATCCCCGTTACACTCATTGAGAGGGCGGGTCGCCAGAACGGGTCAAATGAGTGATAAGGTCCTGTTCACAACAGTTATCCCACACCAGGCAATGGTTACAGCCGCATGGACTTCGATCCTAACCGCTTAGCAGTGCTGTATTACTTCGGCGAACTGCAATATTGGAAGTTGCCGCAGATCGCGGTTGACGCTCTGGAGTCCGGCTTCGATGGCAACTCGCTGCGACGGTTGGCCGGACTGACCAATCCGGTTGCAAGCGATATGCGTCCGGCAGAGATCGACGCCGCCTTCCGCGAGATGGGCGTGGATGCACCCATTCCACGCGACAGCGCAATGCTTACTCTCGCCCTAGAAACCGCGCAGAACGCACTCAACGGCAACATGAACATGTTCGACGCGGCGACGCACATTAGCATTTATCTGTGCGAATTGAAAGAGCCTCTACAACCAGACCTGCACCGCATCTTCATGCTCTCACAACAGGCCGAGTCTGCTCCACGCAAGCCTTGAAAACAAGATTCGAGAAGCGATGATGGCCCTTGTGAGCGCCAGCAGCTAATCCGTCAACATTGCTGGCGTAAAATCGCCATAGCGCAAGTTACGCTGGACTCTGCACGGTAGGCGGTGCAAAATCCAAACTTGTGATAACGCCTTCCATGAGAAGGCCGGTCAGTGTCAAGGTCATTCCTCCCTATTTTTTGTTTTCTTCTTAGCGGCGGTTTTGCAGAGCGGCCGGGAGCCGTCAAGGGCGCGTTCTGTGCGGCGCAGCGAACCCTTGACGGCTCCGGGCCGCTCTGCCACCATGCCGGTAAGAAGAAAACAAAAAAACCGACTAACGAAGCCCGGTGCCGGAGTACCACTGTCGCCACCCTTCCATCCGCACTCTTGGTGAGCGATTTTCGCCCGGTGCAAGTTGGGTGTTCTCGTTTCAGCCGGTGCTGCCACCTGTTTAGCGACCTGTCTTCCCAGTAAGGCGGGAAGTGGGCCAGGCGTTAGACGCAGTCACCGGAACTCGGCTTTGGCTTCTACCGCACTTGAGGTCTACTATGCGATCGCTATCATTGCCGAACTGCTGTTGTGGAACGGCTGGTACACTTCTCCACTGACCCAGAGCCGATGGAGCAGCACCGCCAGCTTGCGAGCGATAGCGATAATAGCTCGCTTCTTGCCGTTCTTGCCGCCCCGCTCGGCCAGCCTGAGCCCCATCGTCGCAGATCGCTGTCCACGCCAAAGGGCCCGAGGATGTGGTGCGCCGCCTGCACCAGCAGCGTTCGCAAATAAGGATCTCCCTCCTTGCTGATGTGCATCTGCGGTGCGCTTTGCCCGGAGTTCCTGCGCCCGGGTTGCAGTCCGGCATAGCAACCGGCGTCGCGACTCTTGCGGAAGCGGTGAGGGTCTTCCAGCGTCAGCATGTAGGTCAAGGCAATCAGCGTGCCCACGCCCTTCACCTGCTTCAGCAGCGCGGTCCGTGGATATCTCTGTTGCGCGATGGCTTCGATCTGCCGGTTGTACCCGGCAATCTGCTGGCTCAGCGATTCCAGCGCCTGCAACAGCGGTCCTAGCGCGGCTTGCAGCTCCAGCTCCGGACTGAGAGCCTGGGCTTTCTCCGTATCCAGATTGCGGGGGTTACAAGTCCGCAGCCGCTCGCCATACGACTTGGTCAGCCCACGCGCTGCGTTCACCAGCGCCGTGCGGGCTCGCACCAGACTGGCTCGCGCCCGAATCACCATCAGGTCGGCCTGGGCGGCGAGTGCGTACCCGTCTCCAGCGCTATCCGACCGCGTGGCATCGCGGCGAAGACTTCCTTCATTGCCTTAGGCGTCGTGCTCAGCTTCTGCTCCTGGATGACCTCACCCGCTTCGTCCAACACGCAGTACCAACTGAAGCGATCGCCCAGATCCAGGCCAACCGTCAACTTCCGACCATAATTCCGCTTGCTCTGTGCCGCCGCAGTGCTACTCTTCTTCATTGCCGGTCTCCTTTATCTCTTGCGCTTCGAGCGCGTCGATAACTTGGGAGCGTACAGCATCCCGTTTGGAGACCGGCCTTCTCATTCCATCTGTTAGCGACAATCACAGACACGAGTGCGAATGAGTGGTAGAGTTCTGCCGTGAAGCCCGCAGCGGCCATAGTTGCCATTCTGTTGTTTGCACATCTCTCCACGGCTCAAACAGCATCCCCGGGTACCTGTTCTCAAACCGACCTCAATCATAGCGCCGACCAGGTGCAGTCGACTCGCAAGCGGTTGCTCGAACTCCCAATCGGGGACGGTGCGCAGACGGATGTGTCTCCTGCTGCAAAGAAAGAGATCGCCTCAATGAAGGAGGCGTTGGGCGCTTTCATCGCCGATTATGTGCAGTGTGTCCCTCTGCAACCTAACGTTGCCAAAATTCAGGGTCAACTGTCAGCCCTGAGCCATACTTTCCAGATGCCAAGCGGTTCCATCGCAAAAGAAGATGTTCCTGCGGATTTGGGGAAGTTCGGCTTCGAACTTTGGTTCGAGACTAAAGTTTTCGAGAATCCTCCTCTGCTTGGCATCACCGCGCATTTCTCAATTGAGTGCGGCCACGATACCGTGCTGTTCCTTTTTGCCCCAAGCGGTGGCTTATGGAAAGAAGTGCTGCGATGGCGGAAAGAGCCTTATACCCGCGTGGATGGCGGAACGATGGCGTTCGACTATGGTGTATCACCGACAGATGGTGATGGAAACTGGTTCCTGGTAACCCACGACATTGCGCCGTGGTGCAGCTCGACGTGGTCGGGAATTAGATACTCCGTGTTGAGGCCAACTGCTGACGCTCTTCACCCTGAGATTCTTTTCTCGGCGGATGACTTCATGTGGTGGGGCAACGAGGACTACGGGACCCTTACAGTCCAGAAGGACGCCTTTGACTTGCGCTTCCATTCTGCGAGTCTCGATACCGGTGTCCACAACCGGGTATTTATTCGTCATTTTTCCGTGATTGGAGACGAGGTCCGCCGGACCCAGCCTGTTGCTGTGTCGCCCCGCGACTTTGTTGATGAATGGATTGTCTCACCGTGGGAAGAAGCAGCGCAGTGGTCCTCGACCTCTAGCCTTCCGCTTCTCAGAAAATCGCATGCACAATGGTCGAGACTCGACGAGTCGGAAAACACGTTGTTGGAATACTACTCAATGCGTCGGTGTTCGGATGCTCAGGACCACTATCAGGTGGAAATTGGTGAAGCGACTGGGCCAAAGTTCCAGACATCACGTTCCTTCTACTTTCATGTGCTGGGCAGCGGGGCGTACACAATGCTTCGGGTTTCGGATAAACCTGACGGGAGATGTATTGGGCCTAATCTCCTTGATGAAAACCACGAAGTGAGATGACCCCTAACTGTCGATAAATCGCCATTACACTCATTGAGGGGCATGGGCGCTGGAAGGGGTCAATGAGTGATAACGCCTCCCTTGAAAAAAGCCGCAAGTCATTGGAGAGAAAGGCGTGGTTCTGTAGTTTTTTTCATGCTTGCTTGTGACGGCAAGCCGTCATGCTGACCTGATTACAACAGTTAATGCTGTTGTGTGGTGGCCATTTCGCGCAGCGACTTGCATCCACAACTACTTTCTGTTGGCCTGCCTGACTTTACGTGGCTGGCCAGTTCAGCGTAAAGACAAATCAAATCCCGAACTGACCTCGACTCACTCCGGGGGTGTACCCGCATTCAAGAAGGGGAACATGCAGCGTAATGGCCTTTTCAGCGCCGTGGTTGAGAATCGTAAAGCGCATCAAGACATAAAGATGCGACCGGGTGACCTGCCCCCCATCTTTAGTCCAGGGATAATGAGACTTTCTCCGGTTTTTGTTCGCCCCACATAGCTCTGTCCCTAGCGGGGAATGGGGCGTGGGGCAAGGGGCCGGCGTTTGAGGTGCCTTGCCCCACACCAGTGATTTCGAAGCTTGCTGCTGACTGTGCTGCGAACGCCGCCGGGGTCCGATACTGCAAGCTGCTGTGCGGTCGAAGTTCGTTGTAATCTTGCTTCCATTGCGCAATCTTCTCCGCGCATCGGCCAGGCTGCTGAACCAGTTCTCGTTCAGGCATTCATCGCGGAAACGCCCGTTGATACTTTCCACGTAGCCATTCTGCATGGGTCGTCCGGGTTGAATCGTGTGCCACTGCAAGCTCCGCTCATAGGCCCACTGATCGACCGCGCGACTTACGAACTCGGGTCCGTTGTCGCTGCGGATCTGCCGCGGCAGTCCGCGTCTTTGCCTCAGCTCTTCCAGTACGCGCACCACTCGCACTCCACCCAGCGAGGTGTCGACCTCGATCGCCAGGCACTCCCGCGTGTAGTCATCCACGATGTTCAAGGTACGAAACCTCCGCCCCGAGCTGAGCGTATCGCTCATGAAGTCCACCGACCATACCTGATTGGCGGCCACGGCTGCAGGCAGCGGCTGGCGCACTGTGCTGCGCTTGCGCCGTAACGACAGCTTCTCCTCCACGTACAGCCGGTACACCCGCTTGTGGTTCACCTGCCAGCCTTCGCGCTCCAGCAGTATCTGTAGACGACGGTAGCCGAACCGGCGCCTGGCCTCCGCCAACTCGCGCAGCCGGACGCGTAGCAGTTGGTCCTCGCTCCTGCGTCTTCGATAACGACACGTCGCACGATACATCTCCATCAGCCCGCAGGCCCGTCGCTGGCTCAGCTCGACTTCCATCTGCATCACCAGCACCGCCTCTCGCCACGCCTGCGGGCTCACCACTTTTTTGCGACTACCGCCTTCAACGCCTGGATGTCCACCGCCTGCTCCGCCACGATGTGCTTCAGCTGCCGGTTTTCTTCCTCCAACTGCTTCAGTCGTCTCGCCTCGCTCAACTCCAGCCCACCGAACTTGCTCTTCCAACGGTAAAAACACGCCTTCGCGATCCCATGGCGACGGCACAGCTCTCCCGTCTCCACCCCGGCTTCGGACTCCTTCAGGATGGCGATAATCTGATCTTCGCTGAACCGACTCTTTCTCACGACTCCTCCTCTGGCCCTGGCGGGCCATCCTAAATGGAGAAGTCACATTTTCGATGGACTAACTTCTGGGGAACAGGTCAGTGAAGTCCACTTTCCCAACAATCCTTAACTGCTCACGGAGCGCAGCGGCAGCCTCTCTATTCATTGTCCTCACCGTGAGCGGCTTTAGGGTTCAACTCTCTGTTACCGTCTTCAAGGATCTCTAGGTCGCGGTTTGTGAGATCGCCTTTGTTGCGAAAAGCATATTGAGGAGACCGATCTCGACGCGGAACGACGTTTTGCATAGCGTCCGAGGCATTGGATCGTGCCGCAGAATTTGCCGCGTTCTACTTCGCGGTGCAGGTGCTTGGCGGACTGCTGCTGCTCTTCGGCTTTTTCGTGCCACTTGCGCTGACGCTGCTTGCTGCGGTGCTCTACAACATCCTTGCGTTTCACCTGACGATGGCACCGGGCAGCATCGCGCCCGCGCTGGTCGCTTGCGTGTTGTGGATCCTGGTCTTCCTGCAGTACCGCGAAAGCTTCAACGGCATTTTCAGCGCGAAGCCTGCGACTCAGCCATAACCTCGCGTTCCAATCTCTGGGTCGCCCAGCCAGTCGGTCGCATTCAAAATGGTCGAGACCCAAAACACGGGAGATAGCCCGATGAGTAGCAACCAAGAAGAACTTGTTCAAATGGGGGCACTGTCCTAACGATATGGTGGCCGCGGCCATGTGGTTGAAGTCGCGCCCTGACTGCACGGGAAAGATCGGCGCTATTGGTTTCTGCTATAGGGGTTCGACCGCCAAAATGCTGGCGGTGCGACTGGGAGCCGACCTGGCGGCAGCGGCGCCGTTCTATGGCGGCGGCCATCCTGGTGCATCAGGGGGAGTTGGACACGCGACTAGCAGCGACGTGGCCTGCGTACGACTAGGCCTTGAACGCGGCGCACGTTCCGCACGACGGCTATATTTACTCGGGCGCCGTACATGGCTTCAATTGCGACGCGACGCCAGAACGGTACAACAAAGCCGCGGCCGATCTGGCCTGGCAACGCACTATCGACTGGTTCAACAAATACCTGCGTGACTGATGCCGCCGCCAGCTGGTGCAATCTGCCATGCCGGACGCGACCGAGGCCTACCGATACTCCGTCAAGCCATACTTCCTCCAAGCTGACTTCCGGCGTGTCCGGGCTGCACTTCTACGAGTAGGGCGTTATACGGCCAAGTGAAAGAAAAGCATTCGTAAACACTGGCCGACTTGCCGCTACCAATCCGTGTCTCGTTTCGGTCACTTCCGTATAGCCGACAAACAAGGAGTTATGGGGAAGTTCGGGGAATCAGGTCTGATTCCTGGCAGCGCCTACTTTTCTTGACCCGCCCAGTTCACGATCACAGTGATGGGAGGCCGGCTGTCGTCGCCGACAGCTGAGAGCAAGAGAAAGCGGCTTCCGTCCGTTTGCGGTACGACCGGGCCTTTGACTTTGAAGAGCAGCTGCGGCAATCCGAACTCAAGAGCGCCTTTGCCCGACCCGCCCACCGAGACACTCATCAGTCGGCCGTCTGTCACGTAGTACAACTCCCTGCCATCGTGCCGCCAGAAGGGAGTCTGTCCGCCCTCTGTGGAAACGCGCACCGCCGGGCCTGGCCCGGAAAACGGACGCACGAAAATCTCGTTATGCCCGGTCTCATCCGATTCGTACGCCACCCACCTGCCATCGGGAGAGAAGCGGCCCTGCCTCTCCTCCGCTGCCGTCTGGACCACCGGAAATGGTTTCCGATCCGTCCCGTCCACCGGCAGGGCCCAGACATCGCGAGCGGTAGTGGGACTCTGGCTTGAGAACAGAATGAATTTGCCGTCGGGCGACCAGTCCGTGAGGTTCTTGGCCTCCTTTGAGGCAAACAGCACTTCATCCGGGCTGCCGCTACCCACAACCTTCCAGTAGAGGTCGAGGACACCAACACGTCCTGCACTGAAGGCGATCCGCTTCCCATCCGGCGACCAGCGCGCTGCACCGCTTGCATCCGTGGTGAGCCGAGTGACCGTGCCGCGAGACATGTCCATCAGCAGCACGTCTGGCGCACCGTCCTCCCCACGTCGGCTCGTGATAGCAATGGTGCGTCCGTCGGGTGAGAGTTCGCCGAACTCCACATCGGGCAACGGTTCACCCACCGTGCCAGCCGGCTTGCCGGAGCGATCGAACCAGGTGACTTGTCGGCGCGTGGTTTCATCCGGACGGTACGCGATCAGCCCAGTGTCTGAAGCTGTGACCCGCGGGAAATTGACCCGATAGGACGAGATGCCGGAAGCGACCGGAAACGGCTCCCCGGAGACTTCCATCTTGACCTGATCGAAACGTTGCGCATACAAGACGCGCTCCCGCACCAGCAAAATGTGGTTCGGCGGCACAAACGTAACGGGACCGTCGGCATCGCAGATGCGGCGGACGTCCTTGCTGTCCAGCGAGCCGACGTAATCGCCCTTCACGTCCGGCGGACCGATTATCCAGAACAAGAAGTGATGCCCGTCAGGTAGGAACGAAGGCTGGCGATGGCTGGCCTCCTGGGGGCTGCGCTGTTGAGTCACCTGTTCTGGCCGCCCGCCAGTCGCTGGAATCCTGTACAAGGGTCCGTTGCCTGCGGGAGCAAACAGAATCGTCCCGTCGCGATTCCACGTTCCGCCGCGCGGCGTGGGGGCTTCGGCCAGGGTTTGCACTACGCCACTCTCGATGTCGATTCGCTTCAGCGCCTGCTGGGAGAAGAACCCGACCGATTTGCTGTCGGCAGACCAGAAGGGTTCGAAGCCCGACTCGGTTCCCGCAAGTGGCTTGGCAACTTCAGAATCGAGGGGCCGGAGCCAAAGCTGGTAGCCATTGCCAACCACCGCAGGAGCAACGAAAACGATCTGGCGTCCGTCCGGCGAAAGCACCAACTCGTTGCCGTCGCCGGGCATCAGGACTTGCAGACGCAGCTCTGGGGGACGAAGCCCATTCGAAGTTCTGTACCAGAGAAACATCACAACGGCGGCAACAACGGCGAGCGCCGCGATCGTCCACGGCAGCGCATTGTGCCGACGCCAGGTGGGCGAAGCGAAATTTGCGGTCGATATCGCTGCGTCGGAATCCGGCGCGCCACTGATCAATTGCTCGAGTGTCCGCCTCGCTTCTCCGATGTCGCGAAGGCGCTGCTTCGGTTCGCGCACCAGACAATCTCGCAATAGGGTACGCAACCGCAAGGGTGTATTAGCGGGCAGAGCCGTCCAGTCAACCTCTCGCGTCAG
>Ga0265325_10003064_pt1 | contig 11040 bp, 8 predicted proteins | sample 41420metaG_FD_202090 | JGI IMG/M metagenome (GOLD analysis project Ga0265325, IMG submission 202090) | Rhizosphere microbial communities from Carex aquatilis grown in University of Washington, Seatle, WA, United States - 4-14-20 metaG | ecosystem: Host-associated > Plants > Roots > Rhizosphere >...
GCTTGATTGCTTGAGCAAGGCGAGAATCGCAAAACCTAGACGATCATGCCATAGCAATTCCTGTCGTTCGATCGCAACGACAGGGGCGAAAAATGTGGCTTTGATATTATGCCGCGCGAGCAATGGTCGTGCGTTGCAGTAGTTGTCGTGCTGGGCGTCGTCGAAGGTTAGAGCAACTAACGGACGCGCTGAAATTATACCGCTCAGGTAACGCTCATGTTGGGTCGCGAGCGCTCCACAATCAAAATGTTCTGTGAAATAAGTCAAAAATGCATCGAGTTCTTCCGGTGTTACAACAAGGCCGGGAAAGGGGTAGTTTTGACGGTCAGCTTCTGGGAGTACGCGGTGAAAGGTCACTATCGAGAGGCTGCTGCGGCCGCGCTGCGCAGGTAATGTGATCCCCGTTAGAAAGAAGAAATGGGCGACGCTATTGCGAAGTATTGTATTCACTCTCAATTTTTTTAAAAAACTCATGAAACGAGAAAATAAGGTTTTAAGTATATGGTATTAATATTCCAAAGCGACAGTTCGCTTTACCACCCCGACCCTTCGTTACGCAGTTCCGATTTTGGGAGGCTTGAATGGTTTACTTTCCGTGAATCCATTCGACTTCCTTCAGTTCGGCAAAAACGATTTCAGCGAGCTTCTTGTAACCGCCAGGATTGAAATGTCCGCCTCCGCAATGTGTGTAGAGATCGCAAGGGTCCCGGCTGCCGAGGTATTTGTTTAGCTCTTCTGCAACTTCTGGGACAATAACGCCAGCACTTCGCAAGCGCTTGGCAAGCTCGGCGTAGGGTAAAGTTCCGTGATCGCGAAGCCACCGCAAATCCTTTTCATCAGGAATCAATAAAACCATAGGTTTTTGGTTGCGCTGATGTGCCTCACTTACGAATGCTTCGATGATAGTTTCGGTAACTTGCAAAGCGTGCGAGGGGTGCGCGGGGTCATAGAATTGCGCATAACTAGGGTTCCGCTTGAGTCTGGCCATGATGCGATAATGTTGGATTGTTCCAAGGGCAGACAAAGTGTAGGGAAACGTAAGGCTATGAATGCCAGATGAACCACCAGGGGCAAAATAATCATAAGGCAAAAGCTCTTGAGCATGTGACTGAAGGTTTCGGTGCTCAGCTTCTGTAAGAGACGGAAGTGGAATCAGTTTTAGTTCGTTGTCCTCCAAGATGAATCGCGGTTTAAGTCCAATTGCTTGATTGGTCAGAAAACCACGTTCTTGATTAATATTGCGAACGATGTTGTCAGAGAAGTGCCCCAAAATGACGATTGGCGCATTATCCTTAATCACTTCTTTATACCGCAGGTACGCCTGATCGGTGCCATATCCGCCAACACCATAATTGGCTACACGACACCCAATTAATCCTGAAAGCACATTGCCATAAGCTTGTTCGGGAGTAACTTCATCGCCCCATGTAAAGGAGTCTCCAAAGAGTGCGACACAGCTGGGAAGTTTTGGGTCAGGAAATGATGGAACGACGCGTGAACCGGAAGGGTCATACTCCCCCTGTCCAAAGCTGGCATGACTTGGCCAACCAAGAATCGGGTCACGATTTTTCAAATAACTAGCGTAGTTCTCGACTCTTGGAGGTGCGTAAAGTAAGGCCTTATCCGCAAGAATTTTGCAGGCGATATAACTCATTGTTTCTACCGGCAAAGCCACTATGCTAAACAGCAAGAGAATTTGGAGCAGTTTATGCGCAGGAGATGATGTACTAGTCACGGATTGTCTTTGCCTTCTTAATCAATCCAGCTCGAACGCAGTCTCGTAGTTTTGCTTGAGTGCCGGATCCTGAATTTCCTTGCGCAAATAGCAATTGCCGACCACAAGTACGTCCAATTCGGTACCCATAAAGCAGCGAAACGCGTCTTCCGGAGAGCCGACGATCGGTTCGCCGCGCACATTGAAACTTGTGTTCACCAAAACCGGGCAGCCTGTATTTCGCTCGAACGCTGACAGCAGAGCGTGGTAGCGCGGATTGGTGTCCTGGTGCACAGTCTGAATGCGGGCCGAGTAATCAACGTGCGTAACAGCTGGAATATCAGACCTTGGTACATTGAGTTTGTCGATCCCGAAGAGCTGATTTTCCTCGGCTGTCATTTTGCGGCGGCGGGACTTCACTACATCGGCTACGAGCAGCATATATGGGCTGTCGCCATCGAGTTCAAACCAGTCGCTTACGCGTTCGCGCAAGATTGATGGCGCGAAAGGACGGAACGACTCACGATATTTGACCTTGAGATTGAGTGTTTTTTGCATGGTCGGCGAGCGCGGATCGCCCAGGATAGAGCGGTTGCCCAGTGAACGTGGGCCAAATTCCATACGCCCTTGAAACCATCCGAGTGCTTTGCCTTGCGCGAGAGCTTCTGCGCTATTATCGGTCAGCGCCGAATCATCGAGTGTATCGAACTGTGCACCGCAGTTCTTCAGACGTGCCTCTATTTCCTTCTGGGTAAAGGCTGGGCCAAGATAAGATCCGCGCATGGCATCGCCGTTCACTTGCCGCTGTTGCCCAAGCTGCATGTGATAACCCGCCAGTGCGGCACCAAGTGCGCCACCAGCGTCACCCGATGCAGGCTGGATGTAAATGTTGTCGAAACGGCCGTCACGCAACACCTTGCCGTTGGCGACGCAGTTAAGAGCGACTCCGCCTGCCATGCACAGATTCTTGATTCCGGTTTCCTCGCGCAGTGATCGCGTCAGCCGCAGCACTACTTCCTCTGTCACCTCCTGGATGGAGGCCGCCAGGTCCATATGCCGTTGCGTCAACATCTGATCTGATTTTCGCGCGGGGCCGCCGAACAGTTTGTCGAACTTCCCGTTGGTCATGGTCAGGCCGGCGCAGTAATCGAAGTACGACATATCAAGTCTGAACGATCCGTCCGGCTTAACGTCGATCAGGTGCTTGAAAATCAACTCGGCATATTTCGGCTCGCCATAGGGCGCGAGTCCCATCACCTTATATTCGCCGGAATTAACTTTAAAACCGGTGTAGTAAGTCAGGGCGGAATACAAAAGACCCAGTGAATGCGGGAAGTGGATTTCCTTGATCACTTCCAGCTTGTTGCCTTTTCCGATCGCGGCAGAAGTCGTCGCCCATTCGCCGACGCCATCCATCGTCAGAACGATGGCCTCTTCAAAAGGAGAGGGGAAGAAAGCGCTCGCGGCATGACTGAGGTGATGTTCGCTGAACAGTAATTGCCCGTTCCACTTGCCGTCGCTATCTATTTTGCGAAACTCTTTCAGCAGAAGATCCTTTAGAAAGAGCTTTTCACGCAACCAGAGCGGGATAGACATTGCAAATGACCTGATCCCTTGGGGTGCAAATGCCAAGTATGTCTCAAGCAACCGTTCGAATTTCAGGAACGGCTTGTCATAGAACACGACATGATCCACGTCACCCAGCCCGATTCCGCATTCGGTCAAACAATATTGAACGGCATGTACAGGAAACCGGGAATCGTGTTTCTTTCGCGTGAAGCGTTCTTCTTGTGCGGCCGCGACAATGCGTCCATCTTCAACCAATGCGGCGGCGCTGTCGTGATAAAGCGCGGAGATACCGAGAATGCGCAATCTCTTCTCCTCTTAGAATAATGTGTAAATGAACGGTGCGATAGCCGACCCTTGGGCGAGCACAATCAACACACCCAAGAGAGCCATCATCACGATAATAGGCCACAGCCAGAATTTCTTCCGAGCGCGCAAAAACGCCCAAAGTTCTTTAATAGTTTCCATATTGGTTTCCTAGAATTGGTGGTTCATCGAGTCGGGAGCAGGGCCGGGCGGATCGCGCGGTATCCAGTATGAATCTGCATCAGGGGCGAACTTCAGACGCAGCGGATCTTTTCCAGTAAGCCGTATTACCAGCCCAATGGGAGTAATCACAACATAGAACAAAATGCCTAAAGCAATCGGGCTGACCACCTTGCCTAGCAGAACTCCAAGTTTGATCCAAAGTCGGTTAAGTCCCGCAAGCAGCGTCGGTTTTACCAGTGCAACCAGCGCAAATACCGCCGACACACCCGTTGCCCACCAACGCACTGCTTCTCCATGGAATAGCGGTACGGCTGCAATTAGAAGAAACGCTCCTGCAAATACCAAGCCAAAAGATCGGTCGGACGATCCCTCGACATGAGGGTCCCTATTCAAATTTTCATGTGACATGATGCATGTTCCTTGTGAGGATTTTCAGAGAGGATTGTGCTTATGTGGGGCATTTGAGCGTAATAACGAACATTAAACTGAATCAATAAACTTGTCCATACATGGATTAAGGGAATTTGGTAGACTCGCCCCATGAATTCAAAACGTCCTAACAGAATTATCGTTCTGGACTATTATTTTATTATTATTGACCATTTCAGACAAAATTATGAAAATAATTGTCATTAAAATTTTTGTGTGAGAATCGATCCAGGTTGAATCAATATGCTAGTTCTTTGCTGTCTGGAAGTAACTTGCAGATGGTGTATTACGCCATGATCCAACAATTAGTCTGTCATTAACCAGATATCGCCTATGTCTTTACGAATTGCCTATGTCATCAACCAGTACCCAAAGGTCAGCCATACTTTCATCCGGAGGGAAATTCTAGCCCTCGAAAGTAAAGGCTTCAAAATTCTACGCATTGCACTTCAGGGGTGGGATGCCGAACTGACGGACGACGAAGATCTGCGGGAGCGAACTCAAACACGATATATTCTGCAAGAGGGTTTTATCGCATTGCTTTGGGCTGTATTTCGGACATCGCTTACGGCGCCACGGCGTTTTTTCTCTGCACTTTTGTTGACCATTCGTATGGGGCGGGGAGGGGAACGCGCGTTGCCCTATCATCTCGCCTATTTGGCAGAAGCCTGCCGTATGTTGCCGTGGCTGAAATCTTTCGGCGCAACACATGTGCATGCCCATTTTGGCACCAATTCGGCAGAGATTGCGATGCTGATAAACGCATTGGGCGGGCCATCATACAGTTTCACGGTGCATGGCACAGGAGAGTTGCTCTTTGGAGGGATGCCCGAAAAAGTACGTCGAGCATCCTTCGTGGTGGCGATCAGTTCTTTCGGACGTAGCCAGATTTTTCGTTTGGTTGACTACGCACACTGGCCAAAAGTAAAAGTGGTTCATTGCGGGCTGGAAAAGGCGTTTCACGATTTTGTACCTGTCATGCCGCCAGCAGTGCCGCGTCTTGTCTGTGTGGGTCGTCTTTGTGAAGCAAAAGCACAACTGCTTCTGATTGAAGCTGCGCACCGATTGGATAGGAAAGGCATTGAGTTTGAACTGGTTCTTGCCGGTGACGGAGAAATGCGCGCTGAATTGGAGGACTTGATTGTACGGAATGAATTGAACGGAAAAGTTCGGATTACTGGTTGGATCAACAGCAATCAGGTTCGCGAGGAAATCCTGGCTGCTCGCGCATTAGTGCTTCCCAGTTTTAGTGAGGGGCTGCCAGTGGTGATTATGGAAGCGATGGCATTACGCAGACCAGTGTTGGCTAGCTGCATTACAGGGATTCCTGAACTGGTGATTCATGGAGAGACCGGATGGTTATTCCCTGCCGGGTCCGTTGACGATCTGGAGGCTGCCATGGAAGACTGTTTATCAAAATCTCCCGCAGAGCTGAAGAAAATGGGTGATGCGGGCTACATTCGTGTTATGGAACGGCACTCGATTGAAACCGAGGCATCTAAGCTCGCGGAACTGTTTCGGAATTCTGGCGAGATTCTTGAATCGGAATGATTTAGATGCTGAGATATCCTAACAAAGGAGAATGATGCAATTCAATGCTTGTGATGGCATGGTCACCACTTATGAAATTTTCTGAATCCGCGAAGGCATTTCTGGCTAGTTGTTTCCGAAAATCATACTGGATGCTATCAATTCTCCCGATTTTGGTATGAAGCTTTCCCACGCATTGCCGTGACAGTTTGTTATTTCTCCTACGATACATTCCACTCCGTTTGAGTACAGATCAACTCTGACAAAGCCAAATCGGCCACTCAGTGCACTGGCCAACGCGAGCATTTTGTCAAGGTTTTGTGGTTTTTCGAGTTGGATACTCGACTGAGGGTAACCAAGAGAAAATTTCATTTCATTCCAATCAAGGCCATAAAATTTTCGAGTGTGATTAGTCTGCCTATCCATATCAACCTGGATCAGTTTTGGCTTTCCCATGAAACAGAATATTTTGTAATCAGATAGGTTGTCACTATCAAACAACAGGGGTTCAACTATCACTTTAGGTTTCAAAGTTTTGTAGTTGGCTTCTCTGTTTACTCGATAGAACGTACTTGATAGCCATTTGTCGATTTCTTCAAGATCGATAGGGCTGTTGTTCCTTCTCAGTATGACTTTGCCTGAAAGGTGCGTGGGTTTAATGCAGCAATCAGAAGGGAATTCATAGTTTCGCACTTCTTCGATAGAGCTCAGTATTTTTGTCGTTGGCACATTGAATTGATCCCCTGCGACTGCCTTGACGTAAAGTTTTACGAATTCTTTGTCAGACACAAAAACCCTGAGAGGATCAATTATTTCATTGGTTGTTTTTATTCTGTATAAGACATCGTTAAAGAGTGGTTTGTGAGAGGGCATTCTGCGGTGCGCCCGAAGAAAAGTGATAAACGCAATAAAATTATCTCCTAAGCGATTCTCAGGGATGTAGCGCAAAAAAAAGCGATATAGAGTTTTCAATTTAGTAATTACAGCTAATTAGGTGAGATGTTATTAGATATTGCTTTGAGCCAACATATTGTTTCGTTCTTATTTTTCCATAGCGCCAAGATTATTGGTTAGTCTTCTTTGGACGAGGAAGTCGGAGAAAACCGGTACTGATCCGCCGGCACCAAGAGCATAACTCCCCGTGCTGAGTTTGAAATTTTCAGGAGTTGAAGGTTTGGCTGCGGCCCATCTTGGGGGGGTGTTCTTTATTTGAGCATTTGTCGAGTTGTTTGAGGCCACAACATTCATCGCGCCTGCACTGGTGTAGAGCAATGGGTTTTGTGCATTTGGCGCGGAGGCAAGGTTATTCACTATGGTGATATTGGAAATGCGGCTGTCACCAATCGCTACCATTACAAATTGATTGTTAGGTACAGCATCTGCTGAATATTGTGTGTTGTTATATATTTGCACATTTTTTGCCGGTGGCTCACCACCACGCACAGCGACCATAATTCCGGTCTGAGAGTTACTGCCCCCTCCCACAAACAGGTTGTTTCTGGTCGTGACATCGGAAGCATTTATATACTGCGACACTTGTGTTGTGGATGTCGATATATGCAAATTGCGCTCAAGTATGACTTCTCTGATTCTTTCATCGTTTGCACCATCTTGTGGGCCTAACGTAACAGACCATGGGTTATGAAAGTCTGTAAATTTATTATCCGAAATAATGATTTGTTTAGTGTATCCATCGCCGTTTAGAGAATGAGAATAGTTGCTTTTGTCCGTTACGTCTGGCACTCCGGCAACCCAAAAAGGAGCGTGAAGCTTAATTACGTGCCTGTCAAATCCAGGGCGGGACAGACTGTTATTGCTGATGACAGCCTTGCCCAAATAAGTAAACCGTGTGACGTGGGAGCCTGCGGCATTGCCTCCGTTGTCGATGTTATTGCCCATGAAGGCGACGCGGTTCCCCGTGTTGTAGGCACCATACTTTGTATTCGGCCCAAAAATGACTGTTGAATCAATTATTGCCAATTGATCAATGTTGTGACCTGTAGTGCCCGCTCCGCCTGGATTATTATTCCAGTAATTTATGAGATCCCCGCCAAAACCAATCGAAGCTTCGAAGTTGCGTAGTGTCAATCGGAGTGTCGTGATTTGTGATATGCCGCCGCTAGAGCCGTCAATGCCGACTCCTGTGCTTGAAGCGCCATTCATGCCATTAAATTCCAAATCCATTATCCGCCAATCGCTAAACCTGGGAGTAGACCTGGACGAAAAGCCGAGGGTATTGGTATTCCCTGTCATTTGTACGACAGGAAGCGCACCGGAACCGAAGCTTCCGACTGTTCCAGGTCCTGTGGCAGTTATTCTTGCTGTAGTCGCTGCAGAGAACGTTTCACCTCTCTGGAATAGCACTCTCTTTCCAGTTTTCGCATAGTTGCTTATCGCAGTCGTAAAGCTTGGTTGCAATACTGTTTTTGCGCTGACAGGACAGCCACCTTGTCCTTGGGTGGGTGCACTTTTAGCGCCGACGCAAATCGTGTTTTCCTTTGCAAAAACCGCATCAGGATCCTGTACCAGGATCTGAGTGCAACTATTTGACACCGTGTTCGTGCCATCAGTGATATCCAAAGTAACGGTGTACGTGCCAGGTGTCTCGAATACATGCGCCGCTACCGGGCCGGTAGCGGAATTGCGGCTGCTGTAACCCGCTCTGCTGCCTGTATTCCAAGTGCTCCTGCCAACGAGAGGTGGACTCAAATTCAGGATTGAACCTATCTTATCCCCGAAATCCCACCGATACTCGAGGTCGTGGAAGGGGCGTCTGGTCGCGGTTGCTGTGGTGTTCGTAGCATCAAAAAAAACGGACAACGGTGCAACACCGGTTAAGCGACCCGGCACATTGGATAGCGTGATGGCATTTGTTGCTCCGGTAGTTGAACAACCTGCGGTACCTATAGTTGCTTTAGGGGGCTGCTCTGCGGCTCTGGCTGGCGTAAGGGTACAGTAAAACAGGATGCCCAGCGCAATTGAGTTGACCAGTTTGCCAAGCCAATCGCGGTGCTGGATACACTGACCGTTCTGGTTCGCAAGTCGCCTTAATAAATTACGCAAAAGGTACGTAAAAGGTAAGAGTGCCGGATAACACATGCTGCAGTTGAGGCTGCGGTAAAAAGCATTTATTCTCATTTGTGCCACAAGCGATATGACCCGCTTGCACCAAGTATTGTGGTCTACGTTCTGCAACATATCACGGAGCTTTGTCTTCCGGCAAACATGCTCTTCAAATACTATTCATCGATGTGACCATGAGCATGAAATAAGTTTCAACCAGTTGTTATTGTTTGACAACCAGTAACACGAGGCTGTTTATAATCAACTCGTTCCCTAAGGGCACATTTTATTCGTTTCTAATGAAAAATTTAAGGCACTTCGACGGCGCCAATATCGAAAAAGCCATTCTGCGGTCGACTTGTACCAAAGAAATCGGACCAAACCGGAACCACTGCGCCTGCATCAATTGCGTAGCTTGGAACCAAAGGTTTCCAATTTGTGATAAGTACCGACGGGGTGGCGGTAAAATTAGGCGACGTACCCTTTACCTGAGAATTTGTCGAGTTGTTTGAGACCACAACATTCTTCGCGCCTGCACTAACGTAGAGCAATGGGTTTAGCGCATTAGGAGCGTAGGCAAGGTTATTCTTTACGGTGATATTGGAAATGCGGCTATCGCCAAGAGACACCATTGTGAATTGACCGCTAGGCACGGCATCTGCTGAATATTGTGTGTTGTTGTATATCCGCACATTGTTTGCGGGGGGCTCGCCACCGCGTACCGTGACCATTATTCCAGCTTGGGAGCTACTCCCACCCCCCATAATCAGGTTGTTTCTGGACGTGACTTCTGACGCATTAATATATTGTGACACTTGTGTCGTAGATGTCGATACATGCAAATTGCGCTCAAGTATGACTTCCTTGACTCTTTCATCCTTTGCGCCATCTTGTGGGCCTAAAGCAATTGACCAAGGATTGGCGAAATCCGTTAATTTATTATCCGAGATTACGACCTGTTTAGAGTATCCATCTCCACAAAGAGCAAAAGAATAGTTGCTTGAGTCGCCTGTCACCCCTACTACGCCACCAACCCAAGTTGGGCCATGAAGTTTGATGGTGTGTCTGTCAAACCCGGGGCGGGACAGTGTGTTGTTGCTGATAACCGCCTTGCCGAGATAAGGGAATCGTGTGACGTGAGTACCGCCGGCGTTTCCACCGTTGTCGATGTTGTTGCCCATGAAAGCTACGCGATTTCCCGCATTGTAGCCGCCATACATCGTATTTGCGCCATAGACTACTGTTGAATCCACGATAGCCAATTGATCAATATTGTGACCCGTAGTGCCAGCTCCCCCCGGATTATTGTTCCACCAATTGATTACATCCCCGCCAAAACCTATCGATGTTTCGAAATTGCGCAGCGTCAAGCGGAGCGTGGTGATTTGCGATATGCCACCGCTCGAGCCGTCAATGCCGACTCCTGTGCTTGAAGCGCCACCCATGCCATTAAATTCCAAATCCATTATCCGCCAATCGCTAAATGTGGGTGTAGACCTGGACGAAAAGCCGAGAGTATTGGTATTACCTGTCATTTGTATGACTGGAAGCGCACCAGAACCGAAGCTTCCGACTATTCCCGGTCCGGTATCAGTTATTCGTACTGTTGTTGCGGCAGTGAACGTATCCCCGCTCTTGAATAGGACTCTCTTTCCAGTCTTCGCATAGCTGTTTATTGCAGTTGTAAAGTTTTGCTGTATTACTGCGTTTGCGCCAGTTGGACACCCGCCCGCTCCCGGGGTAGGAGCGGTCGTTGCTCCGACGCAAGTCGTGTTGGTTCCGACAAACACCGCATCAGGATCCTGAACTACGATTTGGGCGCAGCTGTTCGACACCGTGTTCGTGCCATCAGTGACATCCAAGGCAACAGTGTAAACACCAGGTGTCTCGAATACATGCGCCGCGACCGGGCCGGTAGCGGAATTGCGGCTGCTGACTCCGGCTCGACTCCCGCTATTCCAGGTTGTACCTCTTACAGGAGAACCAGCCGGGTCGCCGAAGTTCCATCGATACTCGAGGTCGTGAAACGGTCGCGTAGTCGCACTTGCAGAGGTGAGCGTGGCGTCAAAAAAGACGGACAATGGAGCGACGCCGTTGAAGCGGCTTGGGGTATTTGAAAGTGTGATGGCGCTAAGTGTTCCCGTGGTCGCGGAAGTCGAACAACCGCCAATCATGCCCCCCGCTAACTTCCAGTTGCCGGTTGCATCATCACCATTGAAGGCAGCAACAATGACAAAACTCGTGGAGGT
>Ga0265325_10003066_pt1 | contig 11039 bp, 5 predicted proteins | sample 41420metaG_FD_202090 | JGI IMG/M metagenome (GOLD analysis project Ga0265325, IMG submission 202090) | Rhizosphere microbial communities from Carex aquatilis grown in University of Washington, Seatle, WA, United States - 4-14-20 metaG | ecosystem: Host-associated > Plants > Roots > Rhizosphere >...
CGGACCGGTCGATGATCGGCGAGCCTCAGTTTGACCATAAAAGCCCACGAATTTCGGGTGGCTCGGATGAATTACGACGGCAGGCAGCGGTCATCGGCGGCGTCACGGACTGGAACGACGCGTTCGGCCTTGCTTTGACGGTACGGCCAGTCTGGGGTGAGGCGATCCGGGGCCAGCATACAGGGTATCCGAAATGAGACTGCTGCTGCGCTTTTGCGGATTTGTGTTCGCGGCGGGAACCATCGTGTTTCTCGTCGGCATCGGCGCTGCGGCCGGGCTGCTTTGGCATTTCTCCAAGGACCTGCCGGACTACTCGCAACTGCAGGATTACGAGCCGCCGGTCATGACCCGGGTCCATGCCGCGGACGGTTCGCTGGTTGCCGAATACGCCACGCAGCGGCGGCTCTACATTCCGATCCAGGCTGTGCCGAAGATGGTGATCAGCGCCTTCCTCGCCGCCGAGGACAAGAACTTCTATGAACACAATGGCCTCGATTTCGGCGGTATTATTCGCGCCGGCATCCTCTACATCCAGACCTACGGGTCAGGACGCCGGCCACAGGGCGCGTCCACCATCACCCAGCAGGTGGCCAAGAACTTCCTTCTGACCAACGAGGTTTCGATCCAGCGCAAGATCAAGGAGGCGCTGCTGTCGCTCAAGATCGAACGCACCTATTCCAAGGAGAAGATCCTCGAGCTTTATCTCAATGAAATCTATCTCGGCCTCGGCGCATACGGACTCGCAGCCGCGTCGCTGATCTATTTCGACAAATCGGTGCACGAACTCACCGTGCCGGAGGCGGCCTATCTCGCTTCGCTGCCCAAAGCACCGAGCCAGCTCAACCCGTTCCGCCAGCGCGACCGCGCTATCGAGCGGCGCAACTACGTCATCGATCAGATGGCGGCCATGGGCACGATCAAGGCGGCCGATTCTGAGCGATATAAGAAAGAGCCCCTGAACGTCACCACGCGGCCGACTGGTGCGCATATCTTTGCCGCCGAATATTTTGCCGAAGAGGTTCGGCGCTGGATTTATGAGAAATACGGCGAGAAGACGCTTTACGAAGGTGGGCTGTCGGTCCGCACCACACTGGACCCGAAGCTTCAAGTTCTCGCACGCAAGACGCTGATTGACGGTCTGGTCAAGTTCGACGAGTCGCAAGGCTATCGCGGGCCGGTCGTCAAGCTCACTCCCGCCGGCGACTGGGGACAAAAGCTCGCGGAGGTCAAGCAGCTTGCCGATGTCGCGCCGTGGCGGCTCGCCGTGGTGCTTGAGACCGGAGACCAAGCTGCGCGCGTCGGCCTCTATCCCGCGCGCGATCCGGCTGGGGTCCTCACCAAGGAGCGGCCGGTTGGTATCGTTCCGCTCGAAGGCGTCAAGTGGGCCAAGCCGACGGAAGGTCCGTTCAAGAACAAGGTGCCGGCAAAGGTGAGCCAGGTGCTCGAGGTCGGTGATGTGGTCTACGTCGAACCGATCAACGCCGAGGCCAACACCTGGCGTCTGCGGCAGGTGCCGGAGATTTCCGGAGCCATGGTGGTGATGGATCCAAATACCGGCCGCGTCGGGGCCATGGTCGGTGGTTTCTCCTACGATCAAAGCCAGTTCAACCGCGCGACGCAGGCGATGCGGCAGCCCGGCTCGTCGTTCAAGCCTATCGTCTATGCGACGGCGCTCGACAACGGCTACACGCCCTCGACCGTGGTGATGGATGCGCCGCTGGAGATCGATCAGGGACCGGGCCAGCCGCCGTGGCGGCCGGAAAACTACGGCGGCAAGTTCTACGGTCCCTCGACGCTTCGCTTCGGCATCGAGCAGTCTCGCAACGTCATGACGGTGCGGCTCGCCCAGGACGTCGGTATGCCGCTCATTGCTGAATATGCCCAGCGGTTCGGCGTCTACGACAATCTGCCGAACTATCTCTCCTATGCCCTCGGCTCCGGCGAAACCACTGTGCTCCGCATGGTCAGCGCCTATTCGATGTTCGACAACGGCGGCAAGCGCATCATCCCGACATTCATCGATCGGATTCAGGACCGCTACGGCCGCACCGTCTACAAGCACGATCAGCGCGAATGCCGTGGCTGCAATGCCAGCAAGTGGAAGGATCAGCCCGAGCCGAGCCTGGTCGATCGGCGCGAGCAGGTGATTGATCCGATGACCGCCTACCAGATCACGTCGATGATGGAAGGCGTGGTGCAGCGCGGCACTGCCACGGTGGTCCGTTCGGTAGGCAAGCCAATTGCCGGCAAGACCGGCACCACCAATGACGAGAAGGACGTCTGGTTCATCGGCTTCTCGCCGGACATCGTGGTCGGCGTTTACATGGGATATGACAAGCCCAAGCACATCGCCCGCGGTGCGACCGGTGGCCATCTTGCGGCCCCGATCGTCGCCGACTTCCTGAAAGTTGCGCTTGCCGACAAACCGGCCGTGCCGTTCCGGGTCCCGGCCGGCATCAAGCTGATCCGCGTCGATGCCAAGACCGGCATGCGTGCCGGCCCGGGCGATACCAAAGTGATCCTCGAGGCTTTCAAGCCGGGAACAGGTCCTCCCGACAATTATTCGGTGGTCGGGGCCAGCGACCAGCCGCCCGGGCAGATGCCGGGGCAGGATCCGGGTTACATCGGCGCGTCGCCTGACGCCGACCGCGCGGTGCGGCGCGGCACCGGCCTGTACTGAACCACCGCTAACCGTGAGCAATGCCGGCGCGCCTGAAACGGGTTGCGCTGGTGCAGACCAATGGCTAAATCCCCCGGCGAGGGATCATTCAAAATCATGCGCGCCGAAACGGAAAAACTTGTCGAAGACATCAAGCGGTCGATCGGGCTGCTGAGGAGGCATCTTTGACTTCGACAAAGCCAAGGCGCGGTTGGCCGAGCTGAACGCCCAAGCCGAAGACCCCAACCTCTGGAATGACACCGCCCGCGCTCAAAGCGTGATGCAGGAGCGCACGGCGCTCGACGATCAGCTCAATGCCATCGGCCGCATGGAGCAGGAGGTCACCGATCACGTTGGCATGATCGAGCTGGGCGAGGCCGAGAAGGATCAGGGCGTCATCGGCGAATCCGAGGCGGCGTTGCGAAAGCTCAAGGCCGAGGCGGCGCGGCGCGAACTCGAAGCGCTGCTCTCGGGCGAGGCCGATGCCAACGACAGCTATCTCGAAGTCCATGCCGGAGCTGGCGGTACCGAGAGCCAGGACTGGGCCGGCATGCTGTTTCGCATGTACACGCGATGGGCCGAGCAACATGGCTACAAGGTCGAGATGCTCGAAGAGTCGGCAGGTGAGGGCGCCGGCATCAAGTCCGCGACCATCCAGGTCAAGGGTCACAACGCCTATGGCTGGCTCAAGACCGAAGCCGGTGTGCATCGCCTGGTCCGCATCTCGCCGTTCGATTCCAACGCTCGCCGGCACACCTCATTTGCCAGCGTCGCAGTGTTTCCGGTGGTCGACGACCGCATCAAGATCGAGATCGACGAGAAGGACGTGCGCACCGACACCATGCGATCGCAAGGCGCCGGCGGCCAGCACGTCAACAAGACCGAGTCCGCGGTGCGACTCACCCACATTCCGACTGGCATCGCGGTGGTCTGCCAGCAGGAGCGTTCGCAGCACAAGAACAAATCCCAGGCCTGGGACATGCTGCGCGCCAAGCTCTACGACATCGAACTGAAGAAGCGCGAGGAGAAGGCGGCGGCCGATCAAGCGGCGAAGACCGATATCGGCTGGGGTCACCAGATACGCTCGTACGTCTTGCAGCCCTATCAGATGGTCAAGGATTTGCGCACCGGAGTGACTTCGCCGACGCCCTCCGACGTGCTGGATGGGGACCTTGATCCATTCATGGCAGCGGTGCTGGCGCAACGCGCCTTCGGTGGCGAGACCACAGACATCGAAGACGTCGATTAAGCACGACGCAAATCGTCGGCGACGTACTGCGATACCGTCCGCATGCCCCATTTGCCGGCGCAATTTGATTCATTTTCTGGTTCCAAAGCACACCCGGTCTTCAAGTTCGGGGCACTAGGTTCGCATCGATGGGAACCAGGAGCCGCGGCCCGAGTTGGTGGCGTCTCTGATAGGCCCGAAGACTTGAGGGAATCCGGCGGAACTCGCGATGGAGGAAGGCACCATGTGGATTGCTCTTTTTTCGATCGCCCTCGCGGTGGCGGCGTGTGTGGGCGCTGCGGCCGTTATGATGCAGTCCGAGCAAGGAGATATTCTGCGAAGCCGTTAACGCATCGCAGCACTGCTGAGTGTTTTGACTGACTGAGCAAGCGTGATCCCAGAAAGGGACCAAAACTCGGGCGGCCTTCGGGCCGCCCGATTTTTCTATGGGACTGCGGATGGCTACAGAGCATTGCCGAGACGCAAGCCCGCGCGAAGGAATTTTTGCGGATCAACCGCTTCGCCGGCGATCCGCGTTTCGTAATGCAAGTGGGGTCCGGTGGACCGCCCCGTCGAACCGACGTGGCCGACGGTCTGACCGATCTGTACCTTCTGGCCGACCTTGACGTCGATTTCCGAGAGATGGCCGTAGCGCGTCGAAAAGCCGTTGCCGTGATCGACCTCGACCATCTTGCCGTAGCCGCCGTTCCAGCCGGCGCTCTCGACCGTGCCATCGGCGGTGACGCGCACCGGGTCACCCATGCTGCTGCGGAAATCGAGCCCGGTGTGCATGGCCGGCCGGCCGTTGAACGGATCGGTCCGTACCCCGAAGCCCGATGACAGGTCGATCTCGCCAAGGATCGGTTTGCGCACCGGCACGGTAGTGAGCGTGCGGTTCAGCCGCTCGAGGCTCGCCCGCGCGACGTAAATCCGATAGAGCTGCCGCTCGAATGCGCCGGCGTCCTTTCGCAACGTGACTGGCACGAAAGGACCGCCGACAGCGGCGACCTGGACGCCGCTCGGAAGCTTTTTCGAGTCCATGCCGAGATCGGTGAGCACACCGCGAATACGTTTGGATTTGAAGTCGTAGCGCTCTTCGAGCGAATTGAGCGTGGCGGTCTGCCGCGCTTCGACATGATCGAGCGACGTTTGCAGACGAGCGAGCATACCCTCAACGCCGGCCGCGGTGCTTGGCGCTGACATCGCAGCGCGCTGCACAACAGCCGGAAGCTCACGCGATTCCAGACGCGCTTCGCGATCAGGCGGAGCGGTGAAAGTCACGGTGTCGCTGATCGGTGATGGCTTGATGGTTTCGCTCTTGCCGGGGTCCGACAACGGCGCAGGCCTGCGGATCGAGCCGGTCGGCGTCGGATCGGCAACGCCGGCCAGGGTGGACGCCCGTGATTCGAGGGCCGCCTGGCGGCGAACGATCTGCTGAAGCTTCTGCTCGAACTGCTCCTGGTCGAGCAATTGGCGACTGGCGATGCGATCGACCTGGATGCGAAGCTCGGCGATGCGATCTTCGTAGGCGAACTGCTGTTCCTTCTGGCGGGCGATGAGTCGGGTCAGGACATCGTCATGGAAGGCAAAATAGGTGCCGGTCGCGAGCGACCAGCCGGCCATGATGACGAGGCTGCCAACGGCAATCCAGAAGGTGAGGGGGCCAAGCCGAACCTGCCGGCCGGCATGGACCAGCGTGTAGTCGGCGCGCGGGCCTCCCTTCGGCCCAGGCTGCGGCCGGACCGCGCGACCGGAATCGGCACGATAAGTCTGCCCGCTGACCCGCTGCGACATCGACGTTCCCCGACCGCTCGTCCTCGTCCCCGAGGCGGCGCGTCTGGGGTGCGATTTCAGCCCGGCATGGTTAATTTTTCCCGAAGAGAATCAACAAAATGCGTGGGGCAGTAAACCAACGGTGCATGCCGCTGCGGCTCAAAGCTCCTTGGCCGCTTCCAGCACTTCGGCCGCATGGCCGGCAACGCGGACCTTCTCCCAGATCCGCGCGATCTTGCCTTGCGGGTCGATCAGAAGGGTATTTCGGAGGATGCCCATGTAGCTCCGGCCATAGAGCGATTTTTTGGCCCAGGCGCCATAAGCTTCCAGCGTCGCGTGGCTTTCATCGGAGGCCAGGGGGATCGTCAGGTCATGCTTGGCCTTGAACCGATCGAGCTTGGGAACCGGATCGGCCGAGACGGCGAGGATGGCGGCACCGGCCCGGGCGAAGGCCGGCGCGAGCTTGGAAAAGTCCTTGGCCTCGATGGTGCAGCCCGAGGTATCCGCCTTGGGGTAAAAGTAGAGGACGAGCTTGCGCCCCTTGAAGTCGCCAAGCGACACCTCCCCGCCGCCGGCCGCGGGGAGTTTGAAGGCCGGCGCCTTTTCGCCAGGGGCTATCTTTGCACTCATACGCCTTCCTTTCGTCGTTTTCGGCGGGTCAATCATGACCCCAGCCGGGATGGGACGGTGGTCGCCCCGCGGTTTTCGTGTCAAACCCGTATGGTACCAGGGGAATCGGTGGCCAGCCGGGCTTCGAGCTAGGCCACCCGAACGTTAACCGGCGGACGAGGGGACGGCCGATCGGGTTATGACGGACCACAATAGCAGTCCGCATTTCACTGCACTCCAGGAATTGGAGGCGGCTCTCGAGGCGCATCGGCGTGCCGAGGCGCAAGCGGGTGCGCGCCTGCATACGGCAGCCGCAGCCGCTCCGGCGGCGAGGAGCTCGTGGAAGATCAGTCTGCCGCGTTGGCCGAATTGGTCCGCTCTGCACCTGTCGCTCCCTCGCTGGCGCTTGCCGTTCGATCCGCTCGTCCTGTTCGGTCGCCGTCATCCGCTGGTGCGACGGCTCGGCATCGGGGTCGCTGCAGCGTTGGTGCTAACGCTGGTGGCGGGCGGCGCGCTGTGGTGGCGCCTTTCCAGCGGGCCGATCACACTCGATCTGGTGACACCATGGCTTACCTCGGCGATCGAGCAGAATCTCGGCAGCCGCTATCGCGTCAAGGTCGGTGGCACCCAGCTCGAACGAGATGCCCAGGGGCACACCGCGCTTCGGCTGCGCGACATCGTGCTGCGCGATTCATCAGGCGTGCCGCTGGCCGTCGCCGCTAAGGCTGAGGTCGGGCTGTCAGGGACGAGCCTGCTGATGGCCAATCCCCGCGTCGAGAGTTTCCGTCTGGTCGACGCCAACATGACGATCCGCATCGATCCTGACGGGCAGGTCAACATCATGGTCGGCGGTGAAAAGCCGTTCGCGACCATCGCGCCGGATCAGGTCTCGCCGCCACAAGCGCCATCGCTTCAGGCTCAGGCGCAACCCGGTGTCAGCACCACACCGCGTGTCGTCGCCAACCAGGACGGCTCGATCAGCTCGTTGCAGCAACTCGCGGCACGCAGCATCGCGGCCAATTTTGCCGCGCTGCTGTCCTGGAGCGACCGGCTGGGTGCGCTCGGGCTCGACTCAGCCAACGCAAGTTCGACCGGTTTCGACGGCCGCGCGCTCAGTCAGATCGGCATCGCCAACGCCAGCCTCACTATCGACGACCGGCGCGACGGCTATCAGTGGCAACTGTCGCAGATCAGTGTCAACCTCAGCCGGACCAGGGCGGGCAGCATGACGCTCAAAGTCGCCTCGGAAAGCGAGCAGCGGCCGTGGACCTTGAGCGCTTCTCTGACGCCTGGCCGGGCCGGCCACAGGCGGGTGCAGTTCGAGGCCAACAAGGTTTTGCTTGACGATATCCTCGCGCTTCGCATGGCGGAGTCGCGGATACGCTCCGACACGCTGGTGTCGGCTTCGATCGATTCAGACGTGGCACCGGATGGCACGCCGCAAACCGTCGTCGGCTCGATCGTCGCGCAGGGCGGATCGATCGGCGACCCGGCCGACCCGCAGCACCAGATTCCCATATCCACTGCCGAGTTCGGATTCGACTGGGATGTCGCGCGGCACACCTTGCGGATGCCATTCAAGGTGGCCGCCGGCCGGGCCCGTTTTACGTTGCGATCGGAGTTCGCAGCCCCGGCGAGGGCAGGCGGCTCCTGGGCCTTCGCCGTGGGCGGCGGAGCGATCGTGCTCGATCCGCCGGCGTCCGAAACGGAGCCGCTCATCCTCAAGCGCGTCGTGATGCGCGGCAGCATCGACGCCGCCGCGCAGCGGATCACCCTCGATCACGGCGATTTCGGGACCAACGATGATGACGGCGTCAGTATCGCGATGTCCGGCAAGTTCGACTACGGCGGCGACCCACATCTCGCGCTCGGCATTGCCGGTAATCCGATGTCGGCCAGTTCGCTCAAGCGCCTGTGGCCGAGCTTCATCTCACCCAAGGTTCGCGATTGGGTGCTCGAGCACATCGTCAGCGGAACGGTGAACAGGGTCGATATTGCGACCAACGCGACGATCGCACAGATGCAGCCGACCGGTCCGCCCATGCCGGAGGAGGGCATTTCGGTCGACATCACCGGCAGCAACGTGACGTTGCAGCCGGTCGCAGGCCTGCCATCCATTCAGAACGCCGACCTGAACATCCACGTGACCGGACGGACTGCCAAGATCACGCTCGGCAAAGGCATCGTGGATGTATCGCCGGGCCGGCGACTGACCTTGTCCAACGGTCTGTTCAGCGTGCCGAACACCCGGCTGAGCACCCCGCCGGCGGAGGTCACCTTCCGCATGGACGGTCCGGTGCCGGCCGCGGCCGAGTTGCTGGCGCTCGATCGGCTGCGTGAATTCTCCGGAGCGCCGTTCGACCCGGCCACCACCAAAGGCGCCGTCGCGGCCCAGGTGGCGCTCGGTATGCCGCTGCGGCCGGACTTGCCGCCCGGTTCGACCGATTACGATATCGCCGTCGATCTCAACAATTTCAGTGCCGACAAGATGCTACTCGGTCAGAAGGTCGAGGCGCAGACGTTGCGCGTTACCGCCAACAATCAAAGCTATGAGATCAAAGGCGACGTGAAGGTCTCAGGTACCCCAGCACAGATCGAATACCGCAAGCTCCGGGGCGAGTCCGACGCCGAGATCAGGCTGCAGGGTACGCTCGACGAAGCGGCACGCACGCGGCTGGGCTTCGACGCCGGCAGTTTGCTCACCGGACCTGTGGCGATCAAGCTCAACGGCCGGATCGGCACTGACGATCGCGAGGCGCGGTTCAACGTCGAAAGCGATTTGAGCGCCGCCAAGATCGACAACCTCCTGCCTGGTTGGATCAAGCCCGTCGGCAAGCCCGCCCGCATCGCCTTCACCATGGTCAAGGGCAGTCGAGGTCTTCGCTTCGACGACCTGCTGGTCGATGGCCAGGGCGTCCTGGCCAAGGGCACCATGGAACTCGACAACGATGGCGACGTCCAGGCCGCCAATTTCCCGGTGTTCGCCACCTCGGAGGGCGACAAGGCGACGTTGCGCGTCGATCGTGGCTCCGATGGCGCGCTGCATGTGGTGATGCGCGGCGACGTGTTCGACGGAAGGAACTTCATCAAATCGGCGATGGGCGGACCGACCGATCCCAAGGCGAGGGCCAAACATCCCAACCTCGACATCGACATCAAGCTCGGCGTGGTCGCTGGAAATTACGGCGAGACGGTGCGCGGTCTGGAGTGGCGCATGTCGCGACGCAACGGCCGGGTTCGCACGTTCTCCCTCAACGCCAAGATCGGCCGCGACACCCCGCTGATCGGCGAGATGCGAACCCGCATCGCCACCGGCAAGCCGGTGATCTACTTCGAGACCAATGACGCCGGCGCGCTGTTCCGGTTTACCGATCTCTATCCGCGGATGATCGGCGGCCGGATGTGGGTCGGCATGGACCCGCCGAACCAGGACGGCACGCCGCAGGAGGGCATCGTCAATGTCAGCGGCTTCTCGGTGCGCGGCGAGGGTACGCTCGATCAGGTGGTGTCGGGCGCGCCGAACGGCGTCAAGACGGACAACATCGACTTTTCCCAGGCGCGGGCCGACTTCACGCGGGCGCCGGGCCGCATGACGATCAAGGATGGCGTGTTGCGTGGGCCGATGCTGGGCGCAACCGTCGAAGGCAACATCGATTACGCGCGCGATCAAGTGCATGTCCGCGGCACGCTGGTGCCGCTCTACGGCCTCAACAACATGTTCGGTCAGATCCCGATCGTTGGTCTTTTTCTTGGCGGCGGCAACGAAGGCATTTTCGGCATCACCTACGAGGTTGGCGGCACCACCAGCAACCCGCGCGCGGTGGTCAATCCGATCTCGGCGATCGCGCCGGGAATGCTGCGCAAGTTCTTTGAGTTCCGCGACACCGGGAGCGGGATCGAGCGAAGCTTCGCCGAGCCGAGCATTCGGTAGCGCTACACCGGTTTCAAAAGCACGTGCCGCTTGCGCCCGAGCGACAGCTTGATGACTCCGTCGCCGGCCTTCAGCGTCATCTTTTCATCGGTGACGGTTTCGTCGTTCACCTTCAGACCGCCGCCCTTGATCTGACGCCGAGCTTCGCCATTGGAGCCGACTAGGCCCGCTTTGACAAAAGCGGAAAGGACTCCGAGCCCCTGTTCCAACTCGTCGCGTGAAACTTCGACCGAGGGAAGGTCTTCCGCGAGCCCGCCTTCCTCGAAGGTCTTGCGCGCAGTGGCCTCCGCCTGGTCCGCGGCCTCCTGCCCGTGCACCAGCGCGGTTGCTTCCGTGGCCAGCACTTTCTTTGCATCGTTGAGCTCGGCGCCCTTGAGCGCGGCAAGACGTGCGATCTCGTCGAGCGGCAGAACCGTGAACAGCTTGAGGAAGCGCGCGACGTCGCCGTCCTCCGTATTGCGCCAGTACTGCCAGTAGTCGTACGGGCTCACCAGGCCGGCGTTGAGCCAGACCGCGCCGGCCGCGGTCTTGCCCATCTTGGCTCCTGATGACGTGGTGATCAGCGGCGAGGTCAGCGCGAACAGTTGCACGTTCTGCATCCGGCGGCCGAGGTCGATGCCGTTGACGATGTTGCCCCATTGGTCCGAACCGCCCATCTGCAGCACACACCCGGTGCGCTTGTTGAGCTCGACGAAGTCGTAGGCCTGCAGGATCATGTAGTTGAATTCGAGGAACGACAGCTCCTGCTGGCGGTCGAGTCGCATCTTCACCGAGTCGAACGCGAGCATCCGGTTCACGGAAAAATGCCGGCCGACGTCGCGCAGAAATTCGATGTAGTT
>Ga0265325_10003067_pt1 | contig 11035 bp, 14 predicted proteins | sample 41420metaG_FD_202090 | JGI IMG/M metagenome (GOLD analysis project Ga0265325, IMG submission 202090) | Rhizosphere microbial communities from Carex aquatilis grown in University of Washington, Seatle, WA, United States - 4-14-20 metaG | ecosystem: Host-associated > Plants > Roots > Rhizosphere...
GACCGTCGGGAACCTCATTTCGCAAATCGCCCAGGTTCCTGACATCCGCGAGGCACAAGTCAGCGCCCTCCGGTCGGCGATCCAGTCGGGCCAATATAGCCCGAGCAACGATCACGTGGCTGGCGCCGTTGTGTCTCAACTATTCGGCAACGGTTAGAACGAGCATCTGCTGCGGAGTAATAGATCATGGCGGAGATCACGCCTCCCCACATCGAATCCATTTCCGATCCCTTCACCGGACCTCAGGATCAGAATGCACCGCGCCCTCGCGCAAAAGCCGCTGCAGTAGGAAAGCACTCGCCGCCTCGTCCGCCGGAAATCAGCGCGCCGGAAGACACGGAAAAACACGAACTCGACGAAATGGCGTAGCCCGTGACAATTGAAGTTGAAAAATACCTGGGGTTGCTCGAGACGCGCCTTTCCTTGTTACACGCTCTGGCGCAAGAATTCGTGGATTGCCGCAAGGAGTTCGTTTCGATGGACCTGGACGGAATGCATCGACGAATCGCGGAGCAGGAACGGTTATGCAGGCAGATCCAGTCGCTTCATCCCGCGATTGACCTGCTGCAGCAAACCTGTGCGAACCATCTCGGGCTGAGTCGGAAGGGAATCGCCAGTTCGCAGGAAGCCGGTGCGACCGAGGCGCGACTCCGCGTCGTGATGAATGAATTGCGAGAAGCACAAGCAGAAGTCGGCCGGCTGAACCAGATTCATGCGGCGTATCTGCGCCGGTCGAACAGAACGATTCAGGTACTCATGAATTTTGTGGGAAATTATTCGCTGACGTACGGATGCGCTGTCGAGCCGGGGCGCGCGTCGTCACACGTCAGGGAGAAGGGTTAAGTCGATGGGTGGACTTTTTGGAATCCTCGGGATCTCGTCCGGCGCGCTTCAAGCCGATCAGGGCGCCGCCGCAATCACCGGCAACAACATTGCCAACGTCAACACTCCAGGATATTCCCGAGAACAAATCAACCTTTCTGAAAATGCACCGATTCAGGTCGGAAACTTTCTGCTTGGAGATGGGGTATCGCTGGATCAAACCACAAGTATTCGTGACAACCTGCTTCAGCAAAGAATCAATCAAGAGAACCAGTCCGCCGGGCAGTTGAGCGCATTTCTCGGTCCCCTCAACCAGGTGCAATCGATCTTTAACGAGACATCGAGCTCCGGGTTGCAAACTCCGCTGACGGCGTTTTTCAACAGCTTGAGTCAGCTCTCCGCTACTCCCAACAGTTCCGCTCTGCGCGAAGGAGTGATTACGGCGGGTCAAAACCTCGCCTCGGCATTCCAGCAAGACGCCTCAACGCTTCAGTCGCTGCAGAGCAACGCCGATCTGAGCGTGCAACAATCGGTGAGCCAGATCAACACTCTCGCCACGCAGATTGCCGCGCTGAACACCCAGGTCAGCAGTCTGATCGCTGCCGGGAAGGATGGCGGCGCGTTCGAGGACCAGCGGTCGCAATTGGTGAACCAACTGTCAGGCTTGGTCGATGTGTCACAGACGGATGCCGGCAACGGCAACATCACACTCACCACGTCCAACGGGGCGGCGCTGGTGGTGGGCGCGCAGAGCTTTGCATTATCGACGCGGATCAATCCGGCAACGGCATATCAGGATGTCTATTCGCAGGGCGCGGACATTACTTCATCAATCACCAGCGGTACTCTTGGCGGCCAGATTCAAGTCCGCGACAAGGAGATCCCCGCGATCCTAAATAAACTAAATACTTTGGCTTATGGTGTGGCTACGGCCGTGAATACGCAGAGCAAGGCCGGGTTCGATGCCAATGGAGTTGCGGGAGTTAACTTCTTCTCCGCACCGGCAGCGGTGAACGGCGCCGCAGCTTCTTTTTCGGTTGCGATTACCGATCCGAACCTGGTGGCCGCGAGTTCGGACGGTTCGGTGGGAAGCAACGGCAACGTTCAAGCCCTGGCAAATCTGCAAAATCAGAATATCGTCGCCGGCCAAACGCCCGGCAACTATTACGGCGGGTTAATCTATCAAATCGGCAGCGACATCTCCCAGGCGAACTCCGAACAAACGTCAGTTGGGTTGGTGCAACAGCAATTGACGGACCAGCAAGGCGCGATCTCGGGAGTATCGCTGAATGAAGAGGCAACCAACTTAATTCGTTACCAGAGCGCTTTCCAGGCCTCGGCGAGCGTAATTTCAGCGGTGGACGCGATGCTATCATCCCTGCTGGCGATAACGTAACGATATGACTATACGAATCAACCCTTACGTCGTTCCGGACTTGCTCGCGGCCATCGCGTTGGACCAGCAGCAGCAGAATACGGCGATACAGCAGATTTCCACTGGAAAGTCCGTCAATTCGCTTTCCGACAATCCCGCGGCTGCGACGGATGTGGTGTTCAACCATATTCAAGCCAGTCAGAATAGCCAGTACCTGCTGAATATTACCGATCTGACCCCGCAGCTGCAGACGGGGGAAGCTGCGGTAAATTCGGCCGTGACGGCGCTCACGCAGGCGATTTCGCTTGGCATTGAGGGTGCGAACGGTACACTGAGCGCCGCCAATCAGCAGCAGGTTGCCACCCAGGTGATCGGAATCCGCGACCAGATCTTGAGCCTGGCAAACCAGACGTACCAAGGTAACTATGTGTTTGCGGGGACTGCTACTTCAACGCTTCCGTTCGTTCTTAATTCAGCGCTACCCGGCGGAGTCCAGTACAACGGAAACTCAGGCGTTGATTCGCTCGATATTGCGCAGGGATCTACGATAGCTATCAACGTGCCGGGAAGCCAAATCTTCACGAATTCAGCAGGCAATGTGATCGGGTCACTGAATGGGTTGATAACGGCGTTGCAAACGAATACCGGAATCTCCGCCGCGGTTACGACTGTGCAGCAAGCGTTTTCGCATCTGAACAGTCAAAGCGTCTTTTACGGAAATGCCCTGACGCAATTGAACTCGACCCAAAATTACCTCAGCAACAGTAATCTTCAACTCGCCTCGCAAGAAAATTCTCTCATCGGCGTGGACCTGGCGACGGCCGCCACCAATCTGTCGCAGTCGACTCTCGCCGTAAATGCAGTTCTTGCCGCTACTAACCAAATTCTATCGACGCTGAACTTGCTGTCCTATCTGAAGTAGCATAACTTATAAGTATACTGTTTGGTTCTTTGCGAGGATGGATTCGCTGAAGCGCCGGCCCGTATAACGCCGCGAACTTTCTCAACCGCTTGTTGTAGCGCCCGGAAAGTTCTGACAAATTCCGCGATTTCATCGCGCGAGTCCGCGTCGAGAGTCTCGCCTCGCGAGGCATCGCCGATTTCCGGTGCGAGGGGAAGAAGGTGAGCCGCAACGGCCATCAATTCCGGCTCCGTGGCCCTTCCATCCTCGTTTGCAAGTCGGATGGCCCGCAGCAACAGGTCCCGCAACTCTCGGTTGGCGTCGGTAAGCCGATCATGGTTCGGTCTATGCATCACGTTCTTGACTCGGATACGTCAACTTCGGGCGGAGCCATGCTGAACTCGCGCTCACGCAGATAGAAATCCGTCTCAAGACTCAGGCGATTAGGCTGTTTGCTGGTAAGCATTGGCCCAGTCGTGGAATCCCTCGACGTGTCGTCGCGTGGCGTCGAGTGCTGCTAGCCTGGCTAGCATGACGCAGCGAATCTGTTCGAGTGAGACCTGCACCGACCGCAGATTGGAGACGTACCGTTGAACTTCCTCCTGGACGATGGCATCGCCGGGAACTTTGCGAGGGTCTTCCGCCATTTCCGGCGCCATCCTGTCCAACAACTGTCCAAGTGCGCGTAAATCTTCTGCTCCTATGTCACCGGTTCCTTGGACCACGTTCTCGGCGCGCGACAAGAAGGCACGTAGTTCTTGATTAGCCGAGGCGAAGAGATCGTTACGGTTGCCGTTCATTAGCCGCTCCAGCGAGACTTAGGAACATCCGCGTTATCGAACGAAGGCGCAGGACGCACGTCCGATATGTCGGCCGCGCCCGGCTGATCCAACATGGATTGTTTTTCCACCGCATACCACGCCTGCCGCACTTCCGCATACAGCTCGATCAGTTGTTCAAGGCCCTCGGGAGTTGGCTTGGCATTGACCTGTACAATTAGCCCGCGAGTCACTTGATAGAACGAATGAAATTTTGTCGCGGATTCGCCGCCGCGCTCAAAATCCAGCACGCCGTCCAAATATCCAATCACGGCAAGAGCGTGGTTGAGCCTGTTGATCCGATTTTCAATCTCACCTGCCGCGAGTGCCATCAATGCCCACCCGAAGTCGCGGAGAATGGTATCGAACAGTGCGATGACCTCGCCGATGGGTGTTGCACCCTGGACAGCCGCCTCGCTATAGCTGAGTGCCGCGAAGGTACTCATGCTATCGTCGATAGCTGCTGCGTCAATTGCGATTGCAGCAGAGGAAGTTCTTCAAGTGTTGAGTTGACTTGCGAATAGGTTGCCGTGAGCTGTGCCGTTTGCGTCACCAAGGCCGCCTGCAAATCTGAAATTTGCTGGGACAAATCGCTCGCCTGGCTTTGATACCCCTGGGCGTCCAGCGCGAGTTCACCTCCGGGTCCGGCGATATTGGTCAGCACGGATCCGATGGCCGCCCCAAATCCGGTCAAGGGCGTCTGCAGAAAACTCTGCACACCCGAGAAGTTCGACGCCAGACTCGATGCCAGGGCGCCCGCGTCCACGGTGAGGGTACCGTCTTGGTTTGTATTGATCCCAATGCTTGCCAGACTGGTAGTTCCACTTCCGTTTGTGACTGTGAAGTTCGTGGCATTGAGCAACTGCGACTGGACATCGGTCAACGTAGGATCTGTCTGGAGCGGAGGAGCGACTCCGCCAGCGGCGAGTTGGAATTGCCCGTTGACGGCGGTTATCGCCGTGTTGTAGGCCGATACGAATAGGTTGATCGCAGTGGTGATCGAGGTCGTGTTGGGAGCCACCGCGACAGACACGGGAGTACCTCCCGTGGCGCCTGCCAGGCTCAGAGTCACGCCGGCGATCACTCCGCTGACCGTATTGGTGGCGCTGCTGATGGGCACGCCATCGACCTTGAGTACCGCGTTCACGCCAGCGACGCCTTGGTTCAGGTTGATTGGATTGTTACTCGTGTCGTGTAGCCCGCCGGTGATGGTCAGGTTGCCGGGAGCGCCCGAGGCCGCGCTGACAATAGCGAGTCGCGCGCCATTCGCATCGGTAATCACGCTCGCCTGCACGGCGTTCGTCGATTTGTTGATCGCAGCGGCGATCTGGGCCAGCGTGTTGTTTGTGGAATCCACGGTGACCGACGCAACCTGAGTGCCGCCGGCCGAAATCGCAATCGTGTCGCCCGTTGCCAGTGGAGTGCTGCTCGTGGCTATCGGGTCGGAGTAAAACGACGACGTGGTGGCCAGGGACGTGACGGAAATAGTGTGCGAGCCTGGAAGTGCCGTTGAGGTTGCCGATGCAGTGAGTACGCCTGTGTTGGAAGACGTGGCGACTTGGGATGCGAACACGCCTAATGGGTCATTGAGCGAACCGATCGCCGATTTCAGGGCTGTCAGGTTTGACGTGATCGCCGTAAGCGCGGCCGTCGCGTTGGTGACGCCGATCTGTTGATCCTGGACGTTTGTGATTCTGGCTTGCGCGTTAGCTTCGGAGGCCTGCACGAACGCCGAAACGTTAATGCCTTGTCCCAAGCCCGGAGTCGAGGTCCCGCCCGTGCTGGTGGTCCCCGACGAAAGACCCGTTGAAACTAAGCTGCCTAGTGCGGTGGCCATAAAAGTTACTCCTTAGCTCAAATAACAAGACTGAGATCAGTAGCGCGAAACTGAGAGGAGGCGCTGAAGACACTGCTGTCAGGACGGTTCCGTATTCGCGGCTCAGCAAGCGGTCGGGATTCCGGTTTACAAGGCACTTGCACATGATCGTTCCAGATGCGCGGTTGGGGCGAGGCTCACCGAGCCTCGCCCACCGCTTGTCTTAACTCACGGACTCTACTGCAACAGTTTGAGAATGCTCTGTTGCGCTGTATTTGCCTGGGCCAGGGCGGAAATGCCGGACTGTTCCAGGATTGTGTACTTAGAGAGATCGGCAACTGTGGTCGGTATGTCGGCGGCTGTGATTCCGTTTTCGGCGGCCGTCAGGTTTTGCGTCTCGGTGGTGATCACGGAGCTTGCCGCGGTCAGCCGGTTGACGACTGCGCCGAGGTTACCGCGAAGCGATGCAACGCTCGCGATCGCGGAGTTGATGAGTCCGAGAGTGGCCTGGGCATCCGCTGCCGACGACAGGTCATTGGTCTCGGTCGTGGTTACGGTACTCGCGGCCGCGCCGCCTGTGAAAGTGGCCCCGCTGACGGACACGCCCGCGCCCGAACCAGTCAAGGTATAAGTATTGTTATTTCCTGTGGTTAGAGCACTGAGGGTGACAGTCGAGCCAAGCGCCACCGCCGAGGCATGTGCGTCGGGTGCGGATGTGGAGGTTGAGGCCGCGCCGAAAAGGGTTTGTGCGCCAGCCAGCGTGCCATTGATCGCTTCAGCAAGATTATTCGCCGCAGTTGAGGCGCTGGCTCCGATCAGGACTTCGCCTGCGGTTGCTCCTGAAGCTGTAAGAGCCGTCTTAAAGGTGTATGTCGTGCCGTCAACAACCACCGTGCTGTTATTCGCTGGTTGGGCGGTCAGGTTGACTGTAGCAGTTGAGTTGGTAGCGGCAACAGTCGCCGTTTGAGTCCCGGCAGTCAAGCCCAGGGATGCAGCGGTCAGCGCTCCGGTAGTTACACCGATCGTGCTGCTGCTGACGCCATCGCTCAAGAACGTGTTGTTGGCAGTGCTGCTGAATACAGCCGCGCCATTGTAGTTGGTCGTGGCGCCGATCGAGTTAATTTCGGCATTGATGTTAGCGTACTCGGCTTGCACGGCTGTTCGCTGCGAATCCGATACCGAACCGTTCGCCGATTCGGTTGCCAGTGTAACCGCGCGATTCAGCAGCGTGGTCACCTGAGCCAAAGCACCATCGGCTACTTGAAGGGAACCGATTCCCGCGTTCGCGTTCTGTGCCGACTGCGTCAAGGCCGTGATGTTGGCCTGCAACCCGTTGGCGATGGCCAATCCCGCCGCGTCATCCGCGCCGGTGTTGATTCGCGAACCCGAAGACAACTGCCCGAGTGTTTTGGTCAAGCTGCTCTGCGTGAGCGACAACTGATTTTCTGCTGCTAGTGATGCGATGTTATTAAGAATTCCGATTGCCATTTGGTTGGCTCCTTAGATGTGGAAGTGATTCCGGTCCGATTTGGAGCATTCAGCCCCGGTGCTGTGCGGCTCCGGAACTCCCTTGGCTCGGCTTTCGGCTTGCGGAACGGTTCGTTTCTTCCTCCACTTCTCTTATCGGCATGGGTGCCCCAGGCTTTAGCCCTTATATTCCATTCGCTCGCGAGACCAATAGCTTTTTAATCCAGGCTGGGCGCATTCAATACGTCGTGGAAGAGCCGCAGTGAGGTCCGCGGCGGCGCGATCCGCATCGCGACTAGGAAAATCGGTTTAGGCTGTGCTTGGCTCTGTTGACATCCTGTGTGACGTAACCAGTTTTTCACTGCGGCTTCGTCATTGCTGTAGCTCGCCTCGTCAGAGGCGACGGTTTTCCGTTCAATCATGCGATAAATCCCCGCGTCTGAAGACGCTGGCTACAGCAATTGACGTTCGTACATTAGGATGTCAACAGAGCCGCCGAGCTTCATGATTTCAATCGTGTCCGGGCACCGCTGGCACCTTCAACGTATTGCCAAACTTCGATTGTCACTCAACTCCCCAGTCCGATTCGCCGATGGATGAGACGTAACGCAAACCTATTGAAATTCCATGCCCAAGGGGCAGAGGGATTGTTAATCGAATGATTCAGCTGACGCGACTCAATGGCCAGCCGCTTACGATCAACTCCGATCTGGTCAAGCAAATCGAAAATTCTCCGGACACGATGATCACGCTGCTGAACGGCGAAAAAATTATCGTTCGTGAAACCGTTGAGCAAATTGTCGATCGGACCGTGGCCTTTCGCCGGCGCGTGCTGGATGGGCTTGGAATGAATTTCTCCGGCTGGCCCGCGCCGAAGGGGGAAGAACTTCAAGCGGATCGCAAGGGTTCATCCCGCGAGGAAGCGTAGGACATGGATAAGGGCACGATTATCGGCATTGTGCTCGCTGCGGGAGCGATCCTTTTGGGCTTGTTCCTGGAAGGCGGTCAAATCGGCCAGATATTGCAGCCCACCGCCGCTCTGATCGTATTCGGAGGGACGCTGGGCGCCATCCTGGTTCAGTTTCCGTTGAAAGTGGTGATAACGGCATTTTTGAGCTTGGCGACTGTTTTCTTCGAACCGAAAAACGATCCCCGGCAGATCATCGAGGAAGTCGTGGCAATTGCTCACAAGGCGCGCCGGGAAGGGATCGTTTCGCTCGACAACGATTTGGACAAAATTCAGAACCCTTTCTTAAAGAAGACACTCATGCTCGCGGTTGACGGGACCGAGCCGGGAGAACTGCGGAAGATGATGGAATTGGATCTCGAAAAGCAGGGCGAACATGAAGACAATATCCCCAGAGTTTTTGAATCGGCCGGCGGCTTCTCCCCCACAATCGGCATCATCGGCGCGATCCTGGGCCTGATTCAAGTGATGCAGCACCTCGACAACATCGATGAGGTTGGGCGGGGCATCGCGGTCGCATTCGTGGCAACCGTTTATGGCGTGGGCGCGGCCAATCTTGTCTTGCTGCCGTCGGCCGGGAAATTGAAAATACGCATCCGCGAAGAACAGATCGTCCGCGAAATGGTTTTAGAAGGGGTCGTATCCATTCTGGAGGGAATGAATCCGCGCATGATCGAGACCAAGCTGTTTAGTTTCCTGGCTGAGACGCCTGCCCAAACAAATGAACAACCGGTGCACGTATGAAAAAAAAGCAGGCTGAGCACGTGAATCACGAGCGATGGCTTGTCTCCTACGCGGATTTCATCACTCTGCTCTTCGCATTTTTCGTGGTTCTTTACGCTTCCGCGCAAGTGGATAAGAGGAAGGCGGGCCGATTGGCGATGGCCATCCAGGTCGCGTTTCAAGAATTGGGCGTGTTCGATACTTCAAGCACAAAGGTGCCCGTGAAGGACGACGAGGCCATGCCGTTCGAGACCGTCCAAGTCTTGGAAAACATGCCCAGGGACGCGGATATGAAGCGCATCGTCAATCCGATGAAGGGCAATTTGACCAGTTCGGCCGAGGCACAATCTCTTGAAGACGCAAAGGAGGCGCTTGAGAAAGCGCTCGACCCTGAAATTCAGAAACACGAAGTCACGATGTCACTGCGCCGGGATGGCCTGGTGGTGAGTTTGAAGGAAATGGGATTCTTCGACAGCGGGTCGGCAACCATTCGCCCGGATTCGATGGGCGCGATCGCGCGTTTGGCCCAGGTCCTTAAGCTGCGGCCGGAGAATTTACGGATCGAGGGCCATACCGATAATGTCCCGATTCACACATCTCGATTTGCGTCGAATTGGGAATTATCCACCGCCCGTGCAACGGAACTGATTCGACTGCTAATTACGGACTACGAGTTGCCTGCGAGCCACCTTTCGGCTGCTGGATATGCCGAGTTTCACCCGGTTGCCAGCGATGACACCCCGGAGGGGCGCGCTCAAAATCGAAGACTGGACGTCGTCATCCTAGCTCCGTTTCAATCCGCGAGCCGGCCACCGGAGAATCAGGAACCAGTTACGCCGGATGTGCAGGGCCCGTGAAGGGTCGCCAAATTGCGTTTGACGGTCAAGCTTTCCCGCGCACAGCCGATGAGACACTCGTAAAACAATTGGAAGAACGTTTTGGCGGGAAAACTGCCAGTTGAAGATCCTCGTATCAGGGACCGTTATGGCAAATGAAACCACACTGCTGAAAGACGAGTCGCTCGCTGCGGAAAGCCTCTCCGACCCGGCCTGGATTCGTATTCGTGACCTGATCTACCAGGTGTCCGGAATTTACCAGGCCGAGAACAAATTCTATCTTCTTGTCGGCAGGGCCACTCGAAGAATGAAAATTGTCGGTGCGCGTTCCCCCCGTGAATACCTCGACTTTCTGACCGCCCGTCCAAATCGTGATACCGAGATGAGGAGCTTGCTCAACGAAATCACGATCGGGGAGACATGCCTGTTCCGAAGCATGCCGCAAGTCGACGCTCTTCGCAAAGTTGTGATTCCATCGCTCGTCGAAGCGAAGAAAAAGCTGGCCTACACGAAGTTGCGCATCTGGAGCGCGGGGTGTTCCACCGGTGAAGAGACGTACACGCTGGCGATGATTCTGATGGAAGAAACGCAGACCAACTTGAAGGGCTGGACGTTCGAGGTCGTGGCGACGGACTTGAACGACCGCTCCGTTGCTAAGGCGCAGGAAGGCCTCTACAACGATTACGCCGTCCGAAACGTGCCCCCGGAATTCATGAAAAAATATTTCACGAAAATTGGACAGGAGTTCCGCGTGGCGGACTCGGTGAGGCCGTTTATTTCGTTTAGCAGGATGAATATGCTCGAAGACAGCAAGATGCTGTTCATGCGCGGATTCGACGTCATATTTTGCTGCAACGTGCTGATTTATTTCGATGGAAAATCCAAGACCCGCACCATTCAGCATTTCTACAATGCCTTGCTGCCCAGCGGTTATTTCTTTCTCGGCCATTCCGAATCGCTATTCGGGATAAGCGAAAAATTCCGCCTGGTCCACTTTCCCGGAACCACGGCGTACTGGAAGGGTGGAGAATCCGCCGCGAAGGGAATAACCCCATGAAGACTGAGACGCTCGATCGCCTGCGCTCCAAGATCATCCGGATCGATGCGATGCCGGCTATTCCCGTAATCCTGCGCCCCTTGCTGCGTTGCCTCGACCAACCGGCCGAACAAATCGATGTCAATCGGATTGTGGAGCTTGTTTCCTACGACAAGTCCATTGCGGCCCAGTGCATACGCATGGCGAATTCCGCGTTGTTTAGCCGCGCTACACCTACAGAGACCGTCAGGTCGGCGGTGATGAGCCTTGGAAT
>Ga0265325_10003069_pt1 | contig 11034 bp, 9 predicted proteins | sample 41420metaG_FD_202090 | JGI IMG/M metagenome (GOLD analysis project Ga0265325, IMG submission 202090) | Rhizosphere microbial communities from Carex aquatilis grown in University of Washington, Seatle, WA, United States - 4-14-20 metaG | ecosystem: Host-associated > Plants > Roots > Rhizosphere >...
ATGATCGTCAGCTCATCCAGTCTTCCAGAAGTCATCGCCTCGGCGACGAAAAATCCGGAGACGATGCCGTAGAGCGGCACGATGACGCGCGACCAGGCAATGTACCGCTGCAGGTAGCTCCTGCTCCAGACGAGCCATAACATCGCCAGCGTCAACGGTGTGGAGAACAGAATGTGGATCATGACTCCGACCACGGGCGGTCGGTTTGGGGCGCTCGAGAACAGCGCCAGCGCCAGGTTTGCCAGCGAATAGCCGAGATTGAGCGCGGCGAGGAAAGTGAACCAGACACGCACACGAACCTGTACGCGCTGCAGGTGCTGCAGCAGGTACTGCTGTTCGAGCTCCGCTCCAAAGCGCAGCCCGACGTCTCCTTTACCCAGTTCCTGCAGGAACACTGAGTCAGGGAGGCTCTTGAATCGTTGCAGTGGCACCCGCTTAGCCTCTTTATGCTTCGTACATGTTACGCGGCTACGGGCCAGCAGAACCGGGTGCCGGCACGCGGTTAGCGTGCGAGCGGTCACAGAATTAAGGTGGCGCGGCGCAACAGCCGGGCGCGGGTGCCGGCCGGGCAACAGACCGCGGCCCGATCGCGCTACCGGCCGACCATCAGTATCGAAAACGAATCCGGCAGCATCGGTCCGCGGGCTGGACGCCCAGCCGGTCCGGGTGGAGCGTCTGCGGCCGGCGGCCCGTACTCAGCGGCCATCGTGAGCAGGTGATTCGTGCGCGTGTCCAGAGCCAGGGTCTTGGCTCCCGTCTTCGTCGACAGCGTCTGCTCGACCGCAAAGCTGGTGGGACTGTACTCCTTGATGAAGGTCATCGAGCCGCCGTTCTCGGCGCTGATGGCTTCCTGCGTAGCGGGATTGAACGCGACCGTATCGACGCCCGCGCCTGTCGGCAGCGTCGTGATGACACTGCCGTTCCTGGCATCGACGATGACGACGGTCGGTGCAGGCTGGCGGTAGTACGCAAACAGGACGTGGTGCCTGGCATCGTAGGAGAGCCCGCTGCCGCCGCTGCCCCTTGCGCTCAGGTCGTAGTGCGCCGTGACAGTCATGGTTCTCGCATCGACGACGGCGATCTGCGCCTTGTCCGAGATGTTCACATAGATCGTCCCCTTGCCGTCGCTCACGGCCTGCTCGGGCGCACCTCCGAGGTCCAGGGTGCCGACGACGGTTCCCTGCTTGGCGTCGATGACGGTGGCAAAGGGCGGCACGTGGCTCAAGACCCATACACGCCCGTTATAGGAATCGAACAGGATGCCATCGGGGCGGCCGTCCACGTCGATGCTCTTGAGCACCGTCAGCGTGCGCGCATCCCACATCGTAATAGGGTGAGTCGTGGAGAACCCGTGATGACTCTTCGGGTCCACCGTGGCGCCGCCGGCGCTGACATTCGCGATCGAGCCGACCGGCTCCAACGTGTCCAGATTGAAGACCGTGAGGCGTCCGGCCGGGCCGTTGCGCGGGATATACAGCCGGCGGTTCTTGACGTCGGCGAAGACATAGTCATAGCCGCCTTCCCCTCCCACCCGAGCGCTCTTCAGCACGGCATAGGAGCCCGGCGCTCCGTCCGCCAGCGCCGTGGAAGCCAATGCGAACATCGCCATCGCCGCCCACCACTTCTGATAAGTATTCATCCGGGGCTCGCACCCTGTACGTTCACGCGCAGCATGTAGACCGACTGGCTGGCGCACATGAACAGCCAGTCGCGCTTCGGTCCGGCGAAGCAGAGATTGGCACACGCTTCGGGCAGCCGGATGCGACCTCGCAGCTCGCCGGCCGGGCTCCAGACGGTGACGCCGCTGTAGCCGAGCGGGGCGTTGGAGCTGACCCAGATATTCCCAGCGCGATCGGCACGCATGCCATCGGGCCCGCAACGCACCCCGTCAACCATGCAGTCGGTGAAGACGCGCATGTTGGTCGCCTTGCCATCCTTGACGTCGAAAGCGAAGATCTTCCCGGCGTTGATCAGATACAGGATCCTATAGTCGGGGGAGAAGCAGATACCGTTCGGTGCCGGCGCCTGCTCGAACGGCACCACCCGATCAAGACGACCGCTCGGATCCCAGCGATAGGTGGCGACCGGCGCCTCGCGCTTCATCCTGCCGATGAGCCCGACGCCGATATCGCCGAGGGCAGGATCGAAGATCCCGTCGGGATTGCCGGGACCGCCGGCGAGATCCGGGTGGCCCTCGCTCAGACTGGTGCCATACGGGGGATCGGTGAACCAGATGCTGCCGTCAGGGTGTGGCACCAGATCGTTCGGCGAGTTCAGCAGCTGGCCGTCATAAGCATCGGCGATGATCTTCAGCGAACCATCGAGCTCCCAGCGCACCACGCGACGAAAGAACCCCTGACAGGAAATCTGCCGCCCCTGGAAATCGAAGGTATTGCCATTGCTGTTGAAGGATGGATTGCGGAACGGCGTAACCTCGCCGCTCTCCCAGATGTAGCGATGCTGGATGTTGGCCTTGATGTCGCTGAAGACCACGTAGTTGCCTTCGGCGCTCCACGCCGGCCCCTCAGCCCACTGGAAGCCGGTCTGCACGCGATGGATCGCGGACAGCCCGACGAGGAATTCGTTGAAGCGCCGATCGACGACCACGATGTCCGGATCGGGATAGATCTCCGGCGGCGCTGACGAGTCCCATTGACGCGGCGGATTGGTGATCACGCTGGGCGGTATGGCGATGGCCGGTTTGGCTGCCTGCGCCTGCGCCAGAGCGAGTGTCGGTGCGATCGCGCCTACTCCAGCGACGAAGTCCCGTCGAGTCCAGCGGTGTGTCATACCCGATCTCCTTATAGTTCTAATTCCAGATCCGGAACGCCCCTTCGTCCAACATCAATGATATCGTGGTTACCGGGCCGGTGCGAGCACGCTCATGGACTACACGGAACTGTTCCTGACATCGCTGCGGGCGTTACTGCGCAACAAGATGCGCAGCATCCTGACGGTACTCGGCATCACGATCGGCATCGCGGCCGTGATCTGCGTGGTGGCCATCGGCAATGCGGGCCAGACCCGCGTCGCGCAGCAATTGAACGCGCTCGGCGACAACTTCGTCTGGATCGAAGCCGGAGGGCGTGCGGTCAACGGGGTTCGGACCGGCACCCACGCGACGACCACGCTGACCCTTGCCGACGCGATGGCAATCAAGAATCAGATCTCGATCATCAAGAGCGTTTCTCCGAATGTGGACGATCCGGCGCAGGTCATCTTCGGCAATCAGAACTGGCATACCTCCTACCGCGGTGTTGCGCCGGAATACTTCGACATCAAGCGCTGGGTCGTGGATCAGGGCGCCTTCTTCTCGCAGGACGACGTCGATCGGGCTGCCGACGTCTGCGTGATCGGGCGCACGGTACGCGATCAGCTGTTCGGCGTGCAGAATCCGATCGGTGCAGTGATGCGGTTAGGCTCGCTGCCATGCAAGGTGGTCGCCACATTGCTGCCCAAAGGGCAATCGCTCTCGGGGCAGGATCAGGATGACACCATCATCGTTCCCTACAGCACCGCGCAGAAGAAGCTCAAGGGGATCAACTGGCTGGACGATATCCTGTGTTCGGCCGTCTCGCCGGAGGCCGTCAAGACCGCGGGTCAGGAAGCGACGGCGCTGCTGCGCGACCGCCACCATCTGCGTCCGGAGGAGGAAGATGACTTCAATATCCGCAATCCCGAGGACGTGATCCAGGCGCAGCTGGACGCGAGCCGCACCTTAAGCGTGCTGCTGATCGCGGTTGCGTCGATTTCGCTGCTGGTAGGCGGCATCGGCATCATGAATGTGATGCTGGTGTCCGTGACCGAGCGGACCCGCGAGATCGGGGTCCGCGTCGCGGTCGGAGCCACCGAACAAGCCATCCAGCTCCAGTTCCTGGGCGAATCGATCACCCTGAGTCTGGTCGGCGGCGCCGCTGGCGTACTGGTGGGATTCATCGGTACGGCGCTGGTCGGGAGGATGCTGCATTGGCCGATTCGGATGTCGCTCGAATCGGTCGTCGTCGCCGCGATTTTCTCGGTGACCGTGGGAGTCTTTTTCGGGTACTACCCGGCGCACAAAGCCTCCCGTCTCGACCCCATCGAGGCATTGCGCTATGAGTGAACCGTGATGCCCGGCAGCAGGTGGCTGATCGCCGGGGGCGTGGCGCTGGTGGCCGGGATGCTGGCGCTGTTCGGTATGCACCGCGGTGCCCAGCCGCAATACTTCACGGCCGTGGTGGAGCGCGGCGACATCTTCGACGTCGTCGATGCAACCGGCACGATCAATGCCGTTACCACCGTGCAGGTCGGATCACAGGTTTCCGGCGCGATCGCCAGACTCAATGCGGACTTCAATTCGCGCGTGCGCAAGGGCGACGTGATAGCGATGATCGATCCCGCGCTGTTCCGCGGGGCGCTGCTGCAGGCCACGGCCGACCTCGACAATGCGAAGGCGAACGTACTGGCCGCGAAGGCGAACCTCGAGAAGGCTAACGCATCCCTGCTGCAGACCAAGGCGGACTACGAGCGCACCGTTCCGCTCGCCAGCGTGAAGATGATCAGCCAGCAGCAGCTGGATCTGGTCAAGGCGAACTACGACACGGCAATTGCCGCGGTGAGCGCGGCTGCGGCGAATGTCACGCAGGCCGAGGCGCAGGTGCGCCAGAAGGCGGCCGCGCAGGCGGTGGCCCAGACCAACCTCGACTATACGGTGATCCGATCACCCATCGATGGCACCGTGGTGGCGCGCAATGTCGAGCTCGGTCAGACGGTGGCGGCGTCGCTGCAGGCTCCCACGATCTTCACGATCGCGCAGGACCTCACCAAGATGCTCGTGTACACCAAGACGGATGAGTCGGATGTCGGCAACGTTCGCCCCGGCACCGCGGTCACGTTCAAGGTGGATGCGTTCCCGAAGGACACGTTCAGCGGCAAGGTCAGCCAGGTTCGGATGAACCCGACTACGGTGCAGAACGTGGTCACCTATGACACGATCGTCGAGTTCGCGAACCCTGACCTGAAGCTGTTTCCCGGCATGACCGCGTACGTGTCCATCCCGGTGGCCTCGGTGCGCGGCGTCCTGAAGCTGCCGAACACTGCGCTGCGCTACAAGCCACCGCTGACGCCTGAGGAGATCCTAGCGATCTACAGGAGCGCCGGCATCGTCGGCTCAGAGCGCACCGTCGTCTGGAAGCTGCAGGCGGGCAATACGGTCGCTCCGGTCCAGCTGCAGCTCGGGATCACGGATCACGCCTTCACCGAGGTCACTGCCGTACTGAACGGCACGTTGCACGAGGGCGACGCGGTCGTGGTGCGCGCCGTCCTGCCGCAAGGCCAGACGCCGGGCACACTGCCGCGGTAGCAGCCTCGTGGAGCCAGAGCCGGTCATTCGCGTCGAGGACCTGCACAAGAACTATGAGCTCGGTGAGACGCGCGTGCGCGCGCTGCGGGGAGTGAGCCTCGACATCCGGCACGGCGAGTTCGTCGCGATCATGGGCTCGAGCGGCAGCGGCAAGTCGACCTTCATGAACATTCTCGGCTGCCTCGATCGTCCCAGCTCGGGGCGCTACCTGCTCGAGGGCACCGACGTCGCGCAGCACGACAAGCGTGCACTAGCGATGATCCGCAACCGCACGATCGGCTTCGTCTTCCAGGGTTTCCACCTGCTGGCGCGCACGACGGCGCTCGAGAACACCGAGCTGCCGACTGTCTACACCAGGATTGGCCGCCAGGAGCGTACCGCCCGGGCCCGTACCGCACTCGCCCGCGTCGGTCTGGCCGACCGTGAGCAGCACTATCCGTCCCAGATGTCCGGCGGCCAGCAGCAGCGCGTCGCCATCGCCCGCGCGCTCGTGAATCGACCCTCGATCCTGCTGGCCGACGAGCCGACGGGCAATCTCGACAGCCGCACCTCGATCGAGATCATGGGAGTGCTGCAGGAGTTGAACCAAGAGGGACTCACCATCGTCATGGTGACGCACGAGCCCGACGTCGCCCGATTCACCGGGCGCGTCATCGTTTTCCGGGATGGGCGCGTGCGCAGCGACGAAGCGGTTGCCCAGCGCGCTGACGCGCGGGAGGTGCTGCAGGCACTGCCGGCCGAGGACTAGCCCTTGATCGGCGGGTCCGGATCGAGCGGCGCGCGACATGGGAGGGCGCGACGGGTCGGCGCTATTCGCTCCCGACACCATGTTCCTTCAGTAGCGTATCGGCGATTCCGGGCATCGCTGCGATGAGCGCGTTGCCCGGTCCGTGGGTCTGGCTCGCGGCATAGGTACCCTCGAGCAGCAGTGCGAGCGCGCGTGCCAGTGCCAGCGGTCGCCGTGCGTGCGCGGCGCGCGCGAGTGCCGCCAGGCGCTGCACCACGCGGGTCTTGAATGCGGCAACCTGCCGCCGCACCTCGTGCGCCGGATCCGGAAACTCCGCGGCCACGTTGACGAACGGGCAGCCCCGGTAGCCCGGTGCCGCCGCGCGAGCGCGCAGGTCGCGGAACACCTGGCGCAACTGGCGCCCCGGATCGCTGGGATGCTGCGCGACGCTGGCCTCGATGTACTGCCAGAACCTGGCCTCGCGGCGACGGAGGTACTGCAGCAGCAGGTCCTGCTTCGACTCGTACTGCCGGTACAGACTCATCTTGTTGACGCCGGCGAGGCGGATGACCGCCTCGATGCCGACGTTGCGTGCGCCCTCCCGGTAGAACAGCTCCTCAGCCGCATCCAGGATCCTGGCCTGCGCGAGCTCGCCAGGCGTGCTGCGGCGGGCACGGGCCCGCCCGCGCGGCGTTGACATTGTGACCATGCGGTAACTAATATCCAATGTGATGTTACTGAGCGGTCACATGATAGCATGAAGACGCTGACCACGCGCAGCCCGGAACGGCTGCATTACGCCTGGGTGGCGCTGGCGGTGACCTTCCTGGTGTTGCTACTGACGGCCGGCGTGCGCTCGACGCCCAGCGTCCTGATGGTGCCGCTGGAACGGGATTTCGGCTGGTCGCGCACGCTGATCTCCAGCGCCCTGGCGCTGAACCTGCTGCTGTTCGGCCTGATGGGGCCGTTTGCCGCGGCCGCGATGCAGCGCTTCGGCGTGACCCGGACCGTGACCGCGGCGTTGTCGGTGCTGGCGCTCGCGGTGGCGCTCTCCAGTCAGATGAAGGCGGCGTGGCAGATGATCCTGATCTGGGGTGTGCTCGTGGGTGCCGCGACCGGCGCCACCTCGACCACGCTCGGCGCCGTGATCGTGAACCGCTGGTTCTCGCAGCGGCGTGGACTGGCGATGGGACTGCTGACGGCGAGTTCGGCCACGGGGCAGCTGCTGTTCCTGCCGGCGATGGCGTGGGTGGTGGAGCATCGTGGCTGGCGCCCGATCGTGCTGGTGCTCGCAGCGCTGGCCGCCGCGGTTGCGGCACTCGTGGCGTGGCGGCTGCCGGAGCGGCCTGCTGCCCTTGGCCTGCCGCGCTTCGGCGAGCACGCGCTGGCCGTGGCCGAGACCGCAACCGGACAGAATCCGCTGGTCAGCGCGTTCACGATACTGGGCAAGGCGGCCAGGGTCGGGGATTTCTGGCTGCTGTTCTTCACGTTCTTCATCTGCGGCGCGAGCACCAATGGCTATATAGGGACGCACTTCATCGCGATGTGCGGCGACTACGGCCTGTCCGAGGTCCGGGGCGCGAGCATGCTGGCGATGATGGGCGTCTGCGACCTGCTCGGCACGACGCTCTCAGGCTGGCTTTCCGACCGGTTCAACAACCGCGTGCTGCTGTGCTGGTACTACGGCCTGCGCGGACTGGCGCTGATGTTCCTGCCCTATGCGTTTGGCTACGCGTACTTTGGTCTGCCCGTTTTCGGAATCCTTTATGGATTGGACTGGGTCGCCACGGTGCCGCCGACCGTGCGGCTGACCAACGACGTCTTCGGGACACGTGAGGCGCCCGTCGTGTTCGGGTGGGTGTTCGCCGGACATCAATTCGGCGCAGCCTTTGCGGCTCTCGGGGGCGGCATGCTCCGCCACGGGCTCGGAAGCTATACGACAGCAACCATGATCTCCGGTGCACTGTGCGTGCTGGCTGCGATCCTCGTGCTGCGCATCCATCGCGTGACGCGCGTGACGGCGGCGGTACCGGCCTGATATTTGAATCCGCCCGGGAACTGGACTAAGTTCAGCCGGCATGGGAGACAGCGACGCCAATGACAAGCCAGGCGGGGAACCGGCGCAGAACCCAGAAGAGGCCAGTACCCAGAGGCCCGACACGGACCTGCAGAAGCCCAACACGGACCCGGCGTCCAATCCGCTGACCCGGCGCTTTTTCTTCGGCAGCGTTGGACTTTCCACCGCCCTCGCCGCCGCGTCGGAAACTCGCTTGCCCACCTTCCTGCTGGGGGAAGGCCCCGGCCCGGACTGGAACGCTACGGCGAAACTCGTGCAGCAGGCGTTCGACATGGCGGTCAACGAGTGGATCGGCCGGGCCAGGATCCAGGGGGGCCAGGTAAGTGGAGCTGCCGCCATACTCCCGCCCGGAACACTGATCAGCGATGTGAACATCGAGGCGAGAATGTTGACCCTTCTGGCCGGCTGGCGCGTGGCGCCGGAGATAGCGACGGCACTTGCGAGAGTCCTGGCCGCAGCGTGGATCGACTGGGCGGCGGGTTTCCAGATCCGCATTCCCGGGGCCTATCCGGCATTCACGGCGGTGCCGGGACCGTCCGCGCCGCCGACTCGGGCAGCGATCGCACCCCCGCTGGCGCTGGGAAGCTCCGCCGGCGAAGCCTCACTGACGGCAGCCGTGCTGGCAAACCGGCTGATCTCGGCGCTGCGCGCCTATGCAGCGAAGGACCTGCGAACACCTCCCGACCAGGCCATGCAGGCGCTGGCCGTGTGGGTGCAAAACAGTTTCATCGAGTGGAAACGCGGCGTTTCGCTCACGGGCCTGATGGGCAGGGGCCCCGTCCCGACATTTTCGCCGCCCTACGTGCCGGTCGGGCCGGTGACGGCCGGGGAGAGCTTCAGCGCGGGACCGCTGTTCGCCGGCCCTCGATTCGGTATCGCCGGGCCCTGACGCACGGGCAGCCGACAGGGGCTATCGAATGGGCAATCGATGAAAGTCCTGCTCATCAATCCGCCCTCGCCGGAGCAACTCGGGTCGCCGTTGCTCGGACTTCAGTATGTCGCGTCGTCGCTGCTCGCGCGGGGATACGAGGTCCGCGTCATCGACGCGGCCGCGCGTCACTTTTCGTATGACTCGGATTGGATCGCAAAGGAAGCGCTGGCCTTTGCGCCGCAGATCATCGGGGTCAGCCTCTTTACCCGGTGGGTCGCGCATGCCTATCGATTGGTCGAACGGCTCCGGGGAGGAACGTGGTTGCTCGTGGCCGGCGGCGCACACACGACGGTCCGTCCCGAGGAGACACTGAACTTCGGCTTTGACGTCGCCCTGACGGGCGAGGCAGAGCACGGTCTCACGCGCGTCGGCGCGTGGCTCGACGGCGAGGACGACATCGGGTCGATACCGGGGGCGGTGTTTCGCCGGCCGGACGCGAGCATCGGGTATGGACCGCCGCCCCAAGCCGTCGAGAATCTCGATGCGCTAGCGCCTCCCCACCTCGCGCAGCCCCTGTTCGATCCGCGCTGGTACGACCCGTCAGGACGCAATACGGCTCCCGGCGGAATCCTGACCAGTCGCGGTTGCCCGGCACGCTGTACCTTCTGCTCCAACGCGGTGACCGGCCGCTCGTTCCGCCATCGGTCCGCCGGGAACGTGACGCAGGAGATCAACGCGTGGCATGAGAGCTGCGGCATTGAGTACTTCCCGTGCTGGGACGACGCGCTGACAGCAAAGTCAGGGCGATTGCTGCAGCTCTGTGCGGCAATCGAACGGGACGTGCATTTCCCGTTCGCCTTTGGCGCCATCACGCGTGCCAACCTGGTGACACGCGACATGCTGCGCACCATGCGCCGGGCTGGCCTCGTCAACGTCAATTTTGGCGTCGAGAGCGGTGACGACGACATACTGCGCGCGATCAAGAAGGGCCTGCGGACGGACCAGGTCGTACGCGCACTCGAGTGGGCCAAAGAGGAGGGACTGGTCACCGCCTGCAATTTCATGCTGGGGTTTCCGCAGGAAACGCCCGTGGAGCTGGAGCGGACGCTGCGCTTCATGGAGCGGATCGCACCGCTGGTGGATGCATTCAGCACGATGGGGGTCCTGGTGCCATTCCCGGGCACCCCGATCTATGACGACTATCACGCCACGTATGGCTTCACGGAATGGTGGCTGCAACCTGCCTATAGCCGCTATTCCACACCACCCGTGGCTGATGACACCGAGCGCTACTATCGCTACTACATCGATGACGCCAACCTGGAACTCGATTTCTTCCACTACGATGAGGAGACGCGACGCTGGATCCAGGAATGCCTGCGGTACAAGGCCGAGCACAATCTCAGGAAGATGGGGCTCCTGCCCCAGCTCGGCGTGCGATGAGCGGCTGGGCGGATCCGGAAACCGCGCAGTACTATGAGGCCTTCTGCGTCAGTCACTCCCGCTATGCCGAGGCGAACGAGGCGCTGATTACGCGCGCGTGCGTCGAACCCGGCATGCGTCTGCTGGATCTCGCGGCCGGCACGGGCCGGACGGCTGAGCAGGCCATCCGGCATCTTGGCGAATTCGGTAGCGTGCTGTGTGTGGAACCCGCTGCGGGAATGCGCAGCGAAGGGATGCGACGGCTCAGCGATCCGCGGGTTGAATGGACCCCGAACCTGCCCGGTGCCAACGGTTCGTTCGATCGGATTCTGTGTGGTGCGGCGATCTGGCAAATGCTTCCTCTCGCGGAGACGTTCCGTGTGCTGGAGCGCCTGCTGCGTCCCGCTGGGGCGCTGTGCTTCAACATTCCGGCAGCCTACCTGCTCGAGCCCGACGAGCCCGGCGGCGGCAGCGATCCGTGCCTGTTATCGCTGCCCGCGCTGCTGATGGAACGTCCGGATCAGGTGCCCGCCCGCGGGGAGCATGGTGGTCAGGTGTCCGAACCACTCCGCGCGGACGCCATCGGCACGTGGTTG
>Ga0265325_10003071_pt1 | contig 11032 bp, 4 predicted proteins | sample 41420metaG_FD_202090 | JGI IMG/M metagenome (GOLD analysis project Ga0265325, IMG submission 202090) | Rhizosphere microbial communities from Carex aquatilis grown in University of Washington, Seatle, WA, United States - 4-14-20 metaG | ecosystem: Host-associated > Plants > Roots > Rhizosphere >...
AGTCGCGAGCAGGCGGTCGAAGAAGCCACCAAAGGCATCGAGACTTTGCGCGAGGGCTATGTGAACGCGATTCCGGTGGAGATCGCGGCATTGGAAGAGATGGTCGCCGCAAACGCATCCGATGAGATATCTGCGCATGAAATCGGCAACCTCTTGAGTCGCGCGGGCCGATTGCTGACCTTATCCGGCACGTTCGGATATGACCGTCTCGACTCCGTCGTGAAGCGCTTTTGCGATCTGGGGCTCGGAATGATCGAAAAAGGCATTACCTCTGTCGCTCCGATCGAGGTGCATTTGCGGGCCATGCGGCTTGTCTCTCCGGATTCCGCGCCGCTGGCTGACGAGGAAGCGCAGGAGCTGCTGAACGAACTCTCAAGAGTCCACGCACACTTCGAACTTCCCACAGAATCGTTCAAGGAAATGGTGCCACCGCTCGGAATGACCGAACCGCCGCCAATAAAAAGTGCCGCGCCGTCTCTTGGTTGACCGACAGTCTTTCATCATAATCCCCCGTTTTGGAAAAAGTCGCCATTGTCACGGGAGCGGGGAGCGGCATAGGTCGTGCCGTAGCGCTGGGACTGCAGGCAAACGGTTATAGCGTGGTCCTGGCCGGGCGCCGCAGAGACGCGCTCGAACAAACCGCGGCCGAAGCGGGCATCTCGCCGCGGTTGCTCGTGGTGCCCACGGATGTGAGCGACGAACGGTCCGTATAGGCATTTTTCCGCAATGCCGTGGAGCGGTTTGGCCGCTTGGATGTTTTGTTCAACAACGCCGGCATAGGCGCGCCGTCCGTCCCGATCGAGGACTTGAGCGCCGCCCAATGGGATGCCGTGGTGGCCGTGAATCTGTCGGGCGCCTTTCTATGTGCGCGTGAGGCCTTCAGGCAGATGAAGCGGCAGCAACCGCGCGGCGGACGCCGAGAAATAGGAACGGTAAGCGACGAGGAGCGGAATTGCCCCCCGCGCTCTTCATCTCGGTCGTGACCGGCTCTCTGTTGTCGGGTGTGGCTGCGACAAGGACAGGCTTACCGGGCGCTTAATCCTCCTTGACCCAATGTGAACGCTGGCAGCGGTCCGCGACCGGCTCGCAAATTGGTCTCAAGACCTGTCAGGACACGAATTCTGCACCGGATGGCGATTTTTACTGCCCTTACGGTCTTGTCATTTTGCGCAACCGGACCGATATCCTAGTCCGTCGTCGACTAGCACCGCGATGCGCGTGCCACGCAGGGATATTGTCGACGCGCCCCGCATTTCTAGGGGTGATCTTCTCTTAGTGGGAATGGACGATGCCGACAGGACGTATGGGGACATGGCCGGGGCGGGCAAGCGACGCCGTCGCGAAACGCTTGCCGCCGCAAGTGGCGCACTTTTTCACCAAGCGCATGATCGTCATGCTGATCTGCGTGTTCGCCGTGCTGCTGCTGGTGTTCGGCTTCATCATCGGCAAAGGCCTAATCGTCTCCGCCTATATGAAAAACATGGTGCAGACCACCACCGTGGCGACCACCCAAGCGCGTCCGACGGTCTGGCAGACTCGGTTGCGCGAGCCGGGCAGCATGCACGCGGTGGAAGGCGCCGATCTCGCGTCGGAAGCGGCCGGGCTGGTCACCGGCATCGGCTTTGTGGCCGGCCAGGATGTCAAGAATGGCGCGCTGCTCGTCCAGCTGCGCGACGATACCGAGAAGGCCGCCGCCGAGGAAGCGCAGCAGACCTACAGGCGCTACGCCGCGTTGATTAAGACCCAGGCCATCAGCCAGTCGAATTACGATAGCGCGTTGGCCAATCTGAAGAGCACCCGAGCCGCGGTGGAGAAGAAAACCATTCGCGCGCCGTTCGACGGTCGCGTCGGCATCCGCAATGTCGATGTCGGCCAATACGTCTCAGCCGGAACCGTGCTGGTGACCCTGCAGCAGCTCGATCCGATTTACGTCGACTTCCAGGTACCCCAGCAGCAATTGGCACTCTTGAAGGTCGGCAGCAAGGTCCTGCTTACCTCCGACGCCGTCGCCGGAGAGACCTTTGCCGGCGAAATTGCCGCCTTCGATCCGAAGGTCAGCGAAGCAACGCGCACCGTGCGTGTGCGCGCCGCCGTCCGCAATCCCGGCAAGAAGCTCTTGCCCGGCATGTTCGCGTCCGTCATCGTCGACGCCGGCCAGCCGCGGAATTTCCTCACCCTGCCGCAGACCGCGGTCACCTTCAACACCTACGGCAACACTGTCTTCGTCATCGCAAGGCAAACCGTGGGCGGCAAGGCGCAGCTCGTCGCTGAGCAGCGCTTCATCGTCACCGGCGACACAAGGGGTGACCAGATCGCGGTCTTGAGCGGTATCACTTCGAAGGATGTGGTGGTCTCATCGGGTGCCAACAAGCTGAAGAACGGCAGCGTCGTTACGGTGAACAACACGATTGTTCTGCCCAACGATTCCGATCCGCACCCGGAAGAAGAATAGGCCGCTTACGATGCATTTTACCGACATCTTCATCAAACGGCCAGTTCTCTCCATCGTCCTCAGTCTGGTCATCCTGGTGCTCGGCCTAAAATCGTTCCTTTCGATGACGGTGCGCCAGTATCCTGAGACCCAGAACGCGGTGGTCGCGATTTCGACCGCCTATCCCGGCGCCAGTCCGGAAACCATTGCCGGGTTCATCACCACGCCGCTGGAAAAGGCCATCGCCCAGGCGAGCGGCATCGATTACATGACGTCGTCGAGCTCGCTCGGCGTTTCGTCAATCTCGGTTAATCTGCGGCTGAATTACGATACCTCGAAATCGCTGGCCGAAATCATCACCCGGGTCAATTCGGTCAAGAACCAGATGCCGGCGGATTCGCAGGCCTCGGTGATCAACATCTCGATCGGCGAGACCTTCGGCGCGATGATCATCAGCTTCACCAGCAAGGATCTGCCGGCCAACAAGATCACCGATTATCTCATCCGCGTGGTGCAGCCCCAGATCCAGGCGGTCGAAGGCGTGCAGCAGGCGTCGATCATGGGCGAGAAGCGCTTCGCGGTGCGTGTCTGGCTGAAGCCGGACAAGCTCGCCGCCTACGGGCTAACCGCCAGGGATGTCTCCACTGCGCTGACCAGCAACAACTATCTGTCGGCGGTGGGCACCACGAAGGGCCAGATGGTGCAGATCAACCTCTTGGCGTCGACCAATTTGGAGAACGTCGATGACTTCAAGAGCCTCATCATCAAACAGAGCGACAACGGCTATGTCCGCCTCTCGGACGTCGCCAACGTCGAGCTGGGCGCCGAAAACTACGGTTCCAAGGTGCTGTTCGACGGTAAATCGGCGGTGATGATCAGCGTCGAGGTGGCGCCTTCGGCCAATGTGCTGGACGTCATCGAGAGGGTGAAGGCGGTTCTTCCGTCGATCCAGAAACAGATGCCACAAGGAATAAGCGCGAACGTCGCCTACGACTCCACCAAATACATCGACAACTCGATTTCAGAGGTGGAAAGTACGCTGGGCGAGGCGATGTTGATCGTGGTGTTCGTGATCTTCATCTTCCTCGGTTCGCCGCGCGCGGTGGTGATTCCGGTGCTGACGATTCCGCTGTCGCTGATCGGCGCCACCATCTTCATGCTGATATTCGGCTTCACCATCAACCTTTTGACCCTATTGGCGCTGGTGCTGGCGATCGGCCTGGTGGTGGACGACGCCATTATCGTTGTCGAGAATGTCAGCCGCCATCTCGAGGAAGGCAAAACGCCTTTGGAGGCGGCGCTTCAGGGCGCCCGCGAACTCGGCAGTCCGATCGTCGCCATGACCTTGGTGCTGGTCGCGGTCTATGTGCCGATCGGCTTCATGGGCGGCTTGACCGGAGCGCTGTTCACCGAATTCGCCTTCACCCTGGTCGGCACGGTGGTGATTTCGGCGGTTGTCGCCCTGACGCTGTCGCCGATGATGGCGAGCCGCATGCTGCGCTCGCATCACGACACCAAATCCGATCTCGAACGGCGAATCGTCACCTTTATCGACCAGAAGTTCGACGCGCTGCGCACCGGCTATCAGCGCCTTCTGCACGGCACTCTGAACGAGATTTCGGTCGTGGTCGTCTTCGCCGTCATCGTGATGTCCAGCATTTACTTCCTGTTCAGCATGTCGAAGAGCGAACTGGCGCCGCAGGAGGACCAGGGCTTCATTATCGGAACCTTCACACCGGCGCCGACCGCGACCATCGATCAGTCGCTGGAATGGCAGAAGCAGATCGGCGCGAGCGTAAAGGATTTCCCCGAAATCGCACACCTCTTCCAGGTCGCTTCAAGTTCAACCAACTTCGTCGGCTATGTGTTCAAACCATGGAGCGAGCGCACGCGCACGCCGAGCGATATTCAGCAGCAACTGCAGAAGGAGCTGAACGGTGTTGCGGGCATGCGCGCGGGCGTGTTCCAGCCGCAATCTCTGCCGGGACCGCGAGGGTTGGGCGTGCAGTTCGCCATTTTGACCACCCAGAGCTTCGAACAGCTCAATCAGGTGTCGCAGGCCGTGATGACCGAAGCGCTCAAGTCGGGCAAGTTCATGTACATGGACGCCGACCTGAAATACGACCAGCCGCAGGTCCGCGTGATGCTCGACCGCGACAAGATCGCCTCCTATGGGCTGACCATGAGTTCGGTGGGCAGCGCGATGTCGTCGATGCTGGGCGGCGGCTACGTCAATTACTTCAGCCTCTCCGGCCGTGCCTATCAGGTGGTGCCGCAGGTCGAGCGCGGTCAGCGGCTGAATCCAGCGCAGCTCGGCGACTACTATTTCAAGAACGATGCGGGCGACACGATTCCGCTGTCCGCCATCGCCACCTTTAGGACCGAGGTTGTGCCGGAGTCACTCAATCACTTCCAGCAACAAAACTCCGCCACCATCAACGCGATTCCCACGCAGGGCGTGACTTCGGGCGAGGCGCTGACCGCCTTGCAGGACATCGCCAAAAAGGTGATGCCGGACGGCTACCACCTCGACTATGGTGGTCAGACCCGCCAGCAGGTGTCGGAATCTAGCGCGCTGATTTCCACCTTCTTCTTTGCGCTGATCATTATCTTCCTGACCCTGGCGGCGTTGTTCGAGAGCTTCCGCGATCCGCTCACCATCCTGATCAGCGTGCCGATGTCGATTTGCGGCGCCTTGATCTTCATCGCGCTCGGCGTCGGCGGCGCCAGCCTCAATATCTACACCGAAGTGGGTCTGGTGACGCTGATCGGGCTGATCAGCAAGCACGGCATCCTGATCGTCCGCTTCGCGAACGATCTCCAGCTCCAGGGCACGGCCAAACGCCAGGCGATCGAGGAAGCAGCTGCGATCCGCTTGCGGCCGATTTTGATGACCACAGCCGCCATGGTGCTGGGCGTTATGCCGCTGATCCTCGCATCGGGAGCGGGTGCAGCAGCCCGGTTCAACCTGGGACTGGTCATCGCGACGGGTATTTCCATCGGCACCTGCTTCACGCTATTTGTCGTGCCGGCGATTTACTTGCTGATTGCGCGTACCCACACCCAAGAGGCCGGCTAGCCCGAGGCGGCTTGAATGCGCCCCTTGGTCGCTGGATAAGTCGAGAAATCCTTCTCTTTTTGAACAGTTGGGTCGCGATTTGCAGGTTTACGACGGCGCGGGCTGCTATATGATAGCGCTAACAAGGACACTGGGGGCGGACCAGAAAGGCTGGATTCCGCCCGCAGAAAATGGAAAAAAGCTGCGGGGTCTGCAAACGCCATGTTTCTAGGTATCGATGTCGGCACGTCGAGCGTTAAGGCTGTTCTGGTCGATGATAACGACCAGGTCGTCGCACAGGCTTCGGCGGCCCTCACCGTAGAGCGCCCCCAACCGTTGTGGTCGGAGCAGGATCCGGATTCCTGGTGGCGTGCAACGGTGGAAGCCGTGCGGTCCCTGCCGGAAAAAGAGCGCCGTGCGGTCAAAGCGATCGGCCTGAGCGGGCAGATGCATGGTGCTACCTTGCTGGACAGCGCTGACAAGCCACTGCGTCCGGCGATCCTGTGGAATGATGGCCGTTCGGAAGAAGAGTGCGTGGAACTCGAACGGCTGGAGCCGCGCTCGCGCGAGATCACTGGAAATCTTGCGATGCCGGGCTTTACGGCGCCCAAGCTGCTTTGGGTCAAACGCCACGAGCCGGATATTTTCCGCCGCGTCCAATCTGTTCTGCTGCCCAAGGATTATGTCCGCCTCAAGCTGACCGGTGAAAAGGTCAGCGACATGTCGGACGCATCGGGCACGCTGTGGCTGGACGTTGGAAAACGCGACTGGTCGGACGCCATGTTGGGAGCGACGAGCCTCAATCGTTCGAATATGCCGCAACTTGCCGAAGGCAATGCGCCGACGGGAAAGCTCCGCGCCGATGTTGCCGACCAGTTGGGAATTCCGCGTGTTGTGGTTGCCGGCGGTGGCGGCGACAATGCCGCCAGCGCCATCGGCGTGGGCGTCGTCGCACCCAAGCAGGCGTTCCTGTCGCTCGGCACGTCCGGCGTGCTTTTCGTGGTCACCGACCGGTTCCGCCCCAATCCGGCAAAAGCGGCCCATGCCTTCTGTCACTGTCTGCCCGGCCGCTGGCACCAAATGTCGGTCATTTTGACTGCCGCGGCCGCTATAGATTGGGTTACGCAGTTGGCGGGCTTCAAGAATGTCGTCGAGACCGTGGCGGCTGCGGAGAAGCGCGGCCCGCACAAACAGACCCCGATTTTCCTGCCTTACCTTTCCGGCGAGCGCACGCCCCATAACGATGCGCATGCGCGCGGCGTATTTTTCGGGCTGTCGGCGGAAACGACATCGGCGGATCTTGCCTATGCGGTTCTTGAAGGGGTGGCTTACGCCTTCGCCGACGGCATCGACGTTCTCAAGGAAGCTGGCAGCGAAATCAGCGACGTCACGGTCGTCGGCGGCGCAGTGCGGCTGCCTTATTGGGGGCCCATGTTGGCCACGGCCCTCAACGTTCCACTCACCTATCGCGAGGGCGGCGAAGTGGGTGGCGCGTTCGGAGCAGCGCGGCTTGGGCGGTTGGCTTTGACGGGCGAGGATCCTGATAAGGTCTGTGTCGCCCCGCCGGTAACGCGGATCGTCAAGCCTGAAGCGGGCCTCAAGGAGCAGATGGCGCACCGCCGTCCACTGTTCGTCAGTCTCTATCAAAACCTCAAAAAATCTTTCAGGGAGTTTGCCAGATGAGCCTTTTTTCCGATGTCGCCCCGATCCGATTTGAAGGGCCAGAAAGCAAGAACGACATGGCCTTCAAGGTCTACGACAAGGATCGCATGGTGCTCGGCAAGCGCATGGCCGATTGGCTGCGCCTGACCGTTTGCTACTGGCACTCCTTCAGTTCGTCCGGCATGGACATGTTCGGCTCGGGAACCTGGCCGCGCCCGTGGCTCGATGGAGAAATCACGCAGGAAGTCGCCGAGCAGAGGCTTGATGCGGCGTTCGATTTCTTCGCGCGGCTTGGGGCACCCTACTTTGCTTTTCACGATTTGGACGTCATGGCGACGGCCAATACGCTGAAAGAGCACGAAGCCAGCCTGAAGCGCATCGAAACCTCGATCGCGGAAAAAATGGCCAAAACAAAAGTCAAGCTGCTTTGGGGCACCGCCAACTTGTTCGGCCATCCGCGCTATGCGGCCGGCGCGGCCACCAATCCCGATCCGGAGGTCTTCGCGCATGCGGCGGCGCAAGTGCGCTTAATTCTGGAAGCCACGCACCGGCTTGGCGGCGAGAATTACGTGCTTTGGGGAGGCCGCGAAGGCTACGACACGCTGCTCAATACCGACCTGAAGGCTGAACTCGACCACCTCGGTCGTTTTCTGTCCATGGTGATCGAACACAAGCACAAGATCGGCTTCAAGGGCACGATCCTGATCGAACCCAAACCCTTCGAGCCTACCAAGCATCAGTATGACCGCGATGTCGCCGCGGTGTTCGCGTTCCTGCAGCGCTACGGCCTGACAAAAGAGGTAAAGGTCAACATCGAGGTCAATCACGCAACGCTTGCCGGGCTCGACTTCGAACATGAGATCGCGGCCGCCATTGCCTACGGCATTTTGGGCTCAGTCGACATAAACCGCGGTGATCCGCGCAGCGGTTGGGACACCGATCAGTTCCCCAACAACGCCCAGGATGTAACGCCGGCGATGCTGCACATCGTTCAGGCGGGCGGTCTGAACACGGGCGGCTTTAATTTCGACGCCAAGCTGCGCCGCCAGTCCGTCGATGCGAATGATCTCTATCTTGCCCACATCTCCGGAATTGACACGCTGGCGCGTGCGTTGTTGGCAGCGGAATCCATCATCGTGGAGAAGCGGTTGGCGAAGCTGCGCGAGGAGCGTTACGCCGGCTGGACAGGTACGCTCGGCAAGAAGATCCTGGCAGGTGAATACACGCTGGCGACGCTGGGCGATCATGCCGTCACGTCGGGCCTCGATCCCAAACCGCGTTCCGGCAAGCAGGAGCTGTACGAGAACATCATTGCCAGTCACTGCCGCTTCTGAAGAATGATCGTTTAAGGCGTTTGCAGTATATCCTCGCCCAGCGGCCCGCGCCCTGGGCGAGCGATCTCGCGTGCATCGCCGGGATCAAAACGCGCGCGGGCGGTACTCTGGAACCTTTGTAAAGAACGGCATCGCCGAACCGGCCTGTGTCGAAAGTGATTTGAAGGGATCGGATTGCCTCACACGCGAAGCAATTAGCCCGGCGTTCAACCATTCTTCACCAAATGACGAAGGCGTCAGATGCTTCCGTCGCGGGAACGACATTTTTAATAAAGTTCAATTAATATGCGCCGTATATCCTGATTCTATAGGGGAAAAAGGACACACAACAGCAAGCTGAAGCGCCGTAGCACGAGGCGTTTGCGGCATTAACGGATCGACATCATGGTTACACTTCTCCCACAACAACTGCCGAGCGAGATTTCGGGTCTGCAATCACTGGCGCTCGATCTGCGCTGGACATGGAGTCACGAAGGCGACGCACTGTGGACCTGTGTCGACGAACAGCTGTGGGAGCGCACGCATAATCCGTGGACCGTTCTGCAGAACGCTCCTGCGGAACGTCTCAAGGCGTTGGCGAACGACGCAAAGTTCTGCGACCATTTGGCGAACTTTGTTACGGAACGCCAGAAGTACCTCCAGACGCCCGGCTGGTTCCGCAGCACGGAATGGGCATCGCAAATCGGCGGCGTAGCGTATTTCAGCATGGAATTCGGTTTGGGTGCGGCGATGCCCGTATACGCCGGCGGCCTGGGTGTCCTGGCTGGCGACTTTCTGAAAACAGCGAGCGACCTGGACGTCCCGATCATCGGGATCGGGCTGCTCTATCAGGAAGGCTATTTTCGTCAGCTCGTCGATGCGAATGGCATGCAGCAGGAATTCTACCCCTACAACGAGCCTGCGGCATTGCCGGTCGAGCCTGTCATTCTTCCGAAAGACGGTTGGCTGCGGATCGGGCTCGAATTGCCCGGCCGAACCGTGCAGTTGCGCGTCTGGCAAGCGACCGTCGGCCGCGTAAAGCTCTATTTGCTGGACAGCAATGACACGCTCAACAGTCCGCTGGACCGCGGCATCACGGCAAAGCTGTATGGCGGCGGGTCGGAAATCCGCCTGATGCAAGAAATCGTCCTGGGTGTTGCCGGCTGGCGCGTCGTGGAGGCCCTCCACCCCGAGATTGAGATTCTGCACGTCAACGAAGGCCACGCCGCGTTTGCTGTCATCGAACGGGCTCGCCATCTGGCGCTGAAGCACAGTCTCGATTTCTGGGAAGCCTTGTGGGCCACCAGGGCTGGCAACGTCTTCACCACGCACACACCCGTGGCTGCCGGATTCGACCGGTTTCCGGCCGATCTTTTGCGCAAATATCTGCCTTATGTTGAAGGCGCTCTCGCCGGACGCGGGGTCAAATTGAACGACGTGCTGGCGCTCGGACGTTCCGACCCGCACAACCAGGACGAACCGTTTAATATGGCCTTCCTGGCGCAGCGCGGTTCCGCCATCACGCTCGCGGTCAGCCGATTGCACGGCGAAGTGAGCCGGCGAATCTTCCAGCCGCTGTTCTCCCGCTGGCCGAGCTGCGAAGTACCGGTGTCGCACGTCACCAACGGCGTCCATATTCCCACCTGGGACTCGGCCGGGGCCGACGAGATTTGGACCAAGGCCTACGGCAAGGAACGCTGGCGCTCGGGCGCCGTCGAGCGCGGCGAGCGCATCGCGCGTGTTTCGGACGAAGAGCTGTGGGCCATGCGAGGCGAGGGTCGCCAGCGCGTGGTGCACATCGCACGCAAGCATCTCGGCAGGCAGTTACGGGAACGCGGTTTCGACCTTGGGGCCGCACAGGACTGCGAATTGGTGCTCGATCCCAACGTCCTCACGCTGGGCTTTGCCCGCCGCTTTACGGAATACAAGCGTCCCAATCTTCTGTTGAGCGATCGCGATCGCCTGGAACGCCTCCTTCTCAACGAGATGAGACCGGTCCAGATTGTCGTCGCGGGAAAAGCGCATCCGGACGATTTTGTGGGCAAAGAAATGATCCAGGAGTGGATCAATTTCGGCCGTCAACAGCGCTTCCGGCGACATGTCGTGTTCCTGGAAGACTATGACATCTCTCTGGCGCAGGAGTTGGTGCAAGGCGTCGATGTCTGGATCAACACGCCGCGCCGGCCGTGGGAAGCATGCGGTACCAGCGGCATGAAAGTGCTGGTCAATGGCGGGATCAACTGTTCGACGCTCGACGGGTGGTGGGACGAAGCATACGACCCGTCGGTCGGCTGGTCGATCGGCGATGGAGCCGGTGGTACGGCCGAGAACGTCGATGTCCGCGACGCCGCGAGCCTCTACGAGACGCTCGAAGAAAAGATCGTCCCCGAATTCTACGACCGCGACGCCGAAGGGCTGCCCCGCGCCTGGTTGAACCGCATTCGGGACAGTATGGGCAAGCTGACGTCGGAATTTGGCGGCGCGCGCATGATGCGCGACTATGTGGAGCGGGCCTATGTGCCGCTGGCAAAAGCAGTGCGGATACGCACGAAGGACAACTACGCCCAA
>Ga0265325_10003072_pt1 | contig 11032 bp, 9 predicted proteins | sample 41420metaG_FD_202090 | JGI IMG/M metagenome (GOLD analysis project Ga0265325, IMG submission 202090) | Rhizosphere microbial communities from Carex aquatilis grown in University of Washington, Seatle, WA, United States - 4-14-20 metaG | ecosystem: Host-associated > Plants > Roots > Rhizosphere >...
AACGAGCTTTTCCGGCCCGATGGCTCCCTTCCTCGCTTCGGCGACAATTCGCCCGACCGCACCGGCCAGGATCTGTGGGGATTGCTTCCGGCTGCATTTTTCTACGGGCTGCTGAAGCAGCCGCCACGCCATCGCGCGATCACTCCCCTGACGGTTTTTTATTGTGGCGCCGGTCCGGACCTTCCGAGTTGCCCACCGGCGCAGTCCTCGCTGGTGTTCCCGAAGGGAGGCTTCGCTATTTTGCGTTCGGCTTCCCTGAACGTCGAAGTCGTCGCGCACGGCGACGCTCGTGAAAGCGTCGGCCCCCACGGCGATGCTGGGCGCGGCAGCTACGAGCTTTGGTGGAAGGGAGATGTCCTGGTCCGCGAGCCGGGCAGCTTCTTCAGCAACACCGACGCCAGCTCTCGTTTTTATCAATGCGGCGAAGCGCAGAATGTCACGTCGCTCGACGGCCTTCCGCCCGTAATCACCAAGCAGGATGCTCGTTTTCTCGCGCGCTGGTACTGGCCGGAAGGCGGCGTTTGGAAATCGCTGCCCGGCGCGGGTGCCGAGTTCCGCTGCGAAGCTTTCAGCCGTCTGCATCCGGGAATCGTCCTGTTTCGCACCTGGCGCTTCACAGACGCCGGAACGCTCACGTTTGCGGAACGCATCGAAGGCACGAGCCGTGTCCGCTTTGAATCGCGCATCTGTCTGGGCGACGCATCCTGGAATCCAGCTTCGTCGCGGGATCCCGATTTACGCCACCTGCTGTGGACTTCCGCCGACGGCTCGTCCGCCCAGATGGACGTTTCCGCGCCGCTTGGCGTCGCCATGGAAATCGCGCCCTGCCGGTTTCTGCCCGACTATGGAGTCGAGAAAGCGGGCCGCGTGCTATTGCTGAAGGGCACGCAAAGGCTCCCGTTCTCATGGACGATCCAGTGGAAATTCAGCCCAGGCGGCGCGGCGTGACCACCGTGTCCAGCCCGCGCCAACTCGAGAGAAAATCGCCATGTGCGGCATAGCCGGCATATTTGACACCAGGACGCACCCGCGCCTCCACGACGTCCAGCCGATGGTCGACATTCAGTCCCATCGCGGCCCAGACGCCGACGGTTTTCTCGTCGATGGCCCCGTAGCCATGGGCATGCGCCGTCTCTCGATCATCGACCTCGCCGGTGGCGACCAGCCCATCTTCAACGAAGATAAATCTCTCGCCGTCGTCATGAACGGCGAGCTGTTCAACTACGTCGAGCTCCGCGAATCGCTCATCCAGCGCGGCCACCGTTTCTCCACGAAATCCGACACCGAAGTCCTCGTGCATCTCTACGAAGAGCACGGCCCGGCTCTGCTCCCGAAGCTGAACGGCATGTTCGCCTTCGCTCTCTGGAACCGCAAGTCGCGTTCGCTGCTGCTCGCCCGTGATCGCATGGGGGTCAAGCCGCTCTACTACGCACGCGCCGGTTCGCGCTGGCTCTTCGGCAGCGAACTCAAGTCCCTGCTCACGCAGCCCGAGCTCGAAACCAGCCTCGATCCCGACGCCATCGCGGATTTCCTCCGCATCGGCTACATCCCGCGCGAAGCGACGCCCTACCGGCAAGTGCGCAAGCTGCTGCCGGGCCACTACCTGCTGATTCGCGAGGAGCGTTCCGAGAACCGCGCCTGGTGGGATTTGTCCGCCATTCCCGACGGCACGGTGAAAGATTGCGATTCGTCGCAGCTCCAGCTCACCGAGGAGTTCGACGACGCTGTCAGGCTCCGCATGCGCAGTGACGTCCCGGTGGCGTCGTTTCTCAGCGGCGGCCTGGATTCGAGCCTCATCACCATCACCGCGCAGCGCCAGTCGGACGTCCCCATGCGCACCTTCGCCATGGGTTTTGAGCACAGCGAGTTCAACGAGCTTCCCTACGCTCAAGCCGTCGCGCAGCGCGCGGGAACTCAGCACGCCGAGCTTCTCGCCTCCGTAAACGATGCCGTCGAGAAACTGCCCCTGCTCCTCTGGCACATGGACGAGCCCATGGGCGATTCCTCCATCATCCCCAATTACCTGATTAGCCGCATGGCTGCCGAGCGCGTGAAGGTCTGTCTCTCCGGGCTTGGCGGCGACGAGCTTTTCGGAGGCTATTCGCGCTACGTCGACCCCGGCGCCGGAAAGATCCGCAGGATTTTCCAGCATGCCCCCGGCGCTGCCCGCGCGCTTGCGCCCGCTGTCGACCGCTACAAGTATGCCTGGGCGGAAGAGCTTCGCCTTGCCGGCGACCCTTCCATGGCGTGGCGCAGCTATCTTCACAAGCTGCAGATTTTCGATGCCCGCGCTCTTGAAAACATCGGTTTCCCGGCCGCGGGTCGCGTCGAAGAGACGATTGCGTCGCTTTGGGCGAAATATCCCGGCAGCGATTCCATCTCGCGCCGCCAGTTCATCGACCAGAACACCTACCTGCCCGATCAGATTCTTGCCGTGACGGATCGCATGTCGATGGCGGCCTCTCTCGAAGTGCGCGTGCCGTTCATGGACTATCGCCTGGTGCGTTTTGCGCAGCGTGTTCCCGGGAGCCTGAAGCAGAACGCCTCCGATTTTAAGATCCTGCTCAAGAAAACGCTGGGCCAGCGCTGCCCGCCTGAAATCCTGAGCCGGCCGAAGTGGGGCTTTGACACGCCGCTGCGGCGCTGGGTGCAGCAGCCTGGCCTCTACGATCTGATCCGCGGCTTGCCGGAAGGCGCCGCCGTCAAGCAGGGCTTGCTCAAAGCGGACGGGGTGCGCGCCCTGGTGCAGGATTCGCAGACGGCCAGCCGCAACGCCCGCCGTGTCTGGAACCTGTTCGTGCTCGACGTCTGGCTGCAGGTCCACAGGCGCCCCGCGCCTCCGCGCGAGACTCTTTCGGAATTGCTCGGGCAGGCCGCCCTCGTATGAACGCGCCGCACGTCACGATTCTCACTGCCGTTCGCAACGGCGCGCGGCACATCGCGTCGACGCTCGAGTGCGCCCTGCGGCAGACCTGCGCCGATTGGGAATACATCGTCGTCGACGATGCCTCCACCGATGAAACGATCGGCATCGTCGAAGAATTCCAGAGCAGGGATTCCCGCTTTCGCCTTCTGAAGCGCGCCGTTTCCGCGGGCCCCTACGCCGCCGCCAACGATGGCTTGCGCGCGGCTCGTGGGAAGTACGTCGTTCGCTGCGATGCGGACGACCATTTTCCGCCACAGCGGATCGAGCGGCAGTTGCGGTTTCTCGCCGATCACCCGGAATACCGCGCCTGCGTCTCTTACTGGCAGGGATTCAACGAAAAGGGCATCATTCCGCGCACGGTAACCGCTCCCCGGAATCCGCGCATCTTCCGCTGGGAGCTGCTGTTGCGCGCTCCGTCTCTCCACAGTGCGGTTTGCTACGAGCGCTCCGCTATCGAGGATCTCGGCGGTTACCGCGAACTTCCGCTGTCGCAGGATTACCGTCTTTGGTGTGAACTCACACGCCGCGGCTGGTTGGGCACTCTCCCCGAGGTTCTTTGCTATGTGCGCTATCACGAAACGCGCCAGACGCACGCGAACGCCGCGCTGCAAACCGACCTGGGCCTGGACGTCCTCTCGGACCATATGATTGCGCTTACCGGCGAACGCTGGTCGCGCGCCGACCTCGCCGCGCTGCGCACCGTCGGTTTGGGCCGCACCATGCCCGTCGATCGAGGCATCGAATTGCTCAACCGTTGGGACCGTCTCTGGCAGGCGGCGGCGGATTTAACTCCCGCAGACCGCCAGGAACTCGCGCGTACTTCCGCATTCCGCCGCTGGAAGCATCTGCGCGGCAACGCGCGTCAGCAGCCTGTGCCGGTCATGATGGGCTTGCTGAAACTGGCCACCACCCGCTCTCACTTCCTTCTGCCTGCGCTGCGGGAGGCCCGGTGAAAAAGCCGATGAAGATCTGCTTTGTCTGCAACGAGTACCCTCCCGGCCCGCACGGGGGCATCGGGACGATGACGCAGCTTTTGTCGCGCGCGCTTGTGGAGGCCGGCCACGAAGTGCGTTCGGTGGGTGTATACCCCTCTTGGTATGAGGCCCCGGAAACGCAGGATGACCGCGGAGTGCAGGTTCTGCGGCTGCGCGAAGCCGGGCGCCCGCTGGGCTGGATCGCTTCCCGCTACCGTCTGTATCGGCAGGTTTCGCGGTGGGTCCGTGCGGGAATGGTGGACATCGTTGAACTGCCCGACTATCAAGGCCTCGCCGCTGGATGGAGGCCCTTGCAGGCGCCGGTGGTTGCGCGCCTTCACGGTTCGCTCACCTATTTTGCGGCCGAACTCAACCGGCCGATCGATCGGACATCGTACTGGCTGGAGCGCTCCTCTCTTCGTCGCGTCGACTTCGTTTCTTCGGTTTGCCGCTACACAGCCGCGGTGACGGAAAAAGTGCTCAAGGTTCCGATGGGCTCGGCTGAGATTCTCTACAATCCCGTTGAGACGCCGCCCGCCTCGGCGGATCTGCCCCGGAATTCCAATCGCGTGATTTATAGCGGCACCCTCACCGGGAAAAAGGGGATTGTTTCCCTGATGAAGGCATGGCCGCTCGTCGTGAAGGCCCAGCCCGGCGCGGAGCTGCATATCTTCGGCAAGGATGGGCGCGCCGGCGACGGCGGCTCGATGCAGGAATTTCTCTGCACGATGCTGAACGGCCAGCGGACCAGCGTGCATTTTCACGGGCACGTCGCGCGCAACGAATTGTTCGATGCCTACCGCACCGCGGGCGCGGCAGTGTTTCCTTCCTACGCCGAGGCCTTTGCCGTCGCGCCGCTCGAGGCCATGGCCGCCGGCTGCCCCACGATTTTCAGTGAGCGCGGCAGCGGTCCCGAATTGCTCGCGCACGAGCGCGAAGGTCTGTTGGTCGATCCCGACAAGACGGGTGTTCTGGCGCAGTCCATTCTGCGCGTTCTGCAGAATCCATCGTTCGCGCGCGAGATTGGCGAGGCCGGCCGCCGGCGCGTCCAAAACGTATTCAGCATCGGGCGCATGGTGGCGCAGAATGAAGCCTTTTACGACCGCTGCATCCGCGAGTTTCGAGCGAAATTATGAATCGTCCCGCGAGTACGATCGATGAAACCACGCCTGCCGGCGGAGCGCCCGTGAGCGTTACGCCCATCCAGCGGGAAGTTGGCCTCTCGGGGGCGGCCTTGCCGTGTTGGTGCGGGAGCGGTGCGTGGTCGTTGTGCTTTCGCACGCCGAAATTCGGCCTCGTCCGCTGTTCGGCTTGTGGCACCTTCCAAATCGATCCGCCGCCGCTTCGCGCAGACGACGAAAGCGCGGAATTCTATACCGGCTATTATTCCAAGGGCCACGCGCCTGAGGTTCAGGCCGCGCTCCGGGTATCGACACGCAATGCCTGGTTCTGGCGCGTCGCCGGGAAAGTGCCGCAACTGGCCGAAGTCCGCGAGAGCGTGATCGACATCGGCTCGGGTGATGGGCACACGTGTGCCGAACTTCATTCCGCGGGATGGCCCAGCGTCACAGGCGTGGAAATTTCGCGCAGCCGCGTGGCTCGCGCCCGCCGGATGTATCCGCAAATCCCCTTCTATGATTGCCCGCTCGGTGATACCGGAATTTCCGAAGAATCGTTCGATCTGATGGTGATGGACAGCGTGATCGAACACCTGCCGAAGCCTGTTGAAATGGTTCGCGATCTGCGCCGTTTTCTGAGGCCTGGGGGTACGATCGTGCTGCTCACTCCCAACATGGAGTCGGGGCACTTCCGTTTCCTGCAGCGCCGCTGGACGGGCATGCTTGCTCCCCATGCCCACATTTTTCTGTTTGCGGCTGCGGGGCTCTCCGAATTGCTTGTGCGAGCCGGCTTCCGTGTCGTGAACAGCGGCAGTCTCCACATGCCGGTGTGCCAGCCGGCGGATTACCTGAAGCGCCTCCTTGCGGGAGACTTGAAAGGCGCGATCTGGCGCGCCCATCAGGAAATCGGCGGGTTCTACGGCCGCTCGATCGGCGCAGGCCCTATGTTGTACGCGGTGGCGACTCGGCCATGACGCAGCACGCGTGCATTCACGAGAAGCTGGTCATCGTCTCGCACGTCGTTCATTACAAGTCCGGCGGGCGCCTGTATGCCTATGCCCCTTATGCGCGCGAGATCGAGATCTGGGCGGACATGTTCGATCGCGTCCTGCTGGCGGCACCCTGTCGCGAGCAGGAGCCGCCGGGCGATTGCGCGCTTCTCGACCGCGCGAATTTTAGCGTGGTTCCGCAGCGCGAGCTCGGTGGTGAAACGTTGGCTGCCAAAGCGAAGCTCCTTGTTCTGCTGCCGGCGCTCCTGTGGGAGCTGGGTGCCGCGATTCGTCGGGGGGACGCGCTGCACGTGCGCTGCCCGGGGAATCTTGGGTTGCTGGGGTCTTTGCTGGGGCCGCTTTTCTCAAAACACCGAGTCGCTAAATATGCGGGCCAGTGGAGCTCGGGGGCGAACGATCCGTGGAGTATCCGCTTTCAGCGCGCCGTATTGCGTTCCCGCTGGTGGGGCAGTCCGGTCACCGTCTATGGGCGCTGGCCCGGTCAGCCTGAGCACGTTATTCCATTTTTCAATTCCGTGGTGACCAGGGATCAAATCGCTGGAGCGCGTGCCGCTGCGGCGAAGCGCGGTCCAAACGAGCTGCGGCACGTTTTGTTTGTCGGCCGCCTCGCCCGCGCCAAGAATGTCGATGTTCTGCTGAAGGCCTTGGGCCGCTTGCGCGAGGAAGGCATTGCGTTCACCGCGACCATAGCTGGCGAAGGTCCCGAAGTTGCTTCGCTGCAGAGCTTGAGCGCCGGGTTGCAACTGGACAAATGCGTATCCTTCGCCGGCGGCGTGAGCTTCGAACGTATTGTCGAGCTTCTCGGGCATTCGGGCGTGCTCGTCTTGGCATCGGAGACGGAAGGATGGCCCAAGGCAATCGTGGAGGCGATGGCTTTCGGGCTGGTGGCCATTGGTTCGCAGATTGGCTTGGTGCCGGAAATTCTGGGCGAAGGCCGGGGTCTCACGGTCGCGCCGCGCGACGAGGATGCCTTGACTGCCGCTCTTCGCAATGTCCTGAGCGCGCCCGAAAAATATTCTGAGATGCGGTCGCGAGCCGCGGCCTGGGCCGGAAACTATACGATTGAATCGCTGCGCGACGAATTGTTTTCCCTGCTGGCGAAAAGCTGGGGCCTGCCCCTCTCCAAAGAGCTGGACGACCAGGCAAGCGAAGGCCGGGGCAAAGAATCGAAGGCCGGCCAAATCGCCTCCGCCGTGTGCGCACATGAGTGAAATGGAAACCAAGGGCGCTGCCCTAATTGCTCCTGGCGTATCGGCGGCCGATTCCGCTAGACAACCTATTGGCCCCCTGAAGGGCATTTCCATCGTCAGTGCGTGCCGCAACGAGCGGAAGCACATCCGCGCCTTCATCGATTCGCTGCTTGCGCAGGATCTCGCGGGCTTCGATTGGGAAATCATCATCGCCGACGGAGCCAGTGAAGACGGCACAAAGGAAGCCCTATCCGAGGTTTCGCGCGAGAATCCGCGCGTCGCCGTGATCGATAACCCCTCGCGCATTGTCTCTACGGGGCTGAATGCCGCCATTCGCGCGGCCCGGAGCGACATCATTCTCCGCATGGACGCGCACACAGAATACGCCTCCGACTACATTCAGCGATGCGTGGAGGCCCTGGAAACCAGCGGCGCTCAGAATGTTGGAGGGCCCGCTCGAACCAAGGCCGAAGGGCGCCGCGCCGGCGCGATCCAGGCCGCCTACCACAGCCGCTTCTCCACCGGAGGGGCCAAATTTCACGACGAAAACTATACGGGCTATGTCGATACCGTCACTTACGGCTGCTGGCGTAAAGAAACCCTGCTGAAGCTGGGACTGTTCGATGAAAAGCTGGTGCGCAACCAGGATGACGAACTCAATCTTCGCCTCACCCGCGCCGGCGGCAAAATCTGGCAGTCGGCTGAAATTGTCTCCTGGTATCGCCCTCGCGCGACTCTTTCCGCATTGTTTCGCCAGTATTTCCAGTACGGATTCTGGAAAGTCGCGGTCATCCGAAAACACAGAATTCCCGGATCGTGGCGGCATTTGATACCCGGCGTTTTCGTGGCGGGGAATATAGCGCTGCTTCTCGCGGCGCTTTGTCTGGCGGTTGCTGGGCGTGGAGATCTAGCGGAGAAAACGTTGCTTGGCTGGGCGGCCGTATTGGCCGCATATGTTCTGGCATCCATTGTCGCGTCGGTTGCCGCGGCAAAGAAATTTGGGTGGCAGCTGTTGCCTTATCTTCCCGGCACATTCGCCGTCTTTCATGTGTCGTACGGTCTGGGGTTCCTGCTAGGCTCGGTTTATTGGAGCTTCGCGCGTTCCGCGCATTCCCGGTTGGGAGAACTGTTCGTGGGTGTCACTCGATGACCGTTCCTCGCACAATGAACCCCCCGCCAGCGGACTCTGAAGCAAGCGAGATTCTCCGTATTCGCGCGGAGTACGACCGCCGCCAGCGCGAAATTCCCCGTGACTTCTACAGTTGGGGCCGCCTGTCCAATTACTTCCTCGATACGCAGCTCGTCCGCGCTTGCATCAACGAGCTGAATCGGGAGGGCCTGTTCCCGCTCGAAAACCGGAAGGTCGCCGATATCGGATGCGGGTCCGGCAGATGGCTGCTCGAGTTTGCTCAATGGGAAGCCGGCGAAATCCACGGCATCGAGCTGGATGAAGACCGGTTGGGGCGCGCCAGAGATCGCTTGCCTTCCGCGGATTTGCGCGTCGGTGATGCGCGCCATCTTCCCTGGGGCGACGATTCCTTCGATCTTGTTTCGCACTTCACTTTGTTTAGTTCGATCCTGAACGATACGGTGAAAAAACAGATTGCCGCGGAGATGATGCGGATTGTGAAGCCGGCGGGCGTCATCCTGTGGTTCGACTTTCGCGTGAACAATCCGCGCAACCCGGGTGTTCGCGGTATTGACGCCAGCGAAATCCGCTCGCTTTTTCCGGGGTGCTCGGTGCGGCTGCGTTCGGTCACGCTGGCGCCGCCGATTGCACGTTTCGTAGTGCCGAAGTCTTGGATCGCAGCGTGCATGCTCGAAAACATTCCCTTCTTGCGCACGCATTATCTGGGAGTGATCCGGAAGCAGGCGAAGTAGGCCCGGCGCAGTACCGGGACGAAGGTACCGTCGGATTAGCACCAACAGGCCGTTCTAGCGCCCCGCCTTAGGCGCTATAGTCCTGAGAAGTGTCGCAGTTAGTAGAATTACGCACTACAGTTAGAACTTTAAGGAATCGCTGATGCCATCCGTCGAACAGAATTTAGATCTCTGGAACAAGACATACGACTGGTCCAAGTCAGGCGATGAATGGTCGAGCGCCTGGGGCGGCACCGATGTGATGTGGCAGAAGTCCCTCTACCCGCGCATCAAAAATATGTTGCCCGCGCCGGTCATCCTGGAGATCGCGCCCGGATTCGGCCGCTGCACTGCCTATCTCAAGAACTATTGCGAGCGGCTCCATGTCGTGGACTTGAGCCCGCGCTGCATCGACGCTTGCAAGCAGCGCTTCGCGGGCGAATCGCACATCTCCTATTACGTGAACGACGGTAAGTCGCTGGAAATGATTCCGGATAACTCGATCGATTTCGCGTTCAGCTTCGACTCGCTGGTCCACGTGCAGGCCGAAGTGATGGAAGCGTATGTCCAACAGCTCTCCAGGAAACTGAAGCCTGCCGGCCGCGGATTCATCCACCACTCCAACCTGGGTTCCTATCGCGGCACGCGGCTGTTCCATCGCTACCTCAAGAAGATGGGGCTTGGCGAAGTCATTAAAAGTAAAGGAGTTCTCATCGATCCAGTGTGGCGCGGGGACGACATGACGGCGGATAAATTCGACCGCTACTGCACCAGATACGGGCTCCATTGCACCAATCAGGAGCTGATCAACTGGGCCAATCAAGGGTATCTGATTGATTCGCTGTCCACGTTTACCGCGGACAAGAATTGGACGGGTAAGAGGATCGTCCAGGCGAATCCGAACTTCATGCAGGAAGTGCAGGAGTGCCGCATGCAGGCGGAATCCGCGCAGAAGCAGACCGGAAGCCGTGCGGCGGAAGCCCCCGTGGCGGGCTGATTTACTTCAAATTGATTATATTCGGGGATGCCCTAAGTGCGATCGCCAGCCAAACTCGCCACCTTCTTGTACCATGATGTGGCGGATGATCCGACAGAGTCGGGCTTTCAGCGCCGCTCGGCGATGCCTTACAAGCAGACCCGCGCGTGTTTCGCGGCGCATTTGGATGGCATTGCGAAGGCCGGGCGTTCCCCCGAACGGGTTGCGGAGGTGGATTTTGGCGAGCCCGCGAAGAGCGTTTTAATCACATTTGACGATGGCGGCAAAGGCGCGCTGTACGCGGCGGAAGAACTCAACCGCCGCGGCTGGAAAGGGCACTTCTTTATCACCACGAGCCTGCTCGGCACGCGGACCTTTCTGGACGCGGGGGCCACGCGCTACCTGCACAGCTGCGGGCATGTGATCGGAAGCCATTCGCACACTCATCCGGATATTTTCAAGGATATTTCCTTCGAGCAGATGGTGGAAGAGTGGCGCACGAGCTGCGGCGTTTTGTCGGATTTGCTAGGTGCGCCGTGCGTGACTGGGTCGGTGCCCGGAGGCGACGTCTCGAAACGCGTGTTTGAATCCGCGAACGAAGCCGGAATGAAGTTTCTATTTACATCCGATCCTATTCTGTCGCCCGAGCTGGAAGGGAACTGCTGGATCATCGGCCGGGTTTGCCCCAAGACCGATGCGCCCCTGCCCGACATACAACGGCTTGCGGAGTTTCGCGGCTGGAAGGGGATGCTGCTTCGCCGTCAGGCCAAGACGATGCTCAAAACATCCTTGTTTCCGCTGTATCGCATATACGTGCGCTATGCCCTCCAACACCAATAGAAACCGCGTGGTGATCCTGTGCGGCCCGCGGCCGCACCACATGAACACCTGCGCCACGCTCATCCGCAGCGGCTTGAACATCGCGGGGATCTGTATTGCGGACCAGCGCACCGCCGGGCTGCCGCTGCAATATCTTCT
>Ga0265325_10003073_pt1 | contig 11031 bp, 12 predicted proteins | sample 41420metaG_FD_202090 | JGI IMG/M metagenome (GOLD analysis project Ga0265325, IMG submission 202090) | Rhizosphere microbial communities from Carex aquatilis grown in University of Washington, Seatle, WA, United States - 4-14-20 metaG | ecosystem: Host-associated > Plants > Roots > Rhizosphere...
CAAAGTCAGGCGACAAAGTCAGGACACAAAGGCGTCCGTCACGATTGGTGCGCGCCGTCACACAGGCTCTCAAGAGGGATCGGATTTTTGAAACGACAGGAGCGCGCTGGCGATTCCTCTCAACACAAGCACCCCTCCCGCCATTCCCAGCAGCAGATTGGCGTGACGCAGAGGCATCAGCGGAATCGCCAGGACGAGCAGTCCCACGAGGACCAGCGAGCCGCCGCGAAGATGCGCTTGCGCCCGTGCGACATCCTGCTCGCGACGCATCCATGCGCGGATGCCCCAGTAAACGAAAAGAACTCCCAGGAAGATCAAAGTCCCCGGCCGCGCGGGCAGACCCACGCGCCGCGTCACAGCCAGAAGCAGCAAGAGCGCGCCAAGCAACAAAAGAATGAACTCGCTCAGGAGACGAAACAGGCTCGCGGGCGTAGCCATCGGGCGGGCGCGGCTGGTCGACATGAGCACATCATCGCGCAGCCGCTGCTTCTAAGCAAACAGGAGGATATTTCCCGCGAGAATCGGGGCACGAGAGTCGCGCGCGGCTGAAACACGGCGGAACAATCAGGGGTAATCAGAGGTATTGAGAGGGGAGGAGAGGTAATGGCGCAGCTTAGCCGAAATGCTACAATAACAGCCACTCTGTGCTGCGTCGCGAGGCACGCGGCAGTCATCCAATCGTCGAGGAGAATAGGGTGCACAAAGTCATTATCATCGGTAGCGGGTGTGCGGGATTGACGGCGGCCATCTACGCGGCACGGGCGGACTTAAATCCCCTCGTGCTCGATGGATACGAGCCAGGCGGACAGCTCGCGCTTACCACGCTGGTGGAGAACTTTCCCGGTTTTCCGGAAGGAATCCTGGGCCCGGAATTCGTCGAGCAGACGCGCAAACAAGCGCAGCGATTCGGCACGGAGTTTCGGTCGGGCGCGGTGTCGTCGGTGGATCTGAGCAAGCGCCCGTTCACGATCGTCGCGGGAAAAGAAACCTTCGAGAGCGAGTCGCTGATCATCGCGGCTGGCGCGTCCGCCCGGATGCTCGGGATCGAGTCCGAGAAGCACCTCCTGGGGCACGGCGTCTCCACCTGCGCGACCTGCGATGGATACTTTTTCCGGAACCGCGAGATCATGGTTGTTGGGGGCGGCGATACGGCCATGGAGGAAGCGACCTTTCTGACGAAGTTTGCCAAGAGCGTGACCCTCGTGCATCGCCGCAATGAATTCCGCGCCACCAGGATCATGCTCGACCGCGCGCGCGCCAACGAAAAGATCAAGTTCATGACGCCCTACATTGTGGAGGAAGTCCACAACGTGGAGAACAAGTCGGTGGAATCCGTGCAGCTGCGCAACGTGGAAACCAACGCCCTGGTGAAAGTCGAAGTCGAGGGGGTGTTCGTGGCCATCGGACACGATCCCAACTCCGCGGTCTACCGGGGGCAGATCGACATGGACGAAGCCGGCTACATCCGCACGCACGATGGGCCGAAAACGAATATCGCTGGCGTGTTTGCCGCCGGGGACGTGCAGGATCATCACTACCGGCAGGCCATCACTGCCGCAGGCTCCGGCTGCATGGCGGCGATGGACGCCGAGAAATTCCTCGCCGAAAACAAGCTGTAGCGTCGGACGGCCAGCAGCGATGACGCAGAGCGCGCGTGGCGGTTGTTAGTTGCCCGCGGACGAGGACGACCCAGCGCGATTACCGGAGAGTTTCGTCCCGAGAATCGCGCGGATGGCTTGCTCGAAAGTCTGGCGCGTCTGTTCGGCCGTGTAATGCACGGCGATGCGTCCGTCGCGCGTGTAGAGAATCGTCTCCGGCATGCTTCCCTCCCATTGCGGATTCACGCCATGATAGAACTCGTCGACGTCGATTTGCGGGTCCTGGCGATAGTTGGGAAAGCTGGGGCGAAATTCCGCGAGGAAATGCCGGACGACGTGCATGTCCGCGTTGGAGTCCAGGCTCACGCCGAACACCGATAGCCCTTGCGGTTTGTACTGCTCGGCCAGCGCCACGAGGGTGGGGAACTCGTCGCGGCAGGGCTCGCACCAGGTGGCCCAGAAAGTTACGAGCAAGGGTTTGCCCTTATATTTTTCGACGATCTTGTGGTATCCGGCGAGATCGATGAGCGGAAGGTCTGCGGCCGCACCCGCTTTGGCTCCCGGCTTGGCAGGTGAGCTCTGTGCCGGCAGCGGCGGCACGGTGGCCAACCCAAGCAGTCCAATGAATGCGAAAGCAGCTAAATAGAAACGCATTGGCACCTCCACGGCGCGATATTCCCCGAGCTATTCTATCGGTTCGGCGGCGATCACGGCAACCCGGAGCGCTTGGTTTGGTCGCACTTTGGGCTATACAAAACAGCTTTGCCGCAATACGATAGATGCTGCAGAACAAGCCTGCATACCAGCCTTTTTACGAGGAGATCGTTCGATGGCGTATGTGATTGCCGAGCCGTGCATAGGAACCAAGGACACCGCCTGCGTGGACGTGTGTCCGGTGGATTGCATTCATCCTCGGAAGGATGAGCCAGGCTACGAGACCGAAAAGCAGCTTTATATCAATCCCGACGAGTGCATCGATTGCGGAGCCTGCGTCCCGGTGTGTCCGGTGACCGCAATTTTCGCTCTGGAAGACCTCCCGGAAAAGTGGGCGAGCTTCACGCCGGTCAATGCGGACTGGTACAAGAAAAAGTAAAGTGGGGCGAAACTGGCTCTCGCGAGCAGCGTAATTGATTCCCGGATTTGAAGCGCGGCAGAAGAAACTCTGCCGCGCTTTTGTTTTCACGCGAATTCCGGCGGGTATTTTCAGACGCCTGGGGGCAGCCTACTTGCGGCTCCGAACATCAGAACGTTCGGTAAAGGTGGAGCGATGAAAAACAGACTCGGTTTTCTGGTTCTGGCGATGGCGATGGGGGTTGCGGCACTGGTGGTGATGGCGCAAGAAGCCGCCACTTCCGCGCCGAGAGTGATCGAAATGACGGCGGGAAATTACGAGTTCACTCCGTCTTCCGTGCATGTGAAGGTAGGCGAGACGGTAGAAATAAAGGTGACCGCGGACGACAAGGAGCACGGCATCCGCATCAAGACGGTCGCGAAGGGCCTGGCGAAGGGCAGCGAACCGGGGATTGAAATTATCTCCGGATCGGACTGCGTCAAATTCAAGAAGAACGAAACCGGTACGATTGCTTTCACCGCGAAGGCCCCGGGCACTTACGAGTTTGAGTGCTGCAAGCTTTGCGGCTTCGACCACGGCAAAATGAAGGGCGAGATCGTCGTCGATCCGTAGAACCCGAATATTCTTCGAATCAATCCTCTGACGCACATTTCGCGTCATTCGCGTCGCAGAATGCGCTTACAATCGTGCAGCCAACCATGGAAATCCGAGTTGAACTGCCGGGCGTGAAGCTGGGCGTCATCGAAGCGGATGGAGTGCGCGTTACGCCTGGAGATGAAGCCCTCGCGCGCTTGATGCAGGAGATTTGCGATCGCAAGCGCGCCGAGTTCACCGTCGAGAGCCTGGCGGAAGCGCAGCCGGTTCGGGCGGTTCGAGCGATGTTTCGCGAATGGGACATGGATCCGTCAAAGTATCGCCCGTCTTCTGAGGCCTTGCTGCGAAGAGTCGTGCAGGGGAAAGGCCTTTATCGCGTTTCCAACGTGGTCGACGTGGGAAATCTGTGCTCGATTGAAAGCGGCTGGCCGTTTGGCTGCTACGACCGCGACAAAATCAAGGAACCCGTTGTGTTTCGGCACGGTGCCGCGGGCGAGCAATACGAAGGAATCGGAAAGCGCACGTGGCATCTGGAGGGAAGGCCGGTGCTTGCCGATCCGGACGGCCCTTTTGGCAGCCCGATCAGCGATTCCACGCGCAGCATGATCACCGAAGCCGCTCACCAAATTCTCATGGTGATCTACGCCCCCTCCGGTACGGCCGATTCATCCATGAAGGCGGCGATGGAGCAGGTTGCGGAGCGCCTCTTGCGACTTGCCGGGGCAACAGAACCACGCAAGCAGATTTGCAGTTGACGCAAGGGCCGTCTCGGTAGTGGGTCAGTGTTGCGTCGACCCATTGAGACCGCCGCGTTTATCAGGCGCTTGCATTGTAGAACTCTTGTTTCGCGTGCGTCCCGGAGCGGGTTAGGATTAAATTCGCTGAGACGGGGCAGGCATTGCGTGGACCAACAGCCGTTGGAAGGATGCACACTCGCTTTATGAGAAATGCACTCCGTATTTTGTGGATAGTGGGCATCTCCCTCGTGCTTGGACAGGGTACGGTGTAAGGCAGTTCGGCACTTTCCTCACTTTGTGAACTTCAGATCCAATTAAATCAGGGGGAGCAGCGGACGGTTCGAGTAGAAGGCGTGTATTTGGCTGGACTCGAAGGGCAAATCCTCGTGAATGCGGGTTGTTCGGGTCGAAGCACCTATATCGAGTTCGATCTGAAGTCGCATCGGCTCTGGAATCGCCTCGGGCGGTTGGTGAATAAGACGAACGGACGAAAGTACGTTTTAGGCGACGGCGATCCCGTTCTTGTTGTCTTTGAGGGCGATTTCTACGGGCCTCGGGTGCCAGACCCTAAGCTGCCGGAGTCGATCCGCAAAATCTACCATCCGGCATGGGACAACAGCAATTCGATGACGAAGCTGGTTGTGCATACGATCCAGAGTGCCGAGGAGTTGCCCGCGAACCATCCCTGCAAGCCCCCGGAATCTGATTCGAATCAATGGCCTTGCTTCCAGCATGATCCTTTGTCTCCGAGCAAAGAGCAATAAGTCCAAACAAACAGTCGAGCAGACATGACGCTTTGACGGCATCAAGTTATTTCTAACTCCCGTGCAGTCGGATTACCGGAAACTGACCCACTACCGCCGACTCGCTTCCGTTTGTGCCTCGTCGGGTATCGGGTTATTCTGTAACGCTGCGGCGAGGTCCTCGGTGCCCAAATTCCAGCTCGTTCTACTGATACACGCGCATCAACCAGTGGGAAATTTCGACGACGTATTCGAGCGGTCCTACGCCAGCTCCTATTTCCCATTCATCGAGGTTCTCGAGCGGCATCCCGCGATTCGCGTCGGGTTGCACTATTCCGGGCCGCTGCTTGAGTGGATCGAGCGCGCCCATCCGGAATATTTCGAGCGGCTCGCCGCGCTGGTAAAAAGCGGGCAAGTGGAAATGGTGGGAGGCGGGTTCTACGAGCCCGTTCTGATCGCGATTCCTCCGCAGGATCGCCTGGAGCAAATCACTCGCCTCGCTGACTATATTGAGAAGCATTTCAGCGCACGGCCCCGCGGCGCGTGGCTTACGGAAAGGGTATGGGAGCCGCAGATCCCGTCGTCGCTGGCGCCGGCGGGGGTGGAATACACGCTGCTCGACGACAATCATTTTCTCGGCGCCGGATTCGAGCCCTCCCAGCTTTATGGCCACTACACGGCCGAGGACCTTTGCCAAACGATCAAGGTGCTGCCCGGCCTGAAAACTTTGCGATACATGATTCCGTTCCGCGATGTTGGCGACACGATCGAATTCCTGCGCGCGGCGTCGAGCGAGCATCCGGGCGGACTTGCCGCGATGGGCGACGACCTCGAAAAATTCGGAGTATGGCCGGGGACGCACGACCTTTGCTACCGCGATGGCTGGCTGGACCGTTTTTTTCATGCCCTCGAAGGCAGCGCCGACTGGCTGGAAGTCGCAACGCCGGGAGCCGCAGTGGCTTCGCGCCAGCCGCTGGGCCGCGCGGATTTGCCGACGGCTTCGTATACGGAAATGATGGAATGGGCCCTTCCCACAGACGGGAGGCGCCGTTTTCATGCGCTGGTGGAAGAACTTGCGGCGCGCCCGGAGGCGCTGCCGTTCGTTCGCGGCGGGGTATGGCGGAATTTCTTCTGCAAGTATTCCGAGTCGAATTTGATGCACAAGAAAATGCTGCACGTCTCGGAGAAACTGAAAACCCTGGCCCAGAGCGGAAGGCGCGGCGAGAAGTTTGCGGCGGAGAGAGCGGAAGCGGCGAATCTTTTGCTGCGCGCGCAATGCAACGACGCCTATTGGCACGGCATTTTCGGCGGCCTCTACTCGCCTCATTTGCGCACGGCGGTCTGGCGCCCTCTGGTGCAAGCGGAAGCCATCGCGGACCGCCTGAAGCATCGGAAACGGGATTATGCGGATGTGGTGTTCTTCGATTTCGACGCGGATGGGCGCGATGAGGTTTATTTCACGTCGGAGAAATATGCCGCGCTGGTTGCTCCCGACGACGGCGGCACGGTCAGCGCGCTCGATTTCAGACCGTCTGGCGCGACGCTGATCAACTCCCTGAAACGCCGGCCCGAGGCCTATCACGGCGCCCTGAAGAATTTGGGCAAGAACGGCGCGGGCGAAGTGCAGTCCATCCACGACCAGAATCGCACGAAGGAGGATGGCCTGGAGCGCTGGCTGCAGTACGATCGCTGGCCCCGCCACTGCTTTCGTCTGCTGGTCTTCGGGCAGAACAAGACGTACGAGGATTGCAACGTGATTCAATTGGGAGAAGACGAGGCGCTGGCAGGCGGGAAGTATCAGGCGAAAAATATCTCCGATCGTGGAGTGACGCTGGAGTCCTGCGAAAGCGCGGGCTGGCCAGCGAAGAAGGTGTTGACGTTCCACTCCACGGAGAACGGATTCGACGTGGAGTGCGAGCTGGCCCTCCGGCGAAACTCGCCGGAAGCGGCATCCATAAACGTCGGAGTCGAAGTGGTCATCAATTTTCTGGCGCCTTCCGCGCCGGACCGCTACTTCCAGTCGGATGGCAAACGTTTTCCCCTGAGGATGGCAGCCGCGGCGCCGGCAGCAGATTTGAGCGTCGTCGACGAATGGCAGCAGGTCCGCGCGAAGATCGAAGCTCCCGGCGCGCGGGAGTTTTGGATTCTTCCTATCGAGACGGTTTCTGAATCGGAGGAAGGGTTCGAGCGGATTTATCAAGGCTCACAGGTGATTGCCGTGTGGCCGGTGGAGCTTGCGGCGGGCGCCGAATGGAAGGGGCGAATGGCGCTTCGCGTCGAGCATTTGGCGAAATCCGCATAACACCCGTTGCGAAGAGGGGAAGGTTGCCCGTAGTATGGCCGCAACCGGATGCGCATTCGCGTTACGAAAGCGGCAACGGAACGTGCAAGAATAGTTCTACAAAACAACCCGGGAAAATCGAAAAGAGACACGGAGGATTGGATGGCCGTTTCGAAGGAGTTGCTCGAAATTCTGGTTTGCCCTTTGTGCAAGACGCCGGTGAAGCTGACGGCCGATGAACAGGGCTTGAAATGCGGAACTTGCCGGCGCGTTTATCCCATTCGGGGAGATATCCCGATCATGCTGATCGACGAAGCGCGCATTGAAGCCGAGTGAACCATCCTCTTTGCTCCTCCATCTGCCGCGGGGCGCCGATGTTCTGGTCGCGCGGCTGCGATCGCTGGGCGACATCGTTCTGGAAACACCGGCACTAGCGGCCCTTCATGCCTGGAGGCCCGATCTGCGGATTTGTATTTTGATCGAGCCTCGCTTCGCGCCGGCACTCGAAGGGAATCCCGCAATTGCGGAAATGATCCTTTCGGGCGATTTTTCGGCGACTGCGGCAACCTTGCGCCGACGGCGCTTTCCGATTGCGTTCAACCAGCACGGCGGCCCGCGAAGCGCGCTTTTGCTGGCGGCTTCGGGAAGTCCGGTGCGCGTCGGCTGGAAGGGTTTCCAGTTTTCATTCGTATATAACGTCCAGGTACCCGATGCGCGCGAGTTTTACGGAAGGCCGGTCGTGCATACCGTCGAGCACCGGATATCGCAATTCTATTGGACGGGCCTGCCGCGCGGGCCTATTCCCAACGTGCAGGTTTTTCCTCAATCGGATGCGGCCGAGCGAGTCCGCGAATTGCTTGAGCGTCACGGCATCGCGAACGGCGCTCCGTATGCGGTGCTGCAGCCCGGCGCCCGGCTGGCAACCATGCGCTGGCCCGCCGCGAAGTTTGCGGAGATATCCCGCTGGCTTCGAGACACGCACGGGATTGCGAGCGTGGTGAATTTGTCGGCGCAGGAAGAGTCGATCGCCGCCCAGGTGCGGGATGAGATGCGCGATTCTGCTGTTGTGCCGGAGGGGCTCGGCCTGCGTGAGTTGATTGCGCTGGTCGCGGGCGCGTCCCTTTTTGTCGGCAACGATTCGGGCCCTGCTCACCTGGCTGCCGCAACGGGCCGGCCGGCTGTGGTGATTTACGGTTCGACGAATCCAGCGCAGTGGTGGCCGTGGGGAACCGAGCACCGCGTTGTGGAGACAGGCGCTCAGTTCCGCGCCGTCCGTGGCGATAAGACGGTCGTTGAGAGCGCGCCGCGTCGGATCGAAGATGTCGGTGTGGAAGAAGTGCGCACCGCGTGCGAGGAACTATTGTCCGCAAAGAGCTGCGGCAGCCGTCCGAATCACGACACGTAGACATGGGTAAGGACTCGCCTAATTCGACCAACGACTGGCTGGCCGCGATCCGGCGCGACTGGGATACGCGCGCCCGCGAAAATCCGCGCGCCTATATCAACTGGCCCGACATTCCCAACGAGGAGGGCGCGTTCTTCGCCTCGGGCCGGTGCGACTACGAGCGCTTCGTAAAGCCGTTCTTGCAGAGAATGGAGTTCGACCCGCGCGACAAAGCCGCTCTCGAGATTGGCTGCGGAATCGGCCGCATCGCCCGCTGGATGGCTGCCGATTTCGACAGCTACACCGGCGTGGACGTGTCGCCGGAAATGGTCCGCAAGGCGAACTTGTATGCGATTCCGCGCGCGACGTTTCATGCCGTCTCCGGCGCCGACTTGCGGGGCATCGCGACGGGAAGCGTGGACTTCGTCTTTTCGTTCGCGGTGTTCCAGCATGTACCGGACAAAGCCGCCATCTTCAGCTATTTTGCGGAAACGGCGCGCGTGCTGCGCCACGGCGGAATCTTCCGGCTGCACATGAAGGGGCTATGGTCGGCAAGCATCGGCCGCGTGGCGCTCGAAGCGGGATTCTCAAGCAAGGAGCGGCTGGTGAAATCGGGACTTACGCGGATTCCGTTTCTCCGCGTGCGCTACATGGACACGTGGCAGGGGCGGTCCATCAGCCCCGCGGAAGCGCTCGCGGCCTGCGAATCGCTGGGCCTGGAAACGAAGGAAGTGGAAGGCCCCGGCACCACGATGATGTGGGTGGGCGGACGCAAGAAATAAACGCGCTACGCTGGCGCTGAGCAGGAGCGTCAGAAGGGCGGGAAGCTGATCGACTCGTCGTTGAACTGCACCCACAGCGTAACTTCCTTGGTCTTGTTCTGCTTGGCCACGTCGTCATCATCGGGAAAAGGCTGGTAGGGGCTCAGGCGAACTTTGATTTCCACTCCCGAACCCCCGCGCAGGTGTTCGGTCTTCGCCACTCGGAAGCTCTTGATTGGGCCGTAGTAGCCGTTGGGGCCCCAGTCGTCGTTGAAATCCTTCAAGGAGTACGATTGCGACGGCTTCCAGATCTCGTAAGCCTGCTGCATGTTTCCGGCGATCACGGCATTCATGAAATGAAGGATGGTGACGCGTTCTTTGTGATAGCGCAGCAGCCACCACAATCCACCCGCCGCAAAAATCACCAGCACGATTGCCACGATGATTCGCCGGCGGCTCTTTGCGTGCGGATGTTCCTCTATTGGATCGAAGAGAACCACGAAGGCTCCTTGCGGATCATATCTGCCGCTTGAACAGTGCGATGCTGCCCGCGATCATGACGGCCGCGAAGCAGCTCAAAATTATCACGTCCCTGTAAATTCCTTCAATGCCGGTATTTTTCACCGTCAGGTTCCGCAGGGCGTGTACGGTGTAGGTGAACGGGTCGATGAACGAAAGCCAGCGGAGCCACGGCGGAAAGCCCTCGATGGGAGAAATGGCGCCCGACGGGAAAAACAGCAGCGTATTCAGCACGCCAAAAATCGCGCGCGGCACCAGAGGATCGTCCACGCGAACCATGGCGAGAAACATGAGGCTGATCATCGCCAGCGAGGCGACCAGGACCACCAACGTCAAGTAGAACAGGCGCACCGGATCCCAAAGGCGCGGAATGCCTACCAGCAAGCCTCCGATAATCGTGAGCGCCATGCCTGCGAGCAGCCCCTTGAACGCGCCGGCACCGATAAGTCCGAGAACCAGTTCGGTCTTGTGGATGGGCGTCAGCAGATATCCTTCGTGCAGGCCGCGGGATTTGTCGTCGATGAAGGTGATGCCGCCGCCGATCATGGCGACGATGAAGATGGCCATAGCCGTCGAACCGGCGAGAAGATATTTCGCATACTCTACGTAGGGATACACTTCGACCACGTTGAGCTGCACCTGGGAATCGAGGCGCGGCGATACGTCCGGCGTGTTTAGCTCCGAGACCATTTGCTGAATGCGTTCGAGCAACGCGCTGGCCATCACCTGGTCCGTATTGTCCTCGGTGAAGGCGATGCGCGGCCGGTCGCGCTGGTAGTAGCGACGGGAGAAATCGAGGGGAACGTCGATAACACCGCGGACAAAGCCCGCGCGAAGATCGTCGACGGCCCGGGGCAGGGAATCGTAGTCCACCACGCGGAAGGTCTGCGCCCCGGCTGAAATGCCCACAAACATTTCGCGGACGCGGCGCGACTCGACGGAATGGTCTTCGTCCACGAACGCGATCGTGGCGCCTTTGATTTTGCCGCCGAACGCGTACCCCAGCACGATGAGCTGCACGAGCGGGAAGACCATCGACGCCATCATCAGAGCGGGGCTGCGAAAGAATTTTCGCAGGTCGCGTTCGATGAGCGCCGAGATGCGATAGAACTTCATTGCGGTGTGGCCCAATCCTTTGCCGCAACTCGCGGCCTTGCGGATGCTTTATTTGTAGAGATGGCTGATGTCGTATCCGGCGCCGTGCGCCGCGGCATCGCGGAGTTCGCGGCCGGTGTAGTGCAGGAACACATCGTCGAGCGTGGTGCTTTGCACCAGGACTTTTTTCACGGTTACCTTGCTGCTTCGAGCGAGATCCATAAGCGCCGCCACCGTCGAGGGTCCG
>Ga0265325_10003078_pt1 | contig 11019 bp, 7 predicted proteins | sample 41420metaG_FD_202090 | JGI IMG/M metagenome (GOLD analysis project Ga0265325, IMG submission 202090) | Rhizosphere microbial communities from Carex aquatilis grown in University of Washington, Seatle, WA, United States - 4-14-20 metaG | ecosystem: Host-associated > Plants > Roots > Rhizosphere >...
GTTCACGACAGTTCCAGGCGTCACCTTGTCTTTGATCCCCTGCAGAGCCGAAACCGTGTACGGAGGCTTGCCGCCATAGAGATCGATCAGAACTTCATTAGCATGCGGCCCAATCACTGCGATGGACTTGATCGAGGCGCGATTCAGCGGCAGCATGCCATCCGCGTTCTTCAGGAGCACCACCGATTCGCGCGCGACATCGCGAGCCACTGCTTTATCCTTCTCTGACGCCCACGGTTCAGTCTCGCCGGCGGTGCCGATTTTGGAATAGGACACCATCGCCGGCGGATCCAGCAAACCCAGGTGGATCAACGTCCGGAACTTACCGCGCAGCGCGCCATCGAGGTCCGCTTCCGTTAGCGTGTGATCCGCCAGGGCGGCCTTCACTTGTTTCGGAGCGTTCAGATAAAACGCCAGAATCTGCCCAATCCCGGCCTTGATTGTGGCAGTGGTCGCCTCTTCCATCGTCTTGTAGTAATGACGCTGGTTGACCATCAACTCCACGGCAGTCGCGTCCGAGGAAATGATGCCGTCCGCGCCCCATGCTTTCACCGCCAGGCTTTGCAGAATCGGGTTCACGGTCATCGGCACGCCGTTCCAGGCGTTGTAAGACGCCATAAACGATCTGCCGCCGCCCTCCACGAATCCCATGCGAAACGGCACGGAATAATACTCGCGGAGTAGCCGCTCATCGAAATCCGACGACGACTTTCCGCGCGTGGTCTCATTACTGTTCGCGAGGAAATGCTTCATCAGCGAAGCGGCCTGCCAATACTTCGGATCGTCGCCCTGCATGCCTCGAATGAACGCCACGGACATGGTTCCAGTGAAAAACGGATCTTCGCCGTAACTCTCGTTGTTCCTTCCCCATCGTGGATCGCGCGCCAGATCGGCATTCGGACCCCATACGATCAGCGCGTTGTCCTTGTATTTTTCGTTCTGATAGATGTAGCGGGCTTCGTATCCCTGCACCGCGCCAGCACGGCGAATCAGGTCGGGGTCCCAGGTTTCGGCCATTCCGATCACTTCCGCAAACGACGTCGTGGGGATCGCCTTGCCACGAAAATCGCCCTTGCGAACTAACCCGTGAAGGCCCTCGGACCAGCCGCCGCTGGGAATCCCAAGGCGAGGCACCGCGGACTCGAACTCGATGCATTTAATCTTCTCGTCCACCGTCATCAGCGAGAGGATGTTGTCCACACGCTGCTCAATCGGAAGCGCTGGATTTTGAAACGGATATTGATTCTGGCCGTGCAGGCAGGCAGTGCCGATTAAAATGGCCGCACACGTGGCGGCATGGATCGTTCGCATGCTCGGAATCGTATCACTTCAGCGTCGCGTCCACCAGGTCCCCGAGCTGACGGGCGCTGTACTGATTGCCCTCGATGTTTGCAACCAGTTTTGTTCGGCGATCGATCACCACCGTGTGCAGCGAATGCGTGAGAAGGCCTTCGTCGGGCCAGAAGTTCATCCCAAACATGCCGCAGACTTGCCTGATCGTGGGCATGGGGCCGGTCAGGAAATGCCAACTGCTGGGATTGGCTTTCCAGGTTTCCGCGTATTTCGCCAGTACATCGGGCCGGTCGTGATCGGGGTCGAAACTGATGCTAAGCAAAACCAAATCCGAGCCAAGGCGGTCATGAAAACGTTTCTGCAACGCCCCGAAGTTGTTGGTCATTCGAAAACAATAATCGGGAAGCGGGCATCTTGTGTATATGAACGTAAGAGCCACCACTTTACCGGCGAATTGATCGAGCGAGACAGACCGATTGTTCTGGTCGGTCAAGGTGAAGTCGGGAACGGTCTGACCTTTCTCAATAACACCGGACTTGCCACCCAGTGCTTCATCGAGAATGCTGAGCCGTCGCGCGAGAGCGGGATCGCGATCGACGCTGTCATAAGCGCGGACGTGAATATCGCGCAGGTATGACGACGACTTCCCGACCACCAGCGTGAAATCGATCTTCGCGCCCGGTTTCAGGCTGCTCAGCACGTGCACATCGCTGACCTGATATTCCATGACCATCGCGACCATGTATCCGGGTATTTCATCCTCTGACACTACAAGTGTGTGATGAGCCGGATCGCTTGAGAGCACCAGTCCAGTGGCTTGATACTGCTGGTCCGGCCACGCCGGAAGTGCAACGGCCAACAGAAGCGCCAATAATCCTGGACCGCGATTCATCGGGATGATACGTGCGCTACCCTGGCTGCGGCGCCGCCCACTTCAAAGGATTTTCGAACCAGCTTCGTGTATGCGCCTGCGAATTCCTTAATCTCGAGGAACTGGTTCGTCGGGACGTTCGTGAAGTTCTGCCGCGATTTCGATGCCGGCCACCAGATTTCGATGTTCTCGATCTTCGCCGACGGTCCCAAGCCGATATGCTGTTCCAGAGGTGACGCGCCGAACGACCCGCCACTCCCTACGGTCCTGCAGATATTTCGCCGCACGCCGCCGGCGTTCGTAACGGTCACGGTGATGCGCGCCCCGATTGCACAGCGGTTGGATTTAACACCGACTAGCTTTAGCGTGATCCACTCGTTACCGTGATTGCCGGGATTGCGGAAAAGGCGAGTCTGGAAGTGGTCACCCACGGTCGGTCCACCCATAACAATCAGGATGTCCTGATTCCCGTTGTTCCCGAAATCGGCGAAAGCAGTTCCATGGCCCTTCGCGATTGCGCCGGTGCCGGAGGACGCGCTGATGTCCACAAAACGCTTGCCGCCCTGATTGCGCAGGAGTACGTTGGGAACCACAGACAGAAAAGACGGGTCGCCGTTGCCCAGGTAGATATCCAGAAACCCGTCGTTATCGACGTCGCCGAAATTACTGCCCATGGGCGTGTAGATATGGTCGAGGTTCGTTTCGGCAGTCACGTCCTGGAATGTGCCGTCGCCCTTGTTCTTATACAGCTTGAGCGTTTCGCCCCGGCGCGGTAGCCCCATGTAGCTGCGCACCACTTCTTCCATCGAGAAATAATAAGACGCGACGAATAAATCGGGCAAGCCATCGTTGTCATAGTCGAAGAACCAGGCCGGGAAGCTCATCCACGGCGCCTGTACGCCAGCCTGGGCTGCAACTTCGGTGAATGTCAGATCGCCGTTGTTGTGATACAGGAAATTCGGTCCGTTGAAGTTCGAGACGAAGAAATCGGGATATCCGTCGTTATCGTAGTCGGCGGAAACGACGCCCTTACTAAACGCAATCTTGTCGATACCCGCCTGGTGCGAGATGTCGACGAACGTCCCGTCGCCTTCATTCAGAAACAACTGGCTCGGCGAACTCTCGTTAGCGATGAAAAGATCCAGGAGCCCGTCGTTGTTGATGTCGGCCCAAACCGCGGTCTGGGACGAACGAATCGGTTCCAGCAACCCAGCCTGGGCAGTAACATCCGTGAAAGTTCCATCGCAATTATTCCGCATCAGCGAGCGGCGGCGCGGATATTCCCATCCTCCTCGCAGAATCAGAAAATCCATACAGCCATCGTTGTTGTAATCGGCCTGTATGATGTTCAGGCCGCCGGTTTGGTCGGACAGGCCCGCTTGTTTCGTGCGGTTCGAAAATGTTCCGTCACCGTTGTTGTGATAGAACTGCGGCGGACCGCAATCGTCAATCTGCGAAGTGACCAGATCGAGCAGGCCGTCATTATCGAAATCGTCGGCGATCGCGCCTCCGGATGTGCCCAGAAGATTGAGTCCGGCGGCGGGGGCGACATCCAGGAATCGGCCGACGTCGTCCTTTGAGGCAAATACCGCTGGAGGAATGAGAAACTCTTTCGGGACGGCAGCCGGGTAGGTGCCCTGAGTCATGTAGGAGAGGTTCAGCAGATACTCAATCTCAAGATTGGAAGGATCGCGTCTGAGTGCTTTCGTAAGATACTCAATCGCCTTCTGTACGTCGGCTGGGTTGAAGTGCGGTGCACCGGGGTGCGATGGGAAAAGGCGCGATTCATCGATGGGCGTGCTGACGCGGGTGGCCATCATTGCGCGATGCAGGTACGCACCGCCGATGGCCTCTTCCAGACTGCCAGCCAATTGCTCCTGGTGGCCTGCGAGTTTCTCGGAGTGCGAGGCCATCGCACCCTGATACGCCTCCTCGGCCTCCGCGATGGCTTCGTCGGAGTGGCCTTCTGAGTTGAGCAGCAGCGCCAGCGTGTAGCGCGTGTAGGCCAATTCCAGCGGGTCCATGGAACCTCCCAGGTTCGCCAGACGTTCCCGCACAGCGACGACTGCATTGGCCGGCGCATTCGTGCGCGCGTCGCAGGTGGCCTTGAGGTTTTCACTCCACGTGGGATCGGCGGGAATGCTGCGCCGTATAGACTGCAGAAATTCGCCGTAACCGGATGTTACGGGCGTAAGGCGCACGCTCAAGGGAGCCGAAATCGCGAGAGTCCCGGTATGATCGGGAACCTTGGGGGCGGGTTTGCTCTCGTCCTGCGAGAGCATTTTCAGGATGGCGTAACCTGTGGGAAGCCGCACGACTCCGGTGAGCTGACCGGGCGCGAGCCCACGCAATGCATCGCGCAGTTCCAGACGAAGCGCGTCCGGATCCACCTTGCCCAGGAAGCCGCCGCCGTAGGACGATGGATCGATCGAATGCTCGCGCGCCAGCCTAGCGAAGTCGTCACCTTGCTTTAGCCGATCAAGTAAAGTTTGGGCCTGCTCCTGAGAGCCGACGACGATTATCGCAATCGAGACGGTACGCGAGTCCTGACCTCGCCCGGCACCAGGTGCAAATAGGAACCAGGCCAGGGCGAGGCCGCTTCCGAGGAATCTGACTGCGCTACGGAGTGACAAACAAATTCAGCGTAGCGTACCAAACGAGCCGGCGTACAGCGCCGCGGATTTCGTTACTATCTTCATGGTTGAATAGGAGGACCTCATGACGACGCGCCGAGCCTGCACGCTCATTCTTCTGGCCCCGCTGGTGGTTACATTGGCCGCTGCCGACGAAATCCGCTGCCCCGACCGGATATCCACAACCCAGTCACTATCGCAGGCGGCGCCGGGCTGGACGAATCAAGTGGATCAAACGCCCAATATCCTCGCTGGTGTGACGTTCTTCGAGGGTCCGCCAAAGGAAATGGCCTCGCTGGCGCCGGATGAGTCCCATGTGAAAGGCAGGGTGCTGGCCAGTTTCGCCCTCACTCCAGGCGCGGGAAGCGAGTACTGGCTGGTTTGCCGCTACGCCGGTACGCGTGTGAACGTGGCGCGCGCGCTGCCGAAGGAACTGCGAATGTGCACCGTCACGTACGATCCGAAACAAACGGTGGACGGCCTTCCATCCATCGAGCGAATCTCGTGTAAATGAACACCCTGCCGATCCTTCTGGGCGCGCTTTGCGTTTATGCAATCGCGTACCGGTATTACAGCGCGTTCATTGCCACCAAAGCCCTGGTGCTGGACGACCGGCGGATTACCCCGGCCCACGCCTTTGCCGACGGAAATAACTATGTGCGCTCCCCGCGGTGGGTTCTTTTCGGCCATCATTTCGCCGCGATTGCGGGTGCCGGGCCGCTGGTGGGTCCCACGCTCGCCGCTCAGTTTGGATTTGCTCCAGGTTTTTTGTGGCTGCTGATTGGTGCGGTGCTGGCTGGCTGTGTCCAGGATTTCACGATCCTGGTGGCCTCCATGCGGCACCGCGGCCGATCGCTTCCCGACATCGCGCGCACCGAAGTGAGTCGTTTCTCGGGTTTGATTGCGATGATCGCGGTGCTTCTGATTGTGATTGTGGCACTCGCCGGTCTGGGAATCGTGGTGGTGAATGCGCTGGCAAACAGCCCGTGGGGCGTTTTCACCATCGGAATGACCATTCCCATCGCGCTGGTGATGGGCGTGTGGATGTTTCGCGGACGTCAAGGCAACGTCAACGTAACGGGTCCCAGCATATTTGGAGTGATCCTATTGGTGTCCGCGGTAGTTGCGGGCCAGTCGTTTTCGCATTCGGAAGCCGCGGGGATACTGACCTTTACTCCGCACCAAATCACCTTCTTAATGGCAGCGTATGGGTTCATTGCGTCGGTTCTCCCTGTGTGGTTGCTGCTGGCGCCGCGGGATTATCTCTCCACCTACTTAAAGCTCGGGACCATCGCGGTTCTGGTGATCGGCGTTCTTGTTGTACACCCCGATATTCGATTCCCTGCCTTGACCAGCTACGTTTCGGGAGGTGGTCCGATTATCAAGGGACGGCTGTTTCCTTTTCTTTTCGTAACCATTGCCTGTGGCGCCATCTCCGGTTTCCACTCGCTCGTATCCTCCGGAACCACGCCGAAGATGCTGGACAAGGAAACTGATTCGCGCTTCATCGGATACGGCGCGATGGTCGCCGAATCGCTGGTAGGAATCCTTGCGTTAATTGCCGCGACCTCGATGTACCCGGGCGATTTTTTTGCCATCAATACCACACCGCAGGTTTTCAGCAAGCTGGGCCTGGCCACTGTAAACCTGGATCTCTTCTCGCGCGAAATTGGAGAAAAGCTGGCAGGACGTACTGGCGGCGCGGTGTCGCTGGCGGTGGGCATGGCTCAGATCTTCAAGGGACTGCCGGGAATGAATCGGCTGATGGCGTATTGGTATCACTACGCCATCATGTTTGAGGCGCTGTTCATCCTCACCACCATCGACGCGGGAACACGCGTGGCCCGTTATATTTTCCAGGAGTTGCTAGGCAAGGCGAATAAGAAACTGGGTGATACGGCGTGGTTGCCTGGAAATATCCTGGCGACCCTGCTTGTCGTGGCGGCCTGGAGCTATCCGATTTACACCGGAAGCATCTCCACGATCTGGCCGCTCTTCGGGACCGCGAATCAGTTGCTGGCTACCATCGCGCTCGCTGTCGCAACCACGTTCCTGGTGAACATGGGCAAAGCGCGTTATGCGTGGATTACAGCGGCGCCGATGGTTTTTGTCGGAGTCACCACGATTGCGGCGGGAGCGCTCTCGATCCGCGACATCTTTTGGCCACTTACGTTGCAACCCGGCCAGCGGATCACCGGTTATGTCGACTCGATTTTGATGACGCTGTTCATCGCGGGAGTGCTTCTTGTCATTATCGATGCGGCGCGCCGTTGGGTTGCAGTGATGCGTGGCGCGTCCGTGCCAGTGGAGGCCTTCGGTCCGCCGGTGGCGGCGAGTGGCGAAATTCGCATGGGTTGCTGCTGATTCAATTACTCTGAATAGAGACACCCATGAATATGCTCTCAACAGACCCGCGCGCAGGGAGCCTGCGCCATGCGGATGGCCATGACAAATGAACGCGTCGTAGTGACAGGCGGCGCCGGCTTCGTTGGCTCCAACATCGTACGGCACCTGCTGGAACGCGGCGCTTCCGTTGTTGTGCTGGACGATTTTTCCACGGGCAACACGGTGAATCTCCCCCCCGCGCATGAGCGCCTGGAAGTGGTGCGTGGCAGCGTCACGGATTTCGTTCTGCTGCGCGACGTGGTGAAGGATGCGGCACTGGTCATCCACGTCGCAGCGCGGAACATCATCGCCTCCACCCGGAATCCACGAGACGATTACGAGACCAACATCGGTGGCACTCTCAATGTGCTGATGGCCGTAGCCGGAACTAAGGTGAAGCGCATCGTTTATTCGTCCTCCGCGTCCGTTTACGGCAACCCCCGGTATCTTCCAATCAATGAGGACGATGGCATCGATACGCTGACGCCGTACGCGGTGTCCAAACTGGCTGGAGAGAATTACTGCCGCGCGTTCTATGAGAGTCAGGGCGTTTCTACTGCGGTGGTTCGATACTCCAACGTGTATGGCCCTGCGCAGCGCCCCGATAATCCCTACTGTGGCGTAATCGCGAAGTTTTTCGAATCGGCACGCAAGGGAGAACGATTGCGGATTCACGGCGACGGCGATCAGACGAGGGATTTCACCTACGTCGACGACGCTGTGAATGCCACCCTGCTCGCCGCCACCTCACAAAAGGCCGACGGTCAGGTGTATAACGTAGCCACGGGCCGTGAAACCACCATCAATCAACTGGCGCACGCGGTGATGAAGATTGTCGGTGTGGAGGGTGAGCCCGAGTATATTGACCGGCGCGACATCGATAACATTCGACGCCGGGTGCTGAATATCGAAAAGATTCGGCGTGAGTTGCGCTGGCTGCCCTGCGTGACGCTTGAGACCGGCCTTCGACAGACGTGGCTTTGGCTCAGCGGGAGTTGTCATGAGCAGTCCTGAGCGACGTCTGCGCGTGGCCTGCATCGCGCCGGCCTGGAATGAGGAAAATCGAATCGCGGCGGTTGTGGAAGCCGTGCCGTCCGGCGTGGTGGAAGAGACCATCGTGGTGGACGACGGCTCAACGGACCAGACCGGCGAGCGAGCGCGTGCGGCCGGCGCGACGGTGCTTGTTGGCGCGCATCGCGGAGTTGGAGCGGCCATCCGTCTGGGAATCGACTATGCGATCGAGCATGGATTCGATGTTGTGGTCGTCGTTTCCGGTGCCGGAAAAACGCCGCCTGGGCAGATCCCGCAATTGATCGCTCCGGTTCTCGCGGGGACTGCCGATTTTGCCCAGGGTTCGCGCTACACAGACGGCGGGCAATTCCTCCGCATGACATTGCTGCGGAAGATTGGCACGCGCGGTTATACGTTCCTGTTCTCGCTGCTGGTCGGCCGCCGCGTGACCGATGCGTCGAGTGGATTTCGTGCGATTCGTCTTTCGCTTCTCTCGGATAAGCGCATCAACTTATGGCAGTCCTGGCTGGACGGCTACGAGTTAGAACCCTATTTGCTGTTCCAGGCGCTTCGGCTGCGGCATCGCGTGGTGGAAGTGCCGGTAACGATTGAATACCCCGACGTCATTCGCGGTCAGGCTTACACGAAGATGCGCGCCTGGACCGACTGGTATCGGATCTTCCGCCCTGTCCTGTATCTTGCTTTAGGCCTGAAGCGCTAGGATGATGCCCATCCGCGAATTCAAAGCGCGCGCCCTGGTGGCGCTGTTTTGCATTCTCGCCTCGGTGCTCGCGGTCGCGCCATTTTTCTTCATGGGCCAGACGTTGCCTGGCGGAAGCCGTTGGGACCTTCGTATGCCTGACTCCCACGACATGTACCTGCACTACGACCAGATGCGCGACTTCTATCAGGGCCTGGCGGCGGGCGAGTTATATCCTCGTTGGGAACAAGATACGAACTACGGTTTCGGCGCACCCACAACGTGCTTCTATCCGCCGGGCGTCTACTATCTCACGTCGGAGCTTTATCCGTTCTTCCACGACTGGACAGCGGTGCTGCTGGTTGCTCACGTACTCATGATGGTGGCTTCCGGCGGGGCAGCGTACTGTCTCGCCAGACGTTACATGTCGCGATTGCCGGCCTCCATCGCGATGACCGCATATATTGCGTTCCCGTACCACGCCATCGATCAATATCGTCGCGAAGCGATCGCCGAATTGCTCTCGTTTATATGGATGCCTCTCATCCTCCTTTTCGTCGATCGGTTATTCAGCGCGAAGCGATCGTTGCTGCCTGCGGCGGGGCTCGCAATGAGTTACGGAGCCTTCCTTTGGTCTCATCCGCCCACCGCGTACCAGTTCGCTCTTGTGCTGTGTCCAATGTTGCCGGTTCTCGCGGCGCTGCGGCGTAACTGGCGCGGCCTCGTGTGGACCGCCGGTGGCTTGATTCTTGGGGCCGGTCTCTCGGCCGCCTACATGTATCCGGCAGCCGCGGAACAGAATCTCATCCGCCACGAAATCATGGATAAGATCTGGCCGTACCATTTCACTTACTTATTCATGTACGCGGGCTATTCGAAACAGTATTTCGAGTTTTTCCAGCTATTGAACACCTCGTGGCGGTTCTATGCCGTGGCTGGTGTCATCGCCGCGTGCGTCCTGTTTGGGTTCGGGCGCCTCCGCCGCAATCGCGCACTGCGAGACAGCATTCTCTTCTGGGTGTGCATCGGAGGCCTCGCCAGTTTCCTGATGCTTCCCATCTCGGCTCCATTCGGCCGCATGATTCCTCGCATTGAAATTGGCGTCTTCGCTTGGCGCATGCTGGCTATTACAACGTTGGTTGCCGCGCTTCTCGCGGGCGCCACTATACAGTTGTCGCTCGATGCGCGGGCCGAGCGCCGGCGCAGCGCGTCCGCTCTGTTGGGTATTCTCGGGATCGCCATCGTGTCCGCTGGGGTTTTCTTCTCCATTTTCGACGTGATGGCGCCGGTCAACAATCAGGTGGCCTTCCAGCCGAAACCAGAACATCTCAACTATGCGATCATTCCTCGGACCGCGCCCGCATCTACCAGCGATCTGCCGAGAGTGGACCGGATACGTCTCGACGGTGCCCCAGGATCGGCAACCGTTCGCGAATGGATGCCGCAGCACCGCGTCATTGACGTAGACAGCAGAGGGGCCACGCGTTTGTTTGTGCGTACGTTCAACTATCCCGGCTGGATGGCGAAAATCGACGGCTTTCCCGCGACACTATCGGCCGATGGCGCAACCGGAGCGATGTTATTAGCAGTCCCTCCGGGCGAACACAGTGTCGTCATCGATTTTCTCGACACGCCGGCACGTCGGCTGGGAGCACGAATCTCGCTTTTATCGTTTCTGCTGACGCTGGCCGCGCTGGCCATCGGCTCGTTCAAAGAGCTTCGGCCCGCTCGCGAATCCCCAGCATCATCCGTCGTTCCATGATGAAGTGGATTGGCTCAATCAGGTACTGGTTCAGGATCTGGTCCGTGATGGAAGCCGAGGGCTGTGCGCGCCAGCGAATCAGAAGACGAGTAGCATTGCCAGGCGCCCGCTCCAGTACAAACGCCCAGGTAACTGGTGGAATGTGCCGATCGGTTCTGGCCATCCCTCCCAAGATCAGCGCCCGTTCTGGCTCAACCAGCGTCACCGGAATCGGCGCCATGCCCGGATGAAGACGGACGCTATCGCCGGCTTTCACGTTCTGCCACTCAGGATGGATTCGATTGGCATTGACGATCTGGCAGCCGAATAGGTTCTCCAGCCACGTGTAGCTATAGAAGCCCCCTTTCCCCTGGCCGATCTGGGC
>Ga0265325_10003081_pt1 | contig 11015 bp, 11 predicted proteins | sample 41420metaG_FD_202090 | JGI IMG/M metagenome (GOLD analysis project Ga0265325, IMG submission 202090) | Rhizosphere microbial communities from Carex aquatilis grown in University of Washington, Seatle, WA, United States - 4-14-20 metaG | ecosystem: Host-associated > Plants > Roots > Rhizosphere...
TCGGCAGCGAGGTCGACACGACCTGCACGTCGAGGATCGCCATGAACATGCCAACGCACATCATGGCGAAGCCGATCGAGGTGGAGACCGTCACGCGCAGCGGCAAATTCGGATCAAGCGCATTCGGCATTGCGCAATCCAATCAACGCTGCGTTTTCCGCCCGGATGCGGATCGAGAGGATGGCGACATTCGCGACGGAGAACGCCAGCGCAAGCCACGGCAAACCGAGGCAGAGCGGCAGGACGGCGATCTCACCGACGACGACGAGATAGTTCGGATGCGAGACGAACCGGTAGGGGCCGTTCGCCACGATAGGAGCCCCGGGTAGAACGATGATGCGCGTTGTCCAACGACGACCGAGCGTCATCAGGGTCCAGAACCGCAAGACCTGTAAGATCAGAAAGCACGCCAGCCAAATCAAGCTGAGCGGGCGCGCCCAACCGAACAGCCAGAGACCCGCAAGCCAAAGCGCGTGCAGCAGGACAATCGCTGGATAGTGCGCCGACCCGACTTCGTGCGCTCCCCTGGACAGCAGGGCGGCGGTGTTGCGGCGAGCCAACCAAAGTTCGGCCAGCCGTTCCGCAGTGACGGCGCCCAGCAATAGAGCAGTTGGCGTCACGCGGCTCTCCGCAGGGAAACGCTGCTGACGCTGAATCCCGGGCCCATCGCTGAGAGAAGGGTGCGCGAGGGAAGACCGGCCTGAATGAGGCGCTCAAGAACGAAGAGCGCTGTTGGAGCCGACATGTTGCCAAAATCGGCCAAGACCGTGCGTTCGTGGTCGAGCGCGCCCTGTTCGAGCGACAGTGCGCGCTCCAACGCGGTGATGACTTTGGCGCCGCCAGGATGGCAGGCAAAGCGGTCAATATCGGCCATCCCCAGACCCGCTCGGTCGAGGATGCCGGCAATGGCCAACCCGATATTCTTCTCGGCAAATGGCGGAATGGCGCGATCAAAGATTACGCCCAAGCCTTCCGGGTCGACGCTCCAGCCCATGATGTCGAGCGTATCCGGCCAGGTATGCTGGCCGCTCATCTCGACATCGGCGATGCCCCTTTCGCCAGCCCTCAGGACGCAGGCGGCCGACCCGTCGCCGAACAGCGCCGTCGCAACGATGTTCGCCTTTGTCAATTGATCGAGGCGAAAGGCCAACGTGCAGATTTCCACGGCGACCAGCAACACAACGCTACCAGGGCGCGACTGCGCCAAGCGAGACGCAATTGACAACCCGGAGACTCCCCCGGCGCAGCCGAGGCCGAAGACAGGCACGCGCTCGACGTCGGAGCGAAATCCAATACGTCCAGCGGCCCTCGCTTCGAGACTGGGCGTGGCGATGCCCGTCGACGAGACCGTGACCACCGTGTCGACATCCGCGGCGCCGACGCCGGCGGCGTCGAGGGCCTTGGTCGCTGCGTCGATGAACAACTGACAGGCGCCGTCGAGATAAGCGCTGGTTCGCTCTCGCCAGCCCAGCGGTTCAAAATACCATTCGATCGGGCGCACGGCGTAGCGCCGGCGAATCCCTGAGCCGGTGAAAACGCGCGCCAACCGCTCGAAATCGCCGTAGCGCGCAGCAAACCCCCGCGCCGCCGCCGCGGCAGCGTCACGCTGCTCGATGACATAAGGCGGAACAGCGGTCGCAACGGAAACAAGCTTGACTGAGGGGGTCATCGGATCTCCTGGATAGTCGCACAATATTTTGTATTCTCGGCGCGTTCTGGCTGTGAGTAGGGATCAACCCGCACGCCCAACTCTTCGGACAGACGTTCTGTTCCGAAGGGACTCTGTGACAGCGATCGCACCTAGCCGATCTCTTGCGGCGTTCTAACGACCACAACTTGCGAACGACCGGGCCGGCTCGGAGGATGCCGAGCCGTCAGGAACATTCCTGAAGATGGAGATGCGGGTCGCGGCGACGCGCCATCCGCCGCCGAACGAGTGTCGAGTTGCTATTTCGCCGCGTGCCACACATTGCCGACGCCTTCGCCGGTCGCGTCGCCAGGCTTTCTGTCTTTGCTGTAGGTGTACAGAGGCTTGCCCTCGTAAGCCCACATTTGGGCGCCGCCTTTGCGGCTGACGACCGTCCAGTCGCCCGAAGCCTTTGCCATTTTCTCTGCGACGAAGGGCGGCCACATTGCCGCGCATGCGTCGTAGCAATTGGACGCCTTCGCGGCGTCCTTGTCGAACGTGTAGAGGGTCATGCCCTTCGCGTCAGCGAAGACCTTGCCTGCCGAGGTATCCATGGTCTTCCATGGCTCTGCCGCCAGGACCGCGCTTGAAGACAGAACCAAGGCCGCAAATCCAAATGCAATGAATTTCATCGTCGTGACTCCGGGACGCGTCGGGGCCCCAGGAACTTTCGGGCCTGCAACTACAACACTCGTGGTCAGCGACTTATTCCCCTGAGGGGATGGCGCGCGAGATTCGGAATCTACTCATTGACCCTCAATGCTGGGCTGGGCGGCCCTCCTCGCCGGCCAAGAATTCATCGGCCTTCCGACCCTCGTCGGGGGTCGTGGCCCTCAGCGTCTGCTTTTGAGCCATCGGCACGATCGGCCGAACGACCGCGTTGGTGAAGGTTTTCGGATGCCGTGAGGCGCGCGAAAGCCGCCCAAGCAGGAACCCGCGCGGTTGCGGTACGCACTATGGGGATTTCAGCATTTGCCTGAGGCGTATGGCGATGCGCTGCGGCGCCGCGGCTTCAGGCGCGAGCGACGGTGGCTTTAGGGTAGTGTGGCGTCGCTCGGCGACGGAAGCTAGGGAAAGGGTCCGATAGGGCCGATGACCGCAAACCGCCACGGTCGCCGATGGTGCCCCATGGCTTCGTGCCCGGTTTGGAAAAGCCCCGCATTGGCTGCGGCTGGCTACTAAGGGCGCGAAGCGGCGGTGATTGGCCGGGTGGGGACGCGCGCCTTCGTGCAATCGAAATGTCGAAGCGGGCATTCACGCCTGCATGGCGCCGCAGCGGCTCTCAACGCCTTGCGGCATGTCTCGCAGCGAGATCAGACGAATTCTTGACCGCACATCAAGCGTATCTATCGGCACCGGCTTCGCCCGGCTGATCCGCCCTGCCGCGCAGCAAACTCTTCGCGGTGTGTGCGGCATAGGGGTCGCGATTCATCCGCCGCGAATGCACACGGCCGCACTCTACGCAAACGAAGATCTCGACGACAATATCGAAGACCGAATCGTCTTGTTCAATCCGTTTGAACCTGAGTTCGCCGTGGCAGACCTCGCAGTGCAAGGACGAAGGGGGCTCGATGAGGTCACGCATATGCAACCTCCTTTCGTGCGACATCGGTCGTAACGACTCCGTGGGACTCTCAAAGGGGTCCCGATCAATGTGCGATTTCGAAGGAAGCCTGACGCTTTGGTATGGCGCGGCGATTGTGAGAAACGCTGGTGTTTACTAGCGCCGGAAAGCGGCGCGACGAAGGCGACGGCGAGCGTCGCTCGATGGAAGCTACGATATCGGGCTATGGCGACGGACTGATCGAGACGCCGATGGCCTATTATTTGCCGATCGCCAGATACAGTGCGATGAACAAATGACTGTCAATGCTTGGCCTCAAATACGTTGAGGAAGAAGTCGGCTGTCAATCGTGCTGTGCCAATGTAGCCACCGACGTAGACGGGCAACATGCCCCCATTCTGAGCAAGAACTAGCGTGCGCGACGCGCGAGGCTGGCTGAGGTCCCCCATCATCCACAAGTAAGGCAGGCCATCTTTCTCCTCTACGTGGAGGAATTCAGAGCCGCGCGGCGCTTGAATTGTCATCTCTCCTGGCTCGGTCCGGAGCGGAACCTCCCAAACGCATAGATTGGATAGTGTCGCCATTTGTCACCTCCGATCGTCATTTCCGGAGCGACGTCGAACCATTCATCTGTCTGCCGCTGTCGAGCGAGCCCCGCCGCATCGTAGCCGACAAGCATGATGTTAGGCGCCATTGATAAGGATTTGGCAGACTCGGAAAATACTCAGGGCTATTTGGGCGGCCCGACTTCGTCGGATGGCGGCGAGAGAACGTGCCTAAGAAAGCGCCTCGCGGGCGTCGCGTCCGCTTTCGGGCGCCCCTGCATTGGCTCGAGACGGCCGTAGTGGGCGCGAAGCGGCCAAACGCGAATGCGAAGGTTTGGCTGTATGCTGGCAGGCGGCTTATGGGCAGGTTCGAACGCCCTCCCACAAATTCGTCTCAACGGCGCGAGAAATCGAAAACAAGGTCTGATCCGTCCCATGGCGGCCGACGAGCATGATGCCCGCGGGCATCGGCTCGATGGGCATCGGGATCGTTATCGCGCAAAGATCAAAGAAGTTAGCGAAGCTCGGATTGCGAAGCATCAGTGCGTTCATAGTGCGGAAGGCCTGCTGGTCCGCCAGCTCCGACATCAGCGGGGCCGTTCTAGGCGTCGTCGGAAGGATGAGACAGTCCCAATTCCTCAGCCGCTGATCCATTGCGGCAATTAGGCGTGTGTTTCAGCTCCGAATATCGACCCATTTCAGCGTCTGACGTTGACCCTGTCATGCGCTGAAATCAGTAGCAACCATAGAGGCTTACTAAGCGGGGGTCAGGTCCGTGTTGGACGCCGGTCCGTGGGTCAATGACTGCGCTGAAACACACGTCCAACTCTACCTAACCGGACACGATTGGCCGCATTTCGCCCCAGGGTTGGCAGGCCTCAAGGGCCGCGGCCGCCGCGATCACGGCGCCATCCGCAAGGTGCCGTCCGATGATTTGCAATCCGACCGGAAGACCGTCGTCAGTCCACCCCGCTGGGACGCTGGCGGCGGGTTGGCCAGTGAGGTTTGCCGGGTAGAGCGCGGGCGTCCAGGCGTCGTCGGCGACGGCTTCCAATTCGATCGCGCCCGGCCCGGCCCGGTCGATGGCGAAGGGGGCGACTGGCACAGTCGGCGTCAAGATCAGATCAAATCGCGTCATGAACTGCGCCATAGCCTGAACAGCCTTCTTGCGCGCGGTAATCGCGTCGGTGAAAGCGTCTGGGCCCCACGACTTTGACAGCAGCGCGCGAACCGATGGCGAGAGATCGCTCTCCCGTCCGGCGCTCAATGCCTTCAGGCCAGCAATGTCGGTTTCGAGCGCGACGATCGCCCGAAAGCAATCGATGAAGTCGCCGAATGGCGCCTTCTCGATTGTGACGCGACAAGCCAGGTCCGTTTCGAAGCGCGCGACCGCTCGATCCACGAGCGCGCGCACCCTTCGATCGACCCGAACGCCGCCCCAGTCGGGGCAGTACGCGATCTTCAGGCCAAGACCCGCGGTCGGCGGCGCCGCCGCGCGGATCCAGTCGACGCCCTCGTCGGGGATCGAAAGTCGATCGCGCGGATCGGGCCCGGCGATAACGTCGAGCATCAGCGCCGCGTCGGCGACGCTGCGCGCCAGCGGGCCGATATGCTCGATCGATTCCCAGCCCGATACGCCGGGAAAGCGGGGATCGCGACACCCTGGCCACACTGGAACGCGGCCCATCGACGCTTTTATCCCGACGAGGCCGCAGAACGACGCCGGCAGGCGTATCGAACCGCCTCCGTCGCTGGCGATCGCGATCGGGCACATGCGGCTGGCGACCGCGGCTGCCGAACCCGCGCTCGAACCCCCTGGCGTCAGGGTCACGTTCCACGGGTTTCGCGTTGTGGGAAAGAGTGGGTTGTGGCCGAAGCCGCCGTAGCCGAATTCGGAGGCGTTGGTCTTGCCCAGAATGATGGCGTCGGCGGCCTTCAGGCGCTCCACGACAATGTCGTCGTCGTCGGGGATGAAATCCTCATAGAGCTTCGATCCGTAGGTGGTGCGGACGCCCTTGGTGGCGACGAGATCCTTGATCGCGACGGGAACGCCCGCCAGCGCGCCGACATCTTCGCCGCGACGGATGCGGAGTTCCAAGGCGCGGGCGGCCTCTCTGGCGGCCTCGGGCGTTGGCGTGCAGAACGCATGCAGCGAAGCGTCGAGACTTTGCTGGACCGACAAGGCGGCCTCGACGATTTCGACCGGCGACAGCGAACCGGCTTTCACTTGACGCGCCATCTCGGCCGCCCCGAGTAAGGCGTAGTCTTCCAGCGACAACATGATGCCTCGACGATCCCAACCTGGCGAGAAGTCGCCCGCGGCCTCTTTGACCGCGGGCGATGCGAGCGGTTTAGTTCGTCCGCTTGATCGAGCGATAGTCGAGCACCAGGTGGAACCAGTATGTGTAGCCCTCGATGTTCTTCTGCATCGCGACGTCGCGGTAGTCGTTGACGAGCGGAATTCGCGGCACGTCGGCGAAGGCGGTGGTGATGAAGCTCTTCACCTCGGCGTCGTACTTGGCGGGGTCGGTCTCGAAGCGCGCCGCCTCGATCTGGCTGTCCATGGCGGGGTTCTTGTAATTCATGTCGTCAAAGACGGAATTGTTGATCCCGTCGTAGGTCCAATAGAAATAGTAGTCGGGGTAGTTGAGCCACGCCTTGAAGCTCATGAGCAGGAGCGGCATGTCCTTCTTGTTGAGCCGCGTGTACCACTCGGCGCCCGGCACCTTCTCGATCTGCGCGTCAATGCCAATCTTCTTCAGGTTGGCTTGCGTGAGGACCGCAATCGGTTCGCGCGTGGTTGACGTCGTCACGTCATAGCTAAGCGTCGTCTTGAAGCCGTCGGGATAGCCGGCCTCCTTGAGCAGCGCCTTCGCCTTGTCGAGATCCGTATCGAATGGCGAAGGTTGTGGCCAGGCGGTCGTCGTGACTTCACCCTTGGCGCCAAACATGCCGATGCCGCGATCATAGAGCCCGGTGTGAAGAATGTCCTGGTAAGGAACGGCGTAGGCGATCGCCTGGCGGACCTTCGGATTGTCGAAGGGCGGCATGGTGACGTTCATGTCCATGTAGAGCAGCTCGGCGTCGATCTGCGTTCCGATGACCTTGAGCTTGCCCCCCTTGGCCAGTTCGGCGAAGTCTTTCGGCGGAAGATTGAAGGAGAGGTCGGCGTCGCCCTTCTCCAACAGGGCGCGGCGCGTGCCAGCCGACTCGATCTGACGTTCGATCACCTTCTTCATCGCGGGAAGCGGGCCGGACTTCCAGGCGTCGAAGCGCTTGAAGACGATCTCGGAGCCGGGCTTCCAGCTTTCGACCATGTACGCGCCACCGCCGGCGTCGTTCTTGCCAACCCAATCGAGCGCCCAAGGATCTGCGGCGGTGGCGTGCTGCTTGGCGAGTTTGGAATTGACGATCATCGCGATCGGCACGGCAAGATTGGGCAGTTCCAGCTTGTTCGGCTTGGGAAAGGTGACCTTGAACGTCAGCGGATCGACGACCACGAACTGGTCGGGCGACTTCATGTCGCTCGCGCCCATCTGGATGCCGGGAAACCCGCCAACCGAGACCGCGCGATCGAACGACCATTTTACGTCGTCGGCGGTGACCGGCGAGCCGTCATGGAACGTGGCGTCCTTACGCAAATGGAACGTCACGGACGACCGGTCCGGAGCGATCTCCCAGCTTTCCGCGAGTTCCGGCTTGAACTGGGTGAAGTCATAGGACGGCGTGCCGTCCGGCAGCGTCTTCATGCCGTGGGTGATCAGGCGGTCGTAGATATTCCAGGACACTTCGTGCGTCGGGACGTTGGCGTTGGCCGCGTCGATGTCGAGCGAGGCCGGCCCTTCTTCGGCGACAACGATCAGAGTTTCCGCGCGTGTCTGGGCTAGCGCCCCGGAAGATTGCAGCGCGCAGACGGCCGACAAGGCGGCGGCCGTAAGGCCCATCTTCAAAGCGCGTTTCCGCCGATCCTCAATGTTCAACATAACGGTCTCCCAGGTCGGATCGCGCCGTGGCGCGAACTCAGGCACAAAATCGTGACATGCCTACGAAGCAAGTTAGATGCCAGATAAGGCAACCAACCAAGCGGCCGTTTCGACAGGATTTTGGCGAGCCGCGGGATTGGTCGCGCCGTTGAAATTTGCAACATGCCTAAAAATCATGTCACATGCAAAAATCTTCACCTTACGACCGCTGCATTCCGCTGAAGCCGACAGTTCCCGACGCCGCTTTCTGCATTGCATTCATGGCATGGGATTTGCGGGCATGGAGACGATCGACGGAGATGGGCGCGTTGGGAACGCTTCGCGTGATAAGGGGGCGGGCCGTGGCGGCGGCGCCCAACCTGGTCGGCGTCGTGGCCGTGGTCTTTCTGCTGACACACATCCTCCCCGGAGATCCCGCCGCCTATTTCGCCGGGCCTTCGGCGACCGCGGCGTCGATTGAGGAGACGCGCCATCGTCTCGGCCTCGATCACAACCTCCTCGAGCAATTCGCCCTCTATGTCGGCGGCCTGGCGCGCGGCGATCTCGGGCAGTCCCTCATTTCCGGTCAGCCGGTGCTCGCCGACCTCGCTCAGCGCCTGCCGGCGTCTCTGGAATTGACGCTCGGGGCCCTGCTGCTGGCCCTGGCGGTGGGAATACCCTTGGGGATGCGGGCGGCGTTGCGGCCGGATGGTTGGATTGACGGGCTTTGCAGCGCAATTTCGACCATAGGGCAGGCCACGCCCACGTTCTTTCTCGGCCTGGTGCTGGTCTTCGTCTTCTATTACCTGCTCGATTGGGCGCCGGCGCCGTTAGGTCGGCTCGACAGCATGCTTTCCCCCCCGCTGGGACGAACGGGTTTCTGGACCATCGACGCCGCGCTGGCCGGGGATTTGCCGTTGCTGGGCGCGGTGCTCGGACAATTGGTGTTGCCGGTCGTGACGCTCGGTCTGTTCGGCGTCGGGCCGATCGCCCGCATGACGCGGGCCAGCCTCATCGAAGTCCTGGCCAGCGATTACGTTCGCACGGCGCGCGCCGCCGGGCTGCCGCCGCGACAGGTGCTGTGGACCTACGCGTTCCGCAATGCCGTCGTCCCGATCCTCAATACGGTCGGGATGGTGTTTTCGTTTCTGCTCGGCGCCAACGTTCTGGTCGAGAAAGTCTTCGGATGGCCCGGCGTCGGCGCTTACGCGATCGACGCGCTTCTGGCCTCGGACTTTGCGCCGGTGCAGGGCTTTGTGGTCGTCATGGCGTTGTTCTACTTGGTCGTGAACCTCGCCATCGACGTGGCCGCCGCTTTGGTCGATCCTCGGGTCGCCGTCGATGCCTGAGACCGCCCTCAAACGATCAACCGTCTCGGCGATGAAGATTCGCACCGTGATCGCGGTCGCGCTGCTGGCGGTCTTTGTCGTCGCCGCGCTGTTGGGGCCTTATGTTTCGCCTTACGACCCGCTGGCGCCGACGCCGCTGGAGGCCTTGAAGGCGCCGAGCCTCTCGCATGCCTTCGGCACCGACGCCTACGGACGCGACATTCTCAGCCGCGTGCTGGTTGCGACGCGCCTCGATCTGATCATCGCCGTCGCGGCGGTGCTGATCGCTCTGACGATCGGGACGGCCCTTGGCGCCTTCGCCGGCTGGGCCGGGGGATGGCCCGACCGCATCATCGGGCGGATTATCGATACGATCATGGCGTTCCCGCTCTTCGTGCTCGCCGTCGGCGTCGCCGCGGGTCTGGGAAATTCGATCTCGTCCGTCATCGTCGCGACGGCGATCGTCAACCTGCCGTTCTATGCGCGCCAGGCGCGCAGCGACGTCAGCCGTCAGCGCAAGGCCGCCTATGCGGAAGCCGCTGCGCTCGCCGGGTTTTCGCCAATTCTGATCGTCTTGCTGCAAATCCTGCCCAACATCGCTCCGCCGCTGATGGTTCAGTCCTCGCTCAATCTCGGCTGGGCGATCCTGAATGCGGCGGGCCTGTCGTTCATTGGTCTGGGCGTGCGCGCGCCGCAGGCGGAATGGGGCATCATGGTCTCCGACGGGGCCGCCAATATCTTCTCCGGCGAGTGGTGGATGTTCATCTTCCCTGGCGCGGCCCTGATGATCGCAATCCTGACGTTCTCGCTTTGCGGCGACGCCCTGCGCGACCTTCTGGACCCGAAACGGCGATGACGGCGCCGCCGACCGATCGGCCTTTGATTTCGATCCGGGGTCTGAAGATCCGTTTCGGCGCAGACATCGTGCGCCCGCCGACGGTCGACCGCGTCGACCTGGATATTCGCCCGGGAGAGTTCGTCGCTCTGGTGGGCGAGAGCGGTTCAGGCAAATCGCTGACGGCGCATACGCTAGCCGGCATCCTGGATCCCGCGGCGAAGCTCAGCGCGGAACGCCTGGAGGTCGCGGGGATCGACGTTCTCACAAACGGTTGGGACCAATTGCGGGGTCGCCAGGTCGGCATCGTCTTCCAGAACTCGCGCGCCGCGCTCAACCCCATACGCACGATCGGCCGACAACTCGCGGACGTCTTTAGAGCCCATGGCGCAGCGTCGGGTTCCGCGATTGCGCCCGCGGTCGTCGCTGCGTTGACCGACGTTCGCATTCCCGATCCCAAGCGGCGCATAGACGCCTATCCGGGAGAACTCTCCGGCGGCATGTGCCAACGGGTGATGCTCGCCATCGCCCTCGCCGGAAACCCGTCGCTTCTCGTCGCCGACGAGCCGACGACCGGCCTCGACGTAACGACGCAGTCGGCGATCTTGGCGCTGCTGCTCGAACGCGCCCGCGCCAGGCGTATGGCGGCAATCCTGATCACGCATGATCTCGAACTGGCGCGCGCCTATGCCGAGCGGATCATCGTCATGCACGCGGGGCAGATCGTGGAGGACGCGCCGGCCGCGGCGTTGTTTGCCAACCCGCGCCACCCCTATTCCGCGTTGTTGATCGCGGCGACGCCCGCCCGCGCGCGCAACGTCGATGGACTCTCGGGCATTCCCGGGCAGACGCCCGATCTCGACGCAACCACTCCCGCCTGTCGCTTCGCCAACCGATGCGGACGTGCGGAGCCACGCTGCCGAACCGAATTTCCGCCGCGTTCCCTTGAAGCCGAGGGCCACAGCTTCCATTGCTGGCGACCGCTATGACTGCGCTTCTTGAAGTCTCGGGCCTTCGCAAACTCTTTCCCGCCGGGCATGGAGCCAAGCTGCACGCGGTCGACGACGTCGACTTTGAACTCGTCGAAGGCGAAA
>Ga0265325_10003085_pt1 | contig 11010 bp, 10 predicted proteins | sample 41420metaG_FD_202090 | JGI IMG/M metagenome (GOLD analysis project Ga0265325, IMG submission 202090) | Rhizosphere microbial communities from Carex aquatilis grown in University of Washington, Seatle, WA, United States - 4-14-20 metaG | ecosystem: Host-associated > Plants > Roots > Rhizosphere...
TGGATCTGTTCAACAACTTTACCTACTTCCTCGCCGATCCCGTTCTCGGCGATCAGTTTCATCAGCGCGACGACCGTATCATGGCCGGCGCCAATGCGTCGCGAACCTTCGCCGGGTCGTTTGCCGGCCGGCTCATGGAGACCACCTTCGGCGTTCAGACCCGCTACGATGCCATCGATCTGGGGCTGACCGATGCCTACCAGCGAACCTTCCTGTCGAACGTGCGCAGCGACAAGGTGGGAGAGGCCAGCGTCGGCATCTACGCCCAGAACACGGTGCATTGGACCGACTGGTTGAGGACCACATTGGGTTGGCGCGGCGATTACTATGACGCCAGGGTTACGTCGCTCTTCGACGCCAACAATTCCGGAAAGTCCAGCGAGGCGATCGGTAGCCCGAAATTCACCATGGTCGTTGGTCCCTTCGGCAAGACGGAATTCTTCGTCGGCGCGGGGATGGGCATGCACAGCAATGACGCGCGCGGCGCCACGATCACCGAGTCGCCCACCGATCCGGCCACCAAACTCGACGCCTCGCCATTGCTGGTGCGGACCAAGGGGGCCGAGGTGGGGGTCCGCAGCAAACTGATTACGGGCCTCGACTCCTCGGTAAGCCTCTTCATCCTCGACCAGGCTTCCGAGATCGTGTTCAGCGGCGACGCCGGAGATACTTCCGCGAGCCGGGCGAGCCGGCGCTACGGGGTGGAATGGACCAACATCTATCGCCCGAAGCCGTGGCTGGAACTCGACGCGGACCTGGCCCTGACCCATGCCCGCTTTGTCGGTGACGACCCGGATCAGGCCGCCTTGTACGAATCGCTCGCGGGATATCCGCAGGCGCAAATCGGCAACGCGCCGGGCAACTACATTCCGAACGCGCCGGCGATGGTTGCGTCGGCCGGCATCACGGTCGGCGAAAAGACCGGGTGGTTCGGCGCGCTACGCTGGCGTTATCTGGCCTCGAGCCCGCTCACCGAAGACAATGCCTTCCGGTCACAGCCAATCAGCCTCTTCAACGGGCGTGTGGGCTATCGCACTGACAATGGCTGGCGGGTTCAGCTCGACGTGCTCAATCTTTTCAATACCAAGACCAATCAGATCTCCTACGCCTACGGCTCGCTGATCAAGACCGATAGCCTGTACGCTCTATGCTACCCGGCGCAGATCGCGCCAGCGGCGGTGTGTCGGAACGGCGTCATGGATTACGTCGTGCATCCGGCCGAACCGCTCGCGGTCAGAGTCACGGTCGCCGGAACCTTCTAGTCATGTCGTTCGCTGGACTTTGGCGTTCCTGACCGATCGCGTCGGTCGTTGGGGACAACACGCGGCGCTCGACTGAGCCGTCTGCACTTCCGATATTGGCACATCACCTCAGTGATTGGGGTGCAGCTGTATGTCCGGAGTTGGGGATAGACCAAGGGAGCGCCACGTCACTGTTGCGGACTATCCCAAGTTGACTGGCCGAGGATATCTGACGCCCGACAACATGCCGCGTATGATCTTGTTTTAGGATGTCGCCGACGAGAAATCGGCGCGGGTCCTTACGATGAAAGCGTCACATTATATCGATTGAGGTCGACATCATGGGTCATGGCCCAATAGTCGACGAAGCGCCAGGGCATCGCAGAAAACACCCGACCGCTTTTGTTGCGGTAATAGGTTGTCATACCCGGATGGGTCCAGATCATCGTTTCATGTTCGGCATCGACCTTGCGGACATAGTCGTCGTGAATCTCCTGGCGAACGTCAATCGCGGCAATTCCGCGCTCGATCATCTCGACCAGGCAGGCCGTTATATATCGACTCTGGCATTCGGACTGAAAGATAACGCTTCCGCCGTGTGCTGGACCCGTATTGGGGCCGAGCATGCAAAACAGGTTCGGGAAGTCCGGCACGGTGAGACCAAGATAGGCCGTCGGATTGTCGCCGGCCCATTTGTCGCGGAGATTCTTCCCGCCACGGCCGGTGATGTTGAGCCGCGCCGCCATCTCGGTGACCTTGAAGCCGGTCGCAACCACGATGATGTCGTACGGCCGTTCCTTGCCGTCCTCGGTCAAAATGCCGTCGCGTGTGAACCGGTCGATCTCGTCAGAAACGAGCTCCACGTTCGGCTTCACAAGCGTCTTGAACCAGCCATTGTCGAGCAGGATGCGTTTGCCATAGGGCGGATACGTCGGCACGCATTTCTCGATCAAGTCCGGGCGATCCTTCAATTCTGACAGAATGAAGTCGGTAAGTTCCTCGCGGTGTCGGTCATTGCCTTTGTTGACCGCGCGATCAGGATGCGGCCAGGCGGGGTCCTTGCGCAGGAACGGCAACAGGCCATCGCCGTAACGCCAGAACATGTTGAAGCGGTGCCATTGGACGTAAAACGGCAGATGTGCGAGCAGCCACTGCGCGCCTTCGGTAATCGGATCGGAATAGCCTTTGACCGGCCGCGCCCATTGGGCCGTCCGCTGAAACACGGTCAGCGATGCCACGCGATCGGCGATGGAGGGGACGAGTTGCATTGAGGTCGCGCCGGTGCCGATCACGGCGACGCGCTTGCCGTCCAGCTTGACGTCGTCCGACCATAGCGCCGAATGCTGGATGAGGCCCCTGAAATCCTCCTCGCCCTCAAAGTGCGCGCGAGAGGGATCGTTGAGCTGGCCGATAGCGCTGACCAGCACCGTCGATTCGAAGGTTTCCTCGCCGTCTTTCGTCTTCAGAGTCGAGATCCAGCGCCGTTTGCCTTCATCCCAGCGCGAAGACGTGAGTTGCGTGTTGAGGCGCAGATAGTCGCGCATGCCGTATTCAGCCGCGACTTTCTTTAGATAGTCGAGCAGTTCCTCGCGCTGGCAGAAATAGCGAGTCCAGGCGTTTCGCGACCCGAAGGAGTAGGAGTAGGAATGGTTCGGCGTGTCGACGCCGCAGCCGGGATAGCGGTTGACGTACCATGTGCCGCCGAGTTCGGCGTTCTTCTCGACAATGGTGTAGCGGATGCCGAGATGCCCGAGTGCCACGGCAAGCGCGATGGCGCAGACGCCGGCGCCGACGATCAGGACATGATGGTGCGCAAGGGTCTGGTCCGCCGGGCGTTGGCGCCAGCGCGCTTGCCGCGGGACAAAGCCCATCTCCTCCCGCATCAGCGGGGCGTATTCGGGCGCGACGTTCTCGCCGAGGCAGGCGCGCATCATTCTCAGGATCAGTTCGTCGCCGGGATCGGTAATGACCGGCTTTGGTGTGCCCTTGGCGAATAGCCTTACGACCGCAGCGCGGATTTCATCCTGGATCTGTGCAGGCACTCCGGCGTCAGGATCAGGGATCAGGCGCACATCGCGCTTGGGCTTGTAGGGCGGCTCCAGCCAGCGCTCGTCGCCGGTCATATGCACCAGCACCATCAAAAGGCAGCGGATGTCCGCCTCGGCGATAGCGGAGGGGAGGTCGAGCTGTCGGCGCGGCAATTCAATGTTCATGATGATCTGATGCCCTCAAAATTAACTCTGTGGCGCTTCGCGCAGCCCGCAGCGGCCTCATCGCGTGGCCTCCAGTTCCGCGCGTAACACGCGCTTGAGCACCTTGCCGGACGGATTTCGGGGCAAACTGCCGCGAATGACGAGTTCTCGGGGCACCTTGAAGCCAGCCAGTCGCGATCGGCAGTGGGTCGCAAGCGAGGCAAGATCAAGCGCCGTATTTTCGGCGAGCACGACGATCGCGACCGGCTTCTCACCCCAGCGTTCGTCGGACATGCCGACGACGGCGACCTCGCGCACGGCGGGCAGCTCGTAGATCACGCGCTCGACTTCGGAGGAGGCGATGTTCTCGCCGCCGGAGACGATCATGTCCTTCTTGCGATCGGTCAAATAAAGGAAGCCGTCGGCATCGAGATGGCCTACGTCACCAGTACGAAACCAGTCGCCGAAGAAGGCTGCTGCAGTCTTGTCGAGATCTTTCCAGTACCCCTTGGTAACCTTCGGGCCACGCAAGCAAATCTCGCCGTCCTCACCAGGAGGAAGGCGGTTGCCATGATCGTCCCGGATCTCGATCTCGACATGGGCGATGGCGCGCCCCGTCGATCCGATCTTTTCGAACTCGCGTCCGGCCTCCATGAAGGTGTCGCCACCGACAGTTTCGGTGAGGCCGTAAGCGTCGATGTAGCGCGCTCCTTTGAACAAATCCGAGAAGGCGCGAATACGCGCTTCCGGCGTCTTCTCGCCGCCGCCGATCGCCCATTTCAAGCTGGATACGTCGTAACGATCGCGCGCGGGGTGGGTGAGGAGGGCCGTGGTCATGACCGGCGCGAACCACGCGGCATTGAGTCGTTCGCTCTCGATTGCCGCCAGCGCTTGTTCGGGCTCGAATTCGCGGTGAATTGAGAGCAGGCCGCCGTGCCATAGCACTGCTATGCCGGGAAGATCGAGTGCGCCGACGTGATAGAGTGGACCTACCACAAGCAATCTGGTGTCTGCGTTCAGTCCGAGCACCAAAGTTTGGTCTGCCGATTTCCAATACATGTTTTCGTAGGTAAGCATCACCCCCTTGGGCCGATCGGTAGTGCCCGATGTATACATCAGTCGCATCAGATCGCCCGGTTGCCGCGGATGTATCGGCGCAGGCTGGGCGTCGGGGGCAAGCTGCGTCGCGCTCGCCTGCGCAACCTCGTCGAGCAGCACGATTGGCGCGTCGCCAGCCGCGATGGCGGCAAGCTCCTCGTCTGCGATCAGAAGGCGCGCGCCCGAATTGCTTACGATGTAGTCCACCTCGTCCGCGGAGAGGCGATAGTTGATCGGCAAAAACACTGCGCCGATGTGGCTGGTTGCAAATACCAGTTCGAGGAACGCAGTGCTGTTCTTCATCAGCACCGCGACCACGTCGTTGGAGTCTATTCCGCGCGTGACCAGCCAGCCGGCGACCTGTCGGATGCGAAGGTCAAAGGCCGCGTAGGAAATATCCTCGCCGCGGTATTTCAGCGCACAGCGAGCTGGCGTTCGCCGAGCATGAAAGGCGATGAAGCTGGAAAGATTGATCATTTTGCCGCTCGTTTGGCCTTTTTCGGCCTCGTTTCCTCTCTCGACGATTATGACTCGTAATTCATCTTGCCGTCATCCCCCCTTTGCTCCGAAATTCTCAAAAGCCAGGAGACTTACAATCTCCGTTCGAGATGCAGCAGGATCGCCGTTTCCGTTGCTGCATGGCCATGCGCCAACCGGGTTGCTCGCGCGTGCCGGTCTCCATGCCGAGATGGATCCCTTCGGTAGCGGGGCAGCGACTGGAGGCGGGCCTGTGACAGGGTTGTTTAAACGGCCAGCCCGCCAGCAGAGGTGCGAGCCCACAAATGCCAGCTTGATCAGGGCGCCATTGCCGATCTAGAGTTGGCGGCCTTAATAAAAATAGCCGGTTGTCTCAAACCGAGCCGCTAACAGGTCATGGGAGGGCAGTTCAATGAGCGGGCTTATCACGCGTCGCACAATGCTGGCTGGTGGTGCGGCATCTCTGCTAGCCGCCCCTTGGGTGGCCAGGGCACAGGCCAACACGCTGCGCATCGGAATGCAAAGCATTCTGTCAGGGCCGATCGCGCTGCTTGGCACCTCCTCGCGCAACTCACTGATGATGGAGCAGGATCGCATCAACGCCGCCGGCGGCTTTCTCGGCCGGCAGATCGAATTCGTCTTCCGCGATTCAAAGGGCCAGCCACAGGAAGCCGCCCGCATAGCGCGCGAGCTCGTGAACACCACCGGCTGTGAGCTCTTGGTCGACGCCGAGGCCTCGTCCGCCTCCTTTGCGGTCCAGGAAGTCGTGCGCGACCTCGGCATCGCTTGCATCCATACCAACAGCGAGACCTCGTCGCTGACCGCCGATCCCAAGATCCGCGCGCCCACCGCCTTCCGCGTCGCGCGCCAGGGCGTGCACGACGCCGTGGCCGGCAGCATCTATCTCGCCGAATTCGCGAACACCAAGAAGCTCAACAAATGGGCGACCTGCTCGCCGGACTACGCCTACGGTCGCGACACCACCGCGCAATACCTGCAGTTTTTCAAGCAGTTCAAGCCGGACGTCGAGATCGTCACCGATGCCTGGCCCAAGCTCGGCCAGCCGGACTTCACCGAAGTCATCACCAAGCTGATTCAGGCCAAGCCGCAGGCTCTGTTTACGCTGCTCTATGCCGGCGACCTCTCGGCCTTCGTCAATCAGGGCAACGTCTATGCGCTGTTCTCGCAGATGACGGTGGCGACGCCCAACGTCGATTATCCCGTGCTGGCCGCCATCAAGAATCTGCCGGCCGGCATTCAGTCGGCGACGCGCTACCTCGAGACCTTCCCGGATACGCCTGCCAACAAGGAATGGGGCCAGGCCTACCTCAAGAAGTGGAACGAGCGGCCGACCAACTGGTCGTGGCAAAACGCGGTGGCGATGCAGTTCTACGAGCAAGCCATCAAGAAGGCCAACTCGCTCGACGGCAAGGCCCTGGCCGCGGCCCTCACGGGCATGAAGATCAACACGCCGTTCGGCGCCGACGGCACGATCACCATGCGCGAGGACCATACGACGATCGGCTATGCCATCGGCTGGGGCCAGACCACGCCGAAGGAACCGTTCATCGTCGATGTGAAGGCCGCCGACTGGGGAAAGATCCTCGAGCTCGAGACGGAGTGGAAGAAGCAGCAGAAGTACATCTGAGATGGACCTCAGCGCGCTCGGCGTTTGCCTCACGACACCCGCCTGCGTGGTCACCCAGACCACCAGCGGGCTGATCGTGGGAATGTTGCTGTTCCTTGTCGCTGCGGGCCTGACCCTGATCTTCGGTGTATTGAAGGTCGTGAACTTCGCCCACGGTACCTTCTACATGCTGGGCGGCTACGTGGCCTATTCCACGCTCGGCGCAACCGACAGTTACACGCTTGCGGTGCTGTCGGGAGCGCTTGCGATGGCGCTGTTCGGCGTGCTGTTCGAACGCGCTCTGATCAGTCGCGTCTACGGCTCCAACGTGCTGATGCAGCTCCTGATCTGTTACGCCGTGGTGTTGATCTTCGACGACCTCGTGAAGATCGTTTGGGGGCCCGAGTTCCACGCCATGGGGATGCCGGCAGCCTTCCAGGTGCCGCCGCTCTTCATCGCGGGCGGTGTGGTGCCGCCCTTTTACGCCGTGCTGATCGGGATTGCAGCGCTGATCGCGATCGTGCTTGGCCTCGGCCTTTCGATGACACGGTTCGGCAAGACGGTGCGCGCCGCCGCGATCAATCCCCAGATGGTTTCCGCGCTCGGCGTCAACACGACGCTGCTTTTCGCGATCGTCTTCGCCATCGGCGGCGGGCTGGCGGGACTGGCGGGCGCACTCGCGGCGCCCGTGCGCTCGCTGTCGCCCGGCATGGGCTTCTCGATTCTGATCGAGAGCTTCATCGTCACGGTGATCGGAGGCATGGGCTCGATCGCGGGAGCGCTGGTCTCGGCGCTGCTGATTGGCATGGTCCGCGGCTTCGGCACGATCGGTTTTCCCAGGTTCACCGATGGCCTGATCTATATCCTGATGATCGCCATCCTGCTCCTGCGTCCGCAGGGCCTGTTCGGTCGCCGGGCATGAGGAGCCGCCTCGCGCTGCGCGAAATGGCGATCGGCGCCGTCGCCCTGATCGTCGTGTTGGCGATTCCGCTGTTCCATCGCAGCCCCGCCTTCGAGGATTTCGTCATCCGCTTGAGCGCCATGGCGCTGTTTGCAACCTCGCTCAACCTGCTGGTCGGAAATACCGGCATGGTCTCGTTCGGCCACGGCATGTTCTACGGCCTCGGCGCCTACGCCTTCGCATTGACGATGCAGATGACGGATCTCTCGCTGCCCGTCGCCGCCGTGCTTGCGGTGCTGGTCACGACCTTTGCCGCGTTCTGCGTCGGCGCAATCTGCGTACGCCTCGGCACGGATTACTTCGCCTTCATCACGCTCGCGGTACAGATGCTGTTCTACAGCGTCATCATCTCCTGGCAGAGCCTGACCGGCGGCGACCAGGGCTTGCGCGGCGGCATCCCGCGCCGTGAGATCTTCGGCTTCGAGCTCGCCTCGCAGCTTCATATGTACCAATTCTGCGCGATCGTGGCGGTACTCGGCCTGCTGGCGTTGCGTCACATCTCGGCGAGCCCATTCGGCCAGACGCTGCGCATGATCCGCGACAACGAGAACCGCGCCAGCTTCCTGGGTATCGTTCTTTGGCGAGCCCGCCTCTGGGCGTTTACGATTGCCGGCGGCTTCGCGGGGTTAGGCGGCGTGCTGGCTGCGCTGTTCGTCTCGGGCGCCTATCCCGAACTCGCCGATTGGCCGAATTCGGGCCAGGCGATCTTTGCCGTCATGCTGGGCGGCATCAACAGCTTCCTCGGACCCGTCTTGGGCGCGATGATCCTGCTCGCGCTAAACGATGTGGTGACACGCATCACCGAATATCAGGGACTGGTTCTGGGGATCGTGATCCTGACCTTCGCGCTCGGGCTGCGCCGCGGTGTGCTCGATTTTCTCAGACTGGCCTGGCCCGGACGCCCACGATGAAGCTCGAGATCAGAAATCTCACCAAGGCGTTCGGTGGCGTGCGGGCAATCGACGATGTGTCGCTGGATTTTCCGTCGGGGTCGCTTTCGGCAGTGATCGGTCCGAACGGCGCCGGTAAAAGCACCTTCTTCAACCTGATCAGCGGGGCGTTCCCGCCCGATTCCGGTGAGGTGCTGCTCGACGGTCAGGACATCATTCGTCTCTCCAGGAGCGAACGGATGCACCGGGGCATCGCGCGGGCCTTTCAGGTGGCAAGCTGCTTTCCGACCATGACGGTGATGGAGAACCTGATGGCAGCGGTTACCGCCCACATCGGCCAGTGGGGCAATCTCTCCCGCCGCTTTCCGCCGCCTGGCGTGCGCGAGCGAGCCGAAGAGGTGATGGAACTGGTGGGCCTGACGCAGGTCCCGAATGTGGAGGCCGCGATCCTCTCCCACGGCGACCAGAAGCTGCTCGATATCGCCATCGCTCTTGCGCTCGAACCCAGGGTGCTTCTGCTCGACGAGCCGACGGCCGGCATGGGTCCTGACGAGCGCTGGCGCATGATCGAACGCGTGCGCGATCTGTGGGAACGGCGCAAGCTCACGCTGGTCTTCATCGAGCACGACATGGATATCGTCTTCCAGGTCGCGACTACGATCCGGGTGCTGTGCTACGGCCGCGTCCTGGCCGAAGGCACACCGGACGAGATCCGGAACAACAGGGCCGTGATCGAAGCCTATCTCGGCACGGAGGACGCTGCATGACGGATCTGCTGCGCGCCGAGGGGTTGAGCGCCTTCTACGGTGCGAGCCAGATCCTGTTCGATGTCGATCTCGCCCTTCAGGAAAGGTGCACGCTGGCGCTGCTCGGGCGTAACGGCGCGGGCAAGAGCACGACCATGAAGACGCTTGCGGGAATCGTGCCGGCCAGGGGCGGCCGTATCTTCTTCGCCGGCCGCGACATCACCCACGCGCCGCCGCATGCGCGTGCCCGGCTCGGCCTCGCCTACGTGCCTGAGGACCGGCAGGTGTTTCCCGAGCACAGCGTGGAGGACAATCTCCTGATCGCGGCAAAGGACGGTCCCGACGGACGGCGAGACTGGACCCTGCCGCGTGTCTGGGAGACCTTCCCGTTGCTCGAGAGACTACGGTCGCGCGAAGCGGGCCGCCTGTCCGGCGGCGAGCAACAACTCCTGGTCATCGCCCGTGCCTTGATGGGCAATCCACTGGTCCTGCTGCTTGACGAACCGAGCGAAGGGCTGGCCCCGATCGTGGTCGCCACCATTGGCAGAGTACTGCGGGAACTGGGAGCGAGTGGCGCCACGATCCTGCTTGCCGAGCAGAATATGCATTTCTGCTTGCGGATTGCTGAGGAGGCACTCGTCATCGATAAAGGAAAAGTAGTGCATCGCCAGGATACGGCTGGCCTTGCCGCAAATGAAGATATCCGGCGCCGCTATCTTGCAATGTAGCAGTTTTTTGTCAGTTCATGGAAATCTAAAGCGATCCTCTTGCCAACTCCCAAGTCGAAGCAGTGTCGCCTGATGGCGCCGGGCAATCGGCACGCCCGTCCCCAAGGCGAAGCAAGGTCCGCCGGCAATCGATTATCGGTCGGCTTCGGCGAGTGCCGGCGCACCGGCAACCGAAAGCAACTGCTCGAAATACGAAATTGTTCTCTGCAGGCCTTCCGTGAGCATGACCGTCGGACGCCAGTCCAGCAGTTGTTGCGCCTGACTGATATCCGGACGACGCTGCCTCGGATCGTCCTGCGGCAAAGCCCGGTGGACGATCCGCGAGCGAGAACCGGTCATGGCAATCACCTTCTCTGCCAAGTCACGAATCGTGAACTCATTCGGATTTCCGCAGTTCATCGGTCCGGTAATCCGCTCGGCCGCATGTCGACCAGATGCAGGCTGAACGACGGCCGCACGGCGGTGAAGCAGGCGACCTTTCCGCTGGCGCGGAATGCCTTGATCATTTCAGGCAGATTGACGTTGGAAAGGCCGTCGCTGTAGTTGAGCGCATCCGCGCCAGCCAGGACGCCAATCTCTGAAAACATCGGACGTCATGACGTCGACGAAATAGCCGTTGGCGCCTGCCCGAAATGCCAGAACCAACTCTTCCAGCCGATGGTGGTCGGCCACGATCGCAATTCGCCCGTCCGGGTGCCGACTCCTGAAAAGCTCGATTTGTTCGACGGCGATGTCGAAATCATCACCGGTATGGACGATGAGAAACAGTGGTCGGTTTAGTTGGAGCTTGCTCGGAAACAAGTCAGCGGCGCATGAAACCGAGGCCTGGATGCGAAAATTTGCCGAGCGCAGAATTCTAGCAAGTCCTTCTCTGTGTAAAAAACTCTTTCCAATAAGTATGATTGCAGAAGATTGGTGCCGCCTCATGGTGACCCTCCAGCCCGTACGCAACTGATACTCGGATACAACACTCCCACTCGCCCCAACGCTAAAAAGCCAAGGGGTTCAAGAGAGCTTTCTCGGTGGGATCTCGATGTCGAAATAATTTGT
>Ga0265325_10003086_pt1 | contig 11009 bp, 6 predicted proteins | sample 41420metaG_FD_202090 | JGI IMG/M metagenome (GOLD analysis project Ga0265325, IMG submission 202090) | Rhizosphere microbial communities from Carex aquatilis grown in University of Washington, Seatle, WA, United States - 4-14-20 metaG | ecosystem: Host-associated > Plants > Roots > Rhizosphere >...
AGCCTCAGTCGGTCTTGCAGAGCGCTGGTGGTCGTGTCTACGGCAAGCCAGCCGACGGCGTCCTGCTTCAGGCGAACCACTCGGGTGACCCGGATATAGGACCCGTTGTCCGAGGTGGCGTCGCGGCCGTCGCTCGCGTCAATGGGCGCTGGAAGCTCTCTGGCCGAGGCATAGCGGGCAAGGACTACGTTCCCAGGCAGGAGCAGGACTGCCTGGATAACATCTGGCGAAGAACGCAACGCTTGCAGGATTTCGCTAGCTGTCTTAGGGTCGGAAAAGGCGGTTGCGGCGGCGATGTTGTCGCGGATGATGTCCGCCTGCGTTTCCGCCGCCAATTGGTTTGAGCGCTGCACTGAATAGTGTTCGTAGCTGAGGGTAATGACGACGAACGGAATCAGTGCGACCAGAACAACCGTCAGGTTGATGAGATTCAGCTTGCTCTGAATGGGCAGGTCGGCGAGCCATTTCTTGAGCTTGGTCATTTTCTGATCCGACTGGCTAGCTGCAGCAGCTTGGAACTGAAATTGATCTGCGCGCGCTTGGCGGCATCCAGGTTGACCTCGAAGGTGAGGCGATTGCCTTCAGTCAGCAGGAACAGCATCGTGCCGTTACGGGCGAGTTGCTGGTCATCGGTGACAGTGAGCACCGTCGATTCGCGCAAGGCATTGAGCAGTCGATTGCCGAGAGTACTGTTGCCTTCGCCGATGTAGAGCAGGTCGCACTGCCGCACGTCCGTGGCATCGGTTAGCAACACGAGCTTGAGCGGGCGGCCGTCGATGATCCTGCCGCGCAGCGGTTGAACTGCGGTTGCCACTTCTTCCTGACCGACGACGCAGAGATGGAAGTTCTCGCGGTCGGCAAGCGGAACCGAAGGCCAGTCCGTCAATTGGGCGAAGTTGTAGAGGTAGGCGGCCTTCATCGTGTACTCGGGCACGGCCTTCGGCTGATCGTCTGCGCTGGCCGGCGTCGGGATGGCGCAAGACAGAAGGAGCGTGAGAAGTGAGAGGAGGCGCGCTTTCATTTGAAGTCGTGCTCCAGTTGCAGCCAATAGTTGCGCCGGTCGGCCGGGTAGATGCCCTGAGCGTCGATCAGCGCGCCACTGACCTCGTTGTAACTGGCATTGCCCAGGTTGCGCACCGAGAAGCTTGCGCGCCAGTTGCGCCATTTGCCGTTCAGCGTCAGATCGCCAACCAGATAGCCTGGTTGAGTTCCCCGGGTCATGTCCAGTCGGCGCCCCAGGTAGCGCACCCCCAGCCCGGCGCGCAGCGATTCACCGAATAGGGGAGCGCTGAGATTGAACTTGGCAATGTTGCCCGGTGTGTTGGGCGGAACGTCGCCGTTGTTGTCACGCGTGTCCTGCCGAGCATAGCTGACATGCAGGCGCACGCCGTTGTCCCACAAGTGCTCGAGTTCAAGCTCAGCGCCCTTTGCCGTCCGCAGACCGTAGATGCCGCCGGCGCCGATCCAGTTACCGTTGCTGTCATACAGGTCGTTGTAACCGCTGTAGTAGTTGTTGACTCGATATCGGTAGAGCGAGCCGATCATCCGAGTCTTCGCTGCCAGCATCTGCTCCCAGACCAATTCGCTGGTCGTGACCCGCTCCACGAGCGGATTGACCAAGGCGTCCTCGACATAGGCAGTCTGGTGTCGGTGCGCCTGACCCGTCGATAGCTTGAGCGTGGTGCCATTGCCCGGCATATAGATCAGCGCGCCACGAGGGCTGAATACGGAGCCGCGATGTTCGCGGGAATCGCGCCGGCCGCCGAGATTCAGCTGCAGATTGTCGGTCAGTGTAATGTCGTCGTAGACGTAAACGCTGGCAGTTCGGCGATCGGCGTGTACCTGGTAGTAGATACCGGTCGCATCGCCATAGTTGGCAAACTGTTGGAAATCGTCCCTGTACTCGATGCCGACGACAATGGTATGACGGTCGAACCGAGTGGCAACCAGTTTGCTGTCCACGCCCTGCCAACTTCCTCCCTGCCTCGTTGTTGTGCCGCTCGTATCGTCTTCGGCAAAGCGGTAGCTGCCGTAATAGAGATTGGTCGAGGTTCTAAGGTCGCTGCCCAAATGGTTGTCATATTTGAGGGTGGTGAAGGAATTGGTGTCCGACAGCAGCATGTCGGACATCGGCAGGCGGCGCTTGGCCCAGCCGGTCTCCAGGGTCCACCCTTGATAGGCAGCCTTGATGAAGTAGCGACGATTCCGGTCGTCTTCGGCATGATCGTAGCCGGGGCCGACGATATCGGCGGCAAGTGTGCGGCCATCATTCTTCAGGACCGAGACGGACAGCATCAAGTCCAGACCGTTCTGGTACTGCTTGCCGTAGGTCAGGCGTTCTCGCTGCCAGCCGTGACTGCCCACTTCTGCGCTGACCTGGGTGCCGTCGATGTCGCGTCCCTTCTTGGTGATGACGTTGATGACGCCCAGAAAAGCGGAGTTGCCGTAGCTGCTGGAGCCGGAGCCGGGGATGTACTCGACACGCTCGATCAGTTCGACGTCGAGCAGTCCGTCATTGCCAAGGTTGACCTGACCGCTGTAGTTGTCCTGCGCGCCGTAACCGTCGATCAGCAGCGTGATTCGTCCGGTGTATCCCGCATCGTCGAAGGAACCCCGGCTGCCATAGCCGCGACCACTTAGGTAAGTGTAGGCGCGGTTGTGCGCCATGAACAGTCCGCGCATGCTGTCGAGGATATCGGCCAGCGTCCGGTAGCCGTAGGTCTTGATATCCTGTGCGGTGACGATAGCGACTGCGGATGGCGCGTCGCTGATCTGCCGGGCGATCTTGTCCGCCGTGACGACTTCCGTGCTGAGAAGCTGCTCGAATGGCAGGTCGGCGAGAAGGACTTCCTCTGCCCGTGCCTGGGCCGCGGGCAGCAGCAGCGCAAGGACAAGGGCGCGTGACAGGGCGAGGCGCCGTGGGCGTCTGCCTGCGCCAGGGCCAGGAACCTGATCAGGATTGTGGGCTGGCATTATGCCCCTCGAACTGATATGGGAAGGTGATTTCCACCACGGTGCCGTGACCGGGGCGACTGTGGACTTCGCAGCGACCGGCGAGCATCAACGCGCGTTCGCGCATGCTGGCGACGCCGAAGGAAGCACTGCTCTCATCCTTGGCGGCAAAGCCGTTGCCATTGTCCCGGACTTTGATCGTGCAGGCATGATTGTGGCAGGTCGCAATGATGTCGACGCGGCTGGCATTGGCGTGCCGCGCCGCATTGGTCAACGCCTCCTGGAGAATTCGAAACACGGCAGTCGCGTGCTTGTCATCGATGATTGGCCATGCCTGTGGGGGATGGAGCGCGCACTCGATATCTGTGTGACGCGTGAACTCTTGGGCTAGCCATTCGATGCCAGCCGCGAGGCCCGCGTCGAGCACGGGCGGACGCAGAGCAGCGACGACGCTGCGCATGCCTTGCAGGGCACGGTCGACCAAGCGCAACATGAGCAGCGACTTCTCCTGCACGCCAGGCACGCCGTTGCCGTATTCGAGCGACAGCGCCGAAATTCTGAGCCGTAGCGCTGTCAGCGCCTGGCCAAGCTCCTCATGAATATCCTGAGCGATCCGTTTCCGCTCGTCTTCGAGAACCTGTTCGCGACGGGCGGCCAGTTCCTGAAGCTGAAGTCGCGATTCGCCCAAGCGTTGCTCGGTTTCCTTGCGAACGGTAATGTCGTGCATGAAGGCATGGATGTCGGTCAAACCATTGCCAGTAGCGTGGGGAGCGGCTCGAAGCTCGACCCAGAGTGCGCTGGAGTCGGGTCGAAGAATGCGGAACTCGAGGGTGCAAGGCTTCAGGCGGCGATAGCACTTCACAATAGCGCGCAAAGTGCGCTGGCCATCATCAGGATGCAGGCGGGATAGCATCTGCTCCAGTAGCGCTTCAGTGCTTGTGGCGCCGAGGCCGTAGGCGGCGCGGATTCCCGGACTGGCGAACAAGAGCTTCCAGTCGTGGCGCCCCGAGCACTGCAGCGTGAAGAAGTGGCCAGGCGCGTTGACGAAGAAATGCGACATACGCTCCTCGAGCCGGGCCTTGTCGAGAAGTTCGCTTTCGTAGAGTGATCGCAGTGTGATGTCGTGACCGATGCAGACGAGACGTTCGATGCCGTGATCGTCTGCCAAGGGAAGCACTTTCACCTGGAAGCGGCGAATTGCCTCGTTCTCGCATGGCAGCAGCGATAGCTCGTCTTCGTACTCAACGGGCATGGCTGTTTCGACGCAAGCCGAATAGCGACTGATGTTTCTGGCCAGGGAACGGCCATGACTCGGACCGAAGGCACCCGCGACGATGTCTTGCAGCCTGGCGCCCGACAGGCGATCAACGTCCACGCCGAACGCTTCTGTCGCCGCCGGGTTCAGGCTATCGAAGTGCAGCTCATCGGCGCCCTGCACCTTGATGGTGAAGATGGCGTCCGAGGCGTGTACGAAGATCTCACGATAGCGCTGTTCCGGCTTTCGTAGTGCCAACTGAATTTCGCTGTCGCGGCGAAGCGCCTCATCCAACCGTCGGCGGCTGATGTTGCGGATGTAGACGCCGACGAAGGTTTGTCCGCAGGACTCGATTCTGTTCAGGGTGACTTCGACCGGGATCGAGTGTCCCATGGCGTGGCGATGCTCGCTCTCGAATGTGACCGATTTGGCGGTGCCGAGCTCATTTGCGAGACAGTGGCTGGCAGAAAGGCGCGCGTCCCAATCACCGGGACGCCTGCGAATCAGAGTCGACAGACTCTCGCCGAAATGTTGGCAGGCGGAGACGGAGGCGTAAAGAGTGGAACCCTCCGGATACTTGAGGATCATTACCGACGGCTCGTCGGAGAGATCGATAAGACTTCGGAACAGCGAGTGTTCCAACGTAAGGTTGTCAAACCCAGGCAGGTCGACACAGACCGAGACGACGCGGCTTGGGCCTCCCTTGTCATCGTACATGACGCTGTGATGCCATTCGCAGGTGATGGTCGTGCCGCCGCGCGTGACGTGTGGCAACGCTCCCTGGCTCAGAGCGCCGTCAGCGAACAGAGACGAGAGATCTTGAATGAAGCGGTCGCGTATGTAGACGGGCAACAGCAGAGGCACGAAGTTGCGGTGGAGGATGTCGTCGCGTTGCCAGCCGAAGATCTCTTCTGCCCGACGATTCCAGTCGAGGACTCGAAATCCCGGTTCCCAGACGATGCACCCCAGCGGGGTCTCTTCGAACGCCCGGGGCACCAGCCGACTGTGATCAAGATGCTGCGACGTGGCTGAATCGCCAGACTGCAGCTTTGCCGCCAAGGAACGATAGAGGTGCCGGTAATGTGCCGCCAGTATTCCAAGTGCGATGGCAGTTGCGGCAAGTGCTGCCGAAATCGCTACGGCATCAAAGGGAAAGTTGCTGGCAGTAGTGACACTCATGATGCCGGGCTAACCGCTCGACGTTCCGCGGAAACATTGCTCACTATGCGCTGCATGGCGAAGGCAGCGAATGCAGGGGCTGGAAGTGGGCGACTGACGTAATAGCCTTGAACTTCATCGCAGCCGAGCGTGCGCAAGAAGTGAAGCTGCTCCTCCGTTTCCACTCCTTCGGCAATGACGTCCAGTTGCAGACTGTGAGCAAGCTCGATGATCGAACGGACAATAGCTTCATCCGTGCGTGTGCCGGGAACGTCACTGACGAAGGAGCGATCGATCTTCAGATAGTCCAGCGGGAACCGTTTCAAGTAGCTGAGGGAAGAATAGCCGGTACCGAAGTCGTCGATTGAGATGCGAACGCCAATTGCCTTGAGCGTTGACAGGGATTGCGCGACCCGCTGCGGCTCGCAGACGAGGATGCTCTCAGTGAGTTCAACCCCAAGCAGGTGTGGCGGCAGCCCAGTCTGGGCGAGCGAGCGCTTGATGGTATCGACAATATCGTGATCGCGGAATTGTCGGGCAGATAGGTTGACCGACACTGCGATGTCGATGCCAAGGTTACGTCGCCAATCAGCGGCTTGGCGACAGGCTTCGTCGACAACCCAGCCGCCGATTGGAAGAATGAAGCCGGAGTCCTCGGCAATCGGGATGAATTCCGCGGGGGATATGCTACCGAGACCGGAGGGATACCAACGTAGCAAGGCCTCGGCACCGATGATCGCTCCGTTGGCGAGATTCACCTGTGGCTGGTAATGGAGAGCGAACTCGCTTTGATCGAGCGCATGTCGCAGGCGATTGCCGAGTACGACGCGGCGCTGTACCGTCGCGTTCATGTCGTCCGTAGAGATCTGGTAGTTGTTGCGACCAGCTTCCTTGGCCCGATACATGGCGGTATCGGCGTTGCGCAGCAAGGAACTGGCATCGTGCGAGGAGCCGGGATATATGGCTGCGCCGATGCTGCAGGTAACGGCAATTTCGCCGCCATCGAGCTGCTGCGGCGATGCGATCGCGGCCAGTAGCTTGGTCGTCAAGAAATGCACGTCTTCGGGTCGCGCCAGGTGTTCGACCAGGACGCCAAACTCATCGCCACCGATGCGGGCGACGAGGTCGGTCTCGCGCAGACAGAACTTGATGCAGGTACCGACGCTCTTGAGCAAGTCGTCACCGACAGTGTGACCAAGGGCGTCGTTGACGTCTTTGAAATTGTCGAGATCAACGATAAGAATTGCCCCGAGGTTTCCTGTGCGTTGCGCACGCGCCATCGCGGAACCGATTTGCTCGCGAAAGATGCGCCGGTTCGGTAGTGCCGTGAGCGGATCGCAGGTTGCCTGAAACTCGAGCGCCAACTGAATCTGGCGCAATTCAGATATGTCGCGAGCAATGGCGATGGCGCCGGTATTGGCACCGTCGGTATTGCTTAGCGGTGCAATGCTGCAACTCACGTGTGTCCGAGGGCCGTTCTCGGGAGCGAAGACGACGCAGAGATCGCGCACAGTCGCGTGGGGAAGATGCGTTTGCAAGGCCGTGTCTATCAGCTCTGGCTTGTCGAACAGGTGGGTGAATTGGCAACCGATCAGATGCGTCCGCGGAAGATTGGCGAGGCGCTCCACCGCAAAGTTGACATCAGCCACAAGGCCCTCTGGATCGATGACGATGATCGGGTCCGGACTGGCTTCAATGAGGCTACGTGCATACTCGGTTCCCCGGCGCAGTTCGTCGAGCAGTCGGGATCGCTCTGTTACGTCGCGCAGGGTCAGTACGGCGCCCAAGGTTTTGCCTTTGGCCCGAATCGGCGAAGCGGAATACTCGAGTACGGTGGCGTGGCCGGCAATCTGCCAGGCGACGCTGGTGTGGGGATGGCAGGTGCGGCCGCTGCGCAGGGCAGTATCGACGGCTTCCAGGATCGCCTGAGCGGTGGCCGAATTGGCCGCCTCCAGAGCCTTGGCGAGTGGCGCTCCGCGCAGTAGTTGACCGCCGCAAGCTGCCAAGTGACAGGCCACCGGATTCATGGCCTTCATCACCAGGTTGGTATCGACGACGATAACGCCTTCGACGATGGCGCCAAAGACGCTCTCGATGCGCGAGCGTTCCTGCTCGGTAGTCTCGCGAGAGCGTTCAATCTCGCGGTACGGAATCTCGATAGCTTCCGCGTATGCCGCGGAGAACGCGGCGACGACGGCTAGTATCCACAGCAGATGCGACAGGATGACCAGCGCACCAGCCGCATCCGGCGGCGACAACAGGCATGCTTCGCCGGTTCCGGCAAGCAGGGCCGCAATGGCGGCGCTGCGCGCCATCGGACCGGCGCTTTCGACATGCAATGTGGCAAGGATGGCAGCAAGCAGTGAAACGGCGATGACCACGCATTGCAAGGCGGTCCTGAACAGAAACCCCGGCGGCGAGGCAAGCAATGGCAAGTCGGCCGCGTGACCTAGCATTGCCCAGGCAAGCGGTACGATGCAGCCGAAGGTGGCGATGACCGTACTCCATCGCACTGCGTTCGGTATCGTGCCGGAAAAGCGCCTCGACAGCAGAAGGCAGAGTGCGAAGGGTAGCCATAGGTGCGACAGGCGGGAGGAATAGAAAGATAGGGCGGGGCTGTATTGGTCAAGTAGCGCCGATGTTTCGGCGTAGGTCATCATGTGCAACAGGCCGAAGACAATTCCCGGAATGCTCAAGGCTGCGATGAGCGTGGGCCGCAAGCGATACTGGCCGTGTGGGCTGTGCCAGGTGACGGATGAGATGGCCGCCGTGCCGGCGATGTAGAGTGATTCGAAGACCGTGTGCAACGCAGTCGGCAGGTGAAGCGCCGGCATGGCTGGCCCGAGTTCCGCCGCCGCAGTTGCCAAAGCGGCAACGATCAGGGCGATGAACGCTAGCCAGCGTTTACGTAGTGGGCTTTTGGCAGTGGCGATTGGCGGGCTCATTGCGAGATCTTCTGAGCGATTGCGTAACGGACAAGATCGGCATTGGATGCGGTGCCGAGTTTCTTCATCAGGCGCGCCTTATGTGTTGAGACTGTCTTGTTGCTGATACCCAACTGGGCCGCAGTTTGGTTGATACTGAGGCCACCGGTGATGAGGCGCAGGACTTCGAATTCACGCGTCGTCAAGTCGTCGATTGCCGAGTGGCCCGATTGTGCGGCTGCCGCAAAGACCACTTGTTGGGCCAGTTGGGGATCCAGAAAACGGCCGCCGCTCGCCACCTTGCGCAGAGCGGCAAGCAAGTCCTCGATATCGCATTCCTTGGTTAGATAGCCGGCGGCACCAGCCCTGATGGCGCGCTGGGCCACCTGCGGTTCGTTGTGCATGCTGAGAACCAGGATCGGCACGGCCGGGAACCGGGCGCGCAGGTCGGCAATGAGTCTTTCACCACTGATGCCAGGCATGCTCAAGTCGAGCACGAGCAAATCGATACCGCCGCGGGCGACCTGGGTCATCGTCTCAGCACCATCGGATGCTTCACCGACAACGACGATTTCGCTGACGAAGTCAAAGATTTGCTTAAGGCCTTCGCGCACGATCCTGTGATCGTCGGCGATCAGCAGGCGGATAGGCGGAGGTGGAGGGGGAGGTTCTTGATTGGCGAGAATCATTGTAATGACTCGGTCGAGTGCGGGTGTGATCCAGACGGAGCGGGAGGAAGTCCCGTTGAGTGTCTAGCTACCGCTAATTGTTGAGACGAGGGTTATTTCGTCGATGGAGAGGACCTTGTTGACGTCGAGGAGGACGACGAAGTTGTTGTTGATTTTGGCCATGGCGGAGACGAAGTCGATGCGGATGCGGCTGCCGAAATGTGGTGGTGGCTCGATTTCCGCAGGGGGGATTTCGAGGACCTCGGAGACGGCATCGACGACGATGCCCATTTCCTGGCGGCCCTTCTCGGAGTTGATCTCGATGATGACGATGCAGGTGCGCCGGGTGGCTTCCTTGGGCTGACGGCCGAAGCGGACAGCGAGGTCGACGACCGGCACCACCGCGCCGCGCAGGTTGATGACGCCGCGGATGAAGGGCGGCGTCATCGGCACCTCGGTCAAGTGGCCGTACTCGATGATTTCGCGGATGGCGAGGATGCCGATGGCGAACATCTCCTCGCCGAGGATGAAGGTGAGGTACTGCTGCTGGTCGGGAGCAAGGGCGGTGGTGACCACGGCAGATGTCGATGTTGCGATGAGCTGAGTGGCTTCTGACATGGTGTACTCCTAGAACTTGGCGAAGTCTTGTTCGTTGATTTCGAGGGTGGTGCTGCTCTGTCTGGGGGTTGGGAGTGCGCTGGGGAGTTGTTTGGTGGTGGTGAGGTGAGGCGTGCTGCGGTTGGTGGCAGGGCGGGCGTCGCCGAGGTCGAAGAAGGCCATGAGTTGTTGGAGGTTGGTGGCCTGGGAGGACATTTCCTCGGCGGTGGCGGCGAGTCCTTTGGAGGCTGAGGCGTTTTGCTGGGTGATCTGGTTCAATTGGCCCATGGCGGAATTGATTTGACCGACGCCGGAGGTTTGTCTTTCGGAGGCGGCAGTGATTTCCTGGACGAGGTCGGCGGTTTTCTTGGTGGCAGGGACGATCTCGTCGAGAAGCTTGCCGGCGCGTTCGGCCATGCCGACGGAGTTGCCGGCGAGTTGGCCGATTTCCTGGGCGGCGATCTGGGAGCGCTCGGCAAGTTTGCGCACTTCGGCGGCGACGACGGCGAAGCCTTTGCCATGTTCGCCGGCTCTGGCAGCTTCGATGGCGGCGTTGAGGGCGAGGAGGTTGGTTTGGTAGGCGATATCGTCGATGATGCCGATCTTCTTGGCGATCTGCTTCATGGCGCCGACGGTTTCGGTGACGGCCTGGCCGCCTTCGTTGGCCTTCTTGGAGCCCTCGGCGGACATGGCGTCGGCGACTTTGGCGTTATCGAAGTTCTGTTTGATCGAAGTGGCCATTTGCTCGACCGAGGCGGAGGTTCCCTCGACGCTTGCGGCCTGTTGGGAAGAGGCCTGGGAGAGGTTTTGAGCGGTCGAGAAAACCTGGTTCGTGGCTGACACCAGCGCTTCGGCAGTGGCGTTCACTTCACCGATCGTTTGCGCCAACTTCGCCACCGTGTTGTTGACCGCGGTGCATAAGGCCTTCAATTGGCCGCGATACTCGACATCGACGGTCCGAGTGAGATCGCCGGTCTCGATGACAGTCATGACGCGGCAGACTTCGGTGACCGGGCCGGCGATGGCTTCCATGACGTTGTTCAGGTTCTCGACGATGGCCTGAAAATCGCCCTTATGGCGGCGGGCGTCGGCGCGCGTCTCAAGCCGACCGCAGACGGCCGCTTCGGCGAGCAGGTTGGCGTCGCTGACTAAGGCCCGTATGTTGCCGCGCAGCTGTTCGATAGTGTCGTTGATGGATTTCTTCTTGCCGGGGAACTGCTCCAGCGGCGCATCGAGGTTGCCTTCGCCGAATTCCTTGATGCAGGCCATGGCCTCCTTATTGACAGCGATGTGGCCGAAGACCATGGTGTTGACGCCCTTAGCCATGGTCATGAAGGTGCCCTGGAACTTGCTCTCGTCGATCTTGACATCGATGTCGCCCTTGTCGTGCTCGGCGGACATGCGGTTCATGTCGTCAATCAGTGCCTGAATGGTGTCGCTCATACGCTGCATCGC
>Ga0265325_10003088_pt1 | contig 11003 bp, 9 predicted proteins | sample 41420metaG_FD_202090 | JGI IMG/M metagenome (GOLD analysis project Ga0265325, IMG submission 202090) | Rhizosphere microbial communities from Carex aquatilis grown in University of Washington, Seatle, WA, United States - 4-14-20 metaG | ecosystem: Host-associated > Plants > Roots > Rhizosphere >...
CTCAAGCGAGGAGCGAACGTGCTCCTCGTAGAATGCGACACCTCGAACCCGGACGTATGGAAGGCATACAAGGAGGAGGTCGAGACGGAGCTCATCGACCTCGACGAGGCGGACGGCTGGATACACCTCGTCAACACGTGCGATCGTCGCAGCGATAGCGTCGTGGTCATCAACACGGCGGCGCGCAATAACCTCGCCGTCAAGCAATACGGAAGTACGCTCGATAGCAGCCTGGAGGAGCTCGGGAGTCAGCTCATTGCGCTCTGGGTGATCAATCGCCAGCGCGACAGTCTGGAGCTTTTGCGAGAGTTCATCGACGCCGTCGCGAAGGCGGGCGTGCAGGTCGTACGCAATGGGTACTTCGGCGAGGAGAGAAAGTTCGAGCTCTACAATGGATCCAAGATCCGCGAGGAGGTGGAGAGCCGCGGGGGCAAGTCGATAACGCTCCCCGACCTAGCCGATCGCGTTGCCGATGACATCTACGTGAGACGCATCTCGCTCAACGTCAGCGCTCTGCCGCAGTACTACTCCGACGTCGCCAACACGCCGGCCGTCGCCCCTGAGTTCAACGGGCGGACGTGCGCCAGCGGGTGCCCTGGGGCGGCGTTCGCTCCATGTTGCGTTGGCGGCAAGTGTCAAACATCGACAACAGGCCAATGCCCCGCGGTGGCCGCTGATGCAGCCGCTGATACAGGAGATGACGCCGCGGAAACGGGGGCCGACGCCGCGGATGCGTCGACCGATGCCGGTGCTGATCGCCGGCCCTGATGCTGCGGACGGTAGCGCCGAGTATGGCGCGCGCCGCGCAGGGTCCGCGCGCACTGTCGACGGCTGGTGCTACGATTGAGCCGTGGGGGCGAACGACCATTGCCAGCGCGGGGGGCGTCGTAGCTTTGCGCTCACGGCTGTCGCGGGGTCTCCAGCACAAGGAGAGTGGGCGAAGACCAGCGCACCCTCGGTCGAGGACTGTCCGAAGAAAGTTCAGAAACCCGCCGAGGCCGAACAATAAGAAGACGAGCCCGAGCAGGACTCGGCCGCTCTTGGTCAGTGGCGACTCTCCTTCGTGCGCCTCGCCAGATCCTGGATGACCTCGTGAAAACGGCGCCCGGCGGGGAGGGAAAGTGTTCGCTGCTGCGAAGGAGTCTGGGCTCGACCCGCCCGCGGAGTAGCGAGAGCAATGGCTCGCACCCCGTCGAGCCTTCGACCGCGTGCTCGTCATCGAAGCGCAGCGCCGAGACGAGTCTCGCCTGTGTGCTACGGTGAAATCCGTGGCCACCCTGAGCCGACGCCGCAAGCTCAGCGAGAAGAACGTCGCTTCCACACCGCCGACTTGGGGCGTCTATGTACTCTACGGGACGCAGGGATCGCCTGCCTACGTCGGCCGTGGCCGGTCCCTTCGAGCGCGCCTGGCGGACCAGCTCAACACCGGACGCATCCCGGCGGCGACGTTCGCGTACGCCGAGACCAAGACGGACGCGGAAGCCAGCAAACTCGAACGGGAACTCGTCGAACGCCTCCTGCCGCGTTTCAACGTCCATACTGCTGCCTGAGCGGATGCCCCGGGCCCGGAGGATCGTTCAGCGCCGGCAGGAGTTCGTCGAAGACCTTGATGGAGTCAAGGCGATTGCGGATGACGTGACGACGTTCGGCGCCGTCGGCGGGACGTGGGCGACTCACTTATGGAAGACGCACGCCACCTTCGAGATGCTTGCCGTTCGCGCGTACACGGCGTGGGAGAGTTTCTCCCACGACGTTCTGATCCTCACGTTGGCCACCGACACCAAGGAGCTTGCGACCGAAACGGGGCTGTCGATCAAGCCCAGGCGCGTCACGGCCGACATGGCCGAGGCGCTCCTCACGGCGCGTGGGTACCTAGAGTTTCGCGACGTGAGCGATCTGAAGGGCCGCGCGCGGAAATGGCTCGGGCAGGCACGGAGCCCGTTCGAGCGCATGCAGCAGGCCGACGTCGATGCGGCCAACGAACTACGGGTGCTACGCAACTTCATCGTGCACCGCAGCCGGCAGAGTGAGCAGACGTACGAAGAACTCCTGCTGCGACGGAAGATCACTTCAGCGCCACTCGTTGGCGAGTACCTTCGCGACGGCAACCCGCCGCGGCTTCACCAGCACGTCGAGCAGCTTCGGTTGACGGCAGGGCGGCTCGTGCCGTAGCACGCCTCAGCGGCGACGGCGTGCCTCCAACTCGCGCGCAAGCTGCATCACGACGTCGAAACGACCGGCATCGGCCGCGCGCTCGAGGGCGCGGGCGAGCGCTGCCTCCAACTCGGTCGGCACGGAGCTCGTCCCTCGTCGCTCCACCGGTGCCGTCGGAGGCGCAACCTCGGGATCAACTTCGTGCCCGGCGGTGGTTGGTTGCGGATCCGGTCGATCCGGCTGATCGGTGCACACTGCACCGTTCTCCGCGGCTTTTCGGGACGAATCATTCGGAGACAGGCAAAAACAAGGGAGATCAGGGCAAGGCCTCAACCGGTCGCGGCTTTCACAAGTGGTCGCAACCATTGACTTTGCGTCCTCCCCGGGCTCCCTGTTAACCGCCGGGTCGTAGGTTCGAGTCCTACAGCCGGAGCAATCTGTGGCCCACTCGTGGCCCGCTCGATTTTGCGCCCCTCGCGGGAGGCCGGGTGCGACGCAGGCCGGGTCGACTGGCCGGGCTGCGATGCCTCGCGGCTCATCTCGGGCAAGAGCGTGTCCAGGGGCGAGAGCGAGCCGAGGTTCAGCTCCGCCCACGTGCGCGCCTGTCTCGCGTAGAGCGCGATCATCTGGCTCGATTTATGGCCCGTTCGATCCATCACCCACTGCTCCGTCTTGCCGTTCGCCAAGTTCACGGTCACGAACGTTGCTCGCAGGTCGTGCAGGCGTATCGGTTGCCTGGACGCCGTGCGCTCGAAGAGCTCGGAGCGTGTGATGCCGGCGGTTCGAAGGTCCCCGATCTCGTTTTTGTGGCCCGTTTTCGGATCCCACGTCTTGCCACGCAGCCAGCGCGGTCCCTGGGTCAGATCGAGACGGATGACGAAGTCGCTATCCCCACCGGCCATCCTCTTCTTCCACCAGGCGAGGACGCGCGTGACGTCGGGAGAGAGCGCCCACGCGCGCGGATCGTCCGTCTTGTTCTCGTCGAGGCGCACGCGCCCGTGCTCCAAGTCGATGTCCCTCCACTTGAGCAAAGCGAGCTCCGATGCGCGCATCCCTTCACGGGTCAGGACCCCGTAGGCGATGCGGCGGGCGAGGTCGACCTTAGCGCAGCTGGCGAGCTTCGCGTCCTCCTCCGGCCAGAGCCACGCCTTCGCCTTGTTGGCGCTCTTCGGGATCTTCGGCATCCACTCGCGCGGGATCGGGTTGCTGGCGATGTACCGGCCCGGGTAGACGGCCAGGCTAAGCACCTTGCGTAGGCACTGCGCCGTGTGCCTCCGGGTCCTCGGCGCGAGCGACAACGGCAAGGCACGCATGACCCGCTCCGCATGCTCGAGCGTGACCTCGGGCAGGTGCAACATACCTATCAGCGGGTTGATCCGGTCGCGCAAGATCTGGACGTCTTCGCTCGGATCCTTTTTCTCGCGCACGTGGTCCGGGTGCTTCTTGCGAAGCTCCCCGCTCGTCCACTCCTTGGCGAATGCCTCGAGGGTGGGGGCCATCGCGCTCGTGGCCGTCGGTGCCTCCCCTCGAATAATGCACTCGGCGGCCTTCGTTGCCTCGCTAAGGTCTCGCGGATTGCGCGCCTTGCCGGCGGCATCCAGGATGATCTGGATCTCCGTGGCGCTGGCGACGGGCCGCATGCGCTTCGCGAGGTCGGCCAGGAGCGCCGCGCGCTCCTCAGCGGCCTCGTCGCCGTGGGCGAAAAGCGTGAAGGATGGCCGCTCGTTGGGTCCGAGTCGGACGCGGGCGCTGTAGCCCTCGGAGTGCTTTCGGACGTTGCCAGTAGGCTTGGTGGGCATGGATTATCTGTCGGGGAAAACGGTCACGCAGTGCGCACCCATTCTGACGCTGGCGGGCCGGGGTGGCCCTTGCCGGCGGAAAGTATAGGTTCGGCGGGCGCTCGTGCACCTGCCTTGAGCCAGCCTTCCGATGCGCCCGATACCATTGCGGCGTCAACCTCCAACGACGCGAGTTCGCCCGAGGCGTTGAAGCAGTTCGCTCGCGGTAGGTCCCTGATTGTCGGCGGCGACATCTTCGGTGCCCGGAGGCGCGTCGTCGACTTCCCTGGTCGACGCGGAGGCGAGCACCTCGCGCAAGACCTCAACATCCACGAGGATCCTCTGACCGCGACGAACATGCGGGATCTTCAGATCGCGGACAAGCTCCCGAAAGGACCGCTGCTCAAGACCGACGACCGCAGCCGCCGACAAATCCTTGACGACGACCGGGGCCACGGCCAACCCGCGCGTCTGGCGCGGTCGAAGGAGCCGTGGGGTTCTCGCCTCAGTTCTCACGATGTACCTCCGCATGTCCGAGGGTCTCGCCTGTCTACAGGGCGAGAGGACGTTCAGTCCGGCGAGCTCGCGGCGTCGCTTGTACAGGTCGGGTTGTGCGAGCGACGTCACCTCCGTTCATCGATCAGCGCACGCTAGGTGCTTCGCAAAATCGACATGGGGCGGTGCGATGGCGCCGGGAGCCCGACGAAAATGCACGGGCATTTGAGGAGAAGCCGCGTACTTTCGGATCGATCAGGGCTCCGCCTCGGCCGCGGTCGGCGCGCGATCAGCCGTTCTTGAATCCAACATCGATCCCGAAATTGGGGGCGCTCCGCCCCGCGTCCGCCCTCGGCGAGAGAGAGAAGCGTGTTGCTAACTTTCGATCGTCGAGATGTGTTTGAGACCACCCGGTGAGAGAACCTCTTCAGGTGGGCAGTATGGCCAGGCGGTCGGTTCGAACCTCCTGATGGCAGGGCCCGCGATGCTTGTCTCGCTCATTCGAGCGGCTTCGACCCGCGCGTGCTCACCCTTTCCTTGGCGTCGAACCGCTCGAACGGCTCCCGCCGGATCGCATCTTCGTCTGAGCCACGGAATGTTCGCGGCTTCGCTGTGTGACGTGACGTTCACGAAGACATCGATGACCAGCGCGGTCGACGTCATCGCGCTGCCGTGATCCCAACGGCTTGGTCGACGCCGGCTCGCTCGTGAATCACCGCGTGTGCGTACGACCGCAGCGACGATCGTCGAATGCCCTGCCGTCCGTGGCCGCCGACAGGCACTTGCGCGCGCCTACGGCGTCGCGTTTTGCGCGAATAGTACCTTTTTTGAAAGCCGTGCTAGGCGCGAGCGCATGGAACGGAGCGAGAGCGAAGCGCCTGCGCCCCGCTTCTCGGGGAAGAGGCGGACCGTCGCCACGCTCGTGGCGGTTGTCGTCGCAGCCACCGTCATCGGGGCGTCGCGCTCCGCCCGTGCGCAGGACGCGGCTGCGGGCGATGGGGGGGCGCCTGTACTCGACAAGTCGAGCGACGCAGCTTCGGTGAGCCCTGAGACTTCGGATGCCTCGGGAGCACAGCCTCCATCCGCTGGGGAAGCAGCCACGCCGCGTGCGCCAGTGACGTCCCAGCCGACGTCGGTGAGCTCGCCGCGCTCACCCACGAACGGAGGGGAACCTGCGCCGGCCGCCGCACCAGCGACGCCCCTCGAGGTGGTGATCGTCTACGGCCGAGTCGCGGATCGGCTGCGAACGGCGGCGACATCATCGGAAGGATCGATCGGTGCAGAGGACATCGCGTACGAGCCGCTGCTTCGCCGGGGCGAACTCCTCGAGAGCGTCCCGGGCATGGTCGTGACACAGCACTCGGGCGACGGGAAGGCCAATCAATATTTCCTGCGCGGCTTCAACCTCGATCACGGGACGGACTTCGCCTTTTCGATCGACGGCGTCCCCGTCAACCTCCCGAGTCATGCGCACGGCCAAGGCTACTCCGACCTCAACCTCCTCATCCCAGAGCTCATCGCCGGCATCGACTATAAGAAGGGCCCCTTTTACCCCGAAGTGGGTGACTTCTCGGGGGCTGGCGCAGCGAACTTCCGCCTCGTGGATTCACTGCCGCAGGGGCTGGCAAACCTGCAACTCGGGATGTTCAATTATGCGCGGGCCCTCGTCGCCGACAGTCCCCAGGTGGGGCCGGGGACGCTGCTCGTCGCGCTCGAATACAACCATTACGACGGCCCGTGGGACCTGGCGGAGAACTCGAACCGCTACAATGCCTTCCTCAGGTATTGCACGTCGACGGCCCGCGATGACTACACGGCGACCGCCAACCTTTATTTCGCCCCGCTCTGGCACTCGACGGATCAGGTGGCCGAGCGCGCCATCGACGAAGGAGTGATCGGTCGGTTCGGGGCCATCGATCCTACGGACGGCGGCCGGACCGGGCGCGGCAGCCTCTCGTTCAACTGGACGCGGCAGGAGGACGACGGCACGACCCAGCTCGTCTTGTACGGATTCTATTACTGGCTCAACTTGTGGTCGGATTTCGATTATGCGCTCACCGACCCCGTCCATCTCGATCAACTTGAGCAAGTCGATCGACGGTTCACCACAGGGGGAGAGTTCAAGCGAACTTGGAGGTCCAACTGGTGGGCCGCCAACGTGCAGAACACCCTCGGCGTTCAACTCCGCAACGACTACATACCGGACTCGGGATTGAATCATACAGAGAGCCGGCAGGTCCTCTCCACCGATGTTCACGACCATGTCGAAGAGGGGAGCTTGGGCGTCTTTGGCGACGACCGGATCGAGTGGACCTCCTGGCTGAGGACCGAGTTCGGGCTCCGCGCCGATGTCTACGGCCTGGACGTCGACAGCGCGACGATCGCCGCGAACTCCGGGTCGAAGGCCGCGGCGATTGTGAGCCCGAAGGGTGGGATCGTCTTCGGGCCGTGGGCGAAAACGGAGTTCTATGTCGATGCCGGCACCGGCTTCCACAGCAACGACGCGCGGGGCGTGACCATTACGGTCGACGCCGCCGGGACGCCCCAGAAGCGCGTTCCGCTGCTCGTCCGCACCACGGGCGCCGAGGTCGGGGCGCGCACCTCGGTCGTCGCCGGTCTCGTCAGCACGCTATCGCTCTTCTACCTGCGGTCGGACTCGGAGCTCACCTTCGATGGCAACTCGGGCGACACGGAGCCCAACGGGCCGACGCGCCGCTACGGCGTCGAATGGGCCAACTTTTACAAGCCCACGTCGTGGCTGACGCTTTCTGCTGACGCCTCATACACCTTCGCGCGTTACCTGCGGCCGCAAGGCGCTGCGGACGGAGGATCGGGGTTTTACATTGCGAACTCCATCCCGCTCGTCGTCTCGGCGGCGACCCGGGTCGAGACGCCCGCCGGCGTGTTCGCGAGCGTGCGCCTACGTTATTTCAGCAGCCAGCCCGTCCTTGAAGACGACGCAATAGAGCAGCCGGCATCGACCATCCTGAACGCGCTCCTGGGGTTTCGCTTCAAACGGTACGAGTTAGCCGCGGAGGTGCTCAACGTGCTCGATGCGAAGGCCGACGACATCGCGTACGCGTATCCGTCACGCATCCCGGACGCGCTGCTCGCGGCGCGCGGGCGCCCTCCCGAGCCAGCGGCGGGCGTGAACAGCATCGTCATCCATCCCGTCGAACCCTTGCAGGTGCGCGCGAGCTTGACCGCGCATTTCTGACCAAGTCGGGAACGTGGCTTCGGCGGCGGGGCTTGAGTGGTCGATCGTCGTTCAGTGGGCCCGTGACGAAAGCGCGTTCACAGGCGCCCTGCCATCATGGTCGGGGGAGGACCTGCGCGACCTCCCAAACGTTTCCGGCCGGATCGGCGAAGGCCGCCGTTCGTCTTCCCCATGGGCGGTCGACCGGTCCATTGAGCAGCGCGACACCATGTGCTCTGAGCTCGGCGCAGGCCGCGTCGGCGTCGTCGACTGCGATGGTGAACATGAAGCGTGAGCCCGCAGCCTGATCCGCGACTGTTGCCGGGTCGACAAGTGTGTGAGCCTTCGAGATCTCGAGCAGGTTGAGCATGAGGCCATGAATTCTAAAGACAGCGGAGACCTCGTCCTCGAAGATCACCTTGAGACCGAAGACTTCCTCATAGAATCCCCTGACACGGCGAACGCTTTCGACGAAGAGTGTGATCACCTCAACATTGTTCAGAGATTGGATCATGCGAATCGTCTCCAATGCAAGCCGGGCCCGATGTGCCCGAGTCACGCCGTCACGGTCTCCCGCGCTCACGTGGACCAGCGGGCGTGCGCGAGAGATCAGAACGGTTCCTTGAACGGGCGAAGATCGAGCTCCTGCGTCCACGCGCTCCGCGGCTGGCCGTGCAGGTGCCAGTAGACCTCCGCGATGTCGTCGAGAGCGAGCAAGCCCTCGCGGTCTGGCGGTGAAGGGGCCCGCGACCGGAGGCGCTCGCCATCGATGCCGCCATCGATGACCACGTGGGCGACGTGGATGCCGAGTGGCCCGAACTCGCGCGCGAGCGTCTGGCTGATCGAACGAAGCGCAGCCTTGGATGCGGCGAAGGCGGCAAACGGCGGCCGGCCGCGCAAGGACGCGGTGGCGCCCGTGAATACGACCGTGCCCCTCTTTTGTGGCAGCAGGCGCCGCACGGCTTCCCGACCAAAGACGAACCCGCCGACCGTCGTCGTCCGGAGGGTACTCTCGAATTCAGCGGTCGTAATCTCGAGCGACGGCGCTCGCACCGCCGTGGCCGCATTGAAGACCGCCACCTCGAGGGGGCCAATTCGAGTCACCGAGTCCGCGATCGACACGACGTCGCTCTCGCGGCTGAGATCACCGGGCAACGCATGCGCCGCGCCGCCGCTCTCGATGATCTCCCGCGCCACGGCCTCGACGCGATCGGCGGTCCTGCCGGTCACCGTGACCGGATGGCCCTCCCTTGCGAAGCGCCGCGCCACGGTGGCACCGAGGCCGGCGCTCGCTCCGACCCCCGCGACCCAAACGACGCCACGGGTGGTCTTCTTGTTGGTAGTCATCATTCTCCTGCTCGATCGTCCTTGATCGGTCTTCGGGGTCTATTCGGTCAGCCCTGCTCGATTGGCGCCAGGGCTGCGACGGTCCGCAACCAGAGATCGAGGTGGGCGTCGACGATTTGAAGCGCTGCCGTGTCGAGGGACCGCGCCCGCTGCGCTTTCCTCGCGTCTCGCGCTCGATGGGCCGCTGCGGCGACTGATTCGGAGTGACCGCTGCCTCTTGCACTTCGGGCCATCGCGTCCACCTGCGAGACCGAGCCTATGTTCGTGACGTCCAAAATACAAGACACGGGCCGCTCCGATGTCGACCTCTCCAAAGCCTTCGCCGGGCGCAATCCTCATGCAGGCTCGTACGACGGCGGCCAATATCGAGAATCTGACTTGGGTGGTCACCGAGCCCCGGGGTGCTCGCCATCGCGGTGCTCTCCCTCGAAATGACATGAGCAAGACTCAACGTTCTCGCGTGAAGTTCTCATTGGATCTCGCGGGATAGTTGCGACTACTACGTTGGACGACTTCACCGACCTCGGCTGCGTGCCCGCGCGGGGCCGCTCCGTTTCAGCCCCAATCTTCAGCTAAAATGCACGATACTGCTGCCCAGACCACGTCTCGCTGTTGAAGCCTCGGCGAGCCGGTTCGGGAGTCGCCCATGATCACGTGGGTCGCAACTCCCTAGACCTGGCCCCGCGAGGTTGGACGGAGTGTGGTTATGGCGAATAAGCGACTGAACCTTGGTGCCCCCCTCGGCGCCATCGATGCATCGGGCGACGGCTGGCGACGGCCGGATGTGCGGGGCGACCCGCGCACCGGCGGCGCGCGAACCGGATGCCCCGACTCGATGGGCGCTGGCGTCGAGTAACACCGAACTCTCGTGGCTTGGCGTCACGAACGGCCGCTTTCGCCTGCTCAGGAGATCAGCATGGCTTCGTGGTTTCGATTGGGTCTGTTCATCGTAAGCATTGTGAGCTTTTGGACTCGAACGTCCGCCGCCCAGGGTGCGGCGACCGACCCGGGCAGCCAGGCTGCCGCGAACGCGGACGGAGGCGTCGACTCGGGAACGGACGCTCAACCAGTAGGCGCGCAAGTGCCTGCTTGGTCCACGCCTGTCTCTGACGGAGGCGCGCCCGTTGCGAACGAGCCGGTCGCGGTCGCGCCGCCCGTGGTCACTCCCGCGCCGGTCGCTCCGGCCGGCGCCGCCGCGCCAGGCGCCCCGAACGACGAAGCACCGACGTCGGAGCTCGGCGCGGTCGTCGTGACGGGAGTTCGCGGCGGGCAACCGCGTTCGGTGGCGAATAGCCCCGTCCCAATCGACGTCATTGGGCACGACGAGTTGAAGGACTCCGGTCGCACAGGACTCAAAGAAATCCTTGGCGGAATCACGCCCGCGTTCGACCAGCCCGCGCAGGCCGGTGGAGGCACCTCCGCCAGCGTCCGTCCCTATTCCTATCGGGGTCTATCAGGCGATTACCTGCTCGTCCTCGTGAACGGCAAGCGGCGGCACACGACGTCGCTCATCAACAACCTCGCCCTCATCTCGGGTGGAAGCACGCCCGTCGACCTCGACCTCATTCCGACGAGCTCCGTCGGACGTATCGAGATCCTTCGCGATGGAGCGGCGGCGCAGTACGGCTCGGACGCCATTTCCGGCGTCATGAACATCATCCTCGACAACGACCCGGACTCGCTGACGCTCACGGAGACCGGCGGATCGACGTACCAGCAGCAGGGCGAGCTCTTCCAGCAGACCGCGAGCTACGGCGCGCGCCTGGGGGACAAGGGAGGCTTCATCCGCCTCTCGCTCGAGGGCAAGCTCCACAATCCGACCACGTCGTCGGCCTCGCCGCTGCCCGCGCTGAACGCCCAAGGGGCCCCCAACTACTACTACACGCCCTACGCGGTCGGTGTTCCCCTGAAGGATCCCCTCAAATAAAGCCGAAGATCTGCTGAAAGACGGCGTGCTGGGCAAGGATGCGATGAAAGGAACGCATGAGGAGCTCAAGGCGAGGCTTGGGCATGGCGGGGATGGATGCGTACCA